>Ga0207695_10000284_pt1 | contig 126041 bp, 118 predicted proteins | sample KBSC54metaG_FD_184354 | JGI IMG/M metagenome (GOLD analysis project Ga0207695, IMG submission 184354) | Corn rhizosphere microbial communities from Kellogg Biological Station, Michigan, USA - KBS C5-4 metaG (SPAdes) (version 2) | ecosystem: Host-associated > Plants > Roots > Rhizosphere >... | reverse complement strand
ATAATAACAACGGGCACGACGATATACATCATCACGAGGAAGTGGAAGAGTCGCTGAACATCATGGACAAGGAAAAAGAGCTGATCGTAAAGGCCCTGAAAAAACATAAGGGTAAACGTAAGGATGCAGCCTCCGACCTGGGCATCAGCGAAAGGACCTTATATCGAAAATTAAAAGAATACGATATTAATGAATAGGATCATTGTTTTATCGGCGGCTGTTATCCTCGCCTTCTCGTCCTGTAAGATCTATTCTTTCAAGGACGTGTCGATCCCGGCGGAGGTAAAGAGTATCCATATCGCATACCTGGAGAACAGGGCGCGCCTGGTCAACCCGCAGCTGGCCCCGCAGCTCAACGACAAGCTGCGCCAGAAGATCACCAGCCAGGCCTCCAAGCTGACGCAGATACAGACGTCGGATGCGGACTATGACGTCAGCGGCTATGTTTCCGACTACAACTATTCTACCTCGGGCATCTCTAACCAGCAGGCATCGAGCAACCGGCTGAGCGTTACGGTACATATTATATTCAAGAACCACCTGGATCCCACCGGAAGAAAGGTGGCGCCGGCAGATTTTGAGGCGGATGTCACGCGTAATTTCGACTTCCCCGCGACCCAGACCATCCAGGACTTCGAGTCCGGGCAGATACCGACCGTGGTCACCAACGTGACCGATGAGATATTTAATAAGCTATTCTCCAACTGGTAGAAGAAAGTCTAATGAACCCATCCATGCAGCCTATCATCCAGCATCTTTTCCAGGCCTCCCGCCTGGAAGACGTCTCCCGGCAGCGCCTGGAGTCCTTTGTAGCGGAATATCCTTCATTTGGCATCGGGCACTATCTCCTGTCGCGCAAGCTGCTGGCAGAGGCCGCAGACAGCTATTTGCAAGAGACGCAGCGGACGAGTCTCTATTTCACAAACCCCTTCTGGCTGCAGTGGCTGCTGGACAACCCGGAAGAAAAGGCCGCACCGGATATAGTCCGGGCCATCTCCCTCGTTCGCCCGGTGGAAGATGCGCAGGAGGTCGAGCCGGTAAAGGATACGATGGATTTGGCCGTCGAAGAAGCCTTTATTCCGGGACACGAGCCGCAACTGGCGATCGAGACAGCGCCTGTCACGGAGCCTCCGGCTGGCACCGGCAACCAGGAGCCCGCAACGTCTGTTGCTATTGCCGAATCTGCCCTGGATGACACAGACCACCCTGACCAGCCGCCGACCATGGTCGCCATGGCCGAGCAGCTGTCGGCAGAACCCGAGCCCACGGCAGCGGAGCTGCTGCTGCAAAGCATCGAAGAGGCCAAAGGGCTGCGGGAATCCCTGCAGAAGATCAACGAAGACTTTGGCACGGACAGACCGCTGCCCGCGGAGACCGTACATCCCGTGCAGACTTTGGCGGCGCTCCACCCCGCCGAAGAGCCGATAAAGGACGAAGAAGCCCCGTTCGTTCTGGAGGAAGAGAGTGCTGCGGAGGGTCCGATCGTCAGTGTCGCCACGGAAGTCCCGCCCGTCGAGGAGGTCGCACCCCATGTGGTACATCCGGAGCCGCCGGTTGTCGCCGAGGAGCCGACGCCCGTCCTGGCACAGTCCGTCCCGGCACCCGAGCCAGAATCGGCAAAACCGACGGAACAGGCCTATATCTTCGAACCCTATCATACGATCGACTATTTCGCTTCCCAGGGCATCAAGCTGCAGCTGGAGGAGAACCCCAGCGACCAGCTCGGCAAGCAGCTAAAAAGTTTTACGGAATGGCTGAAGACCATGCGCCGCCTTCCCCAGAAAGAAAGGGAGGTGATGCCCGACCAGGTCGCCGAACAGACGATACAGACCATCGCGGCGCACTCCGTGGTCGGCCGGGAGGTCGTGACGGAAACGATGGCGGAAGTCCTTGCTAAACAAGGCATGCCGGAGCGCGCCCGCGCCCTTTACGAGAAATTATCTTTTCTGAATCCTGATAAAAAGGATTATTTTGCAGCCAAAATAGAACAATTAAATTCTCATTAACATGATCTTCTTTGTGATTTTGCTGGTCCTGGCGTGTGGGATACTCGGTCTGATCGTCCTTGTACAAAACCCCAAAGGGGGCGGACTCGCAGGTAATGTCGGCGGCTTCAGCAATCAGCTGATGGGCGTCAAGCAGACCACCGACGTACTGGAAAAAGGAACCTGGGTACTGGCAGCCGTAGTCGCCCTGCTTTGCCTGTTCTCTACCATCTTCGTTCATCCGTCCTCGGGTCGCGGACAGCAGGGTATCGAAAAGGTCAGCGTGCCTACCCAGCAAACACCCACCAACCCGGCGCCGAAGCCCTAGTAATAGCATAGATTACCGGCAATAGCCGGTCATTACGATACATGGCCATCTCTTTTAATAATATTTATGGAGATGGCCCTTTTTTTGCCAAGCTCATTACCTATGAAGAGAATCTTTTTAGGCCTGATCGTTATCCTTGTCGTAGTCTTGTCCTTTGTAGCCTGGCGGGTCCTTGGGCCGGGTACCGACTTCAGCGGTGACAGCTATAGCCTGTATATCCGTACCGGCATGAGCTATGAGCAGCTGCTCGAGCTGCTGAAGAAGGACACGGTAGTGAAAAGCCCGGCGGTCTTCAACTGGCTAGCGGGACGAATGGACTACCCGTCGAACGTAAAGGCAGGGAAATACGAGATCAAAAAGAACACGAGCATCATCAATATCGTCCGCATGCTGCACAACGGCAAGCAGACGCCCGTGAAGATCGTGATCACCAAGTTCCGGACCCCGGAAGGCTTTGCCGGGGCTGTTGGGAGGAAAATGGAAAGCGATTCGGCTGCCCTTGCGGGCTTTCTGCACAACAACGACAGCCTGCAGCAATTCGGTGTCGATTCCAACAGCTTTATGGCCATCGTCCTCCCCAATACCTACACTTATTTCTGGAATACCCCGCCATCGGGTATCCTGAAGAAGATGTATGCGGCCTATAAGGCCTGGTGGACGCCCCAGCGCGTTGCCAGGGCGCAGGCGAAGGGCCTGACACCGGTGACGGCTACCATCCTCGCCTCCATCGTAGAGGAAGAGACCAATGCGCAGGCGGACAAAGGAAAGATAGCCAGCGTCTACCTCAACAGGATGGCGAAGAATATCAAACTGGCGGCCGACCCGACCGTCAAATACGCGATGCGGGACTTCGAGCTGAAAAGGATCTACGACAAATACCTGAAGACAGAGTCGCCCTATAATACCTATCTTCATGAAGGTCTGCCGCCGGGTCCGATCTGTACCCCTTCGGCTTCGACCCTGGAGGCAGTGCTGGATGCGCCCGCGACCGACTACCTGTATTTTGTGGCCAAACCCGACTTCTCCGGCTATTCCAATTTTGCGGCTACCTATAAGGAGCATATGGAATACGCCAAGGCCTACCGGGACGCCCTCGACAAGGAGATGGCCAAAAAGGCCGCCATCGACAGTATCAAGAAGAAGTGACTGGAGTATGCTCAAAATCGAAAGAAAGATCTACAAAAGCGCCCCCTTCCAATTCCTGGAGAAAAGGAGCAAGCGGCTCATCCTGCCGGGATTCCAGGGCGTACCCCTGTTCGAGGTGATCCGCTTCTTCAACAACCAGGTCAAGAAAGTGGGACTGGTGGATCGCGCGCGGTCTATCGCCTTCAGCTTCCTGATCGCTATTCCCGCAGCCACCATCTTTATCTGTACCCTGGTCCCCTATCTGCCGGTCTCCCGGCAGATCGAGCGGCAGCTGCTGCTGTTGACCCGCGACATCACACCCAACCAGAACACCTATGTGCTCGTGAGCCAGTTCCTGACGGACTTTCTCGACAAGCCCCGCGTGGGTCTGCTGTCCTTCGGCTTCGTGCTCGCCCTCTTCTATTCCTCCAATGCGATGATGGGCATCATGCGGTCCTTCAACAAATCCCTTATCTACACCACCCGGCGCAACACCATACAGGCCCGCTGGATGGCGATCAAGCTGACCACCCTGGTGCTGGTCATGGTCATGACCTCGGTGATCATGCTGGTGACGCAGGCCGACCTGCTGAGAAGCCTTTTCAAATGGCTGCACATACAGCGGGGTGACCACACGGCGCGCTTCGTGTTCCGTACCCTGCACTGGATCGTCATCATTCCCCTGTTCTATTTTGCGATCGCCTGTATCTATAAGTACGGTCCTGCCGTGCAGAAAAGGTGGACGCTCTTCTCTCCCGGCACCTTCCTCGCCACAATCCTCACTATTCTCATAACCGCGGCATTTTCCTTCTGGGTCAACCGTTTTGGCAACTACAACAAGGTCTATGGCTCCATCGGCACGGTGATGATACTCATGCTGCTCGTCTATTTCAATTCCCTGGTGCTTTTAATTGGTTATGAGCTGAATGTGAGCATCCACCACCTGAAGGTGATGGCCGGCGAAAAAAAGAGATAACTTTGTGCAGTAAAACCTTGCATTATGAAGCTCTTACTTTATGCCGCTTTTGCGACCTCGTTCCTGGCCGGCTCCGCGAGCAGTGAAGGCAGTCTTCCCATCGGCTCACCGATACCAAAACCGGACGTTTCGGTAAAGGACGTCAGCGGCACAACGCTCACCCTCGGGCAGGTCAAAAGATCCGGCGGTCTGTTGGTCATGTTCAGCTGCAATACCTGTCCCTACGTGATCATGAACCAGTCGCGCACGAAGGATATCTGCGCCTTTGCTGCCGACCGGAAGATCGGCGTGATCCTGCTGAATGCGAATGCGGGTGACCGTGAGGGTGGCAATTCTTTCGCGGCCATGCAGTCCTATGCAAAGGTGCAGAACTACCGGATGTACTATGCGATGGACGACAACGGCGTGCTGGCCGACGCCTTCGGCGCCAGAAGGACGCCGGAGTGCTATCTGTTCGACAAGGACGGGAAGCTGGTCTACCACGGCGCCATCGATGATAGCCCGGGAGACGCGGGCAGCGTCCGGAGGCGTCATCTGCAGACCGCCATCGACGAGATGATCGCGGGTAAGGAAGTGACGGTAAAGGAAACGAGGTCCGTGGGCTGCTCGATCACGAGGGGATAAGCATCTTCTTTATTTCCAGGTCGACCTGGGGCTCGGTCAGCTGCCGGTCGAAGAACCGGCGATAGTGCGTCGCATTGTTGATGAACAGCGAGCAGGGAATGCCCCCGGTCCAGCGCTGGTCGACCTTCGGACAGAAATAGTCGGCGTCCGTCTCGTTCAGCCAGAGGATACGCGCCCTGTAGTCGCTCTTCTTTGCAAAGTCCGCGATCTTCTCCGGGTAATAGGAAGGCAGGTCCAGGCTGACGAGGATCAGCTCTACCTTCCGGTCTTTGTATCTATCCGCCCAGGTCTGAAAATAGGGTATCTCGTGGTTACAGGGGACGCAAAATGTCGCCCAGAAATTCACGATCAGCGGATGGTCGCTATGCGCGATATAGTTTTCGAGGTCTGTTATCTTTACTTTTTCGATAGTTGTTTGTCCGTAAGATATCCCGGCTGCAAACAGCAGGATCATCAGGATCAGCAAGATTCTGTTCATGGTTGCTTTCATTTATAGTTGTCCCCTGCTCCACTCTTTTAACAATTCGCTATAGCGCCCCTCGGGGAGGCCGCGTCGGTCGTACTGCCCCGCAGCATTCTTTTGCCGAAAGGCCTCATACAGGGTAACGGCGCAGGCAACGGAAATATTCAGTGACCGTATGATCCCCATCTGCGGGATCAGGAAGTTGCCGTCCGCCATCGCCAGTATCTCTTCGCTGACGCCCGAATGCTCGTTGCCGAAAACGAGGGCGACCCGGCCCGTCAGGTCCATATCATAAAGCGATACCGCGTCGGTGCTGAGGTGCGTGGTAAAGATGTGGTCGACGCGGCTGCGCAGGTGGCCGAAACATTCTTTGGCGTCCGAATACTGGTGTACCGTAAGCCAGCTGGCCGCGCTGCTGCTGCTCTTGGCGCCCCATTTCTTGTGGCGCGGGATACGGGTGTTGAGCACGTAGACGTCCTGGACGCCGACGGCATCACAGGTACGCATGACGGCCGAGATATTGTGCGGGTCGAAGACGTTTTCCAGCATGATTATCAGATTGTCCTGCCTTTTATCCAATACCGACGTTATTCTCTGTTCTCTTTCCGGGGTCATAATTTAACGAATATGAGCCGGAGACGCACTATGCCAAAAATTAGCGCGTCTCCAGCAAAGCGCTAATGATCGTCCTTCGGACGAAACCCTTCCAGGGTTTCAAATAAGTGCAAAGGTAGCCAAAGATTTTTTGCATATTTGCTGACCTAATTGATAAAACACCAACTGACCATGAAAAAAGCGCTACGCCTCTCAGGGCTCGTTCTCCTGGCACTGCTCTGCATTGCCTTCGCCCTGCCCTTCCTCTTCAAAGGAAAGATCACATCCCTCATCAAAGAACAGATCAACCAGCGGCTCGTCGCAAAAGTCGATTTCTCCGACGTCGACCTTTCTCTGTTCCGGCATTTCCCGCGTCTCTCCGTAGCCATGGACGACCTGCGGGTAGTCGGTACCGGAGAATTTGCCAGCGATACCCTGGTTGCAGCCCATCGGATCGACGTGGCCGTCGATCTCTGGAGCGCTATCGGCGGCAAACAGCTGCGCATCCATTCCATCGGTATCGACCAGCCGAGGATCCACGCCCTGATCCATCCCAACGGGCACGTCAACTGGCTGATCATGCGGCCCGACACCGCGGCTGCTCCTGCGGAGCATGAGGCAAAAGGTTCCGCCTTTGCCATGGCGCTGCAGCGATATGCCATCACCGATGGCTATCTCGAATACCGGGACGACAGCAGCAAGATCAGCACGGAGATCACGGGCATCAACCACTCGGGTGGAGGAGATTTCACGTCGGACGCATTCGTCCTGGATACGAAGACCACCGTGGAGTCGCTGAGCTTCAGCTACGGGCTGATCCCCTACCTGGTAAAGGTCCGGACCAAAATGTCGGTGGACTTCCAGGTGGATAACAAGATCGGAAAGTACAGTTTCAAGACCGATGACCTGGCCCTCAACGACCTGCAGCTGCACACCGAAGGCTGGTTCCAGCTGGTCAATGACGGCACATACGATATGGATATCAAATTCAACGGGCCTTCGCTGGATTTCAAGCATATCCTGTCGCTGGTGCCTTCGCTGTACAAGAACAATTTTGCCGGCGTCAGGACGAGCGGGCAGGCCAGCCTCGACGGCTGGGTCAGGGGGCGCTACGACAGCCGTCATATGCCCGCCTATCATGTGGCGCTTGGCGTAAAGGACGGCAGCTTTCAGTATCCCGACCTGCCTCTCCCGGTAAAAGATATCAACCTTTCCCTGCTGGCCGATAACCCCGACGGGGTGCCTGACCATGCCGTAGTCGATATTACCCGCGGGCATATCGGGATGGGCGACGCGCCCCTGGACTTCCGGCTGCTGGTGAAGACGCCGGTCAGCGATCCCTGGCTCGACCTGGCGGCAAAGGGACAGCTCGATCTCGGCAAGGTTCAAAAGTTCGTAAAGCTCGAGGCGGGAACCCGTCTCGCCGGGCTGCTGAACGCGGATATGAGCATGAAAGGGAACCTGTCTGCTATGCAAGATCAAAAGATAGGACAGTTCGACGCCGCCGGCACGCTCGATCTGACGGGGTTCGCGTATTCGTCCGCGGCGCTCCCGTCCGGGATCGGCCTCGATCGGGTTCAGATGAGCTTTAATCCTAAGAATATAACCCTGAGTGAGCTGAAGGGAGTGTATGGCAAGACGCATTTCAGCGCACACGGGACGCTGAATAACCTGCCGGTCTATATTTTAAAGCACAAGCCGCTGGACGGCTCGCTGACGGTGCAAGCCGATGAGCTAAACCTCAATGACCTGATGGGCGGATCCGCGTCGCCGGCCGCGACGACGGATACGGTGGCAGCAGCCAGGGCCACTACGGCTTTTGCAGTACCCGCCAATATCGATTTCGTGCTATCGGCGGCGGTAGACCGTGTATTATATGACCGGCTGTTGCTCGAGCAGGTGACCGGAAACCTGGTCATCGCCGATCAATCGGTGACGCTGCAGAACGTCAAAGCGCGCGGACTGGACGGGACCCTCACTATCAGCGGCGTGTATTCGACAAAGAACGGCGTTCAGCATCCCGAGATCGGTTTTTCCTACGACGTGCAACAGCTGGACGTGCAAAAGACCTATGCCGCATTCGTCCCGATGCAGCAGCTGATGCCGGCGGCAAAATATATCGCGGGCAAATTCAGCTCGCAGCTGGAGCTCAAGGGCCGGCTGGGCGCCGACATGAAGCCCGACATGGGCTCGCTCACCGGTGGCGGGCGTTTGTCGATAGCGAATGGAGCGTTAAAAGGCTTTGCGCCGACCGACCAGCTGGCGCAGACCCTTCACCTGGACGAGCTGAAGGACATCACACTGAAGGACATCAAAACTTCTTTTGCGTTCCGGAATGGACGCGTTATCGTCGACCCCTTCCCGGTTAAGCTGAAAGACATCGACATGGAGGTCGGCGGGACCCACGGCTTTGATCAGACGCTGGATTATACCGTTGGCATGAAGCTGCCGCGGTCAATGCTCGGGGGCGACGTCAATAAATTGATGAATACCGTCAACCCCGGATCAACGAACAAGATCGACCTGCCTATCGGAATCGGCGGCACGGTCACGAAGCCGACGATCAAGGCTGATATCAAAGGGGCGCTTGCGGGTGCGGCGGCGGGTCTTAAACAGCAGGCGACCGATCTGGTCAAGGCCAAGGTCGACAGCGCGAAGCAGCAGCTGCGGGATACGGCCCGTGCGGTGGGCCAGCAGGTGGCAAAAGACGCGGCCGAAGAGCTCCGGCGCAGACTGACCGGGCCAAAAGATTCGGGGGTGGCAGGCACCGGAGTGGATACCAGCGCGAAAAAGCGGCTGCAATCGGCCGGGAAAAGCCTGCTGGACGGTCTGTTCAACAAAAAGAAATCCGACTAATTATCGAATATATAAGACACTAGCGACCAATTCATAAGGGCGTTCCTTCCGGATGGGGGACGCCCTTGTCTTGCGCGGCTATCCGATTTGATTACCTTTGTAAAAAGACTGGAATAAATGCCCGAGCTATTGAATAATCCAAGGACGGTAGAGCTGGAAGAGACGGATGTGATCACGGCCCATGACTCCCCCTTCAGCCTCATTGTATGGAACGATGAAGTGAATACGTTCGAGTGGGTGATCGAGACCCTGATGGAGGTCTGTGGCCATTCGCAGGAACAGGCCGAGCAGTGCGCGATGATCATTCATACCAAGGGCAAGTATGCCGTCAAGCGCGGTTCGTACGACGAGCTGAAGCCTCAGTGCGATGCCATTACCGAAAGGGGCATCGGCGCTACCATCGAGATCCTATCCGAATCTTAATTCTCCCAGGAAATTGCCTCTATTTGTCTTAAACAACGAGCTTGTATTTCCCCCTGTGGACCAGGCGGAACCGGATGGTTTGCTGGCTGTCGGTGGAGACCTCTCTGTCGACCGCCTGCTGCTGGCCTATCGCCAGGGCATCTTTCCCTGGTATGAAGGAAAGCATATCCTGTGGTGGAGTCCGGATCCGCGATTTGTATTGTTCCCCGACGAGCTGAAGGAAAGCAAGAGCATGCGACAGCTCATCCGAAAGAACGCCTTTGACTTCCGCGTCGACACGGCATTCAGCGACGTCATCACCAACTGCAAGACCGTAGCGCGCCGCGGGCAGGAAAGCACCTGGATAACGGACGAGGTGCGCTCTGCCTATATCCGTCTCCACAATGAAGGCTATGCGCACAGCGCAGAAGCCTGGCTCGACGGGAGGCTGGTGGGAGGACTGTATGGCATACGCATGGGACGCGCCTTCTTCGGAGAGAGCATGTTCAGCAAAGAGAGTAATGCTTCCAAATACGCCTTCATACAATACGTTCAGCGTCTTCGCAGCGAGGGCGTTGAGCTGATCGACTGCCAGGTATATACCGAGCACCTCGAAAGCCTTGGTGCGCGCATGATCCCGAGGAGCGAGTTCATAAAAAAATTATTGTCACTTTCACAATAAATTAGTGTTTGACAATTTACTGATGGGTATTTGATATATGGGCTTTATCGTCTATACTTGCGCTCATAAGGATATCTCCTTAGTATCCAATATCGTTATTTTTCGATAACCCATAAAAACCCAATGTAACATGAAAAAACTCCTTTCCTTAGGAATTTTACTGCTCAGTATTTCGATGCTTCACGCCCAGACGGGGATCTTCAAACCTTTTAAAGTCGACGTATCATTCGGCTACGCCATGCCTGCAGGCAGCGGCGCGAAGGGCGGTGTTCTCTTCGCTGTCGAACCCAAGTATGCTGTGCTCGACCAGCTGGCGGTAGGTCTTCGTATGGAGGCGGCCGTTACCGCCCGTGCTGCCGTTGCGCCTGATGGCTCGTCGGCCTCCGGTGACGTAAAGGCAAGCGGCTCTTATCTCGCGACGGGAGACTACTATTTTATGAACACTCCTTTCCGTCCCTTTGTAGGTGCGGGCGCGGGTATCTTCACGCTGGCGGCGGTATCGGCCGGAGCGGACAACCAGGGCAACACGTCGATGACGGCTGCCAGCTCTTCCAAATTTGGTGGCTTGCTTCGCGCCGGTTTTGAATTCGGTCATTTCCGGATGGGCGTAGAATACAACCTCGTCAGCAAGTCTTCGGTGCCGGTATATGATATGAGCGGCAACTCGCTCGGTAATGTAGACATCAAGAACAGCTATCTCGGCATCAAAGCAGGTTTCTTCTTTGGCGGCGGGAGAAAGAAATAGTTGAATAGCCTATAACCCCTACTCTCTAAGCACACACCGGTCTGACGCTGTCGGGCCGGTTTATTTTTTTATTGGAACCCTATTCCCGCACATTTTTATGGGGGATCCTCTATGGCCAGCTGATCCTTTTGCGGGGCCAGCGTTCGGCATACTGATAGATCAGCCCTCTCATATAGTCGTTCTCGGGATAGCGTGTCAGGTAGCCTTTCAGCTCTTCGGCGTCGCGTATCGCCGCGTCGGCCGGCAGGTAGCCCATCCCGTACATCCGCCCCTGTTCGATGAGGATACAGCTCTTTTCTTCCGGATGACGCCCGTCGTCCAAGAGGGTAAAGCTGGGGAGGCTCTTGACGAGCGCGCCCACCGCCGCTTCCACCCTTTCATTATATGCCTGGGGTGACTCCTTGTGTTCGCAGGCGCCGTCACACTCTCCCGTGGTCAGGCCGATACAGGTGTCATTGTCGCGCTGGATAAAGCAAAGCTTGGGACAGAGCCGGAACTCCTTTACTACCTTACGTAGCAGCGTCTGCCCTTCAAGCAATAACGAGAACGTATACACTGGTTGCAGCTGTCGCCGCCTCTTCTCGACGACTAGGCGGGAGTAGCCATTGCGGTCCTCGTAGATGTAGAGGCCATAGCTGGGCTCGAATCTTTTCAGGCTTCGGTTATAAGCTGGCCAGAGCCGCTTGATCTCTATGCATTCGAGGAGGAAGGCCATCAGCTCGGTACCCGTGGTCTCGTGCGAGATGGAGTAGATATTTCGGAGGAACTCCTGTTTTTGGCGGCCGGGCTTGTTGTTGGAGAAATGGCTGGTCACCCGGTGGCGGAGGTTCTTTGCCTTTCCGACGTAGATGACCTTGCCCTTCTGGTCGTGGAAATAATAGACGCCCGGCACCATCGGCAGCTGGTCGAGCTGTTCGGCGGGCAGGTTGATAGGCAGGTATTGTTCCCGGCTGTTCCCTTTCAGCATGCCGCGGATATGTTCGAGGCCGCCGGCTTTGAGGATCTGTTCGAAGAGCCTCACCGTAGCGTCGGCGTCGCCCCCGGCCCGGTGGCGGTTGGGTATGCTGATCCCCAGGTGCTGGCAGATATTGCCGAGGCTATAGCTGGGCGCTCCGGGGAAGGTCTTTCGGCTAAGCCTGACCGTGCACAGCTTCTTGCAGTCGAGCTCGAAGCCGCAGTCCCTCAGCTGGTGCTTGAGAAAAGAATAGTCGAAATTGACGTTGTGCGCGACGAAGACGGCGTCCTTGAGCCAGTCGTAGACGAGGCTTGCGATCTCTTCGAAGCAGGGCGCGCCGGCGACCATTTCGTCAGAGATGCCGGTGAGGGCCTGGACATAGCGGGGGATGTTCATCCCGGGTCTGACGAGGGACTCGTATCGCCGAAGCTCCCGATTCCCATCGTGTAACACAATAGCAACTTCCGTTATGGCGTTACTAGCTGCATAACCGCCGGTAGTTTCTATGTCGACTATCGCGTACATTTTCTTTTTGCGTTGATAAAGGTAAAAAGAATCAACGGTCCGCACCCTACCCAAATTTTTTTATTAACCTAAATCCAATCTCCATGGAACAAATGCACTCATTGCGGACCAGGGAAAACACGATCCTTTCATTCGTTGTAGCCTTCCTGTATTTCTGCGCCATTATGGCCTTTGCATACATTTTTACGATGTCTTAACGGAGCTTCGGCAGGCAGCACAAAAATACTATGCTCCGGTAGGCAAGACCGTAGGGGTATCTAAATATTGAAATTGATTTGGATATATTAAATAAAATGGTATTTTTGTGCAGCTTGTTCTCCTTAAAGCAACGTATTTTTAGACTTCAGACTGGCCAATCACTACGCCAAATCGTTGAGAAACCGTTAGTTACACTGATTTCCGATTCCCTTTGAAACTCCAGTTTTAATTAATTTGGTTTCACCCTAAAATTTTCTCTTGTTATGAAAAAGACATCATCTTTCCACCTCGGAGAAACAGCGAAAACTGTATTATTAGCCGTAGGCTTTATCGGTCTCGTCATGTTCCTGAGCTACCTATATTGGTTTGCATAGGCTGACGCAAAGTACATACATACGCGTTCAACGCATTTCAATATAGGAATTCTCCCTTCGGGGAGAATTTTTTTTGTCCCCTGCAGGGACGCTGCCGGCGCCGGCCGACGAAAAATTGTACCTTTGCCAACCCAAAATAAAATGATGGAACTCAGCAAGAACTATATACCGGCCGCTACTGAAGAGAAATGGAACGATCACTGGCAAAATAAAGGCTATTTCCACAGCCAGCCGGACGGGCGTCCCTCCTTTACCGTTGTCATCCCTCCCCCGAACGTCACCGGGGTGCTGCATATGGGTCATACGCTGAATGAGACGGTCCAGGACATCCTGGTGCGCAAGGCCCGGATGAGCGGCTTTAACGCCTGCTGGGTTCCCGGCAGCGACCACGCCTCTATTGCAACGGAAGCCAAGGTCGTGGGTATGCTGAAAGAAAGGGGTATCGACAAGAACCAGCTGACCCGTCCCGAGTTCATGGAATACGCCTACGAGTGGAAGGACAAATACGGCGGCATCATCTACAGCCAGATCCGCCGGCTGGGCTGCAGCGTCGACTGGGACCGGGTATCCTTCACCATGGATAAGGATTACTACGACTCCGTCATCAGGATATTCATCAACCTCTTCGGCAAGGGCCTGATCTATCGCGGCGCCCGAATGATCCACTGGGACCCGCAGGCAAAGACGGCCCTCAGCGACGAAGAGGTGGAATACCGCGACGAGCAGGGGAAGCTTTACTATGTCGCCTACCCTATCGTAGACGCAAAAGGCAAGGCCACCGGTCAACACATCACCATCGCCACCCAGCGGCCGGAAACGATCATGGGCGACACGGCCATCTGCGTCAACCCCAACGACGAGCGCTATTCCGGTCTGAAAGGCGCTTTCGCGCTCGTGCCGCTGGTCAACCGGCCCGTGCCGATCATCTTCGACGAGTACGTCGATCCCGCTTTCGGCACCGGCGCCCTGAAAGTGACCCCGGCGCACGATATCAATGACTATAACCTGGGGCTGAAACACGGCCTGCCCATCATCGACACCCTCAATGCCGACGGGACGCTCAGCGCGGCGGCGGAAGTGTTTGTGGGCATGGATCGGTTTACGGCCCGCAAGAAGGTCGTAGAGCAATTAAAGGCCGACGGGCTGCTCCAGAAGGAAGAGGAGCACCTGACCCGGCTCGGCTTCTCGCAGCGCACCAACGCCGTCGTAGAGCCGCGGATCTCGACACAGTGGTTCGTAAAGATGAAGGAGCTGGCCGAACCGGCGCTGAAGGCGGTAACCGAAGGGCATATCCGCATCCATCCGGGGGACAAGTTCCTGGCGACCTACAAATACTGGCTGGAGAACGTCAAGGACTGGTGTATCTCGCGCCAACTGTGGTGGGGCCAGCAGATCCCGGCCTGGTATGCGCCCGACGGCAGCTTCCAGGTATCGGCGACGCGAGACGACGCCTATGCGCAGTTCGTCGCGGAGGCCGGCGGCCCGGTCGGGTTTGCTCCGGACCAGCTACGACAGGATGAGGACGTGCTCGACACCTGGTTCTCTTCCTGGCTTTGGCCTATGGAAGTTTTTAAGGGCGTTACCAATCCCGGTAACCCGGATATCCAATACTACTACCCCACCAGCGTGCTGGTCACGGGTCAGGACATCATCTTCTTCTGGGTGGCCAGGATGATCATGGCCGGTCTCTATTGTTTCCCCGATACGCTGCCGATGACCGAGCGGATACCCTTCCGCGACGTCTACTTCACTGGCATGGTAAGGGACAAGCAAGGGCGCAAGATGAGCAAGAGCCTCGGCAACTCCCCCGACCTGCTGGAGCTGATCGACAAATACGGCGCGGATGCGGTCAGATTCGGCATCATGATCGCATCGCCCGCGGGCAACGACCTGCTGTTCGACGAGGCAGCCCTCGAGCAGGGCCGGAACTTCAACAACAAGCTCTGGAATGCGCTCAAGCTGGTGAAGGGCTGGGAAGGCCGCCAGACGCCGGCATGCGCCACGGACACCTTCGCTATCACGTGGATGAACAGCCGCATTGCGCAGGTCCGCCAGACCATCGAACAGGCCTTCACCGAGTTCCGTCTCAGCGAAGCGCTCAAGACGCTGTACTCCCTGATCTGGGACGATTTCTGCGGCTGGTACCTCGAGTGGGTCAAGCCGGGCTTCGAGCAGCCGATCGATGCGAGCGTCTACCAGGCGACCGTCGGATTCTTCGAGCAGCTGATGCAGCTGCTACACCCCTATATGCCCTTTGTCACCGAAGAGATCTACCACCTGCTCGGCGACCGCGCAGAGGGAGATGACCTATGTGTTTTGCAGTTCGCGTCGGTTGACGCTGCCGATTCCGCCGTTCTCGCGGAAGGCAGGCTGCTGACGGAAGCCATCACGGCGCTGCGCGACGCGCGCAACAAGGCGCAGCTGAAACCCAAAGAGCCGATCCGTCTCTTCATCCAGTCGGAGTCGGAGGCTGTTTTCCGTCGCCTGCAGCCGGTGCTATCGCGCCAGGTCAACGCGGAGGCTGTCGATTTTACGACCGAGGCCGTTGCCGGGTCGCTGACCGTCGTCGCCGGCAAGGATAAGTACTATATCGTTACCGAGCAGAAGTTGGATACCGGTAGCCAGAAGGAAGAGCTTCAGAAAGAGCTGGTCCGCCTGAAAGGTTTCCTCGAATCGGTGAACAAGAAGCTGAGCAATGAGCGGTTCGTCCAGAATGCGAATCCCGAGGTCGTTGGCCTGGAGAGGAAGAAAAAGGAGGATGCGGAGGATAAGATCAGGACGATCGAGGAGACGCTGGCAACGCTGGCTTAATTAACGGCCTTTATCGGCCGTGCGCTATACCCCTGCGAGAGCAGATTGAGCGGCAGGATCAACTCCCACTGATTGGGTCCGCGGCCTTCAAAGTCGCGGTCGAGGAGGTGGCTGTATCTTATCCCAAAGGAGATGGCCAGTTCGTTCCACCATTTTGTATCGAAATACAGCTCGGTGCCGTAAGACCGGAACTCCCCGTTGAAGACGCTGCGGTTCGTGTAGAAGTCCTTTGCGTGGGTATAGTCATAAAAGAGGTTGGCCCGCAGCCGCAGAAAGTAGACGATATTCCCGAATCCCCAGTCGGGATGCACCAGCGGCAACTGGTAATTGGCGGACCATTTCCACATCTGGTAAAAGTTTTCGGCTGAATATCCCCGGGAGAAGGGGAAGCCGTTGGAAAATCGGGCGTTTCGCAGACTGTCGCGCTGCTGGAAGGCGCCGGTCAGCAGCAGGCTGTGGGTATAGTCCAGACCCGGCAGGTAAAGAAAGCCCGAGGCCAGCAGCTGGTTGGCCTGAAAGCTGGTCACTGCCCGGTCATAGGACAGGCTCAGCACCTGCGCCCACCGCGGATAGACCTGCTGCTGCGCCTGCTGCGACTGGTGGACGATGCTGACGAAGGGGGTGATATAAGCGAAGGCCCGGCTGTTAAAGGAATCCTTGTACAGACCGGTGTAATACCGCTGATTACGAACGATATCCGAACCAAACTGCAGGTTTGTAAAATGCCGGCCCGCCGTCCAGCTCAGCGGCACCGACAAGCCTGCGCGGAATTCGTTCTCATTCCAAAAGACCTTGTTCGTTCCATAAAATGCATTCCGGTCGAAAGTATAGTTCCAGCCGGCGTTGACCCACGGATACCAGCCGGCATAACTGGCAGTTGCGCCTACCTGCTTGAAATTCTCATTTCGGTTATACGCTACGAACAGCTGAGTCTCAAGGGTATTGAGAATATTGTCGCTGACCAGCGAAAAGGTATAGTCGGGATCGTTGATATAGGGTCTCCAGCTGTGGAAATTGATCAGGTGCGAGCCCAGCGGGTATCGGGTGGCGGGATAGTTCGCCGTGGTGATCCTGTCGAGCAGGCCGGCGGGCCCATGGCGGAGGCTATCGATATTCTGTAGGGGCAGAGACTGACTCCACTGGCTGACCGGTATCTCTTCGAGGCTAACCTCACCCCGGGAAGCAGCATCGAGGTGAAAGCCTGCGGCTGTAAACGTATTCCAGACCACTCCCTGCTCCGCCGCCTGCGGCTGATACTGCCCGGTCAATGGGTCGCCGTGCGGCAGGGTCACGCCGAACAGCCGGCCGGCCGCCAGCGCATAGATTCGGTCCTGGCCGTCGCGGGAGGCGGTAAACCATATCGTATCGCCCTTGACCGAGGGAAAGCCGATGGTCTGCCAGGTAAAGGGCAGCAGATAGCGGGACTCTCCGTTGTCGATGGATATCGCGGCCAGCGACATCTGTCCCCTGCGGTTGCGGACGGCCGTTACGACGGTATTGGAGAGATAGAATTTGGGATAGGTGTAGAAAAGACTGTCCCGGTTGGGTATCTGGGTCAACAGATTCCCGGTGGCCGCATCCAGCAGGTGCAGCCCGCAGGATCCGTCGGCTGCCTCCTGTACGGCGACGATACGCTGGCCGTCTGCGGAGATATCGGGGGAGAAATAGCGGCTCCGGCGGGTCAGCTTCCTGTCCTCGCCGGTTGCGGGATCCAGCAACAGGATGACGCTGTAGTCGCGCCAGCCCCAGCGGGGATCCGTCTCGTAGGCGGCATAGACCACCCGGCCGTTGCGCAGGGAGAAATAATTGTCCAGGGAGACACTACGGGTCCTGATTTTGGTAGTATTCTTGTTATGTAGGTCGCGAACGACAAAGGCAGGTATCCGGCGATAGCTGCTACGCATATAGAGGATGCTGTCTCCGCCGATGTATTGCGGGAATTCTTCGTTGGCGACAAAGTGCCGGTGGGTCCGGGCGAAGGCGTCGGCCTCGGCTTCGAATCCAGGCGATGCAGGCTTAGCCGCCGCCGGTGAGCCCCCCTTCAGCGCCGGCGATACGCCGAACCAGGCCAGGGCATCGCGACGGAACTGATCAAAGCTCACCCCGGCATAGCGTCGTATGGCGCTCTGAAGGGGATAGAAAAGACCGTGAAAGGCGGCGGCGTCATGACCGACCTTGCGCCAGAAATCGTCCCCATAGCGTTCGCGTCCATACGCGACGAGCATATAGCCGAGGGGATAGTGGTCGGGAACGTAGTCGCGCAACGAACCATTGCGGAGCTTCATCCAGGAATAGCGCCGGTCGCCGGCCCGGAGGCTGCGATAGCTGTTGAAGAACCAGGGCTGGCGTCCCCTGCCCTGGTCGCTGACCAGCGTTTCCTGGTAGACGGCGTCGCCTTCCCAGAACCAGTTGGGTACGGACAGGCCGTTGGCGAATGCCTGGCCACCCTCGCCAAACAGGTAGTAGAACGCACCGGAGAGGCCTACCCTGAAATTATTATATTGCTGGACGTGGCGGTATTCGTGGATAGACAGCATTTTGGTCCACGGCAGGCTGCCGAGCTCAAAGCTGTTCTGTTCGGGGGTCAGCAGGAATTCGCTGCGAAAGGGAGCCAGGCCCACGTAGCCGTTGGCGATGGTCGTCTGGTTCTGGAGGACGATGTTGATCTTGCGCTGCGTATGTCCTACGGTAGGAAGAGTCGTCCGGCTGAGCGTGTGAACAATGGCCGCCACCTGCTGTGCGGCGCTGTCGAGGCCGACCGGAAAGATCACGCGGGCGGTGTCCGTGTTGAGCTGTTTCCATTTAAGAGAGGGGGGATTGCCACCGAATTGCTGGGCAAACAAACCTGTCGTTATCGAGAAAAAAATTATAGTGAACAAAGGCAGGCGGAAGAACCTCATGTAATGCTGTTATTAGTCGGTAAATTGAAATTACGTAGATACTTTTACAATTATGATGGTCCAGCGCAATTATAGGTCTTTATTTGTATCCGGCAATTATGACGCACTCCTGGCGGGTCTGATCGGGTTTATCATCATCCAGGCCCTGTGCAGCTATGGCGGCATCGGCGTCTCTCCCGACAGCGTCGTCTACATCAGCACGGCCCAGAATATCCACGACCACGGGGCGATCAACGATTTCACCAATATGCCGCTGATGGATTTCCCGGCCTTCTATCCGATCTTTCTCAGCGGCTTCGTCTTCCTTACCGGCAAGAGCGCGCTTTTCTTCGGGCCGGTACTGGACGGACTCCTCTTCGCGCTGGTCATCTGGCTCTGCGGCTGGATGATGAACCGTTTTTCAGTTTTCTCCCGCTGGTACAAATGGACGGTCCTGCTTTTCATCGTTCTCAGCCCCTGTCTGCTGGAGATCTATTCCATGATCTGGAGTGAAACGCTGTTCATCCTGCTGTCGGTGCTCTTCATGATAGTCGCCCATCGATACTTTCAGACCCACTCGATGCAGTCGCTGCTGCTGATCGGCATCATCGCCGGTATTTCCTGTGTCACGCGGTATGCCGGTATCAGCATCATCGGGCTGGGCGGGCTGCTTATGCTCTGCGACCGGGGTCTGCGCTGGGGTCCGAAGAAGATCGGGCATATCTCCCTTTATGGACTCGTCGCTGTCCTGCCGCTGGCGCTGAACCTTTACCGTAATGCGCATCTTACCCATACGCTTACGGGCTATCGGGAGAAAGGGCTCACGACCTTTGGCGAGAACCTGCACGATTTCGGCGCCGTCTTCTGCGACTGGCTTCCGTTCTTCAATGGTCAGTACGACGCCGCTACGATGATAGCGGTGCTCTTCCTCCTGCTGATTACGGGGATATTCCTGTACCGGTTGGTGCTTGTTAAAGAATTTTTTTCCTACGATACGATCGCCATCGCCTATTTCGTGGTCTACGCGGGGTTCATCCTGCTGACGGCCACTGTCAGCCGTTTTCAGCGGCTGGACAGCCGGTTGCTCTCGCCGCTATTCCTGCCGTGGCTTTGGGGAAGCACCATCTGGATACCCGCGGTGCTGAAGGCCCGCCCGCGCTGGGGGCTTCCATCGAGGCCGCTGCTGCGGAGCAAATGGCCGGTCATCGGCGCGGTGGTGATCGGCGCCGCCTGTTTTTTATGGGGTGAGGTCGAGACCTACCGCGACAACTGGGAGGGCATCCATTATGCCGGTATCCCGGGGTATTCGGAGACGCAGTGGAAGACCTCGCCGACGATGGCCTATGTCCGGGAGCACAAGGACCTTTTCAAGTATCCGGGAACGGTCTACTCCAATGCCTACGAGGGCCTCTGGCTGCTGGCGGGGGTCAATTCGGATATGATACCGCACAAGGACATTCCGGACGATATCGCCTATATGATGAAGTCGCAGTATTTTATCGTCGTCTGGTTCAATGACGCGGAGAATACCGACCTGCTCGACATGGACTATATCCTGTCGAAGAAGACGCTGCAGAAAAAGATCGAACTCAGCGACGGAACGATCTATATTTTCCGGGACCCCGGCTTTTAATTATTTTTAGGCCGATGTTATTATTCTCTCTGGCTGTGGCCCCGGGTATTGCCGTCTGCCTGTTTATCTATTCGCTGAATAAATACGACAGAAGGGCGGTCCGTTACCTGGTCATCGCTTTTCTGCTCGGGATGCTGGCTACCCTGCCGGCGCTGCTCGTACAGACCCTGGCCACCGACGTCCGCGAAGACCCCTTCCGGCATTCCATATGGTCTTATCTTTGGTACGCCTTTGTGATCGTCGCGCTCAGCGAAGAGGGCAGCAAATGGCTTGTGCTGCGGCTCTATGCGTATCCCAAGACCGTTTTCAAAGAGCCATTCGACGGGGTCGTCTTCGCGGTGATGATCGGGATGGGCTTTGCGACGGTGGAGAATATTGAGTACGTGCATAAGTTCGGGCTGGGGACAGGCGTATCGCGGGCTTTTCTGGCGATACCCGCTCACGCGGCCTTTGCGGTGCTCATGGGGTACCCGGTGGGAAAGGCAAAATTTATACGCGGCCGGGCATGGTGGGGAATGGCGCAGGGGCTGCTGGTCGCGGTGCTTTTCCACGGGAGCTTCGACTTCTTCCTTTTCTTACAGCAGAGCCGGCAGGCGGAAAAGTATTTCTCAACCGGCGTGCTGTCCTTCGGGGCTTTTGCCAGTTTTTATATCGCGGTGAGACTGGCGATGCGGGCGTTGCGGATGCACAAACAATCAATAAATCATAATTCAGGGGAAAATGACGGATGCAACACTATCGATACGACCGGGAGCGCCGGAAGACATTAATTCGATCGGCTTCCTGGCGCAGCAGATCTGGCCGTTGACTTATGGGCATATCCTTTCGGCGGAGCAGCTGGAGTATATGCTGAACCTGATCTACAGCCCGGCGTCCCTGCGAAAGCAGATGCTGGAAGACAAGCACCAGTTCCTGATCGTGGAACAGGACGGAGAAGCCATCGGTTTTGCCTCCTGGAGTGCCACGGCCGAGCCGGGCGTATACAAACTGCAAAAACTGTATGTGCTGACCGGCCGGCAGGGCAAGGGGCTGGGAAGGGCACTGCTGCAGTATATCTTCGAGGCCATCCGGCCTTTGGGCGCCAGTCTTTTGCGCCTCAACGTCAATCGCCATAACAAGGCGCGGCAGTTCTACGAACGGATGGGTTTTGCGGTGGTCCGTGAGGAGGACGTCCCCATCGGCAACGGGTATTTTATGAACGACTATGTGATGGAGATCAAGGTTCCGGAGGCTGAGCCGGGATTATAACCGCGGTGTCGGTCTTCTGCTCCCCCATCGCTGCGGCCTTCATGGCTTTGGCCGTGTCGTGCCCTACATATCTTTCAATGCGGCCTTCTACCAGGTAGATCAATGGCGTCAGGACGATCGCTACGGTGAATTTGTAAAAATAGTTCATCATGCCGAAGGCCAGTATCTGCTGCCAGGTGAAGATGCGGCTAAAAGCGATAAACAGCACGATGTAGCTGTCCACCAGCTGGGAGACCAGCGTGGAGCCGGTGGCCCTCAGCCAAAGGTGCTTGTTCCCCGTGCGTTTCTTTATCTGATGAAATACGGTGACGTCGACGACCTGGCTGACGAGGAAGGCGACCAATGAGCCGATGATGATCATATTGCTCTGTCCGAAGATAGCGCTGAAGGACTGTTGTATATTGTCTACACCCTGCTTGCCGCTGCTGGCGATCCAGATATCTGAAGGGGGGATGGCGATGGCGAGGTAGTACATCAGGAAAGCGTAGGCGATCAGTGCGACGGCGGTTATCGATATCCTTCTGACTGCTTTGGGCCCATAGTATTCGTTGACGATATCCGTCATTACGAACTCGAGGGGCCAGAGGAGGACCCCGCAGGTCAGGTTGAAGGCGAGACCGCTCTGCCCGAAAAGAGTGAAGTTAGCGGGATGCAGCCCAAAAAGCTTTTCCAGCGAGAACAGCTTGGTGCCGATCGCCTCGGCGATCAGGGCATTGCAGCAGAAGAATGCCGTAAAGCCGAGGAATAGTTTGGTAGGACGGTCTTTTAGTATCGCGTGGATCATTTCTGAGAGATTATAAGGAGTATGATTTGTAGTACGAAGAACAGCAGGTTGACGACCAGCAGCCAGGTCGGGATAGTGGCGGCGCGCAGTCGGCCGATGACGAACAGGAACAGGACGGATATCCCGATGACCAGGTTGAAGATCAGGCTACCGATATAGCCCAGCTCCAGGATGCGCGAGACGAGGAAGCCTTCGGGCGGATGGGGCAGCCATTGGATAAAGGAGGCCAGGAGAAAACAAATATTACAAATAAATGCCACCCGGGAGAGAAGTCTTAACACCTGCATATTTAGCCAAAAATCCGTATTTCTGGGCAAAATAACATTATTTTGCGCAATACATTAATCGCGACATAACTATATGAATTCTATTGCCTGGAAAAAGCTGCTCCCGCACGTTATCGCCATAGTCGTCTTCCTTCTTGTCGCCGTCATTTATTGCCGGCCCGCCCTCGAAGGCAAGGTCGTCAATCAATCGGATATGCTGCAGTACAAGGGTATGGTGCAGCAGTCGATGGAATACAAGGAGAAGCACGGTCATTTTCCGCTGTGGACAGAAAGCGCCTTCGGCGGCATGCCTGCCTATACGATCGCAATGGATCATCCGGCGATCCATCTGGGCCCGATCGTCAGCATTATCTCGCTGGGTCTCCCCCAGCCGATCAATTTCTTCTTTGTCGCCTGTATATGTTTTTATATCCTCATGGTGGCGATGCGGATCAATCCCTGGATCGGGGTGCTTGCTGCGCTCGCTTACGCCTATAGCACCTATGACCCAGTGATCATCGTTACCGGTCACGTCACCAAGATGATGGCCCTGATGTATGCGCCCGGCATAGCGGCGGGTCTGTTGCTGCTCTTCCAGCGCAAGTGGGTATGGGGAACGCTGTCGCTGATGCTGTTCTTCGCCCTCCAGCTGAGCACCAATCACCTGCAGATCGTCTACTACACGATGATCAGCCTTGGCGTGGTCACGCTCTTCTACCTGATCGACGCCTTCCGCAAGGGGCACGGCAGGGACGCGGGCAAGGTTATAGGTTTGGCGGTGGTGGCGGGGCTTATCGGCTTTGGGACCAGCGCGCTGGGCAATCTGCCCGTCAACGAATATTCGAAAGAGACGATGCGCGGGGGAAGGACCGAGTTGACCAATAACACCAGCAAGCAGGAAAGCCGCAGCGGTCTGAGCAAGGACTACGCTTTCCAGTGGAGCTATGGCGTGGGGGAAACGATGACGCTTGTCGTTCCCAACGTTTACGGCGGGGGCAGCGGCGGCAGCCAGATCGGCGACAACTCGAAGTTTGCGGAGGTGGCGAGCTCCGAGCTGGGGCTGCCCGAGGACAGAGGGGTCGGCTTCGCCAATGGATATGCCTACTGGGGTGCGCAGCCATTTACATCGGGGCCGGTCTACCTGGGCGCCATTGTTGTCTTCCTGGCGATCCTGGGGCTGGTAGTCGTCAAGGGCTGGCTGAAATGGGGGCTGTTCGTTGCGGCTTTCGTCGGCATCGTGCTGGCCTGGGGTAAGAACTTTGCGGGCCTCAACTATTTCCTTTTCGATCACCTTCCGTTCTACAATAAGTTCAGGGCGCCGGCGATGGCCCTGGTCATCCCGCAGCTGGCCTTCCCGATACTGGCCGCGCTGGGGCTGAACGAGCTGTTCAACGCCGACTATACGCGGGCGGAGCTCTGGAAGAAATTCCGGACGGCTGCCTATATCACGGGCGGGCTGCTGGCTGTGCTTGTCATCTTCTATTTTACGGCCGACTACGGCACGAGCTCGGACACGCAGCTGAAGGAGCAGTTCGTGCAGTACAAGATGCAGCAGCTCTCGCAGGGCAAGCAGGCTGGGCCCGACGTACAGCCGCAGGCCGCGGCGACAGGCAATGCGCTCATCAAGGCGCTGAAGGCCGACAGGCAGTCGCTCTATGGCAGCGACCTGCTCAGGACCATCCTGCTCATCGTCGTGGCGGCGGGGCTGATCGTGCTCTTCTTAAAGGAAAAGATCAAGATGCCGATACTGCTGGGGGGCCTCATCGTCCTCAGCACCTGGGACCTGCTGGCCGTCGCCAGCCGGTATCTCAGCCCGGAGAACCCGGACCACTATGCGGAGGCAACAGATTTCGACAGCCGTCTCAGTCCTTCTCCTGCCGACCAGCAGATCGCCGCCGATCCCGACAAGAACTTCCGGGTCTTCGACGAGGCATCGGGCAGTCCTTTCGAGAATGCGCTCACCTCCTATCACCACAATTCGCTGGGGGGGTACTCTCCGGCAAAATTGGGTCTCTACCAGGACCTGATCGAGAACCAGCTGTCGAAGGGCAATATGCAGGTCTTCAACATGCTCAACACGAAATACTTCATCCAGCGCAACCCGCAGAACGGTCAGCCGCAGGCGGCGCTGAATGCCGCGGCTTTCGGACCCTGCTGGCTGGTGAAGGCCATCCACTATGTCAAGGACGGCAACGAGGAGATGAAGGCGCTGGACAGCATCAACGTGAGGGATACGGCCATCATCCAGCAGCAGTTCGCCGCCAGAGTGAAGTTCACGCCTGTTCCCGATACCACGGCGACCATCCGGCTGCTGAAGAATGACGAGGACAAGCTCACTTACGAGTTCAATGCCGGCAGCAACCAGTTTGCAGTCTTCAGCGAGGTCTACTACGACAAGGGCTGGAACGCTTACCTGGACGGGGTCAAGATGGACTATGTCCGGGTGGACTATGTGCTGAGGGGGATGTCGGTGCCGGCGGGGAAACATACGATCGAATTCCGTTTTGAGCCGAAGAGCTTTGCCACCGGGAATATCATCTCTACCCTGTCTGCGCTGGTGGTCTATCTGCTGCTGATCGGGGCGATCGTGTGGGAATTCAGAAGGAGGAAGAAGAAAGGGGCGCCGACAGCATGAAGCCGATAAGCTTTGTCATCATTACCTATAACCGGCCGGAGGACGCGCTGGCGCTGGCGGAGGATCTCAGCCGGCTGGAGGGGCTTGAACGGTGGGTGGAGGAGATCATCATCGTCAATAACAAGTCTTCGGTATCGTATAAAGCGCTGGAGGACTTTATCGCAGGACATCCGGAGGCGCCGTTCCGGTATTTTGTCACAGAAGAGAACTTAGGTGTCTCGCGGGGACGTAATTACGCCATCGGGCAGAGTAAGGCGCCTATCCTTGTCTTTCTGGACGACGACGCACTCTTCCGCAATAATGACGCGCTGGCGGCCATTGTTGCTATTTTTGAAGAGAATCCCACGGCCGGTCTCGCTGCCTTCAAGATCTACTATCAGAGCACGGGAGAGATGCAGGTCAATGCTTTCCCGCACAAACAGTTCTCCGAACGGAGGGACTGGCATCATTTCGATACTTATTATTTCTCGGGAGCGGCGCACGCGATCCGGAGGGAGGTCTTCGATCAGGTAGGGTATTATCCGGAGAACTTCTTCTATGGGATGGAGGAGTACGATCTGAGCTTTAGGGCGCTGGACAGGGGCTACACGATCCGGTACGACGACCGGGTGCTGGTCTGGCATAAGGAGTCGCCGACGGGCAGGCTGACGCCGAGGGACAAGCGGAAGGGGATGTGGCTGAACAAGGTGAAGGTGGCCTGGAAATACCTGCCGTTGCGGTATTTTGTGAGCGTGGCGGTGACCTGGGGCTTGTGGTACCTGGTCAAGAGCAAGGGGGATATCGGAGGATTTTTCAGGGGCTGGGCGGCGATATTCAGGATCCCGCGGGAGGAGAGCCGGCGGCCTTTGGGCGCGGCGGCCAGGGCTTATTTGAGGAAGGTAAAGGCACGACTGGCGTATTAAAGTAAAAGACCCCGGTCGTGCCGGGGTCTCGATATTTTTGGGAACTGTGTTTTACCACTTGTCCACGTCTTCGCTGGCTGCTGTCGGAGCGCTGGGAGCGGGAGCCGAGTGCCGGACATTGCCATTGACGTTGACGTCGTCTTCAACCTCTTCAGCAACGGTGTTCTCCTGGTAGCCTCCTTCGTTGTCGTTGTCGTGGTTGTATGCGTCGAAGTCGAAATCGGGCATCAACTCCGTCTTGACATAATCCACCGCCTCTGTCAGCGCCTTCAGGAACTTGTTGAAGTCTTCCTTATACAGGAAGATCTTGTGCCTGTCGTATCCGTCTTCGTTGAATTTTTTCCGGCTCTCGGTGATAGTAAGATAGTAGTCGTTACTACGCGTAGCCCTCACGTCGAAGAAATACGTCCTGCGCTTTCCAGCCCTGATGCGTTTGCTATAAACGCTTTCCATCCTTTTGTCGTTGTTTTCGTACGCCACAAATAATTGTTTTCAGTTGAAAATTACTAATTAAGCAGTCACAAATATAGTATTGTTTTCGAATTAGCCAAATCTGCGAAAACATTTATATCGTCTATTTGTGGGTCTTTGCTGCGAGTGCGGACACTATGTTGGGGCATTCTCTGCCTGCTGCTGTTCATAGAGATAGGTATAGTAGCCGTTGAGGGCCAGCAGCTGCTGGTGGGTACCTGTTTCGACGATCCGGCCTTCTTCCAGCACGACGATCCGGTCGAAGTCGAACAGCGAGAAGATACGGTGGGTGATGATGATGGCCGTTTTATGCTTCAGATATTGGTATAAATTGCCAAGTATTTCCTTTTCAGTTTTAGCGTCTACAGCGCTGAGGCAGTCGTCGAATACGATGATCTCGGGGTCTTTGATCAGGCCCCGGGCGATGGAGATGCGCTGTTTCTGGCCTCCGCTGAGGGTCACGCCGCGTTCGCCGATCATGGTGTCGTAGCGTGCGGAGAAGCCTTCTATTTCCTTGTCTACGCTGGCGTATCTGGCGGCCTGGCGCACCTTTTCTTCGTCCGGCTTGTCGAGCCCGAACTGGATATTGCCCGACACCGTGTCGCTGAACAGGAACACATCCTGGGGAACGTAGCTGATCTGGCGGCGGAGGTCCTGGAGATCTAATTTGCGCAGGTCGGTGTTATCCATTAGAATTCTACCCTTATCCGGATCGTACATGCGTAGTAAAAGTTGGGCGATGGTCGTCTTTCCGCTGCCCGTTCGGCCTATGATGACGACCTTTTCTCCTTTTTTGATCTCCAGGTTGAAGTTCTTGAGTGCGTGTATACCCGTATTGGGGTAGGTGAAATCCACTCCCTGTATGGAGACATTTCCCTGCAGGTGTTGTCGGATGGCGGCGGGCGGGTTCTGGATGGCGGGCCGGGTGTCGAGGAATTCGTTCAGTCGTTTCTGCGAGGCGGAGGCGCGCTGGACCATGCTGGCTACCCATCCGATGGCGCTGACGGGGAAGGTGAGCATGGTGATATAGATCACGAACTCGGTGATGGTGCCGATGTCGGTGTTGTGCTGGCCGTAGACGACGTATATCCCACCGATCATTATGGTCAGCAGGGTGCTGAGCCCGATCATGAGTCCCATCGAGGGGAAGTAGATGGACTCTACTTTGGCGAGGCCGACGGCGTTCTTGCGGTATTCTTCGCTGTTGTGTGCGAAGAAATTCAGCATGGCCTTTTCCTGGACGAAGGATTTGATGACGCGTATTCCGCTGTAGGACTCCTGGGCGTTGGTGGTCAGGTTGCTCAGGAGGGCCTGGATGTGCTCGCTTTTCTTGTGAATGATGGTATTGACGTAGTAGATGGTGATGGCGAGGATGGGCAGCGGCGTCAGGACGTAGAGGCTCAGCAGGGCGTCCTTCTTGAGCATAAAGAACAGGCTAAATCCGATGGTGACGAGGAGGTTGGCCAGGTACATCATGGCGGGGCCGGTATACATGCGGACGCGGCTGACGTCTTCCGCCATGCGGCTCATCAGGTCGCCGGTGCTGTGGGTCTTATAGAAGTTGGTATCGAGGGTCTGGTAGTGGGTATATATCTCGTGTTTCTGGTCGTATTCGATATGGCGGCTCATGACGATGATGGTCTGCCGCATGAGGAAGAGGAAGAAGCCGCTGATCAGCGCGAGGACGAGCAAGGTGACGCCTGAGATGACGACCTTCCGGCCAAAGCTGGCGTGGTGCAGGTCCAAAGTCCGGATGAATTTGCGGACGAGGATGTCGTAGTTGGCGGTGTCGCGGGCCGCGGTTCTGGCCTGTGCTGTTCGGGAGGCGATTTGGCCGGCGGTCTGCTGCTTTTCGGCGGCGCCCTGGTCCGGTGTCTGTGCTTGTGTCACAGCTCCGGGCTGTTGGGGTCTGTCGCCCGGTGCCTGTGTCAATTGTCCCTGGTCTCCCACCCTGCGTGCGGCCCGCTGTTCGGCCTTATCCTGCAGCTCCTTTTCTACTGAGTTGACCACATACCCCGTGACCTGCGGGGTGAGGATGCGGAAATAGTTGGAAAGGATCACGAAGATCAGCCCCAGGAGGAACCGCCAGCGGTATTTCCAAAAATATTTATTTACAGCCTTTAAGTGCTTCAAACCAAAAATTTACGCAAAGTTACGAAATAGGGTAAAATTATTTGGCTGTTTACCCTGAGAGCTATTATTTTGCGCCCGGAGAGATGGCAGAGCGGTCGATTGCGGCGGTCTTGAAAACCGTTGAAGGTAACACTTCCGGGGGTTCGAATCCCTCTCTCTCCGCAAGTCTCCATTATTGAACCCACAGCTTTGCTGTGGGTTTTTGTTTGGAGCAGATGGGACGAGCTCGCTCGGACCAGATGCGGAAAACAAAAACGAAGGCGGCGCCAGCCGCCTGAAGGTTCAATAATGGAACTTAAGCCCCTTCCCTAAGGGATCCCCGGAGGTAATCCCTCTCTCTCCGCAAACACCCATCACAAAATCAGTCAAAAGCCCGCAAATTCAACAATAGCGGGCTTTCTTATTTTTAGCCATTTGCAGAAAAACTCAAAAAAGGTCATACTTGGAGTGAGTGATTCGGTGAGTGGCGAAAATGGAGAAAAAAAATCACTCACTGGACCGCCGTAACAGGTTGAACACCAACTTGTACCAAAGGCAAACATCTTTTCCAAATCGCCGCGCAGTTCTACCTTTATAAACCGCGCAAAACAGCGTACAAAAGTGAGTGATTCAGTGATGGAAAAAAATTTGGGTATCTTATTCTTTCTGCGCAAGCCCCGCCCCTTTCGGCCGGGGCCGTGGCTCGTTTTTCTTCGCATAACTGTTGACGGTAGCTCCAAGGAACTTTCTCTGAAAAGGACCTGGGATAAATCAAAGTGGAAGCCCAATCCCGGGAGAGCGACAGGCAAAGAAGAGCAGGCAAAAGCCCTGAATACGTACCTCGATATTGTCCTCGCAAAGGTCTATGAGGCCCGCCGAACTCTTATCGAAACCGGAAAAACCATCTCCGCCGTTGCCATCCGTGACGTCGTATCCGGCGCCGCTGAACGAAACCAAATGCTATTCAAGGTCTACCAAGCGCACAACGACACCGTCAAAGCATTGATCGGGCTCGAATGCAGCGACGATCTCTGGGAAAAACATCAACGGGTTTTAAATTATCTGAAAGAGTTCGTTGCCGGCAAATACAAAGTCGCCGACATAAGCATCTATGCCGTCGATCATGAGTTTGGGCAAAGCTGTATACCTGGCTGCGGACGATTAGAAAATGCAGCAACAACACTGCCTCCGCCTATATCGGATTCTTTAAGAAGATCATCCTTTCCTGCATAGACAATGGCTGGCTCCAGGGAGATCCATTTACAAAATTGAACCTGACGCTCGACGAAGTAGATCCTGTCTTTCTTACCGAACAGGAATTGCATCTTATCGCCAACAAAGAGATCAACAACGAACGCCTTTCGGTCATCCGCGACGTCTTTATCTTTTGTTGCCTCACTTCCCTTGCCTATATAGACGTCAAACAACTCAAGAAATCTGAAGTGACCGTAGGACATGACGGGCAGCTGTGGATCGATAAAAAGCGGCAGAAGACAAAAGTACCGTCAAAAGTACCTCTCCTTCCGCTCACCCGACAAATCCTCGACAAATACCGCGATCACCCCAGGTGTATCGCAGAAGATATGCTTCTGCCTGTATATAGCAACGCCAAATACAATGAATATCTAAAGGAAATTGCCGCTATCTGCGGCATTGAGAAGAACCTCACAACCCACGCCGCCCGGCACACATTTGGAACCACTGTCACCACTTCGAACGGCGTACCCCTTACTTCGGTAAAAGGCATGATGGGGCACAAACGCTTGTCCCAAACCGAGCACTATTCAAAGGTAGTTCCTTCGAAAATCGCTGAAGATATGGAGGTCCTGCAGGAAAGGTTAAAGAAAAAGAAATTCCTGACAGAATACGCGAAGACGTTACCGCAGGAAGATACTATGCAACAACAAGAATAGTTAAGCATCAAGCCAAATGTCTCAAAACGACTCTCGACCCCAAAAAAGGATTATACGACGGACAGTACCAAATATAGCCGTAGCCCTCCAGTTCACGCATGCACCTGTGGTATGTAGCTTTAGATGACAGCCGGGAAATCTCCATTAACTTCTTCCGGGTTACCGCAACCGTGTCACCATTGTTATCCTCTGCCGCCATTGACAGAATTGCAAAATAGAGACATATATGTTGTGGCCTTAATCGGTCATCGCTCGCCATTATCCGATAAAACAAAATCATCTGCCGCCCCATCCACATCGCTTCCACCTCTTTGATATTAAAATCCGGACGTCAACAGTCGCTTAACATCGTCTTTATTATAGTAGATCGTCCCGCCTATCTTTTTCGTCCTAATCCGGCCTCCCGTGCATAACGACTTTAGCTTGCCAGCCGAACATCCCAGCAAATGCCTAACCTCCCTTGTCCGGAAACCACGCATATCCTCTCCCCCTGATCGAGGCCCCTGCTCAAGCAGCTCCTTAAATGTCCCCTACGATTTGAAAACGCAACGTTTGCAAATCCTCCTTCGTCACCAATTCCAAATTCATAGTCTGCAATATAGTGTCGAGCATCTACTAAAAACAATAGAGGCATCAATGCCTCTGTAGAAAAAAGGCTTAAATATTTTTTCTTATCCTCAGCAAACTTCTAGCTTCTGAATGCGATTGCAATTAGCAAAAGGGTCTCGATCATTCGCATTGTCGAATCAGGTGGATGCGAAGGGACTTCAATCGAACACCTAACCGCCCTTTTACAACTTATTAATCCCTTCAAAAACAATGTCAATCACCAATACGCCCACGTTGTCTGCTAAGGAGGCCCCAGCGTACAGTTTTCGAACCACTTCCTCTTGGATTTAACACGACTAGCGAACCTAAATCGCCTCACCTAAATTCATATCAGCTGATCACCAATGTGTTAACATTTTTAGGAGCAATCATATCATTCTCGCGCCAAATATCCCCTTGCTCTCAATTAGCCTATATACACTGCTGCGGAATTAACTTTCATCCTCATCAATCACATATCCCATATCCAGCACAACCAGAATATCCTCATCTGTTTCCGGGTCGCTGACAATGGCCATTACTGTCTCACATTCCTCACACTTAAAACGCGCCTCCTGTTCCGCGCATACCAATTCACCACAATGGGGACAATCAACGTGCAGCGTCCCACAAAACACGCAATTGCCACATTTCACATGTCCGCGGTCTTTAGGCGACTTCACGGCTCCTGTAAACAAATCCAGCTGGGTTGTATGCTGATCGTCACTTTCATATTTCCATTTGGCCATCCTGTCCTGGTAGCCGAATCGAACAAAGTCGTCCTGACCCGAACAAACAATGCTTTCACAGGCAAACGACAACGACTGCCGCCTGTGAAACTCCCGCATATCCTCAAGTATTTCTTCGCTTATCTTTAATGCTTCCGGCAGATAAGTCTGAAAACTTATCCCGCCCGTCGGTAAAATGCCTAGAATATCCGGATGAAACTTAGTCGTATCAGCACTGCTCGAAAAGTCAACTACATTGTTGGAGATAAAAAACGCCGAGCCAAATTCATCGTCATACCGAAGCTCCTCTTTCAGATATTCAGCCGCGCTCAGAAGGATGGCAGCATCGGCATTGTTATTCTTTTTATTATGGAAGGGCGCTCTTTTTGTCATCGAAAAATCAAACACCCACAGCTTTATCTTGTCCGTCACAGCCACCTCTTCACAATAATTCAGCAGAAAATCCTCCACCGCTTCAATATGTCGCTCATTTTGCCTTATCCTCTCTTCAAGCTCCCGAAGTGACTTACCGCATTCCTTTGCACCATCCATATCCCCCGCCTTTGCATTCTTTTTCAGCATATGCGCAGCTTGTTTGGCACGCTCTTTCAGTTTGTTTACTTGATTAAATGCATGGGCCTTGTTTCTGTTCCATTCCTCCACCACAATATAGTTCTTGATAATACGAATATGTCCCCTCTGAACATGGTCCTTCAACGAATTCAATAGCTCAAAGTGACGATTTTCATGATAACTATTGCTGGCGGTATCAAGCCCGTTTGCGAGATAAAGCCAAATATTTGTATCGAAAATTAGATAGATCAAGTCCCAAATATAAGCCATTTCCGAGGCTTTCCATAGTGGCAATAAGGAAATTGGCCCAAAAGACTACCAACAAGAGACGTTCCCAAGTAGCTTAGCACTTACGCTTATTTTAAAACCTCTAAATCCTCTCTCGTCAAAATTTCCACCTCCATAACTCACATTTCAATCCACACTACCGGTCACCAAAATTTTAGAACCAACAGGGTTAAAATACCCTTTCCAACAAAAAGACTCTTTGGTACATTTGCTGCCTCAATTCTTATTTATTCCCACAAGCCATGAATAAGAAAAAAGCCAGCTTAACATCCGCACAAAGACACGCTGCCGCTTCGGATATGATCAACTACTACCAGTGTACTTACTGGAGCGACTGGCGCTATGTCCATCTACTCACCACCAAGAAACTCCTCCATGAAAACCCGCATAGCAAATTTCAATACTTATCGGCGTAAGAACAATTGAGGCATTTGTGCCTCCATCGAAATTTCCTCTTGCGCATTAGCAAATTTAAGTTTAATCATTAGAAATAAGCCCAGTTTATAAGCACATAAAATGGTGCTATTCCGATCTTGTACAACATAGTTTCAGCAACCTTGCCAGGCTAATCGACATTCATTCAGAAAAATATCTTCGGATTCACTACCAAATACCTAAAGCCGGAGTCACAAGCCAGAAAATACTCATGTCGTCGGAAGCACAACCTGCCCCGACTGTCTATCAAAATGCACCGGTGTTTCGTTTTTGCGGCCATTTTCTTATCTTCCACTTCCTATGACCTACTCCTTAGATCAAAAACCAGATCCTTCCGGCAAAGGCCCTAAAGGCGGTTTATATTACTCCCCTTCCCAGATAGTCGAACTTGCACTTGCCTTTTCGACTATCGATCAAATGGCTGCAGACCTGCCGGCATTGACCTCATATCAGATAAAATTACTCGATGAGGTAATAAGTCGCAACCGGCTGATCGACCTCGCCCTGTTTGACTATCCGGTCAGCAGTATGAGTAGTCCCGTTTTTCGGGAAGTAACGGCCGCAATGCGAAAGACGATGAATAACATGTTCGTCCAGCCCAGCGCATTGTCCGAGTGGGCTACCGCAGAGGGCGGCCCTTCCAAAACTATTTACGGCCAGGCCTTAAGTAGCAATTGGCCCTTCCTTCCCCTGAAATGGATCGACCGGGGCCTGCTTCTGGCACCCATCGATCTCGAAGAAGTAGTACCAAATGAAGTCTTCGAGGGCCCTTCAGTGACCTCTGCTGAATCCGACCGGTTAAAACGAATCATTGCAGGTATTTACCACGAGGAAAAAACACGCCTATCGGTGGAGCCAAACGACTTTGAACAAATCATAGCCGAGCTACTGCGTCACAAAGGTTACCAGGTAGAACTCACTAAAAGAACCCGTGACGGCGGTTTTGACATCCTGGCCATTGGCCGGGCACAAGGTGACTTTCCGCTCAAGTTCCTGGTAGAATGCAAACGGTATACGGCGGAAAAAGTGGGGATCGATGTCATTCGTCAGCTGATGTACGTGGTCAATGTCGAGCAAGCCAACAAGGGCATTATTGCCACCTCTTCGTATTTCAGTGCCGACGCGATCAAACACCAGGCGAATTATCATCCCTATCAATTGGACCTTCGCGACAAAAACGACATATTAACGTGGATCCGTAACTACGGAGAGGAAAGATTACAATTGCGGAAGGGAAAATGATATCACTGTAGGGACGGGGCCTTCCTCGCAGGCCCCGGTTGATTATCACAGGTCGTTCGAGTTTTTTGAAATTATTGCGCTTGGCTTACCGATTAGTTATGAAAAGTGCAGTAGACTTTATGGGGAAGCCCTATAGCTTTTTCTTGTTCCAGGAGAACGACGCTTCCTCTTTTGAGCCCAGCAAGCGCGCCCTTTATGAGTGAAGAATAAAAGAATTGAGGATAGTATTGGCTGGTTAAAATCTCTTGTTTTTTATTTACAATAATTAGGCCTTCGCGACATTCTAGTGGGATCATTCCAATCTCCGAATGTTGGAAGTGGGGTCCAACACCCTGCTAGAAGCCAATATTTAAAACCATTTACACCAAACTACGTATGAAGGATCTGCAAAATGAGCCCAACGAAAAAATGTCCGTATCTGCCTCCCCCATTATTAACAATTTCTATAATTACGGGACAATTGAAAAGGTGATCCATGAAGTGCGCCATGACAGCGTCGATAACACGGCTATACCTGTCAACTCTGAGTCCAAACCCAACAACCCTGTCCTACAGTCGGTTTACTGGATCGTAGGCATTGTGGCTGCTTTCGGTACAATTTATATAGCGTTTTTTCGAAAATGAAAACAAAATGTTCAGGTTCAAGGAGAGGCCCCTTCGCCATCATCCAGTTTTCGACCTTTGAAAGAAAGGCTTACGAGACGACTGCTAAGCTGAATGTGCCTGTTTGACGATAATAAAATCAAGGAGCTAGAATACCATTAAGCTGAATACTACTAGCGAACTGAATCGAATAATTATTGATCATGCTTGCTTCCTTTGAGTCTTTCGACTACCTTTATAATCGGCTGATTATTAATATTAAATAATCGTAAATAAAATAAATAATAATCAAATGAATTACGCTCACCTACGCGCCCGCCTAAAAGTCGGTGCTATTCTGTATACTACTAGGCGAGACACAGATTATACCCTTTACGGCTGGACTCCCCAGGGTGATCTGCGCTTCGGCATCCCCTCCCGGACTACTGGCCACCCACCCAACATTAAGACTATTCCGCGGCAAGTGTTGACCAGGAAACAAGCACCAACCTTCACTGACTGCCGCCGGTCCGTCCTCCTGGCTATACGGGAAATGAAATAAAGACTATTTTCATAAACTGTTAAATCGTCAATAATGTCCTATACTGCGACCGTATACAAAGTATTTATTGCCTCCCCGGGTGATCTTAGCGATGAACGTGCAATTGCCCGACAGGTCATTCTCGACTGGAATAATATTCACTCAGAGTCCCGTCAGATCATCCTTCTTCCAGTCGGATGGGAGCACAACGTTTTCCCTTCAATGGGTGATCGCCCTCAAGCTATAATCAACCAGCAGCAGCTGGACTCAGCGGATATTTTGGTTGGAATATTCTGGACTCGAATCGGAACGCCAACTGGCAAAGCCGCCAGCGGCACTGTGGAAGAGATCGAACAACATATCGAAGCAAGAAAAGATACGCTGCTCTACTTTTCTAAGCGGCCTATTGAACCAGGCCGGTTGGATCCGGAACAATTTAAGGCGGTAGAGCAGCTTAGACAGGAATATCAAGCAAACGGATTGACCTATGAATTTCACTCTCCAGCGCAATTCAAACAGGATTTCCAAAATCACCTGGCCATGGTGCTCAATCAAGATCACTATTCGGACCCCACTAAACCTCCAATTTATTCGGACCTCGCGTCGGCACCTGCACCTGTCAGCCTTTCTGATGATGCAAAAGAATTGCTGTTGGAAAGCGTAAAGGATATGGCCGGTCAGATTGTTAGATTTGGATCCTTTGGTGGTGGAACGCTGTCGACGAATGACAGGGAATTTCTCACCGACAATAGTCCCCGAACAATGGCAAGATGGGATGGGGCCTTGGAGGAACTGATCGACCTCGATTTTGTGAGCCGGCCAGGTTCCGATGCCGAAATTTATTCGATTACCCGTAAAGGGTATGCCTTTGCTGACCGCCTAATTAAAGCGCAGGCAGAAAGTTAAGCAATTTCAGACCTTAATCTGACACTTTGCGCACATGACAAATACACACCCTGCCGACTATCAAAGCCTACGTAAAGCCTATTCCGACGTCGTCTTTTCAATTAGCAATGATCTGATCTTCTGGAGCACTTTTTTGCCTTCGGCAATCGAAGCATATCGAAAGAACTATCCGAATCAAGCGCGGCTTTTCGAATCCGGCCTGTTTGCCTACAATATCCAATTGGGCACCAATACCGGTTGGCTGCATAGCCTCAATCATTCCGCGGAAATCAATGACGATAACCTAGATTACTCCAGGGAACGATTCTTTCAATGGATACGATTGCTTTCTGTCGTTCGTATATACAATGCGCTGGAGAAGCTACTGTTTGGAATTATTGAAACGCAGTATCTACCGTTCGACGGGCCCAAACACACGCTGAAGAAGTTAAAAACTCTCATCCTGACGGAGCTGACTACAGAAAACATTGCGCATGATAGAAAAAATAATCAATTCTTACTTGCATTCCTGCGCCACCGGAGCCCGTACCTCGAACAATTCTTCACGCTCCCAGTCTCCAACCTAACCACGTCATGGGAGACATTCTTCGAATTCCTATCGCTGATCCGCCATATCATCGTCCACGACTCCATGGTAGTATCCCATAACAACTACAATCTGCTTAACAGCCAGTTTGGTGAACTAATGAAACAATATTTTCATATCGAAAAGCCGCAGCGGGAGGAAAATCAACTCCTGTTTAATGAAGAGAAAAACGGAATGCAGAATCTGCTTTCCAAATGCAATGATTTTGCATTTAACACGATTCGGTTTGCTTTTGAACTGGACGCAATTGATTCTTAATTTTCATCGCCTCTTTCGAGTTCCCCGATGGAGCAATCGATTTCCCAAGACCACTGGAGGAGACGCCGCTATTTACGAGGGAGCAGCGATGTCGCTTCGACGACGGCATAAAAGCGTTTAAGATATGAAGGAGTCATTAAACATCTCCACCAAATAGCGTCAAATCTTCCCTAAGTGTCTTGAACGACAATCCTGATAACTCTTGAATGAGCGTCACGTGACAACGCTTATATTTCTTGCCGCTACCGCACATACATGCGTCATTACGGCCAGGCAGGGAATGCGTAATAATTGCGGAGAGGATCGCCCGAATCGCCCGTTCATCATTGGTCTTCAATGCATCTTCATAGAACTCTTTTATCCCTTTATTTCCGTGCGACCATCCACCCAACAGCCCAGGACCCTCAATGTCATACAAAAGTTGCCAGCAAAAAAAGGGCTGTACATACCGCCGGAAAAAATCGACAAGTGAGATGCCTTGGTGCTGGGAGAGTTCGAGTATTCGCGGATTTTCGTAGCAAATAATTCCATTAACATCTATATGACGATCTTGGGTTCTGGGCAATATCTTCTCACTCGTTTCCTTCAATGTCGGAAAAGCATAAGGATAGGCAGCGGGCACCTGGACTTCAATATCGAAGTTTCCCTGAGGCTGCCCCTGATCATCCTCGATGATGAAGTTGCCAAAGATCTTCACGGGATATTCGTCCTTCAGTTTGATTGAAAGGGATGGATGCCGGGCAACTACTGCTTCGGCATCCCGGATCAACTGTTGTTTGAGCCTGCTATTCACTATACGGTCGTATTGTACCTGCTTGTTGGCGTAAATAATCAGTATTGGGAGGAATGCTGACTGGCCGTGACGGGTGAATTGCCGACGCACCGGCAACAACTGTCCTGGAGAGCGGCTGATCCTGTGAAGTCGCGCTTTCTTCCACGTTCTTCAGGTGTTGAGCCCAATCGAAGGCCCACTGAGTATAATAGAATTTGTCCTCGGGGTCCGAAAAGATGTAGCGATTCTCTTTACCGTCCTTATCCTTCAGGATGCTGAACAATTCCGTTTTGAGGGTGGATAGTGTTTTGACGTTGTCTCCAACCACAATGCCATTCGGCTTCGCGCAACCCTGCATATGAGCAGCAAGGGAGGTGTGGAGACTACAAGTGGTCACTTCACTACACAGACCCATGCCCGCGAGATACCAAAGCGTTTCATCGTCTTCCCCGACGTCAATGCCAATTCGGGTATAAATATCTTCGATCCCCTGTTCAAGGAACAGATCGGGCAGCTCTTCCTTTACAAATCTGCTGAAAAAACTGGCTGTCAATATCGCATTTTGGGTGGCCTGCAGCGTAGACATATTTTTTCCACCAAAATAGACCAGCAACCCATCGCCATGATAACGCTGCACATAACCGTCAAAATACCACGCAAGATGAATTGCCAGACGTTGAATAGCCGTGGTAATATTGGCCACAACAAACGGATCATACCTTGCAAAGAGCCTGGTCGACCGCCTAATATCGATGAACATTGAGACGATATAATGAAATTCTGGTTGGCCGCTGGACTTAATGACCGCGAAGTCTGGATGTAGACCAGGTGGCTGATGATATTGAGGCGCCTTGCCGGTGATCCCGGTGAGGGCGTGCAGACTATCAAAAAATTCCCGGTCAAGTATCTGATCGCTCAACGTTAGCTTCTGGGGCGACGCCTTCAATAAGCTGGACTCACTAATTGAGTCGCCAGGATGGGCCTTTGAAAAAACTTTACTTTTCTTGCCTTGTTGCAGGTTTTCCCTGATCAGGTTCTTGTATCGACTAGTATCGACTTTCATTTTATATAGTGTTTGATTAAAAGATAAATGCCCGCTATCAGAAACAGCACAAATTCTATTAAGATCCACCAGGTGGCTTTTCGAAGGCGCATGAACTTTGTGTTCAGTCCTATCGCCAGGTTATGCGCCTGCTCGGTCAGATCCTGCTCATAAGCCGCCGGCTGAACGGCGGAAAAAAGGGCCTTCCATTCCGGTTCGGTCCGCCCGGCCAAGTCGCCATAAAATATCGACGACCCACCCTGCCGGTCGCTTACGAAGGGAAAGATGGCCGCTATGGAAAAGAAAAAAACCACTGCATTGCAAAAACAAATGGCACAAAATAGCACAAGCTCGGGCCAGGCGAGGTTACAGATTTTTACGCTCAGCAGGCCGGCATACCCGGCGATGGCACCGCCCAGCAGAAAGGTATTTAGCGTTAGGTAGAGATTGCCCTTGCCATTAACACTATCGAAGTAATGGTCAAAACGGCCAATAATGAATTTTAGCTCTTCGATCTTATTCATTTATGTTATGAATTTGTATGTTATTAATATTCAAACTTTTATATTTGCCTTGTCGTTGTGGTCAGGGACATCGTCGAGCGGGTAGCCGGACAACTAATTTTTTACCTCAAGGGCGTTTTTTATCCCTTTTTTAGAAAATTTACGGGCCTGCAGGATAAATAACCACTTCTGATGGATTTATTTCCAATATTTGGTTTTTTTTAGAATCTTGCAAGCTTTTTGTTTCCGCAGACCGCAAAAATTTCCGTATTTTGAATAAATATCCAACCTGAAAGTTCATTATGCTTGTAAACTTTTCAGTAACTAATTACCTGTCATTCAGAGAAAAGCAAACGCTTAGCCTGGTTGCGGACAGCTTCAAAGAATTGCCAGATAATCTTTTTATCCGCCGGGGCTACAGCGAGGATGAGAAATTTTTAAAAAGTGTCGCGATCTACGGTCATAATTCGCACGGCAAATCGAACCTGCTCAAAGCCTTCAAGTATTTGCAGGAGTCGATCTTCAGTTCATTTACGCGTGGTCAGTTCGCCGATGATATTACGATTGAGCCATTCAAACTCAATACGAGTACGCTATCTGAACCCAGCACCTTTGAACTCTGCATTATCGTCAATAGCATTAAGTTCCGCTATAAAGTAGCCCTGACAAGGACAGCAGTAATGCAGGAGGGACTGTACTATTCGCAGCCTAAGGTCAGAGAAAATTATCTCTTCGAACGAGCAGCCCAGGAAATCAGGGTTAGCAGACAGTGGAATAAAGACAATCATGGAAGAATTGAAGCAGTGCTTCCATTTGCGAAGCCGACAGTCCTATTCCTCTCGGTGCTGCTTTCTCAACAAGGTGTAACCTATATACAAGAAATTGGCAGGTGGTTGCGTGACAATCAAATTATATCCGACATTAATTTTAGGGAATTGCACGCCGCACGTACCATTTATTCGAATCCCGACTACAGAAGTCTAATTCTTAAGTTTATTGAAATCGGGGACCTGGGGTTCACCTCTATATTTGACAAGCTTGACAAAATATACCAAGCGAAGCCTTCATTCGAGATGGGATTTCTGAAAATCGCGTTCGAGAAGGAAATACGAGATTTTGAATTGTACACCATACATCCTGTATTCAATGAGTCAAAAAAGATGGTGGACAAAATTGAGTTCGAATTGTTAAAAAATGAATCCGCGGGATCGATCAAATATTTCACCATCGTTTGTCTTCTGGCACATGCGATAAGGCACTCCCAGCTCATTCTGATCGATGAACTCGACTCTAGGCTGCACTCTTTGCTTTTGGAAATGCTTATAGCAGCGTTTCACCGGCCTGAGATCAATCCATTGGGTGCACAACTGATTTTTACCACACACAATACGCAACTGCTCGGCGATCGCCTTCGGCGGGATCAAATGGTGATCGTTGAGAAGAATGAATGGGGCGAATCTTCCGTATTTAGATCGCATACAGTAGAAAATCCTATCAAAATTGGCAAATCGCTGGAGAGAGAATATCGAAAAGGCACTTTAGGAGGCGTTTCCAAAAAAATAAAGAAAAACCTAGGGCCGTCCTTGTTTGACGAAATCGACTGAGATGCAGACAAATAAAAATCAACTAGCTCATCACGTCGATAAGGTCTCCCTGCGGCCCCCGCAAAGGCCTGTTCCAAACCGAACACCTTATTCGCACCGCTCCAAGAACAAAAAATAAAGCGTTCGCCGATATGCAACATCTTCCCTCAGCTGAGGGGTTGCAAGTCCGTCCGCTTTTCTCGCACAGTTCTTTCGCTTCGGGCACCTGTGGTCGAGCACTTCCTGTGGTCTGGAAAATACCACGTCCTCCGCCCGCAGGAAAATAGGTCTCCCTCCGGCCCCCTCGGCAAGAACGCGTGCCAGGCTCGAACATCTTCTTCCTCTCGCTGCGTTACACTCCGCTCGGTAAGACCGGCAGTCCCGGCAGTAAGACCCGGCAACACAACGGCTTGTATTATGTCGCTCTCGATGACCATGGCAACCGTATCAGTCCGCCTGTCATGGCCTCCCAGTTGCCCTGCCGCCCTACTCAAAGCAAGTTGGACAAAAAGTACGCGGAGGACCGGGTCCAAAGGGAAGATAACCGGAGATCGATCAAAATCCGCATCGATTTGAGGCTGGATCAGGAGCCAGCCAGTATTCGTACATTGGTTTCGAGATTACAATATGACAGCATCGAGATCGTCCGGCCACCAGCCAACGGGCGAAACCCGCATGACCAGATCTTCGTCGATTACCGAACCCATACGGCGGTCGCCGGCAAAGCGCTGGGCCCGGACTACACGACGGCCGCCATCGACGCAGCTATCGCCAGCCGACAGCGACCAGCGCAAAAGAAACGACAGCAAGCCAAACCTCAGCAGGACACCCGGTACAGCGCCAACGTCCCCCAAGTTCTTTCCGCCGTCCTTCACACTCAGCCGGCCGGTCCGGATCATTTCGGGCACGACCAACGTTTAGGATACCGACATAGACAGTAACTATCACGCGGGCTCATTGAAAGGACCATTTTTTGACCCAACACCTGTAGAACTCAAGCATTTTACTACCGTGAGGCAGGCCAATACCCAATCGGAATTCAGTCAAATAGTTTGCTTAATTCCAATTTTATTCGTACATTTTTTGATTATGACAGCGCTCCAAACCATAGGGAAAATCGGTAACGAGGCCGTTCAAGAGCTTCGCATGCAGAAATTGCATAGCGGTCATCCCTTCATGATTAATTCCAAGGAACTTGAGTCCAACCAATGCTATCTTGAATATCCGGATGGTAAGATCTTGCTTGTTTTCTTAAAAAATGCCGCGCGGGAATTTACAGTAATCCGCACCCTTTCTTTAGAAGAAGCAGAAACACTCAGAAAGAGGTACGGGTTTTCCAGTCATCAACCCTTGTAATCATTATGCTCGAACTTTTTATCATCAGTCGGAAATATTGCGATTTGTTTCGCTCATTTCGTCCATGTAACTTTACTGCATAAAAAACACCAATATGAAAGCCAGCAGATCGACGGCCAATATTTTCACTGGTACTACTATTGGAATTCAGGAGGCCGCAGACCATTTGGATATTTCCCGCCCACATATGGTCCGCCTTCTGAAAAGGGGTGAAATTCCCTTTTCGACAGCAGGCACAGACAGGCGAGTCAAGGTAAGCGACCTTGTAGGATATAAAAAGAAACTGAAGGTCACACGAAGAAAGCAGCTTAATTTCCTCGCTAAACAGGCGCAGGAATTGAACCTTGGATATTCTAATGATTAGACCCGCCAATCTTACGCCACCATCATAATAACAACATTTTACAACAAACCGTGTAAAACTTCTGTCCTTAACCGGCTTTTGCCATCCCCTCATCCTCCGACCAACTACTTTTGATATCCCATTTTCTATCTTTCAATACTCGGAAAGTTTATACCTTTAATGCCCATATTTTCTGTTTGCGATATGAACGAAACCCAAAACATAGAGTATAAACAACAATGGAGAGATGAATACCTGAAATGGATATGCGGCTTTGCCAATGCTCAGGGAGGGAAGTTGTTTATTGGAATGGATGACAATGGCGAAATTGTCGGCATAGATGAGTATCAGAAATTGATGGAAGACATTCCCAACAAAGCCGTTAATCACCTGGGGCTAGTTATTGATGTCAATCATCGAAAAAAAGAAAGCAAGCATTACCTGGAGATCGATATTCCTATGAGTAGTGTGCCTATTTCTTACCACGGTGTTTACCATTATCGGAGTGGCGCAACCAAGCAAGAACTGAAAGGCGTGAGCCTGCAAAACTGGTTGCTTAAAAAGGTCGGCAAAAATTGGGAAGATCTGCCAGTACCGTCCGCTACCTTAGCCGACCTGAACGAGGAGAGCATCCGCAAATTCTTAAAAAAAGCCATTGCCCAAAAACGCATTCCTCCAGAGGCAATGGAGGACAGCACTACCACATTATTGGAAAATCTGCATCTTCTCTCCAAAGAAGGTCAGCCTACCCATGCAGCAATTCTCCTCTTCGGTAATACGCCCTCTGCCGTGTCACCGACCTGCAGCTTTAAAATAGGCCGTTTTGGTAAAACCGACGACGACCTGCTTTTCCAGGACATAGTAGATTGCAATCTTATTAGCATGCCTGATGAAGTACTCAGAAAATTAAGTGATCGATACCTTATTCGTCCTATTTCCTATAAAGGTCTTGAACGACAGGAACCACTTGAATACCCAGAACCCGCGCTACGGGAGGCTGTCCTTAATGCAATCATACACAAGGATTATACCAGTACGTGGACATTTATGCGAGTGTACGACGATAAAATGGAATTATGGAATCCCGGCCGACTACCCGAGGAACTAACAATTGAAAAGCTCAAAAGCAGGCACTCATCCTTTCCCCGAAATCCCCATATTGCAGAAGTCTTCTTTAAAGCAGGTTACATTGAAGCCTGGGGAAGGGGTACGACTAATATGATCACCGAATGTTTAGCATCCGGTTTACCGGAACCAGTTTTGGAAGAAGACCAGGGAGGTATTCGGGTAACTTTCTTGAATGACATCTACACCGAGGATTACCTAACCCAACTTGGAGTAAACTACCGTCAAAAGCAAGCCGTCCACTTTGTCAAACAAAATGGCTATATCACAAATAGCAGATATCAGCAGGAGTATCAGGTGTCCGAGCGAACCGCGTTAAGGGACCTGGATGACCTTGTCTTCCGGAAAATCCTCGTCAAAACGGGTGACAAAAAAGGCACCCGCTACCTATTGAGGCAATAACCTGGCGGATAAATGGCGGATATGGCGGTTATTTGGCGGATAAATGGCGGTTATGGCGGTTATTTGACGGATATGTGGCCCCTAATTCGTCTTTCGCTTTTCGATTAAATCAGGCGTCGCAATGTATTTTGATATATTAAAATAAGAATATGCGCAGCCGCAAATAAAGAATGAGTGATCCAGTGAGTGGACCTTAACCTTGCATGCCCTAACCTTCTTTTCAATCCTGGAAATTATCATATTGATGAGCCTGGTCGGGAAGAACTCCTAATTGTTATATTATGAATGGCTTAAGCATATATACAAAATTTGAGAGCCTTCCTGCCAACCTAAAGCAGGAGGTTTCCGATTTTATTGATTTGCTGGCACAAAAATCACCTTCTAAAAATAAGAAGGTAGTTCCGAGGTTTGGAAGCGCAAAGGGCAAAATTAAAATGGCACCTGATTTTGACGCGCCCCTTGAAGATTTCAAAGACCATATACAGAGGCCAGGAATGTTCTGAAGGAAGAAATTGCACGTCGTAATTTTGATATTCATTTGTCTGCAATTATAGGATCACAAGAAGATATAGACATTCCTAAAGAGAAAGTATATGACCCCGATGGATGTCCGGTCGAGGAAGGCGTCCGGATATGGCTTGAACAGTCGTTCCAGAAATTGCTCTCCATGTTTGGCGTAGAGAACACATTAGGCAGGCTGGTCCTGGTCCCGGATAGAGTGCATTTTCCCATACGTTATGACGGAAGCGAACGTTCGGCTTTTGAAACCTTGCGGGTTGTAGCGACGCATATGGAGGTGCCAGTAGAGCAAATTACTCTTGACCTCTACGATGAAAACTTAAGGAAAAGAACAGAGGGCACTCCAGGAGGTTTCTATTGGGGTAAAGGAGAAAATGGGAATTTTGAAATTTCGCTAGCCCGAGTAAAGCTTGATGAACCTGAGAATATGGTAGCCACACTAGCTCATGAAATTGCACATATAAAATTGCTCGGCGAAGGCAGAATGGATCAAAACGATGAGCGCACGACTGACCTCGCGACCATCTTTTTCGGGCTCGGTATCTTTAATGCAAATGCCGCCTTTCAGACATTCGCCGACTCAAAGTATTACGGCTGGTCGCAATCCGGGTATCTCACCCAGATGGAATGGGGATATGCACTAGCTTTATTTGCGTACATAAGAGAAGAACGTAAACCAACATGGGCGGAACATCTCTGTAAGAATGTCAAAGGTGATTTTATGCAGGCACAGAAGTTCATTTACGCTAATGAAGAGCTGATCTTCCAGCAGGCATAAATTATTCGCAAACTTTGGGATAATGAGACCATGACAGGTGACTCAAGGCGACTTTGGGGGCTTCAATTAGAGAATTTTCTTATCGTGGTGGTCGACGACCTTGATCCTTTACATAAGGATGCACACCATCGTATCGCGGAAGCGGATGAATTGAACACAGTCGAAACAGAGAAGCATTGATTTGATGTTCTCGCTTAAATCCTCCTAATTTTCGCATACACATATCAAAATCCCTACCGATATAGTTCGATTCGACAAATGTGAAAGCTCCATCGGCGGTTGAAAATTCGCAGTCTTCGGTGCCCCAGAGCGATCGGAAGGGAGGGCAATTTGCGATTAAAATAATGGCAAAAATTACGAAGATAAAAAGCGCTAACCTTTTCATAAGAGACTGTTTAATTACATTCGCCATGGCGGATAGTCTCCGTCGGGCGTCCCCTGGTGCCGAGGAGGGCGAGGACGAGCAGCCCGAGGGACAGGACCTTTGTTGTATTGAATTCGTTGAATATCCCCATTTTGACAGTATTGGTCATGAGCCTGCCGGTAATTACCGACACCAGTCCCCAGCTCCGGAACGCGGCATAGCAGAAGTAATAGAAATGCAGCAGGAGGAGACAAATGGCTATTGCCTGCACCATCTCCATAATGCGTCGGAGGTCAAGCTCACTGTGGCTCGTATCACAAATTATTTTTTAAGGTTCCGTTGCTTTTGCCGGACTTCCCATTCCGGTATAGGTATCTTATTGAGAATCTCAGCTCCCCGTACAATGTCGGCTGCGATCGTCCTGCAGTCCCTAAAGTCCTCCACGGTATTCTGACTGGTTGCGGACAGGCGACTTAAGGCTATGGCCACGTGCTTATCCACGTCGATGAAGACTGCATCGTATAGGGCGCCTTCCTTGTTCACCAGGGGCAGCAGCCGGATCTTTTGCTGATTCAATCGCCTGACCGCTGCCGGCCAGGTGTCCGGCCAGTCATCTGGTAAAGGCCTTACCCTGACTTCCAGGCTGTCTTTTAGCTGCAGGTATGCCCCATTCTTTGATATTGCGAGATGCTCGAGTGCCGCCAGGGTCGGTTTCGACGGCAGCACCGCGGCAAGAACCGGCATCCCCATGCGCACGCCCGTTTCGTCGACCATATGATAGGTCAATCCCTTGTAAGTATGTATCCGTCCGCCGGCCAGACCAGGATCGGCCTGTACATTGTACATCGTCAATACGGCATTCAGCTCGGTCAGCGAAGAAAAACTATATTCGCCGAGGACATAGCCAATCACTTCACCGATGTACTCCCCGACCTCAACATCGCCATATTGACGTCTTCGGAGGGGACCCCGGCCAATAGGCGGCTGCACCGGCGGCTTGTAAAGCTTGTATTTCTCGGTAAGTAAATCCTTTGCTGCAAGTGACTTACCCGCCGCAAGATTGTGGGTTCGGATAGTCCCTCCTTCAAATCGAATGGTCATAGATACAATGTGCATGTGTGGAAGTCCGGTGTCCAGATGGCGGTAGACGAGAAAAGGCTGCTCGCCAAATCCTATAAGGTCCATGTAGTCAGTCGCTATCCGGCCCATCTGTCCGCTGGATAGATCATGCCGACCGCTAAAAGAAATGAAAACGTGTAAAGTTGGAAAATGTACTCTGCTATTCAGCCCATGCAGCCGTTCAAACCAGCCGATCTTATCCGCAATGGTCAGTTCCGCATCCTCTTTCAAAAAATTCCCAACTACTATCAGCACGGCCTTACCAGACCTCACCTTTCTTTCATGGTAGTGCAGCGTGCTTCGGAAACTGGCCGGCGACGAAAATCCTATGCGCATCGCTCATAAATTTGAATAAGTTTCGTTCTTATCTCTTCGACCTTATTATTAAGCAAAGTCAATCCGCTTTGCAGCTCCGGGGCGACAGTTACCAAATCGTTTATGCCATCAGACGTCGAAAATCTGGAAAGTTTTTCGCGAAGTGTAAGGTCCTTTTTTATCGGTATGGCTATCGGAAGGAATTCATCGAGAGACTGGTTACGATACAGTACGGTCTCAGGTTCGCCAAAGATCCGGCATCGCAGAAAGTCTGACCTGCTCCGGAAAGTCGTGTTCTTATACTCTTTATCGATCCTTTCCAGCTCCGCAGGGGATACCCCAATTTTCAGGGTGTGCGCCCTTTTTTCATATCTGTTCCGGGTCATAGTTTTTTTTTCATTTAAAGGTAAACCGGCAACTTTTGAAAAGGCAGAGGATGGCCGTATAACGGTCATCGTCATTTACTGAGGATATGCGGCAGGGATTGTCAATAAATTAAGGCATGGTTAGCATCCGGGAGGCATTCAACCTGATGCAGGGCCGGGCGATCCGGCGGAAGGGTGCAATACCGGGAGACGACGCCTACAGGCTGCGGCTGAACTCGCTAAGGAATTTGACCCTGCTCGTCGGTGGTGACGGTCTTGTAAAGTTCGCCTTGAAAGTAAGTTCCGGCATTTACACGCAAACTGCCCGAATTAAACCCGATATTCCATACCAGGACGCTATCCTCTACCGTATTGAAAAGATAGCCTGTGGCTACTCGTATAAAGGGCTCGTGAAACGCTGGTTTTGCTGGCCCTTTTTAAATTTTCCACTACAAGTTGATTCAAAGGAATGCAAGCAAAAGGTGGCCGATTCGGCGCCCTTAGGTTCGCCAGCATTTTTGGGCACCGAATGAGGTGCTAACACCCGCCCCGCTTGCATTTTCGAGAATCAACCGCTTTTGGTAACGGATGCTCAAACCCGAACCATCAACTAAAAAAACGATAATAGGTTTATTTTTTATAGAAATAGTTAAAATAAATATGCGCAAGTCAAAACTTGCGCATATATTTGCAAGAAATGACTTGCGCATTATGACACAAACAAGAGACATCTTTCAAGCAATAGCAGACCCCACTCGCAGGCAAATCATAGGTATGCTGGCTCGGAAATCACTCAACGTCAATGCAATTGCCAAAGAATTTGATATTACGCGGCAAGCAGTTTCCTTGCATGTACAATTCCTTAATGACTGCGGGCTTATTGTGATCAAACAACAAGGCAGGGAAAGATACTGCGAAGCCAGGCTCGAAAGATTAAATGAAGTGACAGACTGGGTAAATCAATACCGGAAGTATTGGGACAATAAGCTTGACTCATTGGATAGTTATCTGGCTAAGATCCAAAAAAAGAAAAAATAGAAAGATGGAAAAATACAATACGTTCAGACAAGAAGAGAACACTCTTATACATACAAGACTTCTTAATGCCCCAAGGGAGTTGGTTTGGGAAGTATGGACTAAACCGGAGCACATAAAAGAATGGTGGGGACCAGATGGGTTTTCGCTTAGTATAAAATCTATGAAAGTAGAGCCCGGTGAAATTTGGGATTCTGTTATGCATGGCTGGGGGCGGGACTTTGACAGCAAAGTTGAATATGTAGACGTAAAAAAGCCTTCCCTTTTAACCTATAAGCATTTTGGTGAAAGCGAAGAGTATGACTTTTTTGTTTCCGTTTCATTTACTGAGGTCGAAGGCAAGACATTACTGACCATGAAGTCAACATTCAAGTCAAAGGAAATCATCGAAGATTTGAATAGACGGGTAAAAGCCATTGAAGGCAGTAAGCAAAATTTAAACCGACTGGAAAATTATCTTAAAACGTTAGAACGCATCAAACCATAAATAGTAATAAAAAAAAGAAAAAATGAGAAAAATAATTTCATTTATGCACATATCGCTTGACGGTTTTGTAGCAGGACCCAACGGAGAGATGAACTGGATCAAACTTGGTGAAGAGCTTTTTGATCACGTCGGCAAGCGGATCGGGGAAACCGATACGGCATTATACGGACGAGTAACTTACCAGATGATGGAAAATTACTGGCCAACCGCAGGAGACAAGCCGAACGCGTCAAAACACGACATTCAGCATTCAAAGTGGTATAATAAGATCCACAAAGTTGTTTTATCGAAAACAATGAAAGACGCGGTTTTGAAGGATACAACAATTATCGGCGACAATCTTTCGGATAAAATAAACGAAATGAAACAACAGGCAGGTGGAGAAGTATTGCTTTTTGGCAGTCCGACAGCCACACATTCTCTTATTCAACAGAACTTAATCGATGGCTATTGGCTATTTGTCAATCCAATAATTCTTGGACGAGGCATTCCACTTTTTGTAGACATCAAAGACAAAATAAAGCTAAACCTATTGACTACCCGACCATTTACTTGTGGGGTAACCGAACTCAATTACACAGTCGACAGACAATAATTCCGAAAATTCAAATCCTCGATATGAAAAATGTAACAATCACCCTGCTATTTATAACACAGATCTTTTCTGCAAAATCGCAGTCCGTCCCTGATCCCGTAAGGCGCTTAAATTCAATTGAATTCAGAACTGCTATACGCGAATTAATTGACAGTTTTGCATATTACGCGGACAGGACTAAAGTTCATCGGCAGGCGGCTCTTTTTGTTGAAAACGGTACGTTGGAAATTTATCGGTCAGAGCCCGATACAAGTAAGCCTATTGCCATATTGAAAGGGCGCAAAGAATTAGAAGACGCGTTCAAGGGCCTGGAAAAATACAATATGACGTTTCACCTTAACGGGCAGAACTCGATCAAATTCGGGGATGACACAACCGGGACTGTCCAATGTCTTGCCACTCATATCTTTTTTGAAGATGGAAAAAGAATGTTACAAACTGAAGCTATTCGCTATTATGATACTTATACCCGTCAGAATAATCAATGGCTATTTCTAAAAAGAAAACTAATCATTGATTGGGAAGACAAAAGATTGTCAACACCGTAAATCAGCTTTTGGATAAGCTCTCGCTATTTCTGACAAAATTCGGAAATAAACGGCATTAGGTTACCCAAATCGGGTCGGTCAAGCGAACGCGCGAGTTTTGCTTGCGAAGGCAATCCCTCTCTCTCCGCACTTTCCAGATTGGGAAGGATTATGCAAAATTTTGCCTGGTTCTTCCCTTTTTTGTTAGATAATGTCGTATTTTATTTCCTTGGTTCGCTTGAATTATACAGTAAAATATACCTACTTCAAACAATTAATTTTCGTCATGTCCATTGCAACGACCTATTTTATAAAGGCTCAGATTCCAGGGGCCGACATTAACCAACTGTTAGATTTATATAAACGCGAAATATTGATTCAAGGCGCCGAGTATGCACAAATAAATGGCAATATTGTAGAATTCTCAGGAGGATCAAGCATTAGAAAATATGGGAATAAATTTGCTGGTTTCTCTCAGGGGCAATTGATCATAGAAGAAACGGACACAGAATTTGAAGTTTATCTCGAGGCTGATTCCCCTAAATGGATATTGTTATTTGATGTTTACTTTACGAAACTAAGAAATGATTTGGAGAGAGAACTACAAGAAAAATAACTCATGTTTAGAGCTAAATATTAAATTTACCTTTTCCACTATCCCCCGGCTCTCTGCAGCAGTGCGCCAGTCAGCAAAAAAATTGGAATTGAATCCAAATCAGCTATTTTACTTAACAGAGTATGGATTCTTAACCGATAACAGACGTGAACAAAAGCAATTACAAATGCTTAATCACGATGTTTCCGGCGACTAATTCAGGAATGAATAAACGCCTTCCTTTAGCGTCGTAGTAAAAATCAGCGGGACCGTTCATAACAGGCCAGTCCAATTTGGTAGCCATTTTAGTACCCAGGTCAATCGTTTCCACAAAACCTGCCGGGTGGTCGATTGCGCCCCAGTCAGATACGATCAAGGTGTGATTGTCTAGCAACGCGAGTCCATCAAATGCACCATGGACGTTCCCGATTCTTTCATAAACCGGTTTTTGTTGTTGCCAGCTTATTACACCAATTTCACCGCTCTGCATATCCTCGAAAATAAAACTGCAGGTATACAGGTGATTGGTGGCTTTATCATAATAAATACCATTGGCGCCTTTTACATCGGCAACGGGTTGTACCTGATTAGTATTCAGGTTCACTTCAAAAATCTTCCCAATATCAGTAGTCGAAACGAACAAGGTATGGTCATCTCTTACGGTGAGATCATTGGCAAATGATGTGCCGGTACTGGTCAGACTTACCTCCAACACTTTTTTTCCTGACGTCAGGTCTATACCTATAATACGATCGATGTCAGCTACATACAATACGCCTTTAATAAGAGCCGTACCTTTCGGACCATTCAGCTTTTCGGCAGTGATCGATGGTGAAAGCATTTTTCCATCGAGCGAAAGTTTACTGATAAATCCATCGCCATCTTTTTCAGCAGGTGCAAACGTTTTACCGATATTGGTTGCATATAAAAACCTGCCATCAGAGATTAGACTTTCCGGGTGGGCCAGGCTTGCGCTCTCCTGTGCTATGGCACTCACTGTTAATAAGATGCCCGTCAAAAGGGTGAATACTTTTTTCATCTGGTTAATTATTTGAAGTCGAAATTCCTCCAGGTCCTGCAGGATAAAAACCCGGTTGTTGCTAATTTAAATCGAATGCGAAATAGCGTCTCGTCAGGAATTCACCAACCCGGCGGTACGGGACCTGGCGATGTCCGGCATCCGGTAGATATCCTCGGGAATCTTCGCGAGGGTCGATTCATGAACTTCCTCGCCGAGGCCGTAGAATCGCTGGAAGCTCATCATCAGCGGCCGCCACTTGTTGGGGTCGACCCGGTTGGGCAAGCCATCCATCAAGATATCCGGATGAATGTGAACCCGCGTCACACGGACTTCGAAGGTGACGATCTTGCCCCGGGCGACATCATCGTCTTCCATGAGGTTGTGTTTCGCGGCGACGACGGCTTCCATCTGGACCGGGCATTCGAAGACCCGCGGTGGCGCCACCGTCAGTGATGGGATGGCCGTTAGCCCGGCCGTCTCGAACTTGTACTTTTCGTGGGTATAGCCCCTGGCCAGCTTCACAGGAGGAACCGGATTGCTGCCGGTGAGGCACGCCAGGCGATTGACCGCCGCGACATTGTCCACTGACGGCAGGTTCAGAACGCACTGGCCAGTGCGGATCATGTTTTCCGTGGTCTTGGAGGTAGCATTCAAACCGAGCATGCAACGCCAGCCCAGCCACCAGGCCGACGACATGGGAGCGAGATTTGCGGAGCCGTCCTCGTTTTCACTGCTGATCAGCACGACCGGCGTGCCGAAATACAAAATGGATGGTTCACTGACCTTGTGCATATTGTCTCATTTTTAATTGAAGACCAAAATTCACACAAGTCTTGTGGGATAAAAACCCGATTCTTGCTAATCTAAATGATTGAAGCCTCCCACCCCAGGGATCGCCGGAGGCAATCCCGCCCTCCGCAACGAAAGACAAACAATCAAAATGATGGGTTGTCCCTTTTTCTTTTTGATCCCGGAATGGTTTTGGCACACGCCCGTGAATCTTCAAAATATATTTGCGCAACTCGAAAGTTGCACATATATTTGCAACCTGAGGGTTGCTCAAATAACGATCAAGAATGAAACAAGATATATTCCAGGCCATAGCCGACCCAACACGCAGGGCCATTTTAACATTACTGGCCATCCAGGCATTAACACCAAATGCAATGGCGGAGAAATTTGACATGACCCGCCAGGCAGTATCAAAACATATTAAAGTATTGCACGAATGCGAACTAATTAAACCTGAGCATAGGGGCAGGGAGATTTATTATCACTTTAATGCGAAAAAGATGCAGGAATTTGACCACTGGTTAGCCCAATTCAGGCAAAACTGGGAAACTCAATTCAACCAACTTGACCGATTATTAACAACAATAAAAAAACAGAAGTAATGAACAACGATTTGCTCTTTGATTTTAACGTTGACAAAGCAGCGAAAACGGTATATATAACCAGGGAATTTAATGCCGGGTTATCATTGGTGTGGGATGCCTTTACCAAACCCGAACTACTGGACCAATGGGGAGCGCCTGCACCTATGCGCGCCAAAACCAAGTATATGGATTTTAAAGTCGGCGGTCGGCGGGTTTACGCGATGATAAGCCCCGACGGACAGGAGCGATGGGCGGTCCAGGAATTTACCTCCATAACTCCGAAAACGAATTTTAAGATGTATAACGCCTTTGCGGATAAGGACGAAAATCGCGAACTGCCGGGTTCCGACTGGAATTACAATTTTAGCGAACATAACGGCATAACAAAAGTGGACATTACCATTTATAATGAATCGTTTGAGCGATTAGAGAAATTATTGGAGGGCTTCAAGATAGGCTTCATCATGACCTTAAAAAACCTGGAAGACATGTTGGCCACATTATCGTAAAAATTATAAGAAACAAAAAAAACTAAAATTATGAGAGCAATTAATCCCTGGATCAACTTTAACGGAAACGCCGAAGAAGCGTTCACTTTTTACAAATCAGTCTTTGGCGGAGATTTCAAAAAGATCATTCGCTTTGGTGACCTATCAAGCGCCGAATTTCCGGTTGTGGAAAAGGAGGCTAACAAAATAATGCACATTGCTTTGCCTATTGGCAAAGGCAACGTATTAATGGCCAACGATGTCCCGGAGTTTATGGGGCGTGTCAACGAAAACGAAAACAGATCTAAAATAGTAGTAAGCGCGGAAAGCAGGGAAGAGGCCGACAAAATATTTAATGGATTATCGGCGGGCGGGAATATTGAAGGTCCCATCGGCGATGGTCCATGGGGTACTTACGCCGGCATGTTTAGAGATAAATACGGTATTGAATGGATTGTGGAATTTGACCCCGCTTAATTTCCTACATTTCAGGTATTTGGCGCAAAACCCTGAATAGTCCTGCTTACAAGCGGTTCCGGATCCCGCTTATTTCGTAAAATATCCGGATTGTCTCCTTTAAATCATAGGAAACTGAATCGTAAGGGGACTTAATAGCCCGCCAACTCAGTCGGTAGAAAAATGTCAGACCTTGTTTCCGCCTTTAAGCTTAAGTCTAAACTTTTTACCGAATGGGTTAAGGCGCCCACCGAAATATAGTCAACTCCGCATTCGGCATATTCGCGGATGTTGTGGGCAGTAATGCCGCCCGATGCCTCCGTAATAAACCTTCCGCCAATCATTGCCACCGCGATCCTCAAATTTTCGCAATTGAAGTTATCCAGCAGGATGCGGTCAACACCGCCGGTTTGCAATACCTGATTTAGCTCATCCAGGTTGCGTACCTCTATTTCAATGGCGAGGGGCTTAGTCATATTTTTAACATAAGCCACGGCTTTCTCAATAGCCTGTTTAATGCCGCCGGCATAATCCACATGATTATCCTTTATCAGAATCATATCATACAAGCCAAACCGGTGGTTTACACCCCCGCCAATACGCACAGCCCATTTCTCCAAGTAGCGCATGCCAGGCGTCGTTTTGCGGATATCCAGTACTTTGGTGCGGGTGCCTTTTAGCAACTCAACGATATTGTGTGTTTTGGTGGCGATACCGCTCATGCGCTGCATGCAGTTTAGCACCAGCCGCTCAGCTTTCAGTATGCTTTGCGATCTGCCTTCAACCTCCAGCACAATATCGCCAGGTTTTATGGCAGCACCGTCTCGCATGTAAACTAACGCCGAGAGGCCCGGATCAATCACATGAAAAATTTCCTCGGCCAACTCAACACCAGCTAATATGCCTTTATCCTTCACTAACAGTTTGGCTTTGCCTTTGGCGTCTGCGGGTATAGTAGCCAGTGAAGTATGGTCGCCGTCGCCTACATCTTCCTTAAGGGCATTTAATATAAATTCGTCGATCAGTTCTTTATCCAAAGGGATATATTTCGTATAAAAATAGTAAGAAATTGGTGTAACAATTAAACGTTATGCCCTCTTTTCCCAATTAAATATTTCGATGATGCACAAGTGATACAGATTAGCGTTGTTTAATCAACTTTGAGCGGGTCTAAAAGTGCCCTTTGGCGGGGTGTTTTTTTTCTATTGAGAATTCTAATATCAATGCTTCGGAACGCAGCGGACCTTATACTATCCAACATAAGCCAACAGGTATGATAAAGCCCCCGGCCATCCGCCAATTACGAAGGGGTCAGCCTGGATTCGTTGTGACTCCAGGAATAGCAATTGGTTTAACTTGTTAAAAACTCCTGTACTAATTCGACCAGCATCATCCCACCCCTTGTATTGAGGTGAACTCCGTCTATATGAAACTGCCACCCGTTCATCTGTGCAATTTTATCGAAATTATATCCCAGTACAAATTCACGTAACAGGTAATCCCTGTAAAATGAAAGAAAACTGAACCTGGTAAATGCACGTCCGGGTGATGCAAGAACTGCGTCATGAAAGCGCTCATAAAATGGAAGATAGCGAACGCCTTCCACCTCTGCGACCTCCTTAATTATTTCTGCGTAGCTTCTAAAGAGCATGTTGAGCTGCTGCTGGACTATGTTTTTGGATTCCGGCGCCTCGCCGACTTCGGCAAGGGAAGCCACAGCAATTTGAGCAGAAGTCTGAGCTTTTATCTGCCGGATGATCTGTTGCAGGTTCTCTCTAAACCACGTGACCGACGGCTCCTGCGGAAGACGTTTCCAAAGCATATAAATACGCCTGACGTGGGGAAATACCGTTGCCAGAATATCGTTGCTTCCGATGAGGATCAACACCTTATCCGGCGCAGCCTCTATAACCTGGTGATTTTTTTGAAGTGTATTATACGAGAGGTCGCCGCCCACGCCGAAATTCAGGAACCTTACCGTTCTATTTTGAGGCCTCTTCTTCAACTCGGCTATCCAGTTGAAAGTACCCTTGGCCGCCGTTGTGCTGGAGCCGAGACAGGCTATTGTCGTATGGGCATCTTGTTGGGACATTCGGGTATATTTCGCGCCAAGTTTTATTTACTGACCACCTTCGCCAACCCTTCCACCACCTTCACTACCTCGCCCTCGATCCGCTCAATGCCATAGTCGCAATTTCTCATAACAATAGCCCCGACCTTCGAGCCGGGGCTGAACATCATGAAGGCCGTATAGCCCGCGACAGCCCCATCGTGACCGGCTATTCTGGATCCATCACCAGGATAGACCACGTTCAACCCAAATCCATACCCGTACTTCCCCTCGCCCGGCGTCTGGATCGTTTGCATCATCTCCCTGTATTTTTTTGCTAACCGGTCGGAATCGCTGTATTGTGCCATGACAAAACGGGCCAGGTCACCGGTAGTAGTATAGATACCTCCATTAGGAACCTTATATCCCCTTCCAATATACTCGGCTTTAGCGACCTCACCATCGGGCTTCCCACCAAAGCCGTTCCGATGATAGCCTACGGCAATGCGATCCTCATAGCCGACGGGAATAATATAAAAACTGCTGGTCATATGCAGCGGCTTAAATATCCTATTTTCCACCATCTGCATGAAGGGCTCATGAGCAGCCCTGGCCAGCGCCAGCCCAAGAATGCCATAGCCGATATTGCTATAAGAATATTTCGTGCCCGGGGAATATGTTACATCAGTGGTAGGAATGGAGCTCAACACCTTATTTTCCCATTCCTCTATAGGCCCGGCAGCGGCGTTCCAAAGCCCGGGCTCCCTCGCCAGACCACCTGTATGACTGGCCAGCTCACGAAACGTGATCTCACTGGTATCACTCCCTTCTTTCCATCTCAGCTGCTTTATCTCGGGGAGATATTTGGCTACGGGCTCATCCAGACCGATGGTCCCATCCTGAACCAACAACATCATAAGATAGGCGGTGAACGTCTTTGAGATGGAGCCGATCCGGTAGACGGTGCTGACACCGGCGTCGATCCCTTTCTCATTGTCAGCCTTCCCCAAAGCTCTGGACCAGGCGATCTTATTGCCTATGAAAACGATCGCGGAGAAACTGCCGACCGTGTCTCTAAGATGTTCCTCCTCCAATTGCTTACTAAAACTGTCAATAACCCGTTGAACAGTAGTAGCATCCGGTCGGGAATTGGGATCGAATTTTTGCGCGCCGTGGCAGAAAGGCAGCAATAACATTCCGATAAAGACAGATAAATAGCCCGTCCTGTTCATATAATAGTATTATGCAGCAGGAATATAAGACTTTTTGTCTATAGTCGGACTCCCGCGACTTTCTATTCTTCCGTCTCGAGGTCTTCCATTATTTTCTTTAGCTCCGCCAGGCGCCTGCCATAACGGGTCCGGACATACAGGTCAAAAAGAAAAAAAGAAATTATTTGAGCCACCCCCGACACTATGAAAATAACAAATAAGGAGGTCGTCATACTGCCGGCAACGATCAGGGCAACCAACGGTGCAATGCAATAATTAAAGCTCTTATAGATTTCCATGTTCAGCTCTAATTCATACGTAATCTTATAAATGCTTTTTCTCAAGCCAAGGTCATAACGGCCGACGGCCTTATAAAAAAGATAAAACCGGGAAAAATAGTATACGGCCTGTGTCAGAAGAAGAAATACTGCCGTGCTGACAATAAATATAGACAATGCATTCCCGGGAGACCAAAGAACAACGACGATCAGACATACAAATCCAATCACCTGCAAAAGAAATTCCCGCTGCATGTTTCTCCTTAGCCTGGCGACAATAGAAGCGGTCTCGTCTAATGGGATCTTTCTAACGGCCAAAGGAATGTCGTCTGTCCTATCGTCTGCCCAGGCATCCTTCAAGTTGTCAAAATTCATAACCCAATGTTTTAATTATGTACTTTAATTTATCCTTAGTGCGACCCAACCTTACCCGCACGTTCAAGGGAGTAATCCCCAAAATAGCCGCGATCTCCTTTCCGGATTGGCCTTCCATATAGAGAAAGATCAATGCTTTTTCGACCTTATTTAACTTCTGAACAGCCCTGTAAAATATTTTTAATTGCTCGCCCTTGTCCCTGACCGGCTGTAATTCTTCCGGAAGCTGGTTATTTGGAGCGGTAACGAATGTATCTTGTCGCCGCTTTTCCTTTTTGAAGAAGACAATCGCTGTATTGAACGCTACACGGTACATCCACGAACTGAACTGGCTATCCCCCCTGAAAGAATCATAAGACAACCAGAGCTGCAGCAAGATCTCCTGCAATAAGTCATGCTGGTCGATCGGATCATCCTGATAAATGCGACATATTTTACGCAATATCCCGTTGTGCGCCTCCACTTGCTGCAAAAAACGGGCTTCTTTTGTACTCAACTTTCAGATTATTGAATTAATGATGAGGGCTTTGCTCATATTCCTCGATGGCCTTTTTAATGGCAAGACTTGTTTCATCATCTTCCGCAACCGGGAACCCGCTGTCACTATCGTTTAACCACTCCCCTTCCTTTGTTCTTAGCAGGCGATATAGCTGTCCCTCTCCAATTTTGACGATATAACCGCGTCTTTCGTCTTTTTTTGCTCCCTTCATTCTAAAAAGGTCAAAAAGGTTTGGCGAAATGACCTTTTTCATCACTTTTCCAAATCTTACCTCTGCCTTTATCCTGCCTGGAAGATCAATTGTAAAATATCCCATAAAATGTAATTAAGTTAGGAAATTCGAGAATATGCCGGGTAAGTATCAAATCCCTGGAAATTGTTACAGAGAAAGGGAGTGTTTTCTTGAATTGATGACGCCAATCCCGGCGGCAAGCATTCAGATCATGTTATAGCCTGTTTTAAAAAATTGATTTTCAATAAGTTTTGATAAAAATGGGTCGCCAGTCCTCTTCAAAAAGCTTCATCTATCTATTTTCATTGTAATTACACTTACTATATTTGCACTTACTAAATGTCATGGCTATGAAACCAAATAAAGAATTTGAGTTCGGAAAAGAAGAAGAAAGCCCCGACTTTCTTCTATGGCAGGTTTACAGTCAATGGCAGCGGGGTAAAAACAAAGAACTGGAAAAACACAACCTCACTTCATCGCAGCTTACCTTGCTGGCAAGTATTTACTGGTTAGCTCAAAACAAAAAAGAAGTTACACAAATCCTGCTTTCAAAAACAGCAAACATTGACAGGATGACGACCTCTACAGTATTAAGAACCCTGCAATCCAAAGAATATGTTACACGGGTCGAACACCCCGTTGACACAAGAGCAAAAACGGTCGCTCTATCAGCAAAAGGGAAAAAACTTACGGTTGCAGCATTGCAGGATGTTAGCAAATACAATGAAAGGTACTTCTCTGCACTGGGAAGTTCAATCACGGCATTCAACAGATCGTTATCAACGCTCTTACTTAAAAACAAATAAGGACAAAAATGACAACGCTTGAACAACAAATCATAGACACCTGGTTCATCAACCACCGAACCAATCTCATGCTTATCGGTGAATTAACCCAGGAAGCGCTGGATTACACTACGTCAAAGCGTGGGGGCGGAACGATCGGACACCAGCTTGCCCACATTTATAATGTGCGTTTTTGGAAACTTGAAAAATATGACAAGAAGCTGATTTCAGATCTGGCAGCCATTACAGCCGAGGACAAAAAAACAATTCCGATGCTCAAAGATTGCCATACCGTTTCAGCAAATCGGGTAGCCGAAGTCCTGGAAGAGGGACTAAAGAAAAATGCGACCATAAAAGGATTTCGACGAGGCGTGGTTCCACTGCTCGGCTACTTCATTTCACACGAAGCACACCACCGTGGAAACATCTTATTGACACTGAAAACCTGCGGTTTTAAACTCACTGACAAACTCAAATACGGTATTTGGGAGTGGAATAAAATATAGGAATGCCTCTTACACGCCTACTTTCCCCAAAATCTCGGTAATCCTGCGCATGCACTTCACCAGCTCGTCGCAGTCCTTCTCCGGCAGCTGCACCAGCATCTGTTCCACAAACTCGTCACTCATCCGGTCATATGCTTCAAATTCTTTCCTCCCCGCAGCCGTCAGTCGAAGCTCATAAGCTCTTCCATCGCTTGCCGAAACCTTCTTCGTCAAAAACTTTTTCTTCTCAAAGCTAATAATGATCTTACTCAGATAGCTCTTATCGATATGCAGCATCGGAACGATCTCGTTAGCTGTAATACCTCCCTGAGTATAAATGGCGTGCAAAACCCTCGTTTCCGGCAGGGACAGCTCGCCATCCAAAAATTTCCGGTTCAGAACCCCTACAAGAGCAGTGTAAAATCGATTAAAGGCCCGCATTTCGGTAACATGACTTTCCTTCATTAGATAAAAATACAATAAAATTAGTGGAATTTGTCTACTAATTTGTATTTTTGATCATTCTGCAAACAATCCGGCTAAAATCAAGACCATGACCCACAGCCAAACGACTCAACCAATCGACGCCTTCGAATTTAGGGAAATGACCTCCCGGGATAGCGACGCAATCGTTCCGCTCGCCAACAAATTGCATCCCAGCACAGACGCAGGGAAGATACGGGCCTACCTGGCTGAAATGTTCGACTTTCCGACCTATCACTGCTTTGGCCTGTGGCAGGAAGATAAATTGGTAGCCATGTCCAATGGCTGGATAACCGTTCGATTTTATTCGGGAAAGCAGCTGGAAGTAGACAATGTCATCGTCGACCCCGGCTTACGCAGCAAAGGCGTGGGGAAATTATTCTTCGCCCGCATTCAGGAGTGGGCAAATCAGCATGATTGCAAAACAATTGAGCTGAACACCTATGTTCAGAACAGTAAATCACACAAGTTCTATTTCAACGAGGGGTATGCGATATTGGGCTTTCATTTTCAGAAAATGCTCTAGTAAGTTCAGGCAAGCCCACGGCGAGCCCGGCTTTTACACAATTATCGCAACCTTAAAACCTCTGTTTCGCCAGCTGTTTTGATTGTCAATGTACTGCCATTAAGCTCGAAGTCTTCAATTAAATCAAATAGCTCCTCCATCAATAATTTGCCCTCAAAATCAACCAACGTGACAGAGGTCTCCTCCATTATTAGCAAGTTGTTTGTATTAGTAATTAGAAAACCGACTATAGGCGAGGTAACGTCCATTGAATTTATAATAAACAAATCTTCATTTACCAGATAGACCCTTTTACCCGTCTCTATTGCCATGAGACTACTTTCATGCCAATAGATTACACTAAGATCATCTTCCTGACTTTCAGTACAAAAGGATATACAAAAGAGGACTTTCCTGGTCAAAGAATCTCAGCAAACATAACACAGATAATTCTCTCCAATGGAATCATCTAGCCAAAGAGCCTTTACTATCCCGAGATTTTGAATAAAGCGAGATTGTTCATCTGCTGATCTGAACAAATACGACTTTATGAATCGGTTCTTAAAAACTTGTCTCATAACCCGCCGAAAAGTTTAACTGTTATTTATTTTGCTCCATCCCATACACTTTCCATTTTCAATACTCCATTAGGGAGGAACGATTGAAGAATATGATCCCGAGATCGATCGGCCGCGGGACCGCCGAGGGGGCGGAAACCGACCCAAACATCCAGGAATGAACAGTCAGATAAAAAGCTGCTGGGCCAACCCGATCAGCAACCCGTCGGCGGCGCGCAGGTAACAAAGCCGGTAAGAATTTTGATACTGAACCACCTCACCAACCAGCTGGGCGCCATGCTTTTCCTTAAGCCTTGTCACCAGTTCATCGATGTCTTCAACGGTAAACATGGCGCGCAGGTAGCCCAGCGAATTCACAGGGGCTGCGCGATGATCTGAAACAACTGCCGGTCTGACGAACTGAGACAGCTCCAATCGACTGTGGCCATCAGGTGTGACCAGCATGGCTATTTCCACGCTCTGATCACCCAGGCCGGTAACACGACCTGCCCATTCACCTTCTATCATACCCCTGCCTTCAAGCCTCAGGCCGATCTCCTGGAAAAAGGAAATGGCCTTATCTAGTGATTCAACAACAATCCCTACGTTGTCCATCCTTAAAAGTCTGTTTTGCGGCATAGGTCTATATTTTTATTAAAGGTAACAATACCCGAAAAGTGCCGATCGATCATATTCGAAAATCTTGTTTTTTTTAATTATTTATCTATTTTACCAGTAAAGCCTCAACTTTGGACCGCCCGGCCCCTGTCGCAAACACCCCCCTATTTGTCGTGTTCCTGAGTTTGCAGACAGCGCAGCCCGTTATAGCTTTGTCTCATGAAAAAGAAAATAGCAGATCGAAAGATCTGATAAACTTTTTAAATATGGAAAAGATCACTGTAAACGATATCCGCTATACCGACCTGGCAGAAAAACGATTCAACAAGCGTTTCACAGGCAAACCCGAATCCATCTTTATTCCAGGATCCGCCGAAGACGTAATGAACGCCGTGCAGGCAGCGGTGGACAGCGGTCGGCGACTGGCTGTACGCAGCGGCGGCCACTGCCTGGAAGGTTTCGTCTCAGATCCCGCGGTGCAGGTGCTGATCGATATGTCTTTCATGACAAATATCTATTATGACAAGGAGAGGTCGGCCTTTGCCGTAGAAGCCGGCGCAACAGTCGGCGAGATGTACCGCAGGCTTTTCCTGGGCTGGGGAGTGGTGCTGCCGGCCGGCGAGCACCCCGATATAGGTGTCGGGGGCCACGTGCTCGGCGGGGCTTTTGGCTTTCTTTGCCGGGAATACGGCCTGGCTGCCGATCACCTCTACGGCATCGAGCTGGTCGCAGTAGATCGATCAGGCAAGGCACGAATCGTCACTGCCACGCGGGAAGAGAGCGATCCCAACCGCGAGCTGTGGTGGGCGCATACCGGCTGCGGCGGCGGGAATTATGGCATCGTTACACGCTACTGGCTGAGATCGCCGACAAACGACGGCTCCGACCCCGCTGCCGCTCTTCCCAAAGCTCCCGCAGCCATCACGACCTTCAGACTGTCGTGGGACTGGGAGAAGTTTGACAAAGGGCTGTTCTCGAGGCTGGTTGAGAACTTCGGCGCGTGGGCGCTAGCCAATAGCGACCCCGAGTCTCCCAATAAGCAGCTATTCAGCCTGCTCTTTCTGAACCACCGCAATCTGGGCAAGCTGGAAATGAAAGGCGTTTGCACTGCCGGTCCGGAAGCGGTACAGCTCATCGATGAGCATCTGGCCTCGATCGCCGACCCACTAGGTCTGCCTTATACTCGACAAATAGAAGAGACCGCCTGGCTGCAATTTGCGCTCAATCCCTTTCCGGAGCTGTTCCAGCCAGGGTACGACAAAGTGAAAGCCAAGATCAAAGACGCACTTCTCAGCCGTCCTTTTTCAGAAAGCCAGATTGCCACGATATACAAATACCTGACAAGCCCGGACCCGGTAGGCGGAGGACTGGGCATGGCGACCTATGGCGGCCGCGTAAACGCTGTAAGTCCGCAAGCTACGGCTTCTGCCCAACGAGACTGCATACTCGATATTGCATGCAATACGGGCTGGGTCGGCCCGGAAGGCGAAGCCGCCAGCCTGGGCTGGGTCCGCAATTTTTATAAGGACCTCTTTGCCGACTATGGCGGCGTGCCGGTGCCCAACCAACGGAACGGCGGCTGTATGATCAACCACCCCGATACAGACCTGGCTGACCCGAAATGGAACAATTCGGGTGTTCCGTGGCATACCCTCTACTACCGGGATAATTATCCGCGACTGCAGCGGGTCAAAGAAAAATGGGATCCCGGCAACGTGTTTCATCACGCCTTGTCGATCAGGCTGTGATCATGGTGGACTTTACTCCTTTGATCCGCCAAGGACGCTGCGCACGATCGTAATGGCTGGCGGAACTGGCCGAATGCCAGCTACATGTAAACGATGATCGCTAATCTTCAACGGTTCCGATCATGGCAACGATCTTTTTTGCCTGCCTCAGCATGTCGTCGTAAGCCCGTATATTATTCCGGAAATTGTTATCGCTGATCTGAAGTAGCCCCAGTATCTTACCCATGCGGATGTTATCCTGTATGGATACTTTTTCATCCTTGTCGGCCTGCGCATCCAGCAGCTTCACCTGGAGCGAATTGACAAAACCTTCCCCATAGACAAGGTCGGGTATCGTCTGTTCATAGTATACCAGCAGCTGCTGTTTAAGACTATCGTTCTCGACGAGCCCGATCTTTCCGCTGGACTTGAATCCCTCATAACGTCCGATGGCAGGACGAATGACGCTTACGTTAAAATAGAGGAGGCCCGAATTGATGGCAGCAGGCAGGTTGGCTGTTTTCAAAAGAACCCGGTAACCTGAGTCAAGCTGACTTATATCGTTCTTTTTATGTTCGAGCATAGTGATGTCTTTGGCAAGGTCTTCCTTAAGACCCTTCAAAAACTCCCCCACCTCTTTTTGCTCGTGCCGATGATCGGACCAGCTGTGCAGCCAAATGGAAAGGGTCACGGCAAAAACGATGATAAAAATCTCGACGGCTACCTCTTTCAATTTCTCGATCATCGTATGGCCGGGCTTTGTCAAGGTCCTGTATATCTTTTTGGTGTGTTTTGCGACTTCTTCCTGCATAGCGCTGGTTGTGGATAAAGATAAATCGTTTGCGGCAAATACCGAGAGATCAAACAAAAAAACCCGGTCCGGGTGTGGTGTATACCGGATTTGTAGGGAAAAGCCGCTGAATACGTACAACCGGTGTCCGAAAGCGAACAATAGGAAGCAATTGGCAGGGGCCAAGAACATGGTTACCAGGCGACTATAAAACTGGTATCGTTTTTTCTGCGACAAGGTATGCTGCTTAACTACATCACCACTGCCCTGCGTAATATGCGGCGCCACCTGAGCTATACCCTCATCAATATCCTGGGCTTGGCGCTGGGGATTGCCTCCTGTCTGCTGATCTTCCTCGTGGTCCGCTATGAATTGAGCTACGACGCCTATAATTCGAAAGCCGATCGTATCTACCGCGTCAATCATCATTCCATCGATTATAATCCGCGAACGTCGCCGGCCGTAGCCGCGGCTATGCGCAGTGATTTCCCCGACCTGCTGGTCACGCAGTTCTTTTATGACGACGGTATAGTCAGCATCGGAAAGGACCGGTTCAACGAAAAGAACTTTGCCTTTGTGGACGAAAATGCGCCGCGGGTATTCGACTATCAGTGGCTGGCGGGTGACGAGCACACCGCGCTGTCGGCGCCAAATTCCATCGTCCTAACAGAAAAATTCGCAAAAAAATATTTCGGGTCAAAAGACGCCATGGGCCGGATCGTCAACCTGGAAAACCACTGGGACTGCAAGGTCACCGGGGTCATCCGCGACCTGCCAGGTAACACGAGCATGCCATTGCCTTTCATGGTCTCGATGGCAACGATGAAGACCGATATGGCGCAGATGGTCAGCTACGGCTATTTTAATATTCCCGGCGGCAATTACACCTATATCTGCCTGCCCGAGCACTATCCTGTTCAGCTTGTCAGGGACAGGATACATTCCTTTATGGCAAAACATTGGGGGAAGGACCTCGCCGATCACGCCACCCTTATCCTGCAACCGCTGCGCGAAGTTCATTTCGACCAGCGCTATCTCGACATTTCGCTTAGTCCGACCACTTCCAGACAGACCTATTGGGCGCTGGCGGGCATCGCGCTCTTCATTATCATTACCGCATGCATCAATTTCATCAACCTCGCAACAGGTCAGGCCGCTACCCGCGCCAGGGAGGTGGGCGTGCGAAAAGTTCTCGGAGCACGCCGCCCTCAGCTGATCGGACAATTCATCGGCGAAACAGCCATACAGGTCATCGTCGCAATGATCACCGGCCTCGTCATAGCCGCCCTTCTGACGCCAAGGCTGGCCACCTGGCTGGATATCGACATCCGTTCGGACGAGCTGTGGCAGCGACCAGTGATCGCATTGCTGGCGGCGCTGGTGACCGCCATGATCCCGCTGGCAGGTCTCTACCCGGCATTCGTGCAGTCCAGGTATCGTCCGGCTATATCGCTGAAAGGCGCAACCGCTGCTGCCGTCGGCGGCCTAAGTGTCCGGAGAGCCCTCGTGATCCTTCAATTTGGCATTTCGCAGCTGATGATCATCGGCACCATCGTAGTGGCGCGGCAGATGGACTTTTTTCAGAACCGCGATCTCGGCTTCAACAAAGACTTTGTCGTGTCTTTCCCGGCGGGTGACTCCACCCGCAGCCAGCTGTTACGGCAGCAGCTTGCCGCCCTGCCGGCTATATCCGCGATCAGCTTTTCTTCGGGTGCGCCTACCTATACGAGCGGCGCAAGCGGCTATGACGCGCCCCAGCTGGGACTTACGGGAGAGAACGTTACGGAAATAAAATTCGTGGACGAAAATTTTATCCGGATGTTTGGCATAACCCTGCTCGCCGGCGACACCATCATAAGATCGACCATAAAAAAAGGGGATACCTCTGCGAATATCGTCGTCAATGAAACGATGATCGAAAGTCTCCATATCCGGGATCCCCGTAAGGCGATCGGCAAGAGCATCTTCCTGGATAAATTCCGCTGTGATATCATTGGCGTGGTCCGCGATTTCCAGGAAGAGAGCAAACACAAGAAAAGACGGCCGGTGCTCATGGTCTATGCCGCCGACAATTTCCGGACGGCAAGCGTGCGGATCAACCCGCACAATATGGACGCCACTATCGCCCGTATCGGAAAACTCTGGTCAGCAATATACCCCGACCGGCTTTTCGAATACGAATTTATCGACGACCATATTGCGGCCTTTTACCGGCAGGAGCAAAAGGTCTATATCGCGTTCAGAATGTTCTCCTGCATTGCAATCTTTATCGGTTGTATGGGGTTGTACGGACTGATCGCTTTCGCCACCCTGCAACGTACGCGGGAAGTAGGTATTCGTAAGGTACTGGGCGCCTCGATCCCGAGCATTCTCCTCCTTTTCGGGCGGGAATTCATCGGACTTATCGCGCTGGCCTTTATCGCCGCTGCGCCCCTGGCATGGCTGGCCATGCATTCCTGGCTCTCCAATTTTGCCTATCGCATCGACATAGGGTGGGAGATCTTCGTGGCGGCAGCGGGTACGTCCTTCCTGATCGCGGCCATTACCATCTCCTATAAATCAATTGCAGCGGCGCTCGCCAACCCGGTGCGAAGCCTCCGATCGGAGTAAAAAGACGTACGGTCTTTCCTATCCTCCCGGGGCATTTTCCGTGGGCTTCGATCCAGTACAAGAAGTCAACGGTCTTTGATGAACAAAAAAGTAAAACAGGCTTCCGCCAAAATAGGCGACGACATCAAGGGGATCTCCCACCGAATGAAAGTGAAAGCGCGGAAATACCAATTCGTACAGGATCGATACGTAAAGGGCCGCGAGCAGTAAATGGCTTAGAGGATACCGGTATGAAGCATTGCTTACAATATATCGCCGTGTAAAGACCAGCGCAATGTGTGCGATCATTGGAATGAAAACAAGATCGGTAAGCCAGCTATTCAGATATGGTATGGGCCTGTGGTTGCACCTGCCTATATGTATTATCAGCCAGCAGCTGCAGTAGAGCAGGAAGAGCCGGTCGAATAGGGCCTCTAAAGTGCCAGCGAGATGCCTATGACAATAGCGAGCGATACGCATATGAACAGGATAATAAAAGCAACAAACCCTACATTCTTACCCAGCCTGACGATGCAGTTGTCCGTCTCTTTCAGGGGAAGAACGGCTCTTCTTATTTTTTTCAGCACAGACGATATTTTAGAACAAATGTACTAATTTTACCTGTTTTAGAACAATTGTTCTAATCTTACCCGGACATGGATACAAAAGCCCGCATTCTGAAAGCCGCCCTTGATCTGTACAATGAGAAAGGGATTGAAGTCACTACCCGGCATATTGCCGCAACCATGAATATCAGCGCCGGGAACCTTCATTACCATTTTAAACATACAGACGACATCATCATTGCCTTATGGGATCATCTGTGTAAGGAATTTGATCAATTGGTATCCGGTCTGGGGCAGGTTACGAAGATCAACCCCGAAATATTGAGGTCTTTTTACTATCAATCTTTCCAAACAATTTACAAATACCGTTTTATCTTCCTACATTTTGTAGCTATCGGCATCCGCATCCCGGCTATTCGGACGCACTATAAGAGCCTGATACAACGACGCGAAAAAGAGTTCAAGGCGATATTCCACATACTAATCCAAAATGGCGTATTCAGGAATGATATTCCGGAGAGCGTATGGTCCTCACTGATCAGACAGATTTTTATCGTGAGCGATTTTTGGCTTTCGAGCAACGAACTCATCGACCGGCTGAGAGGCAAGGCTGCCGTTGCAGCGTTCACCGGACAGATCGAGTCTATGCTCTTTCCGTATCTTTCGAAGCCGAAATAGGATGATCGATCGGATAGAATGCCTAATGTGAGGCCACGGAGGTTGGTGGTTGGATGCCCTTTGCGTTGAACGAGACCTCAGTCCTGATCATCCCCTATTGAGAGCGTAATTTTCTGCTCCTGCAAGAAGATAATATAATAGCTATCTTTGCAACGGCTATTGTACAACCGAAAAGGGAGCTATGAAGAAAATAGGATTTTTATCGTTCGGGCACTGGTCCGATCATCCGGCCTATAAGACACGTACGGCGGGCGACACACTACTCCAGTCCATCGACCTGGCCGTGGCTGCCGAAGAGATCGGTTTGGACGGCGCATATTTCCGGGTACACCATTTTGCGGCTCAGCTCGCATCCCCATTTCCCCTGCTATCTGCCATCGGCGCAAAAACGAGTAAAATAGAGATCGGCACCGGCGTCATCGACATGCGCTATGAAAATCCCCTCTATATGGTGGAAGACGCAGGAGCCGCCGACCTGATCTCACGCGGGCGGTTGCAGCTGGGGATCAGCCGGGGCTCACCCGAACAGGTCATCGACGGATGGCGGTATTTTGGATACGAACCTGCTGCGGGCGAGACCGACGCGGACATGGGACGCAGGAAAGCCTTGCAGTTCCTGGACAAGCTGAAAGGCGTCGGATTTGCGCAGCCGAACCCGCACCCGATGTTCCCCAATCCGCCGGGACTGTTGCGGCTGGAGCCCCACTCCGCGGGACTGCGCGAACGCATCTGGTGGGGAGCAGGCTCCAACGCTACCGCCGTCTGGGCGGCCGAGAACGGCATGCACCTCCAGAGCTCTACCCTGAAATTCGACGAGAGCGGCAAACCCTTCCATATACAACAGGCAGAACAGATCAGACTGTATAAAGAAGCCTGGAAAAAGGCGAGGCACCAGCGCGAGCCAAGGGTCTCAGTGAGCCGGTCGATCTTTGCGCTGATCAACGACCAGGACAGGTATCTCTTTGGCCGGGATACCAAGGGGGCCGACCAGATCGGTTTCATCGAAAAGGACAAACGCGCCATCTTCGGAAAAAGCTATGCCGGCGAGCCCGATCAGCTGATCAGGGAGCTGGCCCGGGACGAGGCGATACAGGAAGCGGATACGCTGCTGCTGACGATACCCAATACACTGGGTGTTGAATACAATATACACGTCCTGTCGGCTATTTTGAAACATGTCGCACCCGGGTTGGGGTGGCGTTAGATATCAGTTTGACCGGCGTGGTCAACAATCGTTCTTTCGAAACTTGCAGAGATGGTGGTCCCCCACTTTGAAAGCGCCACCGGCACTTCTTCCGGCTTATCGGAAGGTTCAACCCGGAAAGGACTCGTATGGTATGCCACCGTACAAACCACTTTTTGAATACGGGAAATATCCGACACCTCAACGATCTCTCTCAATCCGGGGGGACGAGTTATTTTTTTCATCCATACCGGCAGCAGATACTGCCAATGAAGCGTCGCACCAGGTGATATGGCTATTTGTTCGGGTTCGGTTGGACTGGAACCGACATCCCGCGACGTCTCCTTTTCGTATAGACTGATCGATAAGGTATGGCTTCCTTTATCATAGTCGATGTTTCGGGGCCGCCTAAGCACATAATAGGTGAACACCCGGGAATTGTTCTTCAACGTGACAACGACCTCGACCTTACCCTCGATGTATCTGCCGCTTTTATCCGGCTGCAGCTGAACGTCTTCAATGGTGATATCCGGGCTGTTCATACTTAAGTCATTATTTCGCCACGTCGATCTTTACCTTCTTATTCTTGAGCCGCTGTTCCTTTATCAGCTGCAGCATATGCGACACGCTGGACTTGCGGATGGCGACAAAGCTGTGGAAATCTTTGACCTCGATGAGCCCGATGTCCTCTTTCTTAAGCTGTCCCTTGTTGGTGAAGAACCCGACTACGTCGACCTTGTTGACCTTGTCCTTTTTACCCACAGAAATGAACAAGGTGGTCCATTTGGGCTTATCCGGCAGCGTTGTCGTGTCGGGGAGATCGATCTTTTCCGGCTGCCCGGGGATATAGGAAGGCAGGGTCTCCTCCGGCGAAAGGATGAGAATGGCCGTTCCGCTGGCATCCATCCGGGCAGTTCGGCCATTGCGGTGCGTATAGACCTCTTCGGTTGGCGGGAGGTGATAGTGGACGATATACCGGATATTCGGCACGTCCAGCCCCCTGGCGGCAAGGTCCGTAGTGACGAGGAAGCTGGAGCTGCCGTTGCGGAATTTTGCCAGTGCGCTGTCCCTTTCCGGCTGCTCGAGGGCGCCGTGGTAGTAGACGTTCACGATCCCTTTCTCCTTTAGAAATGCGCTGACCCTTTCCACCGATTCCCGGTGATTGCAGAAGATGACCGTCGACCGGTTGCCTATCCGGCAGACAAGACGGAACAGCGTCTCGAGCTTGTCCTTGTCGGGGCTCGATACCTGCTGGAGGGTCAGCCTTTCGGTCTTTTCGCCCGTCAGGAAATCCAGTGTCCGCGGCGACCTTAGGCCGACAAAGTCCGGTATTTCTGTGGCCGCCGTCGCCGAGGTGAGTATCCTTCTGTTCAGGGCCGGCAGCGAGCCGATGATAAAAGACACCTCGTCCTGGAAGCCCAGCTCGAGGGATTTGTCGAATTCGTCGAGAATAAGGGTTCTGATCGTACCCGTGCGGATATTGCCGCGGCGGATATGGTCGGCCAGCCGGCCCGGCGTCCCGACGATCAACGCCGGAGCCTCTATCAGGTTGTTCTCTTCCGTTGCCCGCAGGTGACCGCCATAGCAGCAGGTGACCTTGAACCCCGTACCCATGGTCTTGAACACCTGCTCTATCTGGAGCGCCAGCTCGCGCGAGGGAACGATGATCAAGGCCTGGGTGCCCGGCGCATTTTCGTCCATGAATGACAACACGGGCAGCAGAAAGGCCAGGGTCTTCCCGGACCCGGTATCGGCGAGCAGGACGAAGTCGCCATCCTCATTCGCGGCCGTGAGAGCTCTGGTCTGAAGCTCATTCAATTCTTCGATCCGCAGGCGGGTTAGCATTTCGGCGATAACTTCGGAGTTGAGTAACATCCGGCAAAAGTACGGCAGTTTGGGCACTATCCCCTGATGAAATCGGCGATCTCGGCAAGCGCCCGCCGGGAGGCCTCGCTGTGGACATCCTTCTTCGGCCACACGTGGGGTTGACCGTCGTAGATGCTCAGCCGGGCTTGTTGTGAACGGTTTTTATGGCTTCATAAAAATGTTTGCTGTCGTCCTCGTCCAGCAGTATCTCCTCGGTTCCCACCATGATCAGCACGGGCGGGTGCCGGCAGACCTCGTCTTCGGTCAGGATCGGCTGTCTTCGGCGGATCCTCCGTTCAACCGCTCTCTCCTTCAGGTCTGCTCTTTCAGGTTCGTCGAGGGGAAGGTACTTATCAAAACTGGATAATTATTTATCGATGGACACCGTTAGTCGGATTGCTTCGGCCTAAATATACGATCTTCGACACAATGAAATCCGGATACGATCCAGCTTTTCAAGACAAAAAAACAGCTGTTGAATACAATCGATGTGAATTTTGATTTTTTCAGTGTTGTGGATAGGCCCGAGCGCCCCCTCGCCCTGATCACCTACGATGAGAAGGAAAAGGCCATACGGATACCTCTGGTCGATCAAAAGGAGCGGGTTACCGGAAAGAGACTGGTGTATAAATTGAAGGGAGATTATTTTGTATTTACAGGGATCGAAACTATTTTGGCGAAATGAACTTCCTGAGCCGCCTATTCCGACGATCCGAAACACCAGACGACCTGACCTGCCCGAGGTGCCTGGGCAAGGGCCACGTAGACAAGGACGATATTATCCGGCTAAAACAGCAGGGCAAATGGGGGACCGGCACCTGCGCCTATTGCCAGGGGTCCGGCTCGGTAGATAAAGCGATGCTGTCGAAAGTGCCCGTAGATGCTACCTACCTGACTACCAGTCTTACCGAAGAAGAAAGGGACGCCATCGTCAACAACACCCAGCTCGAGGGCTGTCCGGTATCAGAACACAGCCGCAACTGGTTGGAAAACGCTTTCCTGGTCCTGCTGGACTTTTTCGGCGAAGAGAATACACTGCAAAGACGCGTGCTTACACCGCATATTGCCGACTTCCCGGTGATATTCAACCGGACAGAGCAGTCGGCACACGAAACGATGCAGATCTTAGCCGCGCAGATGGAAGTGCCCCCCGACTCCATTGCGCTCGATTTTTTCGATGACAGGGTGCGTGAAGTATCGTCAGGCAGTCAATTGGGCGGGAGAATATATCTCGGGACAGCGGAGGGCGAACAAAATGCCTCCGGTCTTTACTTTGGCCCGAAAGAAGATGGCAAATTCGAGATCTGGCTGAACCGCAGCAAACTTGGCGAACCGGAATGTATGGTGGCCGTACTGGCGCACGAGATCGCTCATATAAAATTGCTCGGCGAAGACCGACTCGCAACCAACAACGAGCCTTTGACCGATCTGACCACGGTCTTCTTTGGACTGGGCGTCTTTAACGCGAACGAGGCCTTTCGGACAAACCAAACATTTGAATCCTGGTCCTGGAGGGCCACCGGCTACCTGTCACAGCCGCAGTGGGGCTACGCTCTGGCGCTTTTCGCGCACCTGCGCGACGAAATTTCCCCCTCCTGGATCGATCATCTCACGCCAAACGTAAAGAGCGACTTCTTGCAGGCGCAACAGTTCATCCTGGATAACCCTGATATAGTTTTCCAGAAAAAATGAGCGATCTAGCGGCCGGGGTCTATCCTCGAATACCTCTTCTTATAGTCCCTCGGAGACAGCCCTGTCAGCCGTTTGAAGACCTGCCGAAAGGTCTTGATATCCTCATAACCCGTCCTGTCCATGACCTCGTCGACGGAGCAGTCTTCGTTCTCCAGCACCTTTTTGGCCGCCTCGACCCGCACCCGCTGCAGGTATTCGATAGGAGTGTTATGCGTAGCGGCCTTGAAACGTCGGATGAAGTTGCGCTTCCCCGTATGGCATAACGCCGACACCTGCTCGATCGACAGGTCCGAAGCATAGTGCTCCTCGATATAGGACTGGGACTTCAGTATCTCTTCGTCCTCGTGCTGGCGCTGGCCTGCAAAGACGGCGAAATGCGTCTGGCTGGTATTGTCGAAGTCTATCGAGTACCGTTTGCTGACGGCCAGGGCGGTGGCCCTGCCGCAGAATTTCTCGATGATATACAGGATCAATTTCAGCGCCGAGAATCCGCCGCCGCTGGTGTAGACGCCCTCCTGGTCTGTGATGATCCGGTCCGACAGCACCCTTACGCGCGGGTACCGCCGCTGCATCTCGCCGGCGACAGCCCAGTGCGAGGTCGCTGCCTTCCCTTCGAGCAGACCGGCCTCGGCCAGGAAGAAGCTGCCTACGCACATGCTGGCGATCTCTGCGCCGCAGCGATGCATCTCCTCTATCCAGCTCACCACATCTCCATATTTACAGAGGGTGGCAGAAATATCTCCCTTGAACCCCGGGATGATGACGAGATCGGTCCGGCTCAGCTTGTCGATGGTCGTATAGCAGATGAACTGGGCAGGAACATCCAGCTGGATATTCTTTGCTTTTTCCCCCACCAGCTGTAGCCGGAAGGCCTCCGGTCGTCCCGACTCCTGCAGGTACTCGTTGGTCCCGTAGAGCAGGTCGATCACGCCGCCGATGGAGGAGGTATAGACGTCCTCGTGGATAAGCAGGGAGATAGTCTTCATGGCATTTTGTGTATTGGTCCGGTCAAATTTAGCGCAAATCCATGTCACAAATCCCCCCTAAAGATGTCACAAATACCAGTTGTAATTACCGGCGGGCGATGGCAATTTTGTCTCACAAAATCTAAACGAATGACAACAGCAAGCAAAGCGATCGACGCGGTCGGGCAGTGGTGGATCACGGCCTCAGCTGCGGCAAAGCATCACACGTCCCTCGAGGCCGCGCGGGATTTCAATGAAGGGTGGGGCGGCCTTACTCCGGAGCCACGTGGCGTAGACTACATCGAAGCAGACGCCGGGGGCGTCCCAGCCCTCTGGGCGATCCCAAAGAACTGCTCTACGGACCGGGTCCTTTTGTGCTTTCACGGCGGAGGATTTTTTTCGGGATCGATCTATACCCACCGGAAGCTATTCGCCCATTTCGCCAAGGCGATCGGCTGCCGGGCGCTGGTCATTCAGTACCGGTATGCTCCCGAGAACCCCTACCCCGCCCAGCTGGAGGACTCCGTGAATGCCTATGCCTGGCTGCTCGGCCAGGGTATCACGGCATCGCATATCGCCTTTGTCGGGGACTCCGCCGGTGGCAACCTCTGTATCACGACCATGCTGGCGACCCGCGACCGGGGTCTGCCCCTGCCAGCGGCCGTCATGCCCATATCGCCCTGGTACGATATGGAAGTCGTCATGGACTCGCTTGACTACAACCAGGGTAAGGACCTGCTGTTCACGAAGGAATGGGTGAAGGCCATCGCCGGCATGTACCTGGGTGCAGAGGGCAATGCCCGCGATCCCTATGCCAACCCGCTGTATGCGGATCTGAAGGGGCTTCCCCCGATCTATATCCAGGTGGGAGGAGATGAGCTGCTGCTGGACGACAGCAAGGTCCTGGCAGAGCGGGCCAGGCAGGCGGGAGTGGACGTGCGCATCGATATCTTCCCCGGAATGCAGCATACCTTTCAGATGGCTGTGGGGAGGGCGCCGGAGTCGACAGACGCCGTCACAAGGTATGTGGAGTGGGTAAAACCAAAATTGGGGTTGGGTTGAGCCGCGCTTAATGGAAATCGGAAGCCCTAGTCCCTGATCTTTCGGTATTCGCTCCTTATGCGCTCGAACACGGTGAACCCGGTTACTTTTCCCGCGGCATTTTGCTCAAATCGGACATCGATAGGTTCATTCTCCTTAATAAAGAATACCGATCGGGAGGCCGGCTTCAGGAGTATTTCCGGCTGCTGCCGCGTTGTGGCGATCAGGGAGTCGCCCCGGAGCCGTATGATAACGGTGTCCTTATCCGGACCGGTATATCTACCGGTGTATGCGCGCAGGACAGCAGCGGCGACGGGCGCCTGCCGGTACCGGAACCTCTTTTGAGCCAGCAGCCAGGTGTATAGGCTGTCGTTGTTATAGGTCACGGTCCAGCTGTCATGACCGGCTTCCGGGTAGACGGTGAACTTCACGGAAGGATTGTATCTTCCAACGGCCTTGATCATTTGCTGGCCCCGGATGATCGGAACTGTGCTGTCCTTTGCTCCGTGGAAGCACCAGACCGGCATGTTCCTCAATTTCCAGGCGTCCGCGGTATCCCCACCCCCGCATATCGGAGCGATCGCAGCAAACTCTTCCGGATGTTTGAGGGCCAGGTCCCAGGTACCGTATCCGCCCATGCTGAGCCCCGTGAGATAGACACGGTCGGGATCGACCCGGTAGCGGCGTTTGCAGTCCAGCAGCAGGTCATAGAGGTCCTGCGATTCCCATCCCCCGAACTGACCGGCCTGTGGCGAGACGACGATAAAAGGATATTGCCGTCCCTGGGCGATCAGCTTGGGCGGACCGTGTTTCTTTACTTTTTCCAGGTCATCTCCCCTCTCTCCGCTGCCGTGCAGAAATAGCAATAATGGCCATCGCTGAGTGGTGTCCCGTTCGTAACCTTGCGGAAGGTATAGGAGATAGCGAACCTCCCTCACCATCTTTTCGGCGGTCTGCTGCGCCCTCGCCGACGGATAAGAAAGAATGGATGCCAGGCAATAGGCGACGATCCTGGGTAGCTTGTTCATGGATAGCAAGATAATTATTTGTCTGCAGCCTTCAAAAACAAGCGCTTGTCCAAATTGCCCCTGTATAAAGTCCAATAAGACCTTGCGAATCGTGCAACGATGGGATAAGTCTTTCTTGTCAAACGATAAATGCGAATTATGAACAACGTTATATTAAAACTATCTTCTATACTCATTCTGATAGCTGTCCTGTCGTGTCATAAACAGGGATCCCGGGAGCCGCAGGATCAAAGAGCCGACACGACGCGCGTCGTAGGTCGGTGGACGTGGGTAAGGTCCAATTTCCTCTTCAACGTCCTGACGCCTTCGTCGGGTGTCCGTAAGCAGTTGGACTTTACTGCTACGGGAGCTGTATATATAAAGCACAACGACTCTACCGGTGGGTTCCCGGGTCCGTATATTGCTGTTCCTCCCCTGTCCCGTCTGGTATTGCTGGGTGCCGACGTGACCGACACGCTCTCCTATCGTTTCGGCGCCGAACCGGTCGGTTGCCCCGGCACGGATCAGGACGCCAGCTTTACCGCTCTCGTCATTAACAACGGGATCAACCAGTGGAAGATCTCCAACGATACGCTCTACCTGGTAACGCTTCCCTGCCTGGTACAACCGGACTCGGTCATTTATGTGAGGGCGAAAGCCGGGAATTTGTAGCCGGGGCTGGAGATAATAGCTATCTTTCGGCCAAGACCGATCGAACTATGTCCAAGATCCCCTTTTATACCGAGATCAATGATTTCCTGGCGTCTATTCCGTGGCCGGGAAGAACTAATGACCCGGATTTTTACTGTTTGCGGCTAAAGAAGCTGGACCTGGGCCATCCTGTTTACCGGCCGCCGTTCAAACGGTCGTTCTATTTTCTTGCCTTGCTGATCAATACCGGAAAAGTCGAGGTGAGTCACGGTGAACAGACGGTCAGTGACCCTGATTCTTATCTCGTCTTCCATTCGCCAAACCTCGTTTACAGCTTTTCCCACAATAATTCCCTGGAAGGCTACGTCATATACTTCAAGTCGGCGTGCTTTTCCTTTTTCAAACCCGATTTTCACAAGACATTCCGGCTGTTCGACGTCCTCCATACAAATCTTTTCCAATTCGATCATTCGACATTCGAGCGGCTGGCGCCGCATTTTGAAACGGTATTTACGGCATATGAGCGATCCGGCAGTGACCGGCATATGGAAGCAAGGGCCAAGCTGCTGGGATTGCTGTTCTACCTGGAGGATCTTGCTGCTGAAAAGAAAAAGGAGACCAGGCCGCCGACGACGCAGCAGACCCTGTTGCAAAAATATATCCAGCTCGTCAATAGCCATTATATCGACAAAAGGACGGTGCAGGAATATGCCGACCTGCTTTCTGTAACGTCCAATTACCTCTCCCAGTCGGTCAAACAGGCTTCCGGCAGGAATGCGCACGCGTATATCACAGACAGGCTGGCCAGCGAGGCCAGGTCGTTGATCCGGTACACCGATCTTGAAATAACCCAAATTGCCTATCAGCTGAACTTTTCAGACCCTGCCAATTTTGGTAAATTTTTCAAGAAGCAGACAGGCGTATCGCCTTCTGAATTCAGGAAAGGAAAGAAGTGATCAAAATTACCAGTTTATCCAAGTTTTAGACCAATTGCTTTCAGCGGGGATCGCAAATTTTGCGGCATCATTTTTAAAAATCCTTAAGCAGATGAGCAAGCAAATTTTCGTTAATCTTCCCGTAAAGGACCTAAAAAGATCCATGGCATTTTATGAAGCGATCGGTTTCCGGAACAATCCCCAGTTCTCTGACGGCTCAGGCGCTTGTATGGTGGTGAGCGATACCATATATGTGATGTTGTTGACGCACGAAAAGTTTCACCAGTTCACGTCAAAACGCATTATTGACGCCAGGACTGAGGTAGGAGCTCTAATCTCGATCTCGACCGCCAGCAACGACGAGCTGAATACTTTTGTCGGAAAAGCGCTGCAGGCCGGCGGGCGTGAATACCGGTATCCGCAGGACTTTGGATTTATGCAGCTGCGTTGTTTCGAAGACCTGGACGGGCACAACTGGGAAGTGACTTATGTGGACATGAGCAAGTTTCCGGTTCAGGGTTAGTTTTACCGGTCGGACAGAGGCGGCTCGAGACGCTTTTGTCTGTACCTTTCGTAATCCGATCGCCGGTCAGCTGACCAGCAAAATCACCGGAGGTGGTAATGAGCCGTTCATTCATTTATGCTACCTTTGTAAATATTAGGCCCCAACGAAATATTTGCCTTTCTGGCTACGTTATCGTCGCGGCAGGCTATATTGGTATAAATCTTAGAAAAACACTTTGTTATGAACGGCTCCAAGGAAATTGTCACGATATCGGTACCCAAAGGCGATCTGGACAATGACTACACCTTTTTTGAAGACGGCAAGATCCGGCACAACTACGACCAGAACGCAAATAAGATGGGGCTGGAAGCCTGGATCACTCCAAGAAGCATACCCGATAGTGAGAAGGAGAAGATAATGAAGGCTTGTCCGCCGGAATTTAAGATCAGGATCACGGCACTGCTGAAGAGATAAGGGAAAATGAATTCGACGATCCTCTGTTCGAAAAATATCGCTAGCAGCGCACCACCACAACAACCACCCACACAAAAAGATCGATCCCATAGATATTGATCAAAAGAGTCCGGACCCAGTGGGTTCGAAGTATCTTTTGCAGTATCGGGCATTGCGCGGCCAGCGGATCCGTGCTCAGCCGCGCCTGCCAGGGTCCCCAGAATATGGCGGTGCCTAAAGCCGATCAGGCTGAGAGGCGCACGAATATGGCGCGTGAATATGGCGGCGCCGGAGTCGGACATGACGGGACTGTGTTGCTGGCTTATTTAACCATTCCGTCCAACAAAATTAGGAATAAATGTCAGGCGTGTGTATGCAATTAAGTAGCTTTAGCATCACCAAATAAACCTTAACATGAAAAATATGCGGCCTGGTCTTTTTTTGCTGATCATTTTGCTGCATGCCTGTGTCTTTTGCTGCCGGGCGCAGGAGCCGGCTGAAACGCAGCTGCAGATCACTCCGGCTGTTACCCGTCTCCTGATTGATAGCCTGGGGCAGGTGCTGAAGCATCACTATGTTTTCCCCGATACGGCGGCAAAAATGGCGGCCTGGCTCGACAAGGAATACAAGAAGGGGGCTTATGCCGCGATCAAGGATCCTCGCGAATTGGCGCAGCGCCTCCAGCAGGACCTGCAAAAAGCCCACCACGACGGTCATTTTCGCCTCGACTATGCGCCGGCAATGGCAAGGGACCTGGCTGACACTACCGGTCTTGCCGCTCGGCGCAGGATCGGAGACTCTATCGGGCTGGCCTTTGCGCGCCAACGGAACTTCGCCTTTACCAGGGCGGAGATCCTGCCAGGTAATATCGGTTATGTCAAGTTCGACGGCTTTGTCGGATTTGTCAAAGAGGCGCGGCCAACCTTCACCGGCGCATTTCGGTTCGTAGCCAATACCGACGCGCTGATCATCGATATGAGAGATAATGGCGGAGGAAGTCCAGCGATGGTTTGCGCGGTCGCGAGCTATTTTTTTCCGGACCGCCAACACTGGAATGATATCATCAGTCCCGGCGGCAAGAACGAATTCTATACCAACCCGGCAGACGCCGACAGCCTAACGCTAAAGATGCCTGTATACATTCTGACCAGCAGACACACGTTCTCAGGCGGCGAGGACTTTTGCTATGGCATGAAAAGTCTCCATCGGGCTGTCATTATCGGTGATACCACCGGAGGTGGCGCCCACCCCGTAGGACCGGTGCCCGTGGTCATGGGCTTTGTCGCAAATATTCCTTTTGCCCGCAGCCTCAATCCATACACCAAAACGGACTGGGAAGGTACCGGTGTCTATCCCGATATACCCGTGAGCTCTGCGATGGCGTTCGACAGGGCAAGAGTCGCCATTTTCACCGACTGGGTGCAGCATGCAACAACCGACGAAGAAAAAATGAAAGGGCAATGGCAATTGGATGACCTCGCCGCCAGACAGCCGCAGCAATCCCCTTCTGCCTCTTCCCTCGCAACCTTCGGCGGAACATACGAAGGCGGCCTGGCTTTCTATGTCGACAACGGAGACCTCTACTGCAGGAATGCAGAGAGAGGTGGTGATGTATTCAAGCTGCTTCCCGTATCGGGAGACAGGTTCGTGCTCGACGAGAATGTTCACGTAGAGTTCAAAAAGGACGACAAAGGGGGCTTTCAGGAGATCGAGATGCTATGGAGCGACGGACGCGTTTCAAAAAAACGCAGGGTGAAGTAGGAAATTTAACAGTAAAATTTACGGCCTCAATGATTCAAATACCTGAAAACTACACAGCGTTCTTTTATTGGGTAAAAGAAAGGTCGGAATCCTTTTGGAGCAAAGGTCCGCATGGGACATCCGACGGCCCTGCGCCGGCGCCATGGGTCCACGGCGCCAAATGGGTGCCGCTGACAGATGATGAGATCGACGCTGTCGAACGGAAATATGGCGTCATTTTTATGCCCGAACACCGCGAGTTCCTGAAGATATTACACACCATCGACAGAAAACAAGAGTTCATCCAGGAGCCTATGTTTGAAGGCGGAAGCAGGACCATCAGAAAAACTCCTTTCTTTTATAATTGGCTGAAAGACGAATCTGAGATCATTTCAAGACTGGCATGGCCCTATGAGACCATCCTGGAGGATGTGCTCGGGGACAATGGGGTTTGGTTGAGATCATGGGGGAGCAGGCCGGCAGCAGACGAAGAAAGGCAACGCATCTTCGCCAACTGGCTGAACAACGCGCCCCGGCTGTTGCCTTTGACGTCTCACCGGTTCCTGGTGAGCGACCCCAGCCTCGCCGACCGTCCCGTTCTCTCCGTCTATGGATCAGACATCATCGTGTATGGCTGGGACCTGAGGATATATCTGCTCAACGAACTTCGGGACCATCTGGATCTGCTGGTATCCGTCTATGATGAGGAAGATCAATGCTATTATACCGAATTCGGTGAAGAATTAAAGACGATCCTTGGCCCGTCGTTCGAAATGGCGTCGGAGAAGGACATCCCCTCCTGGAAAGAAATGATCCTTTTCTGGACTTCCGGATGGTCGAGCTTTGGCATGGACTCCCCCCGCGACAACGGAGAGACCGTGCAGCCGATCATGAAGACCTATATTCCGGAAGGAGGAGAAGATTCTCAAAAACAGTTTCCGGGCTAAATGAAGATAGCCGGCTAACCCTCGCCAGCCGGCTACTCTAACCCCGCAGCGGAGATCGGATCGCCGTATCGCTGCTCTACGTACTGTTCGACCGTCAGTCCCAGGGGACCTGCATAGGCGCTTGCGATGGTCCGGGCCAACTGCGTCTCAGGGATCATCTGCATCGGTATCAACGTTTGAAAACTGATCCCAAGTCCTTTTTTCTGCGCTATATCGTTGGCGTACTGGACCATAAACCACAACATCCGTTTGGCGCCCGCATAGCTGCCGGACAAGGGGGCTCCGACCATGGCCGCCCCGCTGGTAACCACCACTACCCTGCTGCCCGCCCCTAAAGGAGCTTTCAGCGCGGCCTGTATCCCATATAGTCCCGCTTTGACGTCCGTGTTCCAGACGGTAGTGAACGAGTCCCAGGTATGTTCCTCCAGGGAGGCCATCATCGGCGTCGCGCCTGCGTTAAGGATGAATATTTGTGGTTTCAGGTCGCCGACTACCTTGTTGACCAGGCGCTCGTCGGTGGCGTCGCCGTGGATGGGGTGTACATTGGAGCCCACCAGCCGCGCAAGCTTTTCCTTATTCCTGCCTATGACTGCTATTTCGAAATCCCCTGACGCCAGTTCATCGACGATCGCCTTTCCGAGACCGCTGGTCCCGCCCGTGATCAGAACGTTCATGTCTCTTTGTTTTATTTATGGTGTACGTAGGGAACGTCGTTACAGACAACAGACGTGAACGTCGCCAGCTGCAGGATCTTCTTCGTGTATTCCCCGATCTCGGGAACCTTGCGGAAGGCTTCGATGGACTGGAGGGTTTCCCACTGACCATACAGGACGACATGTCTGGCGTCGCTACCCCTGTGAACGCTGCACGAGATATACCCCGGCTGCACGCTGAACAGGGAGGAAGTCCCTTCTTCGATCAGATCGATCAATTTTTGTTCGTTCTCCGGCTGTACCGTAAATACGGTGACCAGGACCGTAAGCTTGTTGCCGGTGTGTATCTCGATGGTTTGGTCGGCGGCTGAGCGCTTGTCCGTTAGCCCGGGAAGCGAAACACCTAACGAAAGCAGACCTGCGCTTTTCAAAAAACCGCGTCTGCCGGGGTCCGTTTGTTTAAACAATTTCATTGGAGTTTTTTTGGTGAATAATGATTTCACCATATTGTCACACGGATCGACAAGATCAGGACAGTACCTACCAATTTTTTTTGGGGCTAAAAAAAACAAGGGGTCTGATGTCCTTTTTCCGAAGGTTGAATTGATATAGATCAAAAGACACGATATGAGAGAGTTCCTATTTGTATTTAGAGCCGGACCGGATAGTTTGTCCAAAGGCTCAGAGGAGTGCAGCCTGGAAATGCAGGGATCAGTACTGGGCTATTCTGTTATCAGAGCAAATTCATGGGAAGTTGCGGTGGAGATAGCCAAAGAAAGCCCCATATTCAGGTCAGATCGCGCAGTGGAGGCCAAACTGATCAGCGTGCTATAGTCCCGGACAGATATTTTGTCGCATTCCGCCTCCAAACTTGTCGGATCAGTCACCCCTTGTTCTCGAAAAAAAGCTGCAGCTTTATGGTCTCGATCAAAAACTAGTATCATGTCAAGAGTCTCCATCTATCTCAACTTTCCGGGGAACACCGAAGAGGCCTTTAACTTCTACAAGTCCGTTTTCAAAACAGAGTTTGTCGGGCCCGTATCCCGGATGTCTGATGTTCCGCCCCAGCCCGGAATGCCGCCGCTGCCCGAAAAAGAGAAGAATTCCATCATGCACATTGCCCTGCCGATCCTTGGCGGAACCATTCTCCAGGCAACGGACATGCTGGAATCCATGGGCCACCAGCTGAAAATAGGCAACAACACGACTATCTGCCTCGAGCCCGACAGCAAGGAGGAGACGGACAGGCTGTTCAACGCCCTATCCGCCGGTGGCTCGGACATCATGCCGCTGCAGGATATGTTCTGGGGAGCCTATTGGGGTACCTGTCTCGATAAATACGGGGTCCGCTGGATGTTCAATTTCCAGAAGTAGCTGACCGCTCCGACGGGCCCGGGTACCTCACTGGGGATAGGAGCTTTCCAGATCGATGACGGTACCCGCGGGCACGGCCGAACCACTGGTTATCTCCGCGCTGAAGACGCCATTGGTAGCGATCTCGACCAGCCAGGTCCTGCCGCTGGCGACAATATTGACGAATCGATTGGCGGAAGGAAGACATCCTCCGGAGATCGTGGCAATATTGTACACGGTATTGGTGTTCATGGTACCTCTGTCGAAAAATACGATGTAAAAATCTACGGTGCCGCTCACGCTGGTGATCTCATTGGTGGGAGAGCTGAACGGGGACAGCACGTTAAAGGAACAGACCTGGCAGGGTTGGGATGGTGCATGAGCGGCAGGGCGCAGCGCCGTAGTGCCCGATGCTTCCATAGTAGTCTGAGAAGATATCGCTGTCGGCTGCCCGGTATGGAAGCAAACGGCAAGCGGAAAAAGATAGGTCAACCTTGGCAGGCGAAGGAGGAAAGTATGCATAAGATCAGGTTTAATAACAAATTAGGGAAAACCTATCAATGCATCAAAGAACTGCGGGATTATTGCAGGTCCAGCACCATCACAACCATCCTCTTATACTCATCCTTCATGACCTCGTAACTAAGCCAGGCCTCTCCCGTGATCCGGAAGTTCTTCCTGAGGTAAAATTTAACAGCCGCGCTGCTGTCCATCGCTTTCAGCCAGACAATGGATTTTTTTCTCTGCCTGGCGAAGCTCTCGACAAAATCGACTGCTTCCTTACCCATCCCTTTTCCCAGCGCTTCCTTAATAAAATAGATACGCTCCAGCTCGAGCGCTTTATTGGCAGAATAGCTGCCCAGCGGGCTATCTATATTCAGCTTGATCACGCCGACAGGGTCCTGTCCGTCATAGGCGAGGAAGAAGGCCGAATTGGGATCCGAGAGCTCATCATTCAACCGTTTAGTGTTGAAGTTCGCCTGTATATAGCTCTCCCCGTCGTCAAACCACAAATAGGTGTAGGTCTCCCGGTAAGACTGCAGCAGAACCCGGGTCACCAGGTCAATGTCCTCCTTTGTACAAGCCCTTATTGTCATATTTTTTGCCTGGATTGTGCTGAAACCCAGATCCAGTGCAATATAGACCAATACTGGCTATTATTCTCCCGGCCGTCCTCTGGCGCAACAAGTCCAAATCACCCCTACAAATTGTCCACCTGACCCCTTGGACAATACGTAACCGATCGGTTACCTTTACAGTAAATTACAAATCATGAAAAGTATTCGTCAGAATGTACTTGTCGCAGCGCCGGCAGAGAAAGTTTACAAGGCGCTCACTACCCAGGAAGGGCTGGCAGGTTGGTGGACGCCGGCCGCGACGGCCAAGGCGGAATTGAACGCTATTGCCCGATTCCCGTTCAGCTTTCCCGACTTCGACTACGTCAAGGAAATGAAGATCACCGGGCTGAAGCCCAACGCAGAGGTCAAATGGGAATGCATTGCGGGCGCGGACGAGTGGATCGGGACAACCATCTCTTTCCGGCTCGAGGCCGGCGACAAGGCAACGCTGGGCAAGGCTCACCCAGAGCTGCTCGGTCAGCTGCAGCAGCTGAAAGCTGACAATGGAACGCTGGTGATCTTCGAGCACAACGACTGGCGGGAATATACGCCCGGTTTCTCGGAGTGCAGCTTCACCTGGGGGCAGTTCCTGAGGAGCTTCAAGCGGCTTTGTGAAACGGGCAAAGGCCAGCCCTGGCCGACCCAGTACCAGTAAGCCGCCGGTCTAAATTACCCCGTTAGAAAGTCCAGTTCACGCCCCTTCGGGTACGTCTGCCGCAACTAGCTTTGTCCGATCATTTAAAATATCAGGCAATGAAAAGATTGGACAAAAAGGTCGCCGTAGTATATGGCGACGGTACGACAGGAACAGCAATTGCAAAGGCATTTGCCCGCGAAGGAGCGATGGTCTTTCTGACCGGAAGGACCTCGTCAAAACTTATGACGGCAGCCAGCGAGATCAGGGCCAGCGGAGGAGCCATCGAGACTGCTCAGTTCGATGCCCTCGACGAGCAGGCCGTGGAGGCGCATATGGCTGCCGTCGTTAAGTCAATGGGAAGGATCGACGTCTCCTACAATGCTATCGGCATACCTCAGACGGGGATACAGGGTATCCCGCTGACCGAACTCTCGCTGGAGGCCTTCTCCCTTCCGTTGACGACATATCCACAGTCGCATTTTATTACCGCCAGGGCCGCCATCAGGCAGATGGTCCGGCAGGGTTATGGCGTTATCATCGCGCACACTCCTACTCCGGGCAAGATCAGCCAGCCGTTCGTCGGAGCCATGCCCCTCACCTGGGCCGCTATCGAGGCGCTGTGCCGGTCGATCTCCGCGGAATACGGACGGGATGGCTTACGCGCCGTATGCCTGCATACGACAGCGCTGCCCGAGACGCCGCTGATCGATGAGGTCTATTCCATACACGGCAGGTCACACGGCACCAGCTATGAGGATTTCCATACTGCCATGGTGGGAAGGACGCACAGGAGGCGGTTGACGACGCTCGACGAGCTGACCAGCGCCGCGGTCTTCGTGGCCTCCGACGAAGGCAGCGCAATAACGGGAACGATCCTCAACCTGACTGCGGGAATGGTCGTATAAAATTTCTCTTGCACATTTGCCCCGCTGCGGCGGGGCATTTTGTTTTATCTTTATTTTCCATTATGCCCGATCGCACAATCATACTCATGCGGAAGACGCTGGATGTCTCCCTCAGGCCCGCTATCTGGCCGGGAGATGTCTATTTGACTGGACTGACTCCGGATATGGCAGCGGAGGTTCATGCGCTGCTCGACATGGCGTATAGTGGCGGACAGGGCACGCTAGCGCCATTTCCCGAATGGTGGGCCAGCCTTCGGTCTGATGCCGAGTTCGATCCATCGCTTTGTTTTTTGGCGCGTGACTCCAAGGGCATTATTGGGGTGGCGCAGTGTTGGACCAGCGGCTTCGTGAAAGACCTGGCCGTCCACGCGCGCAGGCGCAATCAGGGGATCGCCGCGTCGTTGCTACTGCACGCATTCTCAGTTTTTAAAGAACGCGGAGCCACAGCGGTCGATCTGAAAGTCATCAAAGGCAACACACCCGCTATCAGACTGTACTTACGACTGGGTATGGAGATCATTCCGTCTGCGCACCCTTCCTGAACACCGACGGACTCACTCCCTTGTGCTTTTTGAAAACGCGGTTGAGGTGACTCTCGTCTGTAAACCCGAGCTCGTCCACGATCTCGCTCATCCGCATAGTGCTGTACCGGAGCCGCGTCTCCACGAGCCTGAGCCGGTAGCCGTTGATATATTGCTGCAGGCTTTCGCCGGTATGTTTTCTGAAATATTCGTGTATGTATCGGGGGGAGATATTAAAATGCCTGGCGATAACCCCGGCCTTCAGCTTTTCGGGAAAGAGTATCTGCTCATGGATATATCGGATGATGGCCGAAGAATGGTCTTTCTCCGCCTTTATAGCTGTTGCACCGATGATCCGGATATTGCGCGCGACGATCGTGATGATGGTGTTCACGATCTGCTGGACCAGCTCGCGGTGCATCTCCTGCTGGTTTACGTATTCCCTGATCACGCCGTCAATAAGTGCTGCGACAAGCGGCTTGTCATTCCGGTTGTGGAGTACGCAGCCCGGCAGGTGGTAGTTGCTCTCCAGGATATACTCCAGCTTTTGTATCCAGTCCCCCAGATGGCTGTGCGGGCTCTTCACCTTCTGCGCCTTGAGGTAGATGTCGTTAAAACGGATGAACAGAAAGGAGGTCCGCTCCCTAACCTGAAAAGAGTGTACGTGCTGAGGCAGCAGCAGAAAAAGTGTTCCCGGATCGTATTCGAAGTCATTCCTCTCGACGCTATGCGTCCCCTCGCCCTTGACGATATAGACCAGCTCGAAGAACGTGTTTTTATGCAAGCCCACCGGGCACTCGTCGAGCTCTTTGTACTCGATCTCGTAGGGCTCAAAAAGGTTGTGTACCAGCATACCCCTCAAAAATACCTATTTAACCCCGGATCGTACAAGAAAAACTATCACACCGGACGGAAATTTGCGCCATAAACACGAATTCATGAAAGCAATGATCCTAAAAAGCCCCGGCGGAGTAGAGAACCTGGTCATCGAAGAGATACCTGTGCCCGTCATCGGGGACGACGAAGTCCTGGTTAAAGTCGCGACTATCAGCATCAATCCGGTGGACGCCACGCTCCGCAGGAACGGCGATTTTCTGCGTCTCGTCCTGCACCTGCAAAAGGACGAGGCACCGGTGATCCTCGGATGGGATATATCCGGCGTAGTGGAAGCTGCAGGACGTGCTGTCACCCGCTTGCGCAAGGGTGACGAGGTATTTGGAATGGTCAATTTTACCGGTCACGGCAAGGCCTATGCTGAATACGTGGCCGCGCGCGAAGACCAGCTGGCTATAAAGCCCTCGACGATCAGTCACCAGGAGGCGGCGGCCGGTACCCTTGCGGCGCTGACCGCCTGGCAAACGCTGGTACATTTCGCGGACGTAAAGACCGGCGACAAAGTGCTGATCCATTCGGCAGCGGGCGGGGTCGGGCATTTTGCGGTCCAGATAGCCAGACACCTGGGCGCCTATGTGATCGGCACTTCCTCGGCGGCGAACAGGGACTTTGTCCTCAGCCTCGGAGCGCACGAGCATATCGACTATGGCGCACAACGTTTTGAAGACGTCGTTACGGACGCGGATCTCGTGGTCGACAGCATCGCCGATATTCAGCATCTCGAACGCTCGCTGCAGGCGGTAAAGACCGGGGGTAAGCTGATCAGCCTGGTGATGTTCCCCGACGAGCGGCTCTCGCGCATGGCGCTGATGAACAGGAAGTTCCTGTACCGGATGGAGGTGGCGTCAGACGGCAGGGACATGGAGTCAATTGCAGGGCTGCTGGCGCATCGCCGGATTCGCAGCCACGTCTCGCGCACCTTCGGCTTTGACCATCTGCCACTGGCGCACCAGCAGCTGGAGAGCGGGCATACGCAGGGTAAGGTGGTGATCACTCTTTGACCAGTGGGCTTCTTTTAGCTGTTCTGGCGACCGGGAATCGTTTTGCAAGGGCGGTCAGCGGCTTTTCGATATAAAGATATGCCAGATGCCCGGCGACGACAGTTGGAATGAGCAACGCTACGATGAACAGCAGATGACTGGAGGTCGCGTTGAAATGCTGCAGAAGCCTCGCTAACCCGCTCAGCACAAAGGGATGGATCAGGTAGAGGGAGTACGAGGAATTGCCCATTCCCAGGAAAATGGTCTTGAGGTAGGAAGAAGTCCTCCGGATAGTTTCTTCCAGACTCAGCAGCCCGACGAAGACGAACAGCATCGGGATCCCCCAGAGAAACCCCCTCCATTCCTCCGGCCGCGGAATATGCGCCAGCTGCCCCGCAGTGAGCGCCAGCCCACCCAGCAGGCAAAGGGCAATGCCATATCCCGCGCCGAAGCGCGCGCCCCTCCTGTTGAACAAATAGAAACAGGCCATACCCAGCACGAACTCGAAGTAGAGATTGTTGGTGAGGAAATTCAGCGCGAAGCCGTCGTGCATAAAGAAGAACCCCAGACCTGTCAGGAGCAATAAGATGATCGACGAGAACCGCATCGCTTTGTCCGTTCCCCTGGAGATGGCAACGGCGAAGACCAGGTAAAAGAAAAACTCGAAGCTGAGCGTCCAGCCGTTGCCGTTGAGGAATTTCCTGCCGTTGGGGAACAGGATATAGGAGGCCCATATGCTGGTCTCCCCGCCGGAAGAATTGACCATTTTCGGATCATAAAGAAAGACGGCCAGCGCTATCGTCGTGGTCAGCCAGTAGAACGGCATGATCCTTTGTATCCGGAGCAGCATGAACCGGTTGAAATTCAGCCGCCGGCCGTCAGTCGAAAAGCACATGATATAGCCCGAGATGATAAAGAAGAGATCGACGCCGGCATTGCCCAATGCAAATCCTTCCGTTGTACCCCTGCCAAACTGCGCCCATTTGGTCGATATATGGAGCAGCACTACCAGCACGGCGGCGATCCCCCTCATTATCTGGACAGACTGGACGTTCGTATCGGTTCTTCCGGAATGTGGACCGGCCTGAGAAGCTTGCATGCCGCAAAATACTCAAAATCTTTCTCTTGCGATGCACGACTCCCAGGATCAGCCTTCCACTTCCTTTACGGCTTCCTTGCCTTTCTCCAATATCTCCTGCAGGTCTTTCTCCAGCTCGGCGATCTTCTTCTGGTGTTTTTCGATCTTGTTCCTGATCTTGGCTATCTTCCTCTCTTTTCCGGAAGTCTTGATCCCGGCAACCGTCTCACTGATCTTCTCCTTGAGCTTGGAGATCCTTTCATTCCGCCGTTCTTTCAGGTCGGTCAGCTTTTGCTGGAATTTGGCCTTGTCTTCTGCTGCCGCGGACTGCAGCTTTGCCCTTTTGGCCGCGATATCTTCCTCGAGATCATCCAGCTCTTCATCGGAATACTTGTTATATTCATAGTCTACGTCGGTCCGCGTCAGTGTTCCTCCGAGCGGAGTAAGCGTGCTGTCGACAAATACCTGGCTGTCTTCATCCAGTTCGGCGACGACGGCCACCATTCCGGGCTGCAGCTCCTCGCTGACCCTGGCAATAAAATCTTCAGCAAAACCATAGTCGTCGGCTTCCAGCACGGCGCCGGTCATGGTCCCCGTCATCATGCCCGCAACCAGACCTACCGGACCCGCCAGCGCCCCGATCAATGAACCGATCGCCATGCCCGACAAAGTCGTTGATCCGGCCGTGGTGTCGACCTCTACCACGGTGGTCTCACCCTCAGCACTCTTTTTTATGACGATCATTTCATAGATCGTGATGTCCCCAATTGATTCCAGCTCATGCAGCTTGTGCGAAGCTTCGGTGGCTTCTGCCTCCTGGTTGAAGGAAGCGACAATAAGGTTGGTCATTTTATTAAGTTTTACGAGAAATTACGCCAATCTGCGCGTCGGGCAATGCGGGGAATATTAAGAAAATGTATCCTTAAATATCGGCCTCGAAAATGTATATAGTAGAGACGTTGTCGTCCGGCATAAAGCAGGCCCTCAGGCGGTCGCCCACCACCTCGAAAAAGCTCGGGTTCTGCGTCATGATCGCGCCGGTTGCGGGCGACCATAGTTCGACCGGTACCTGGTGCACCGGCAGCCCCAACCGCGTGTCCACCACCTCGATGCCGCCGATCGCCATCTTTGTCCCGTCCGGCTTCTTGTAGGCGTTGAGCCCGGTGTAGACGATCTCCTGCCCGCCGATATACTGGTTGTCCTGGTAGTCGATATAAAATGAGTTGTTTGGCTTTGCGCTATCCCGGTGTGCGCCGGTCGAAGGCAGCCGGACATTGCCCTGTGCATCCATCTGCCATTCGTAGAATCGCCGGGAACCCCAGCTGATGCCGTGGAGGGTATTCGTCTCCGGGTCGCGGAGAATGCCGCCGATATGGTCCTGCCAGCGGAACTGCTCCTTCAGCTGATGGCTTCCGGGCTCCAGACGGTAAATGATCGCCTGGCTGTCCGGGCGGTATTCCGCCGCCGCGATCCAGATATATTTCCCGTCAAAATCGATGCCGCTCGGATGATAGATCGCACCCTCCCCGATCGCGATATCGGCGTGCTGGTCTCCCTTGCTGTCTATCAGGAACAAATGGCCCTTGCCTTTGCTGCGGTCCCAGGCGCCAGTGGCAGTGGACTCCACCTCAACCGAAGACACCCAGAACTCTTCGCCGATCTTCACCATGCCCTGGCAGTGAAAGGTTTTGAAATTGATCTTTATCTGGTCGGTGAGCCGCCAGACCGTGTTGCGGGTTAGGGATTTTAGTTTTTTGCTGAGGACGCTGGAGTCCCCGCGAGCGCCGGGTCCGGACGCGGGCGTATCGGCCATCGCAGCCGAAGGCCATAATGAGAACGCTTGAGCCGCGCCCGCCGACAGCAGCGCGTTTTTAAGGAACTTTCTTCTGTTTGACATGCTGGAAATTTATGCAGGTCAGAATGCCGGCAATGCAGGCTTGACCACCATGATCACGACAATTAGCAACGCGAGTAAAAATAAAATGATCCCCAGCAGGGTCTGTCTCTTATCGATGGCGGCATAGGCCGGCGACCCGGCGCCCTGCTCTTTCAGGATGGCGATCTGCCTGGATAGTGTAGGCGAATAAAAACCAAATGCGACGACACCCATTATCGCGAATATGATCAGCGGGTAGAGTATCCAGCCGGTGGCGAGAATATTGTATCCACCGAACCATGCCAGCAATCCGCCGGTCAGCAGGCCGAGGATATAACAGGGATTGGCGATATAGTCGTCCATCAGCTTGACGCCCTTCAATGCAAAGAGAAGGTGGGGCTGTTCCATTTTGCCTTTGGCGAACCAAACGATATACGACAAATTAAAGCCGACAGCAATAATTGCCGACAGGACATGCAAGAATTTTACGATGGGATACCAGACCATGGCAACAAAATAAAGATATTTTTACAGGCGGCAAAATTCCCCGGTAGATTGGCGCATTCACCACCCCTATTATTACAAAGATCGGCGTAGGTTTGCATTTTCCCCCGCGGGTAAGCCGAATGTACAAACCTTTTATTTTATGCAAAAGTCCAAAAAGGCCGCCATTGGTTTTATTTTCGTAACCTTGTTCATCGATATTATGGGCTGGGGTTTGATCATTCCGGTCATGGCAAAGCTCATTTCGCAATTGAAAGGGATCCCTGTTAACGAGGCTAGTCCCTATGGAGCCTTCTTACTGACCGTTTTTGCAAGTACGCAGTTTCTTTGTGCGCCGATAGTCGGAAATCTTAGCGACAAATATGGCCGCAGACCTGTTTTGTTGTTCTCGCTGCTGGGCTTCGGCATCGACTATATTATCCTGGCACTCGCGCCTGCTTATGGTTGGCTGTTCATCGGGCGGGTGATCGCCGGCGCTACTGGGGCGAGCTTTACCACGGCCAGCGCTTACATTGCCGACGTGAGCACCGACCCAACGGAGCGGGCAAAGAACTTCGGAATGATTGGAGCCGCCTTTGGTCTTGGTTTTATTCTGGGACCTGCATTGGGTTGGCTTTTGTCTACCTGGGGAATACGAGCGCCGTTCTGGGGGGCATCTGTGCTTTGCCTGCTCAATTGCCTCTACGGCTACTTCGTCCTGCCTGAGTCGTTAAGCAAAGAGAACCGTCGGCCTTTCGAGTGGAAACGCGCTAATCCCTTTGGCTCCCTAAAATTCCTGACCTCTCACCCGGAGATCGGTGGATTGGCGGTCAGCTTTTTCCTGATCTATCTTGCTGCTCAGGCAGTGCAGGGCAATTGGAATTTCTTCACCGCATATCGGTTTGGATGGCAAGAAAAGATGATCGGCATTTCGCTGACAGTTGTCGGAGTGTTGGTAGGTGGTGTTCAGGCAGGCTTGACACGGGTGGTCAATCCGAAGCTCGGCAATGAAAAAAGCATTTACCTCGGACTTTCGCTGTATACCATCGGGTTGGTGCTGTTTGCGTTTGCAACGCAAAGCTGGATGATGTTTGCCTTTCTTGTGCCTTATTGCCTTGGGGGACTCGCCGGACCAGCACTGCAATCCGTGATTTCCGGCCACGTGCCCCCAAATCAGCAGGGTGAGCTGCAAGGCGCACTGACGAGTCTGATGAGCCTTACGACGATCATCGGACCACCGATGATGAGCGAAACCTTTGCCTTTTTCACCAGCAGCAAAGCACCATTCCAATTTCCCGGGATGCACTTTCTGATCGGCGCGCTGTTCATGCTGCTCGCCGTCATCATCGCCAGCCGGGTGCTGAGCCGGGAGAAGAAGGGGCAGACGGGCCTGCACGGCGCTAGTTGATGTAGCCGCTGACGGCGATCTCCGCCCTGCTCCCGGTCTTCGATATCCCAAATCCATCATACACGTGGTCGGTCACCGTCGTATCGGGGTCTTGTATATAGTACCATTTCGCATCGGGATGCGGCAAAGTATCCCGCTGGTATAATTTTTTGGATATGCATTCGACGTATTTGGTGTCGAATCCCTCGGAAAAGAAGTTCCTGGCCATCCAAATGACCTTTTCAATACAATAGGATTCATCGTCGAATTTCGATGAATCGGTCAGGTATTCCGCCAGGACTACGTAGTGATTGCAGCCACCAATACGCAGGAGCAAGGTGTCATTGTTCTTCATCGGCACTACGGCCGCGCCGTCCTTTTTTCTCCAGGAATAGCGGAGGGCCGGGTCGAATTTCTTCAGCGCGGCAGCCGTAATCCTAAATGTCGTGGTGTCGAAGACGCAGCCATCCCCGGTAGAATCGCCCTCTGTGCCTGTTGTATCTGTCATTGCGACGGGAGGGGGAGACATTTTATTGGGGACCGGGTGGCTCGCGCAGGAAAGGATATGAGGCAGGGCGAGAAAGACGAAATATCGTATTTTCATGTATCAGGGTTTGGGTGATCCGCCCGCCAAAATAGAAAAAAGACCGCTATGTTAAAAACCTATCTTACGATCGCCTGGCGCAGTCTCAAAAAGAATAGGCTCTATTCCATTATCAACATTACCGGTCTGTCAATAGGCATGGCCGTGACTTTGCTGATCGGCCTCTGGGTATGGAACGAGATGACTGCCAATCACGCCTTCGCCAATCACAGACAGCTGGCGGATATCGTGTCCATCGGGTTGGAGAATGGCGTGCGACATGCGGGCGAAAATGCGTCGATCCCAATGTGTGCCGAGCTGAAACGGCGTTTTCCGGGCGAGATAAAGGACGCGGTCCTCATCAGCAATGCGCCATCTGCGCTCGCGGTGGGCGAGAAAAATATCAGCAGCTGGGGCTTGTGGACCCAGCGGGGCTTTCCCGAGATGTTCACTCTAAAGTTGATCGCCGGCAACCGGGGCGCGCTGGCCGATCCCTACGCCATGCTCATCAGCCGGTCTGCGGGCAAGGCTCTTTTTGGTCAGGCCGACCCCATGAACCGGACCGTGCGCATCGGCGACCGCACTGAGATGCACATAAAAGGTGTGTACGAGGATATCCCGGAAAATACCCGCTTTACCGGGCTCGGTTTCCTCCTCGCCTGGGACAGCAAGGACAACCCCGCGGACTCGATGAAGGAAGACTGGACCAATCACCATTTTTCGCTCTATGTGCAGGTCAACGAAAAGACCGATATGGCGCTACTTTCGTCACAGATAAAAGACCTCTGCAAGCCCTTTGTCAGGGGACATGGGGAAGACCTGCTGCTGCATCCTATGGACCGGTGGAATCTCTATGGCAACTATGAGAACGGAAAAATGGTAGCAGGACGCGCCACATTCGTCCGCCTCTTCAGCCTGATCGGCTTCTTCGTCCTCCTCCTGGCCTGTATCAATTTTATGAACCTGAGCACAGCACGCAGCGAGCAGCGCGCGAAAGAGGTGGGTATCCGCAAGACCATCGGGTCGCTTCGCCGGCAGCTGGTATTGCAATTCCTTATCGAGTCATTCCTCTGCGTTTTCCTGGCGCTGGCCCTGTCCCTCCTACTTGCCTGGCTATTCCTGCCCACCTTCAACCTGCTGGCGCGAAAGCAGCTGGTCATCCCGGTAAGCGCCCCCTCCTTCTGGCTGCTCCTGGCGGCGTTCACCTTTATCACCAGCCTGCTGGCAGGCAGCTACCCTGCTTTTTATCTGTCCTCATTCCGGCCGGTAAAAGTGCTGAAAGGCGTTTTCAGGGCGGGCCCCGCTGCCTCGGTGCCAAGAAAGATCCTCGTCGTAACACAGTTCACGGTCAGCGTCGGTCTCATCATCGGAGCCCTCATCATCTTCCGCCAGCTGCAATATTCCAAAGACAGACCCGTCGGCTATGACCGCGACGGGCTGATCACGGTCGAGATGAACAGCCCTGCACTGCAGGACCATTTCGAGGCGGTGAAGGACGCGCTGCTCAGGACGGGAGCCGCAGCCGCCGTTGCCAAATCGTCCAGTCCTCCCACCGAAGTCCAGAACGCCATGCTGAGCTATGCATGGAGGGGAATGGACCCAAACTCCCACCAGGCCGTCGGTACGGTATTCGTCAGCGCCGACTATGGAAAGGTGATCAACTGGACTATAAAAGAAGGCCGCGACTTTATTCCCGGCGCGCCGGCAGACAGCAATGCCATCGTGATCAACGAGGCCGCGGCAAAGTTCATCGGATACGAACATCCTGCCGGTGACTATATCCGCTGGCGCGAGAATCCGGTGAAGATCGTGGGCGTCGTCAAAGACATGGTGATCGAATCGCCCTACAGCAAGACCGAACCCACCTTCTTCATGCTCAACCCCCATGCGATCCACCTCATCGACATCCGTATCCGGCCCTCGATGCCTGTCCGGACCGCGCTGGCCACCATCGAAGGCGTGTTCCGCCAGTTCAGTCCCGATAGTCCGTTCGACTACCGCTGGACCGACGAGCAATACGCCGCAAAATTTGCCGATGAAGAGCAGCTCGGGAAGATGGTCAGCCTCTTTACGGTGCTGGCCATCCTGATCTCCTGTCTTGGTTTGTGGGGACTCGCCTCCTTTGTTGCAGAACAGCGCACGAAAGAGATCGGAGTGCGAAAGATACTGGGCGCCTCGGTCGTCGACCTCTGGAGGCTGCTGTCCGGCGAATTCACCCGGCTGGTGCTGCTGTCCTGCGCGCTCGCCATCCCCCTGGCCTGGTATTTTTCGCAGCGCTGGCTGGCGGGATTTGCGTATCATACTTCGATCAGCTGGTGGCTGTTCGCGCTCGCGGCGGCAGGCGCGCTTATAATAACATTATTGACGGTGAGCTATCAGGCCATCCGGGCGGCGCTCGCTAATCCGGCCGATAGTCTGAAGTAACCGCCACGCCTATCTCCTGCCTGAACAGCAGGCTTATCTCTACCCCTTCCCTACCCTGGAAGAAGAGCTCCCCTTCCAGCTGCTCGGCGAAGAGCCGTATCAGCTGCATGCCCAGCGAATTGTTGGCGGAGAGATCGATATCCGCAGGCAGGCCGACGCCGTTGTCGGCGATCTTCAGCAGAATGTTACGGGCGCCCTGCCTCCGCAGGGTGACCGCGATGGTGCCGGCGCGGCCGCCGGGGAAGGCGTATTTGACGGCATTGGTGATGGCTTCGTTGAGGATCAGCCCGAGGGGAACGGCCTGCGAAACGTCCAGGCTGATCTCGTCGACGTCGAGCTGAAAATAGATGCCCTTGGTGCTGGTAAAACTACTTTCGAGATAGGATACCAGGTCCTGGATATAGGAGCCCATATTGATCCTCGGGCCGTGGTCGGGCTGGTAGAGCTTCTGGTGGATGAGGGCGATGGCCTGCATCCTTTCCCGGCTTTCCCGGATCGCGTGGATAGCCGATGGATTGTCCACAAAATCCGACTGCGCGTTCAGCAGGCTGATGATGATCTGCAGGTTGTTCTTTACGCGGTGGTGTACCTCACGCAGGAGCCATTCCTTTTCCTGCAGGAGGGATTGCAGCGACTTGTTCTGCTGGTTGATCTCGGTCTGCTTGACCTGCAGCTCGCTGTTGCTGCGCTGTTTATTCCGGTAGCCGCTGTAGGCGAGTATCGCGATGATCAGCAGCATGGCGACGCCACCGATGGTAATGTTCCGCTGGAGGCTGACGTTCTGCAGCTCGGCGCGCTGGCTCCTTGTCTGAGCTTCCAGCAGCTGGATCGACTGCTCCTTCTTGTCGGTCTCGTACTTGATCTGCAGCTCGGCGATCTGCTTGCTCTGGGTGGCGTTGAAAAGAGAGTCATTGAGCTTTTTGTGCAGCTCGAAATTGCGGATGGCCGATATATAGTTGCCGGCCGCGGAGTCCACCTGGAACTGCATCTGATAAAACTTGTACAGCGTAATGGGCCGGACGGTACCCTGGGGCAGCTCGAGGACTTTGGACACATAGGGACCGGCCTTGGCGAATTGCCTGAGACTGATATAAAAGGTCGCCATCACCTGGTAGTAGTGGATGAAGTCCGTTATCATCCAGGAACCGCTCGGATAGAAGTCCTTGTTGAAATTGGTGACCTTGTAGTCCTTCATCATCTCCATATAGTACTGCTCGGCCCGGGCATAGGACTTCATTGCGGCATAGCAGTTGCCGAACATCTCGTTGACGTCGACCCACTGTGCCAGGTTGGCCGGGGGAACTTCGCGGACGGCCGTTTCCAGGTAGCCGATGGCCTCCCTGGGCTGGTTCACCTTTATCAGGTCATATACAAGCAGGCTGAGGTCCCCGTAGTAGTCCTCGTATTTCCGGCGTTGCCGCAACGTCGCCATCGACTTGAGTATCCAGGTCTGGCTGAGGTCGTAGCGGTCGAGGTCGGCGTATACCAGCGCCAGCCGGGAATAATAGCCGGCGGCTTCTGCGGAGTCACCCGTAGTTTCCATGCTGTTGATCGCCTCGATCCGGTATTTCAGCTCGCTGTGCAGGTCGACCTTGAGCTTGCTGACCTCTGCGATCAGGTCATAGACATAGTGCAGCTTCTTATAGCCTAGTTTCTTATAGGTGTCCAACACCTGAAACAGCTCTTTCTCGGCTGTGTCCAGCTTGTCCTGGTTGAGATGGGTCTCCGCAATGTCCTGGAAGGCCTGCGTTTCCGGTATGGCATTTCCGGTCTGGCGGTAAAGGGATCGGGCATTCGCGAGGCTTTGCAGCCGCTCGGGCAGGTTCTCCTTGCTGACGTTGACGGATATCGCCTCCCCGAGGGCCAGCCAGGTATCGGCCTCGCCTTTCTTATCGGCCTGCTTGCGGTAGTATTCTATCACCCGGAAATAGGCGGCCTTTCCTTTGGCCAGGTCGCCATTCGAGACGGCCAGGTCGCCGATGGTGAGCAACGATCTGTTGATCCACTGCTCGTCGTGCCGGGTTTCGCTGAGCGCAAGGGCCTGGTTGTAGTAGAAAAGCGCACTGTCGGGGCGCCGCTTGTTGGGCCAGGGGTTCTCCATATAGCTGTGCCCGCGCCGGAGGAGGTCGGCCGCTGTCTGGGCCGCCGCGGAGAGGGCAATGACAAGACAAATAAAGAGTGACAGTACCCTCATAGGCTTTTAATAATGGTTTGGCAATGATAAATTTAGCTATTTTTATTTTATCAATCGACAGTCCTGCGTATGATGGAAACATTCGGCATTTATATCATTCTTATCCTGATCATCTTATTGCTGGTCATGGCCTCGGAAAAGCTCCGGGTCGCGGCCCCGATCATCCTGCTGATAGGCGGGCTGGCATTGAGCTTTATCCCGCGTCTCTCGGTCATCAGCATCGACCCGCAGCTGATCTTTACCATCTTTCTCCCTCCCCTGCTGTATGAGGCGGCTTGGTTTACCTCCTGGAAAGAGCTGTGGCGCTGGCGCAGGGTAGTGAGCTCCTTTGCAGTCCTTATCGTCATCCTGACCTCGCTGGTGGTCGCTGTCGTCAGCAGCGCCGTCATCCCGGGATTTACGATGGCGCTGGGTTTTCTGCTGGGCGGCATCATCTCTCCTCCGGATGCGGTCTCGGCAACCTCGGTGCTCAAGAATGTACGGGTACCCAAGCGGCTGACGTCCATCCTGGAAGGTGAAAGTCTGCTGAACGACGCCTCCGGGCTGATCATCTTCCGGTATGCGCTGATAGCGGTAGATACGGGGCATTTCATCTTCCATGAGGCGGCCCTGAGCTTTGTCGTGGTGATCATCATGGGCATCGTGACAGGCATCGCTATCGGATTGCTGTTCTATGCCGCCCATAAATGGCTGCCTGTAAGCATCAACTCGGATATTGTGCTGTCGCTGACCACGCCCTACATCATGTATATCGTCGCGGAGACCTTTCATTTCTCCGGGGTGCTTTCTGTTGTCAGCGGCGGTCTTTTCCTTTCCTCCCGCAACTACCTTTTCCAGAACCACCGCAGCCGGCTGAGGGGCCTGAATGTCTGGACCACGCTGAGCTTTGTGCTCAACGGGCTTATTTTTCTTTTGATCGGTCTGGAGCTGCCCACCATCATCCGGCAGCTGGGCCCGGTCGGTCTGCCGGCGGCTATCAAATATGGCGTCCTGATCACCGGTCTGCTGATCATTGCCCGCCTGCTTAGCACGATGGGGGCTTCGGTCTTTACCGTATTCATCAGCCGCTATATCACGACCGCGGATAATCGCCCCGGATGGAAGGGACCGATCCTGCTGGGCTGGGCGGGCATGCGTGGCGTGGTGTCGCTGGCGGCAGCGCTTTCGATACCGATACAGCTGTCCAATGGCCAGCCCTTCCCCCAGCGAGACCTGATCCTTTTCATCACCTTTATGGTCATCGTGCTTTCGCTCGTTGTCCAGGGGCTGACGTTGCCGTGGCTGGTCCGGCAGGTTAAGTTCGAAGACCCCGACCACCGGGAGCCGCCGGCGGAGCAGGATCGGATGGTCGGTGAGAAGATCGCGGCATTCAGCATAAAATTCCTTCGCGAACAGGAAGATACCGATAATAACAGCTATATCCAGCAGCTGATTCGCCGCTATACCAACGAACAGGAGACCGTAGAGACCCGGCGGGAAGACCTCCAGCGATACCGGGAAGTGTATGTTTCTTTGCTGGAGAATCAGCGCCGTTTCCTGGTAGAGCTCAACCGGGAAAGCGCCATCGACGAAGAGATCATCCGAAAATACCAGGGACTGGTGGACCTGGAAGAAGAGAAAGTGATCAGTAAATTTGAGATAGAAGAGGACTAACGGGTTGGTGTATACGCCCCTTCCAGCAGGCCCAGAATTCTTTTATACAGCTCCGCGAACTCGAAGGGCTTGGTCATATAATCGTTCATGCCGACCTCGAAGCAGCGCAGCTGCTCACCCACGAGGGCAGTGGCCGTCATCGCGATGATGGGCGTGTCCAGCTGCAGCTCGCTGCGGATGGCGCGGGTAGCTGCATAGCCGTCCATGACCGGCATCTGCAGGTCCATGATGATCAGGTCGAATTGCTTTCCCTGGCGAAGATGCCCGAGGGCCTCTTCCCCGTTGCCCGTCAGCTGTACCTCTCCCCCGCCCCTTTTCAGGACGTGATCGACCAGCTGCTGGTTGACCTCATTGTCCTCCGCCACCAGGAATCGTTTGCCGGCCAGGCACTGGCTGTAGTCGGCCAGGACGGTCGGTACCGGCGCCGCGGCCAGGTGGAGCTCCTCATATTCGTAGGTCAGGTGGAAGTCAAATGTCGTCCCCTTCCCTTCCTCGCTGGTCACTGTGATGTCGCCGCCCTGCAGCTGCAGCAGCTGCTGACAGATAGCCAGCCCGAGGCCGGTGCCGCCATAGCGACGGGAGATGTCGAGCCCCGCCTGGGAGAAATGGTCGAAGAGATGGGGAAGGCCGGATTCGGGAATGCCGATGCCCGTGTCGCTGACGGAGAAGGCCAGGGTCACCCGACCCGCGGCACGCTCCTGCTGATCCACCCCTCCCGACGCGTGCTCCTGCAGTCTTACATCGACGCGTATCTGCCCGGTCTCGGTGAACTTCAGCGCGTTGCCGACCAGATTGATCAGCACCTGGTTGAGCCGGTAAGGATCTCCCCGCAGCACCTCCGGAATGGAGGGGTCTATATCCACCTGCCATACGAGTCCGTGCTGTTTCATCCGGTGTTCGAACATGGCGAATATATTGTCCAGGACGTCTTTCAGCCGGAACTCGATCTTTTCGATGGCCAGCTTCCCGGCTTTTATCTTGGAGAAATCGAGGACGTCGTTGACGATGACAAGGAGATTGTTCACGGACCGTTTGATCACCCCGGCGAACTCCCGCTGCTGGCCCGTCAGCGGGGTTTCGAGCAGGAGGTCTGTCATCCCCTGAATGCCATTCATCGGCGTTCTGATCTCGTGGCTCATATTGGCCAGGAACAGCTCTTGCATACCCTTGGCGGTCTGCGCCTCGTCCCTGGCTGCTATCAGCTGGTGTTCCTGCATCACTCTTTCGGAGATGTCCGTCGCCACGCCGCCTATGCCGATCGTCCGGCCGTTGCTGTCGAGCAGCGGAAACTTGAGGGAAAGCAGGTGTACGTCCGTTCCGTTGGAAGGGACCACTTCTTCTATCTCGAGGGACTTGCCGCTGTGAACGATATATTCGTCGAGCGACTTATAGTGCTCCGCCGCCGCAGGTGTCGAGATCGCTGCGTCGGTCTTTCCGATGACGTCCTCATCCTTTACCCCGATGACCTCCTGAAATCGGCGGTTGACCATGATATAGCGCCCCGCCGGGTCTTTGATATAGATCAGCGAGGTCGTATTGTCCAGGATGGCCTGCAGCCATGACTGGTTCTCGCGCAGTCGATGCTCCGCCTCCTTTCGCAGTACAATATCCCTGTTGAGCCGGAGGAGGATGATGAAGATCAGCAGAAAAGCCAGCAGGCTGCCGCTGATGAGCAAAAGCGTAGATTTCCTGTCGGCGGTCCGCGTGACCAGCTGCCGCTGTGAGAGCAGGTCCCTTTCATTCGTCATCATGGTCCGCAGCGTGCTCTTCAAAGAAGTCCGTATGCTGCTGTCGTTAGCGGGCCGGAGGGAATCGAGGGCGCCCGAGAGGCTGGTCGCCAGCGCCTGCTGGTCTGGGTTGTCGGTGGTCATCTGCTTCAGCAGGGCGATATCCCGGTCGAGCGACGTAAAAAAAGCGGGTTTGGGCGACTCGCCCGATACGCGGTCCCAGTCCGAGATACGGACCTTGATCTTGTCGATCTGGGTGATAACGGAGTACGTATGATTGATCCAGAATGTGGTACTTTCTACGTTCTTCTTGTTGGAATAGATGAGCCAGCCTATGAAAGCCAGAGAGCAGAATGAAAAAACCAGTAGCCACGCGATCTGACGTTGTAATGCAAATCTTGCATTAAAAACTATTCTCATATTGGGAGTAGTGATTCTCTATCCAATAACGTCAAACCTGGCATAAGATTTTATAGGGGGGACATAAAAAGAGGGATGGCTAGTCGCCATCCCTCCTATCCGATCTCAAATATCTTAGAACGAATACCGTGCTCCGAACTGGACGGTATAAAAGACTCCGGATGCTGCCTGTGGCGCGCCCGCACTCGGATTCACGTCGTAGGTGAAAGAGTGTGTGGCCTGGTCAAAGCCGTTGACGTTGTAAAGGTTGGTATTGGTGATATTCGTATATCCACCCCACTTGTAGCTGAGCAGGTTCAATACGTTGAATATATCACAGCGAAGGGTCAGCTTGTGCGTACCGGTGATCTTCCAGTCATAGGCCGCGCTGAGGTTCCACTGTGTGCGCCAGGGCATGATGCCGCCGTTGTAGGGGGCAAACTTACCGAAATTGTCCGTCAGGTATTTGCGGAATGAAGGGCTGGTCGTTTGCAGCAGCGTCTGCATACCCGTGCGGATATTGGCGGGCGTATTGGGATCTGACGGGTTGTAGATATAAGCCAGGTCCGTACCGTTGTTATTTTCGCCAATGATGTCATTGTTGACGATCATGGAGTACCGGTTACCCTGCCATGCCTGGAACGAGCTGCTGATCGTGAAGCCATAGAAAGAGGGGCTCAGCAGCAGCGCCACCAGCTTGTGCTTCTGGTCGCCGTCGCTGTACCAGCTCTTGCCGTATGAACCATACGTATAGTAAGAAGGTCCGACGAAAAAGTTGGAATTACGCGGGTCGCCGTTGTCATAAGGAGGAGTACCCTTTGCTGCGCCGCGGGCATAGCTGATGCTGAAGCTACCGTCCTTGCCGATCTGGAACGCCGCCTCGATCATCGCGCCGATGAAGTTGGAAGACCAGCTGGCGTTGGTGAAATAACGCACCTGGTTGAAGTCCGCGAACTGGCGCGAAGCCGCCAGCGGGATGCTGTAGCTGTTGCCTTTGTTGTATTTGTCTGGCGTCAGAACGCTGGGATCGACATAGATCTCGCGGCCCTCGTTGGTCACGAAGGAAGCCGTCTTCTTCAGGTTGAGATCCTTCAGATAGAAGTTATCCCAGGTGTTGTCGAAGTAGATGTTGGCGCCCATCCGGAACCAGCTGTTGAAATAGTGGTAATAGCTGAGGTTGGTCTTGAAGGTCAGCGGGTTCTTCAGGTGCTTGTCGATCGCCAGCACGGTAGCGGGCTGGGTGTTGTTGAGCGTCTTGTAGTAATCGAGGCCCGGCACCTGGTTGAAGTCCTTCTGATAGGCCGCCCAGTCGGGCTTGGGAACGTTAGTATAGATATCGACCTGGCGGAAGTCCACCCCGTTGTCGATATGCGCGAAGGTGATCGGCTGGGTGGTGATCTCGGAAGCAAAGAGGCCGGCGCCGAATTTCACGATGTCCTGGCCATTGCCTTTGACGTCCCAGATAAGGTTGACGCGGGGCTGGATGTTCTTGGCGTCGAAGGGGACCACGTGCGTATTGATGCCCAGCTCGCGTTCCAGCTGCGGGTTATAGGTCGGGGCGCTGCCGATGATCTGGCCGTCCCAGCGAAGGCCCACGGTCAGGTTGATGTTCGGGCGGATATTGGTCTCCATCTGCGCGAACGCACCCAGCTCGATCAGCGGCACGCTGATCTTCGGGTTGTCACCGGTCAGGGATATCTTCCGGTTGAAGCGGTAGGGGTTGTTGTTGTACAGGTCGGAAAGGCTGTTGTAGTAGAACTGACCCTGCTGGTCGTGCGAAAGCCGGTCGGTGATATGGTTGAAGCTGTTATCGGTCCCGAACACAAAGTTCAGGTTGCCGACCTTATAGCGCAGGTAGTCGACGATCTGCACTACGTCGGAAGCGTCGCGCTCAGGCACCCAGTTCTGGTCGCCGAAGGCCAGCTGATAGTTGTTCTTGTTGGCCGAGCCGTCGACGAAAGGAGTAGTGATCGTCACAAAGCCTTCGGGGACGTGGTTGCCTACGAAATGCAGGAATTTCCGGTAGGTCGAGAAATTCACCTTCAGCTCGTTCACCAATTTGGGGCTGAACTCTGTCCGCAGACCGAGCATCACTCCGTTCTGGTATTCTACGCCGACGTACTGCGTGGACAGCAGGCCGTTGCCCTTCAGCTTGTTGGGGTCTTCAAAACGGAGGAAATTGTATTTCAGCGTGAGCAGGTTCTTCTTGTTGAGGTTGTAGTCAAGCTTCACGAAGGCGTTCTGCGTCTTCTGCGTGATGCCAATGGTGCCGTACTGCGGCATTTTGGGGAAGCCGTTCTGATACATCCAGTTGACGACGGAGTCGATCGCTGCCTTGGGAACCTTCAGCGCTTTCTCTGCGGCCACCTGGGTCGAGCCGGCCAGGTTATAGTCGAAAGCGGAGAAAGGCCGCTTGTTCTCATACTGGTCATAGGAAACGATAAAGAACAGCTTGTCCTTGATAAGGGGTCCGCTGAACAGGCCACCCCACTGACCGACGTCATTCAGAGGCGATTGGTGATGCCCATTGGGGTCCGTATGCTGGGCCAGGTCGTTGGAGCCATAGTATCCCCAGGCAGATCCGGAGAATTTGTTCGTACCTGACTTGGTGATCGCCTTTACGAGACCACCCGAACCACGGCCGTTGGTGACGTCGTAGGAGTTGGTGGATATCTCGAACTCCCGGATGACCTCCGAAGAGATGGAGAAGGCGGCGTCGGTAATGCCGGAGAAATGCGCGCGACGGTTGCTGACGCCGTCCAGCATATAACCCGTACCGCTCTGTTTGGCGCCCGCCAGGGAAGCGCCGTTCGCCAGCGGCGATAGCATCATCAGGTCGGTATAGTTGCGGGTAGCAATGGGTATCTTTCTGAGCGTCGCACCGGTGACAGCCGTACCCGTACCGAGACGGTCGACGGAGTTGTTAAAGCTGTTGGAGCGTACGGTCACCTCCTGCAGGGTTGTCGCGCTCTTGCTGAGTGTGACCTTGTGCAGCACGAGGCGGTCGCCCAGGTTCAGGACATTGTCCTTAATAATGGTGGACTGGGCGCCGACGGCCGATATCTCTACCGTATAAACGCCCACGGGCAGGTCCCGGAGAGTGAAATAGCCTTTCTTGTCGCTGACGGTAGTAGCGCTAAAGCCGGTTGCCGTATTCTTTACGGCTACGGTGGCGCCGTCGATGGGCTTGCTGCTTTCGTCAAAGACAAAGCCGCTGATGCCCGAACCGCCGGATTGTGCGTTCAGCATGCCAATGCTGATCAATAAAAGGAAGGGAACTAACAGGAGCCTGGTAACCAGATCAGTGTTTTTCTTCATTACAGTTAAGTTTACGGCGCAAAGCTAGTTCATGACCCTGAAAGATATTGTGATGCGCAGCCTAACTTAACCTTATCGTAAGAAAAAATTCACAGAAAAAAAACAGTCTTGAGTACGTATATCGCGGCAGCCCTTATTCCGCCTCTTTTAGCAAGGACTCGAGGTCGAGCCGGTGCGTATACATCGTCAGCCTGCCGTCGGCGTCCACGGGCCACTGGTCTCGCGGCCGGTCCCAATAAAGCTCGACGCCATTGCGGTCGGGGTCGTCGAGATAGAGGGCTTCTGATACCCCGTGGTCGGAGGCGCCCGTCAGCTGGTAGTTGGCATCCACCAGCCGGCGAAAGGCGATCGCCAGGTCGCGGCGCGTGGGATAGACGATGGCGGTATGGAACAGTCCCGCAGCAGCCACGGGCGCCGGGGGCTTTCCCTTGCTGTACCAGGTGTTGAGGCCGATATGGTGGTGGTAGCCGCCGGCAGAGATAAAGGCCGCTTCCTCGCCGTATTTGACCATCAGCTCGAACCCGAGCAGGCCGCAATAGAAGTCGAGGGAACGCTGCAGATCGCTGACCTTTAGGTGTACGTGACCGATACGGGTCTGTGCAGGAATAGTGTAGCTCATAAGGTATAAAGGTATAAAAGAAAAAACCACCCCGTAGGGTGGTTTTTCTGCCAAAAGGGAAGCCTTTATAATTTAACGAACGTCTTCGTCCCGGTGTAGCCATTCATCCGGACGGTAACGAAATACATTCCGCGGCCCAGGTCGCCGGTTGCCAGCTGGCTGGTGAAGAGGCCGGTCTGCTTGTCGAAGCCGTATTTGCGGACAAGAGCGCCCGCCTGGTCGGTGATCCGTACTTCGACCTTGCCATACACATGATTGCTGAACGAGAGGGTCAGCGACTCTGTCGTGGCCGGGTTCGGATAGACCGTCAGCGGAGCATCCGCGACGTCGCCGAGGACCGCAGGTTTCGCAGCGGTTACCACTGGTTTGACGCTAAGGTCGGCTTTGCGGCCGCCTTCCGCGAACGTGAAGCCGTTCACGTAGTTATAGGTCGCCCCCGTGCCCCGGTTGGCGAATATATGGATCGTGCCATCCGCATCGGGAATAACCTGCGTAAAGGTAGCGGCATTCGAAAGGTTGCCGTCCGTTACGATATTGATGATATGGGTCGGATTGCTTGCGATCGCAAAATCGGTGCTGTTGCCGGTATTGTTCCTGCTCGCGTAGATGGAGATATTGTAGTACAGCGAGGTATCGAGGCCGCTCAGGATCAGGCCGCGCGCCGTTGTCGTGAAGGAGGCGTAGCGCAGCACCTGCGGGGGGCACATGGTACCGCCATAGGAAGCGCCGTTGTCGCCTGAGCCGGTCAGCAGGGTATCGCCGGTAAAATAGACGGTCTGCAATACGCTATAGGGTGATGTGGTGCCGTCCGCATATTTGAGGCTGGTGAACCGGGCCTTCGTGCTGTTGTTCCAGTTGTTCCAGGCAGTATTCAGATAGGGATTTACGCCGGCATAGCACTGGACATTTACCGTCCGGAGGCCCGTGGTACCCGCTGTGTCGACGGTTATGTTCACTGTATCTTTTCCGGTCGCGCCGTTGTTATCCGTCACGGTCAGGACGAATGAGTAGACACCCGCACTGAGTCCCCTGACCACAGTCGTCGCAGAAGAGGGCGTGACGATCGTGCCGCCGGTTCCAGACAGCTTGGTCCAGGCGTAGGCGCTGATCGTTCCATCCGCATCGGTCCCCGAACCGTGGAGGGTCACTGAATCGGTGGGCAGGGTTATCGTCGTGTCGTTCCCCGCGTGTGCAACGGGAGGCTGATTGACGGCCGTATTCACGGTCACCTGAACCGTATCCTTGCCAGTGGCGCCATTGTTGTCTGTAACGGTAAGTACAAAGGAATAGACACCCGCGCTGAGTCCCCTGACGACAGTCGTCGCTGAAGAGGGCGTGACGATCGTGCCGCCGGTTCCCGACAGCTTGGTCCAGGCATAGGCGCTGATCGTTCCATCCGCATCGGTCCCAGAACCGTGGAGGGTCACAGAATCGGTGGGCAGGGTTATCGTCGTGTCAGCACCGGCGTGCGCCACGGGCGGGATGTTGGCCGGAGTTCCCGAACCCACCAGGCTCGTATCGCCCTGCCGGATCATCCACTGGAACAGGTTGGACCCGTTGACCGCGTCATAAAAATAGGAACCCATCGTATTGAAATGGGGAGCGCTGGACGGGTAGATATGCGGGTTGGTCACGGGGGATAGACACCTCCAGTTGGTCACGGATGGATCGTACATGCTGTCCCAGCAGCAGTGGGTGCCTCCGCCAAAGGTCTGCAGCGAGTAATAGCCGCTATTGGCTACGCTATCGTTCATATTCTCGCTGATCACCCAGCAATTCCGCGTATCGTGAGTCCCCTCCAATCCGAAATAGCGGCCACCATACTTCCTGGCCCAGTAGCCGAAGGCGCTCGGATAGCCCAGGGTGCTTACACCATAGTTATCGCCCGGGTCCTCTCCTTCCAGGTCTACAAAACTTTTGATATTGGCCATGTTGTGCTCGTCTCCGGCGGTGGCCTGGTACCAAATATACCAGCCCAGGACCTGGACGCCCATGCTAAATCCGGCTAAATGTACCGAATGCTGTTTCGGATGGTAATATTTAAAAAGCGTATCCATCAGCGCCTGCGTAAAATAGGGCCTGACGTATTGCGTCTTGGCGATGATCGTGATCAGAATGGGATAGTGTTTGCCGTTGCCCAGCTGCAGACCGCCGTCCCAGCCGTGCCGTAGCCAGTAGTGCGGACCGTAAGCGGAAAGGTTACTCGTGTCGGTCCCCACCTCGCCAAGGCCGGGCATCGTCACCAGCCAGGGCCGGCTGGCGGTGTCGGCGTTGCCGGCGACAAAATAGTTGCGCGGGCGGCTGATGCGCACGGTAAAGAAATTGGCGACGCCGTTGACGCCACATCCGCCAAATCCGGTGTTACAGCTGTAGTTGATGACCGTGTCGTAGGTGATGAAATCGTGTGATTCGGATTGCGCCTGTGAGGCAAAGGAGATAAGAAGCAAGAGGAAAAGGAAAGACATAGCCTTCCTCACGGAAAGGAGTAAAGGTCCGCATTTCATAGATGATAATTTTAATGGTTATTAAACGGTATGGATAACCGCCGTTCGCCACTAAAATTATCGATGCAAATGCAAACTTCCAAAAAGGAATTTTTACATAACACAAAGTTCTTCTCTCCGGATGGTTATCACCACCGGAAGCGTATCCCCAGGGTCACCGGCATCGCGATCAGATGATAGGCCTGCGTGGAAGCCTTGTTGCTGAAGTACTGCCCGCCGACAGAGAGCGCCATCCCGAACCTGCAGCTGAAGAAATAGGCCACCCCCATTTTTACGCCTGCCGTCACACCCACCCTGGTGTCTGGCTTGACCGTTAACGTATTCCCGCCATTGACGATCTTGCTGCCGCTCGGTAACGACGCGCCGGCGGACAGCGAAATATTCGACTGCCAGCCCAGCGGGCCGCCGATGGTCGCCTTGCCGAATAGCTGGACAGGAATGATGGGCTTGCCGGGGAAGACGGTATTGTAGGTATTCGGTACCGAACCGGCATAAGGAATATCGTCCTGGTAGGAAAGCGTGATGTAAGACGCTGATATCCCCGCCTGTAACCAGTGGTTGAATATCCGCGAGATCGCCAGCTCGCCCGCCAGCTGTGCGCCATTGGTCCGGGTATGTTCCGTGGTATTGTCATAGCGCGGGATGGAATTGAAGGAGCCACCGCCGTCCACAGCTATCTCCCATTTCTTGTGGCATTCGTCCCTGTCTTTGGAAAAGGACCTCACCCAGCTGGTATCGGAAAGGACATAGGTCAGGCTTCCGCCGCCGGTAGTGTCTGCTTTCAGCGGCACGTGGAGAAGAATGGCCGTGTCTTTGCAAAGGACGAACTGGTCGACCGTCGGCTCGCCGGATATTTTTGAAAAATAGCCCATGCTGTCATTGACGTTCGAGGTCGTATCGATGGTCCGGACCAGCTGGACCAGCGTATCGGATCTCTTCTTCCGCCCCGTCACCATCGCCTGGTATAGACGGATCGTGATATGCAGCGGCCGGAGGTGCGACTGTTGGTTGACCAGCGTATCGGATTCGGCGATGAACTTGATATCCCTGCAGCAGCCGGCGACACCCCCGCCGGTCAGCGGATCGTTGGCGAAGAAGGCGTTCCCGCAGGTGTGCAGGATATAAAAGCTGCAACCGGTCGGTCCGGTGACCTGCCAGGCGGCGATGCCGTCCTCGCCCTCACCAGCCGGGTTCAGTCTTACATATATATAGTCACTCTTCTTATTAAAGAAGCCCAGGTTGCCGATAGTCCCCGGATTGATATAAAGGTTCTCCACGTTGGCGGCCTTCAGGTCTTTATAGCCGTGGACAAAACCGATGTCCTGCAATAGCTGGTTGAAGGCCGGGAACGTTACGGTGTATTTCTTACGGGTGGCGGGATCCCTGACCGACCTGATGAATGCGGCTCTGGTGGTGATACCGTTCTTCTGCTGGAGGAAGGGGAATTGGGGGTGATTTCCCAGCTTCTCGGTGAAATTGCGGGGGCTTTTTTGCTGGTCGAACTGGAAAAGGGTCGATGCACGGCGGCAGGGCTGGGCCAATAGGGCATTGCACAGCAGCGCCAGCGCTACGGTTAGCAGGGGTCGGGTCATGCTGCCAGTAACGTAAAAAGCCTCAGTTTGTTATATATATAAACATAAAAAAAGGATAAGACCCGCTCATTAACAAAACCATCAAAATATTTTTTTTTCTCATCCGTTAAACGATTCCATTTACCCTTCGTCCTAAGAAAAACCATTAAAACAAAATTAAAACCCGACTAAATGAAAGCGAGAAAACGAGGATCGATCCGACCACTGGAAAAAAATTTATTCCGGATCAAAGCGATCAACATGAAAAACCTTTCGAGACTGATGCTGGCTACCACCCTTGCCGGTGTTCTATTCGCGTGTAAGAAAAGCAGTGACAACAACAGCACGGCGCCGATGTCCAACGAGGACGCTGCGACCCAGTCCGACGACCAGACCCGTGTATCCAACGAAAGCAATGCCGCTTTTGACGACGTGACCACCTCGATGAATGAACAAGCCACCGTCACCGGCAGCAGCGAGGTAAGCGCCCCGTCCGGTCGCTACGGCGTAGCTACGATGGGCGCGGATACTGTCAAGAGCTCTATCTGTGACGCCATCGTCACCATCGACACCTCATCTGCCACCCGGACCCTGACGATCAACTATACCGGAAAGGGCTGCGGCTTCAACCGCAAGCGTACGGGTACGGTCACGATCACCATCCCGGCCGGCGTACACTGGAGGGACAAGGGCGCGCAGGTTAAAGTTACTTTCAACCTGACCATCACCCGCATCACCGACAATAAGAGCATCAAGCTCACGGGTGATCATATCTATACCAACGTGACCGGTGGCAATGTCTTTAGCCTTACGCCGAGCAGCCAGCCTATCATTCATACCGTCACCAGCGACAATATGGCCATTACGTTCGACAACGGCACGCAGCGCACCTGGCACGTCGCCCGTCAGCGTACCTACACCAATCTCAACGGCTTTGCAGTAGCCCTTAGCGGTACGCATACGGATGGCGCTACTTCGGGCATTTCCGAGTGGGGCACCAACAGATTTGGCAACAACTTTACGACGATCATCAATCAGCCGCTGACGGTACAGGCTGGCTGTGGCTGGCAGCTGACCAGCGGTCAGTTCACGCTGAACAACGCCGCGGGTTCAACGTCGATCACCTTTGGTCTCGACGCCAGCGGCAATGCGACCGGCTGCCCTGTGGCCGGAAGCACCTACTACTTCAAGCTTGCTTATACGAGCAATCAGAATAAGACCTATACGTTCATTCTGCCTTACTAGGCAATTCACGACGAGGCCCCCGGGACAATGGACCGGGGGCCTTTTTTATTCAGGTATTTATTCGCTGCGCAGTGATCGCACCGGGTTGGCCACCGCTGCCCGTATCGCCTGCAGACTGACCGTGACCAGCGCGATCCCGACGGCCAGCACGCCCGCCAGCGCGAACATCCACCAGGACAGCGTGACGCGATAGGCAAAGCCCTTCAGCCACTGGTGCATGGCCCACCACGCGATAGGAATAGCGATCACCAGCGCGATCGCCACGAGCCGCAGAAAGTCCCGCGACAGCAGGCTGGCCAGGCCGCCAACGCTGGCGCCCAGCACCTTGCGGATAGCTATCTCCTTGTTACGCTGCTCGGCGCTGAATGCAGCCAGGCCAAAAAGCCCGAGGCAGGAAATGGCGATCGCCATCAGCGTAAAGGAATTGATGATGCGGGACAGCACCTGCTCGCCGGCATACTGCTGCTGCACGATATCGTCCATAAAGGCGTATTCGAACGGAACTCCTGAGAAATGTTTTCCCCAGAGGCCCTGTATCTGACCGAGGAGGCGTCCGTAGTCGCCCGTCGCTGCACTGACGGTGAGGTCTGACCGGATGTCGACGTTCTGGCGCACCGTCGGGTCTGCAAAACGCAGCATAAAACAGCCTACGTCGTCGTGGAGGCTGCTGAAGTTGAAGTCTTTTATGACGCCGGCGACTTCCAGCCATGAAAGTTTTTCTCCCGGGTCCTGCTGGGGAAAGATGCGGGCGCCGATTGCGCTCGCCATCGTCAGCCCCAGCCTCCGGACGGCGGTCTCGTTGAGAAGCACCCGTCCGCTGTCGGTCGGCCGGAAGTCGCGGCCGGCGATAACCTTTATGCCGTTGACGGCGGCAAAATGTTCGTCCGTATAGATCTGTTTGATATCCTGTCCCGTGGCGCTGGTCTGCCCGCTGATATAATAGACCCAGCTGTTAGGGACTGACCAGCCCAGGTGGTTGTTCGCCATCGAGACCTCTTTCACTCCGGCCAGGCGTCGGAGGTCGGCAGCAAAGGCCGGCACCTGCTGTCTCGACCCGTCGGTAAAAAAGGAAAAGACGAGTCGCTGGTCCTGGTCGAAGCCCAGGTCTTTCCGTTTGATATAGTTGAGCTGGCTATAGATAACGATGATACCTGAGATCAGCGTGATGGACAGCACGAACTGGAAGACGACAAGCCCGCGCCGGATGCCGGCCGCCGAGACCTGGCTGGTAAAATTTCCCTTGATTACCCTGATCGCCCGAAAGGCGGAGAGATAGAATGCCGGATAGCTGCCCGCCACCAGGCCGGTGACGGCGACGAGCCCCAGCAGGAGCAGCGCTACCCGGTAGTCCAGCAGCAAGGACGGGCGTATATCCGACGCGGTTATCTGATTGAGCCAGGGCAGCGCCACGAGCAGCAGGGGCAGGGCGATCAGCACGGCCAGCAGACAGACCACCAGGGACTCGCCGAGGAACTGCCGGACGAGATCGGACCGCCCGGCGCCGATCACCTTCCTCACGCCCACTTCCTTTGCCCGCCGCGAGGCGCGGGCCGTGCTCAGGTTCATAAAATTGATGCAGGCGATCAGCTGTATCAGCCCGGCGATCAGGAGCAAGAGCCAGAGGAAGCTGCTGCTGACCGAATGCTGGTCGTGGTTATACCCTGCCGTAGTGTGTATCGCCCGGACGGGTTGAAGGATCAGCTCCTTCTTCATCGCCAGGCTCCGCAGCTGGTCTTCCCCGTATTTCTGTATAAAGGCCGGCAGCTGCCGCTGGACCGTCGCGACGTCAGTACCCGGCGCCAGTCGTATATACGAGGCGGTCAGCGAATTGGCGGCCCAGGAATTGGAAGAGCGCACAAAAGCGCCCATCCCGCCGCTGTTCATGGACATCAGGATATTCTGATGCAGGTGGGACTTGCCCAGGCTTTCGTCCACCACACCGGTCACAGTAAAGGCGTGCTTTCCGAAAGCATTGTCGATGCTGATGACCTTCCCGACAGGGTCTTCACTGCCGAAGAGCTTTTGTGCTACCGGTTGGAGCAGGACAACGGTATAGGGTTCGAACAGGGCCTTCCGGCCGCCCGCCACGAAATGATACCGGAAGACGTCAAAAAAGGTGGAGTCCGCATACGCCGCAGAAGTCTCGTAGAAGAATTTGTCTTTATATTGAAGGAGGTGCTGCTTCGCGCCAAAACCGTCCGTCTCCACCACCCTTGTGAACTGCTGCACTTCGCTGAGGTCCTTTTTTAGCATCGGCGCCACCGGTGGGGAACAATAGGCCGTCAAAACGGCTGGTTCAGTCCCGACGCTTATCCGGCTGGTGACGCGATAAATCTCGTTCACGTGATCGTGCTGCTTGTCGTAGCCGAACTGGTCGGTAACGTAGAGAACAATATACAGACAGCACAGCGTGCCCGCGGCCAGACCGAAAATATTTATCGCGCTGAAGGTCTTGTTCCTGACAAGAAAACGTATCGCCGTGCGGATGTAATTTCTAAGCATAAGCCCTGGTTTGTCCGAAAATCCCCAATACAATGCCGGTTTTGTAAAACACTATAAACCAAATTAATGTTCATAATTTATCGTATTCGTTGTACGTTTTCGATACAGGGGCTGTCCTTTTTTGCCGGTTGTTCCGGATTAAGTACATTGCCGTCATGCAAACCATTACTGCCGAATGGCTCCAATCCATCGAAGTCTTAAAGGATGTTCCGATCCCCCAGCTGCAGTGGATGATCGACAACAGCCGTCACTATACGCTGCAGGAAGGGTCCTATCTTTTTCAGGGCGGCGACGCGCTCGCCGGCACCAATGTCCTGCGCTCGGGCAAGATCCGCCTCTATATGATGCAGAATAAGGAGATGCGGGAAGTGGCCGTGATGCTGCCAATGGACGTCGGCGGCGCCCTACCCTTCTCACGCGGAGCAAAGGCCAGCGTCAATGCGGTGGTGCTCGAAGCCGCCGACGTCATGACCCTCCCGAAGGAAAAGTTCCGGGAGATGGTCGCCCAGCACTACGAGCTGACCGAGGCGCTGGTGCACGTAATGACCAACCGGGTCCGGACCTTTACGTCCCTGCAGCAGCAGAACGAGAAGATGATGGCCCTGGGTAAGCTCTCCGCCGGTCTGGCGCACGAGCTCAACAATCCCGCCGCCGCTATCGTGAGGGGCTCCGAGTCCCTGATCAAGCACCTCAAGCTGGATCCCATCTCTTTCAAAGAGGTCATGATGATGCGGGTCGACGAAAAGGACGTGGACATCGTAACCAACAAGCTCTTCGAAGTGCTCGACCGGAAAGAGAAACCCAAGCTGACGCTGATGCAGCGGACGGAAAGGGAAGACGAGATGCGGGACTGGATGGACGACCACAAGGTCGAATGCAGCGAGGAGATCGCCGAGACATTCCTGGAATACGGCTTTACTATCGAAGACCTCGAGGACCTCGAAAACCAGCTGCCGGACAAGGAGCAGTATTTCTCTCCCGTCCTCAACTGGATGAACCAGAATCTCGTGACGGAAAGGATGGTCAATGACATACAGGAAGCCGCCCAGCGCATCTTCCACCTGGTCCAGTCGGTAAAGAATTTTACGCATATGGATCAGGGAAAGGCGAAAGAGCTGATCGAGATCCACACTGGTATCGAGAACACCCTGACGATGCTGCAGTACAAGCTGAAAAAGGGCAATATCGAGGTCGTTCGCGAATTCGATCCGCAGCTGCCGAAGATCACGGCGATGGTGGGCGAGCTCAACCAGGTCTGGACCAACCTCATCGACAATGCCCTCGACTCGATGCAGGCGGTAGGCCGCGGCAAGCTGACGATCCGGACCGAAAAAGACCACGAGTTCGTAAAGGTCTCGATCATCGACAATGGCCCCGGCATTCCTGAAGAGATCAAGTCCCGTATCTTCGATCCCTTCTTTACGACAAAGGACATCGGGAAAGGGACTGGCATGGGATTGGATGTAGTCTCACGCATCATCAGCCAGCACCACGGCAGCGTCAAGGCTATCTCTGAGCCCGGCAACACAGCGTTCATTGTGTGCTTCCCAATAGAAGGATAACATTCTGTAACTTGCAAGGACAATCAATTATGAGTTTACCCATTATCTTTTCCATAGACGACGATCCCCAGGTACTGCGCGCGATAACGCGGGACCTGCGAACACACTATCGCGAAGACTATCGCATCCTCAGCACGACCTCAGTGCGCGAGGCGCTGGACAGCCTGCTCGAACTAAAGAACAAATCGGAAACGGTGGCGCTGTTCATCTCCGACCAGCGCATGCCCGAGATGGAAGGCGTGGATTTTTTACAGCAGGCCCGGGAGTTCTATCCGGAGGCCAAGCGGGTGCTGCTGACGGCCTATTCCGACACGGACGCGGCCATCAGGGCGATCAACGACGTACAGCTGGACTACTATCTGATGAAGCCCTGGGATCCACCCGAGGACCGGCTGTATCCGACGATCAATGATCTGCTCGACGACTGGCAGGAAAGATATCGTCCGCCCTTTAAAGGGCTCAAGGTCATCGGCTACCAGTTCTCTCCTCATTCTCACGAGGTAAAGGAGTTCCTTTCCGGGAACCTTATCCCCTACCAATGGCTGGACGTAGAGATGAACCAGGAAGCAAAAGACCTGCTAAAGCTGAACAATATCCCGATGAAGGACCTGCCCGCGCTATTCCTGGAGGACGGCAGCTATCTCTGTATGCCTTCCATACCGGAGATCGCGCGGAAGATAGGGCTGAACCCGGGCATCAAGAACAGCATCTATGACGTGGTGATCATCGGCGCGGGCCCGGCGGGTCTGGCGGCCTCTGTCTATGGCGCGTCGGAAGGCCTCAAGACCCTGCTCGTCGAAAGGCGCAGTCCGGGCGGCCAGGCGGGCACCAGCTCGCGTATCGAGAACTACCTGGGTTTCCCCAACGGTCTCAGCGGTTCGGACCTCACGCGGAGGGCGATCGCCCAGGCGACGAGGCTGGGGGCCGAGGTCCTGGTGCCATGCGAGGTAAAGGACATCAGCCATAAGGACGGATATAAGAAGATCACGCTGGAGAATGGCGAGGAGATCAACACCCACGCCGTAGTCATCACCACTGGTGTCGACTACAGGAAGCTGGACACGCAGGGTATCGCCGATTTCACCGGCGCCGGGGTCTACTATGGCGCGGCGATGACGGAAGCAGCTGCCTTCAAGGGCTGCGAGGTCTTCGTGGTCGGCGGCGGCAATTCGGCGGGCCAGGCGGCCATGTATCTCTCGAAATTCGCCAGCAACGTCACCATCGTCATCCGGAAAAAGGACCTGACCAGCACGATGTCGGCCTACCTGATCGATCAGCTGGCGACCCGTAGCAATATCCATATATTACCGTGCAGCGAGATCACCTCCGCCATGGGGAAAGAAGGGCGACTCGAAGAGCTGAAGATCGCGAACGCCGACTCCAATGAAGAGAAGGTCCACAAGGCCAATGCGCTGTTCATCTTCATCGGCGCCAAGCCCTTTACGGACTGGATCAAGCTGGACATTATCAAGGATGAAAAGGGCTTTTTGGAGACGGGCCGCGACCTCCGGCAGCACGATCAGTTCGGGAAGGTCTGGAAACAGGACCGCGAGCCCTATCTGCTGGAGACCAGCTGTCCGGGCATCTTTGCGGCGGGCGACGTCCGGGCCGGGGCCATGAACCGCGTCGCATCGGCCGTCGGAGAAGGGTCGATGGCCATCAGCTTTGTACACAAATATCTGGCAGAAGTATAACTTATAAATTTCAGACTATGGCAGAAGAAGAAGTGTGTTCTCATATGAAGGCGATCACTGAGCTGAAGCAGGCAAAGGAATATGTCTGCGAGGAGTGTATCAAGATAGGCTCCGACTGGGTCCACCTCCGGACCTGTCAGACCTGTGGCGCCACCCTCTGTTGTGATCAGTCTCCGCACAAGCATATGACACAACACTACCACCACACCAGTCATCCGGTAGTCATTTCGTCGGAGCCCGGCGAGAGCTGGATGTGGTGCTATCCGGACAAATTGTTTGCAGAATATTCCTGAGATTGAGGTATCTTCGCGCAATTCTTTGTAAATGAAGATTCTCATACGTCAAGCCCACATTATTGACCGTGGGTCCTCCCACAATGGAACGGTCCGGGATATTTTGATCGAAAATGGCGTGATCACGGCCATAGCCAATGAGATTGCCCTGGAGGCGGGTAAGGCAGACGTTGTCACTGTCCGCCAGAATGGTTTGTGCATTTCCCCGGGATGGGTGGATATTTTTTCCCATTTCAACGATCCGGGCTACGAGTTCAAGGAGACGCTGGAGACAGGCGCCGCGGCAGCAGCGGCGGGCGGGTATACCGACGTCTTTGTCCTTCCCAATACAAAACCCGTTGTGGACAACAAGACCCAGGTGGAATACATCCGCAGGGGGTCGGCGTCGCTGCCGGTAACGGTATGGCCTATCGGAGCGCTGACCAGGGGGCTGGAAGGGAAAGACCTGGCCGAGATGTACGATATGCGCAACAGCGGGGCGATCGCGTTCAGCGATGGCACGAGTCCGGTACAATCGGCAGGATTATTGTTGAAAGGACTGCAGTACGTCAAAGCCTTTGACGGTACCGTAATTCAGATACCCGATGACAAGACGGTTGGTGCAGGCGGTCTGATGCACGAAGGGGTCATTTCGACCCGGCTGGGGCTGCCCGGCAAGCCTATGATGGCAGAAGAGCTCATGGTTGCCCGGGATATAAAGCTGGCGCGATATACGGAATCCAGGATCCATTTCACCGGCGTAACCTCACCGCGAAGCCTGGAATATATCCGCCGCGGGAAGGAGTCGGGTCTGGCCGTCAGCTGTTCGGTAACGCCCTATCATCTCTATTTCATGGACGCCGACCTGATGAGCTACGATACCAACTTGAAAGTGTATCCGCCGCTGCGCGACAGGTCGTCGGTGGAGTCGCTGCGGAAGGCCGTCGCGGAAGGTCTGGTCGATTGTATCGCGTCCCACCACCTGCCCCACGAGTTCGACAGCAAGACGGTCGAGTTCGAATATGCCAGGACGGGGATGATCAGCCTGGAAACGGCCTATCCTATCCTCAGGACGGTGCTGCCCTCGCTGACGGCGGAGGCCATCGTTGATCTGCTCAGCTTCAGGCCGCGCAGCCTTTTCGGAATGGAACAGCCACGCATACACGAAGGGCAGCCCTCGGTGCTGACTCTTTTCGATCTGGAGGGACAGACCAGGCCGGAAGAAAGGAATACGCGGTCCAGGTCGAAGAACAGTCCTTTCTTCGGAAAGACCCTGCAGGGAAAAGTGATTGGCATCATCAACGGCGACAAGCTGTCCTTAAACGAACAAGCCTGATGGCCGGAAGAAAGATCTCAATACCATTGCTGTACGGGCTGATCGCGGCCGGGGCCGAGGTCCTGTTCATCCTGGGAACCTATTGGGGCGGGCCGAAGGTCTTTGTCGGAGGCGTCGCTTTCCTGGGCTACATCATCGTCATCGTCTTTGCCGCCGCGGCGGCCCTGGCGCAAAAGAAGGCGAATGGCGGGGTGATCGGCTTCAGGGATGCTGTGAAGACCAGCTTTATCGTTTTTGTGCTCGGACTGCTGATGCGCGTCCTGTTCCCCTGGCTGCTGGTGAACTATATCGATCCGCATTTTAAGGAGCAGCTGATCCCGGAAATAGCTGCCCAGGCGGAAAAGAGCTACCGGGCATTCGGCGTGTCCGAGGACAAGATCCGGGAACAGGTCGACAATCTGAAAAATGAGCCTTTTCCGTTGTGGTCGATGCTGACGGGACTGGCATGGTCTTATATTGTGTTTTTCTTTATTTCCCTGCTGATCGCGGCCGTCGTAAAGCGCAAGCCGGGGTCCGGGACAAAATAAGCACTGCGAATGGATATTTCAATCGTCATACCTGTATACAATGAAGATGAGTCCCTGCCCGAGCTCTGTAGCTGGATACAGCGGGTAATGGAAAAGGCAGGCTTCACCTATGAGGTCATCCTTGTCGACGACGGCAGCACCGACAATTCCTGGGAGGTCACCCTCGAGCTGCGGAAGAATAACCCCCATATCAAGGGGATCAAGTTCCAGCGCAACTATGGCAAGGCGGCGGCGCTGAACGAAGGCTTCAAGGCCGCACGCGGCGAGGTGGTGATCACGATGGACGCCGATATGCAGGACAGTCCCGACGAGATACCCGAGCTGCGGAGGATGATACTGGAAGACCGCTACGACCTGGTCAGCGGCTGGAAGAAAGTACGGCACGATCCTGTCTCCAAAACGCTTCCCTCCAAATTCTTCAACTGGACTACGGCAAAAGTCAGCAAGATAAACCTGCACGATTTCAACTGCGGCCTCAAGGCCTATCGCAACAAGGTCGTCAAGAGCATCGAGGTCTATGGCGAGATGCACCGCTATATCCCCGTCATCGCCAAATGGTCGGGGTTCAAGCGTATCGGCGAAAAGGTCGTCGAGCACCGGGCGCGTAAGTACGGACACACCAAATTCGGCGGCCTGGGCCGGGGCCTGAAAGGATTGCTGGACCTCGCTTCGATCACATTTGTCGGCAAGTACGGCAAACGGCCGATGCACTTCTTCGGCCCCTGGGGCGTGATCATCGGGCTCATCGGCGCCGGCGAGGTCATTTCCCTGATCATACAGAAGCTGGAGAACATGGCCTCTTTCACCCTGACCAACAAGCCCTCGTTCTATATCGCGCTCGCCTGCTGGATCGTAGGTACCCAGCTCTTCCTCACCGGCTTTGTGGCCGAGCTGATCTCGAGGAACTCGCCCCAGCGCAACGCCTATCTGATCGAGCAAAAACTGGGTCTCGAGTCATGACCGCCCGCTCTGTCGTCATCATCGGTCCCGGTCACCCGCTGCGGGGCGGTCTGGCTTCTTTCAACCAGCGGCTGGCCAATGAGTTCATCCGCGATGGATATGACTGTAAGATATATTCCTTCTCCCTGCAGTATCCAGAATTTATGTTCCCCGGCACGACCCAGTATTCATCGGAGCCGGCGCCTGAAGGACTGACCATATTGTCCCGGATCAATTCCGTCAACCCGCTGAACTGGCTCTCTGTCGGCAACGAGCTGCGCCGCATGCGTCCGGATATCATCGTCGTCCGCTATTGGCTGCCGCTGATGGGTCCCGCCCTCGGCACCATCCTGCGCCGTGTGCGGAAGAACCGGCATACCCGTATCATCGCGATCACCGACAACGTCATCCCGCACGAGAAGAGGCCGGGCGACAGACCTTTTACAAAATATTTCCTGAAAGCCTGCGACGCCTATATCACGATGAGCGAAAAGGTAATGAAGGACCTCCGCAGCTTTGAGGCGACAAAGCCTGCACGCCAGGTCCTGCATCCGCTGTACGATAATTTTGGCGAGCCCATCCCTACAGCCGCTGCGAGAGCCATCCTTCGCGGCAGGGGCATCAATATCGGGGACGCCGACAGGATACTTCTCTTCTTTGGCTTTATCCGAAAATACAAGGGGCTCGATATCGCGCTGGAGGCGATGGCCGACCCGCGTATCCGCGACCACCGCATCCGGCTGATGGTTGCCGGCGAGTTCTATGAGGATGCTGCCCCCTACCAGGAACTGATCGACCGGCTCGGTATCCGGGACCTGCTGCTGCTGCGAACGGATTTTATTCCCGACAGCGAAGTGCGGGACTATCTCTGCGCCGCCGACGCCGTCATCCAGCCCTATAAGAATGCAACACAGAGCGGGGTCACTCCCCTCGCCTATCACTTCGAAAAGCCGATGATCGTCTCCAATGTCGGCGGGCTGCCCGACCTGGTGCCCCATGAGCAGGTGGGTCTGGTGGCTGAGCCGAAGCCGACCGCCATGGCCGATGCGATACTGCGGTATTATACCCTGGGGGAATCGTTCTTCTTACCTGCGCTTCGCTCGGAAAAAGAAAAATATTCATGGAGCCGGCTTGTACAAACGATCTTGCAACTATGTTAGACTGGACAACTATCGATAGCACATGGACCCTCTTCCTCGACCGGGACGGGGTTCTCAACGTGGAGAAAGAGAACAGCTATATCTTCCACTACGGCGAGTTCAATTTTTATGAAGGCGTACGGGAAGCGCTGAAGACCTGCGCCTCGGTCTTTGGTCGCATCGTTATCGTCACCAACCAGCGCGGCGTCGGAAAAGGGCTTATGACGGCGGCAGACCTGCAGGATATCCATGACAGGATGATCGCAGAGGTCGTGCTCAACGGGGGTCGTATCGACAGGGTCTATTATGCCGATTCGCTGGACAACGACCACCCGCTGCGCAAGCCCCAGCCAGGCATGGCGCACTCCGCAAAGCAGGACTTCCCGGATATCGACCTCTCCCGGAGCATTATGGTCGGCAATAATATCAGCGATATGGAATTTGGAAGGAATGCCGGGATGTATACCGTGTTCCTCACCACCACCAACCCTGAACAGGCCCTTCCCCACCCCTCCATCGATATGGCCTTTAGTTCTTTATATGAATTTGCAAAACATTTGCATTTGGCATGAAATTTTCGCCTTCGATACACGTTGGAATCGATATGCAATTCTTTAGCTTTCACCGGATAGTGGTTTTGATTTGGTTGGTCGCGGGTCTTGTCGGATCCGTCGGGGAAGGTTACGCTCAGCAGCCGCTGACCTATGCCCGGAAAAAAGCATTTCGCAAACAGGAAGACTCGCTGAAGGTTTTCGCCTATAATATCGTCAACCTCGAATCTGCTTCCGACCGTCTGAGGTCCGACAGTCAGTTCATCCGGACCCTGGTCAGGACGCTGAAGGAGCCCTACTCCTTCTACTACCCCTTCGATTCTCTCTCGACGATATCCCGGCTATATGCCCCGGACAGCAGTTTTCGCATCATGACCTGGCAGTATCAGAAGGACGATTTCCTGTTCCTCCAGGAGGGCGCCATACAAATGCGGACGCCGGATGGCTCGCTTAAGCTGTTCCCCCTCTTCGACGTCTCGATGTTCACCGGCAAGCCGCTGGACTCCGTACGCTCGAACAAGAACTGGATCGGCGCCATCTATTATAAGATCATCGAGAAGAGCTGGCAGGGGAAGAACTATTACACGCTGCTGGGCTTCGACGATTTCAGCCAGAGCAGCAACAAAAAATGGATGGAGGTCCTGACCTTCAACAACGAGGGCCGGCCCGAGTTCGGCGGTCCCTTTTTCTCTTTCAAGGACGATTCGGTACTCAAACCGGTGCAGTATCGTTTTAGCATCGAATACAAGAAAGAGGCAGGCACACATTTCAACTACGATCCCGATATGGACATGGTCGTCTATGACCACCTGGTCTCGGAAGGCGACCAGCCCGAGAAGAAGGACACCTATATCCCGGACGGGGATTTCGAAGCGTTCCAGTGGAAGAACGGGCAGTGGCTGCACGTTCAGAAGCAGCTGTTCAGCTACAAGCTGAAGGACGGGCAGTTCCCGGTAGAGCAGAAGATGCTCGACGACCAGGGCAATCTGGACGAGACCAAATTGCAGGAACAAAGCCAGAAGAATATTCAGAACAGTAAGAAGAAACCTGCGACTCCTGCGCCGCCTGCGAAGAAGCCCGGCGGGCAATAGCTCAGTGCGACCTAATGGTTCAGCAGCCGGGCCTTGGCCCGGTTGTACTCATCTTCGGAGATCGCTCCCTTCATCTTCAATTCAAATAATTTCTCGAGCTCGGCCGCTATTTGTGGCGCAGACGCGGCGCTTGCGCCGGCCCCGCGCGTATCGATCGCGGCGGCCATCTGCCGGGCCTGGTTGCCGTATTCCCAGTTCTTGTACTCCGACTGTGCGTTGACGATCGTCTCCTGCAGCCGCTTTGGATTGGTCACGTTGACGTAGATGGTAGCGCCTACTTCGGCGGCGGTTTGGATCTCGACGTCCCCATAGTTGAAGATGCGTCCCATGACGGTACGCCTGTAGGAAACGTTATTGATCTTATCCAGCGGACTTTCTTTTGCAAAATGGCTCAGGAGACCGACCTCGTCGATGACCCTGAAATTGGTGACCACCCAGATATTGGCGCTCCAGGCGGCATAACGGATCAGCAGGTACAGCAGTCCGAGGACGGCTGCGATCCAGCCATAGTGGTCGGTAAAGCCGATGAAATAGGACCCGACACAGCCTGCCAGGGCGATGAATACCGGAAGTATCAGGGAGGTCCAGCTGGCATGCGTTATCAGGAGTATCTTCTCTCCTTTCTGCAGGGAGGTGCGCATCGTGTATAAGATTTAGTCATCCAATTTCAGCACTGCCAGGAAAGCTTCTTGCGGCACTTCTACATTGCCGATCTGGCGCATCCTCTTCTTCCCTTCCTTTTGTTTTTCCAGCAGCTTGCGTTTGCGGCTGATGTCACCGCCATAACATTTCGCGGTCACGTCCTTGCGCAGGGCGCTGATGGTCTCGCGGGCAATGACCTTGGCTCCTATAGCGGCCTGGATGGCGATCTGAAATTGCTGGCGGGGGAGCAGCTCTTTCAGCTTCTCACAGAGCTTGCGGCCAAAATCCGCCGACCGGCTGACGTGGATAAGCGCGCTGAGCGCGTCCACCTTGTCCCCGTTGAGAAGGATATCCATCTTCACGATCTTGCTCTCGCGGCGGTCGATGGGATGATAGTCGAAGGAGGCGTAACCCCGGGTCTGGCTCTTCAGCTTGTCATAAAAGTCAAAGACGATCTCGGTCAGCGGCATCTCGAAGATCAGCTCGACGCGGGTGGTAGTCAGATAGCTCTGGTTGAGCAGGATACCCCGCTTGCCCAGACAGAGGGTCATGATATTGCCGATATAGTCTGGCTTGGTGATGATCTGGGCCCGGATATAGGGCTCTTCGATACGGTCGATCCGCGTCGGGTCCGGCATCTCTGCGGGGTTATTGACGATGATCTCCTCACCCTTATTGGTAAACGCTACAAAGCTGACGTTGGGGACGGTAGTGATGACCGTCTGGTTGAACTCGCGTTCGAGTCTTTCTTGAATGATCTCCATGTGGAGCATGCCAAGGAAGCCGCAACGGAAGCCAAAGCCGAGCGCCTGGGACGTCTCCAGCTCGTAGGTCAGCGAGGCGTCGTTGAGCTGCAGCTTGTCCATACAGTCTCTCAGCTCTTCAAAATCATCTGTGTTCACCGGGAAAATACCGGCGAAGACCATGGGCTTGACCTCCTCAAAACCCTGGATCATTACGGGATCGGGATTGCTGGCCAGCGTAATGGTATCCCCTACCTTCACCTCCTTGGCGTTCTTGATGCCGGTGATGATATAGCCTACGTCTCCGGCCAGCACTTCTTTTCTCGGGTCCAGCGTGAGCTTGAGCACCCCGACCTCATCCGCCCCATAGGACAGGCCTGTAGAAACGAATTTTACAATATCGCCTTTTTTTATGCAGCCATTGAGAATGCGATAATAGACGATGATACCCCGGAATGAGTTGAATACGCTGTCGAAGATGAGCGCCTGCAGCGGCGCATCGGGGTCACCCTTTGGGGCAGGTATCCGGTCGACGATGGCCTCCAGTATCTCAGGAACGCCCAGACCAGTGCGGGCGCTGGCAAGAAGGACGTCTTCGGGCTTGCAGCCAATGAGCTCGATGATCTGGTCCCTTACCTCGTCTACCATCGCGCCGTCCATATCGATCTTGTTGATAACAGGAATGATCTCCAGGTCATTCTCAATGGCCAGGTAGAGATTGGAGATGGTCTGCGCCTGGATACCCTGGGTGGCATCCACCAGCAGCAGGGCGCCTTCGCAGGCGGCCAGGGCGCGGCTCACTTCGTAGCTGAAGTCAACGTGACCAGGCGTATCGATGAGGTTCAGTATATACTTCTCATTGTTTTGGGCATAGTTGATCTGGATGGCGTGGCTCTTGATCGTGATCCCCTTTTCCCGTTCGAGGTCCATGTCATCGAGCACCTGCGCCTGCATATCTCTTTCGGAGATGGTGTTGGTCACTTCCAATAAGCGGTCCGCCAAGGTACTTTTTCCGTGGTCGATATGGGCGATGATGCAAAAATTCCGTATATTTTTCATTCGACGGCAAATTTACGCTTATTTTCACCAAAATTCCCTTCATGAAGTGGTTATTGATCGGCTTCATTAT
>Ga0207695_10000282_pt1 | contig 126242 bp, 103 predicted proteins | sample KBSC54metaG_FD_184354 | JGI IMG/M metagenome (GOLD analysis project Ga0207695, IMG submission 184354) | Corn rhizosphere microbial communities from Kellogg Biological Station, Michigan, USA - KBS C5-4 metaG (SPAdes) (version 2) | ecosystem: Host-associated > Plants > Roots > Rhizosphere >... | reverse complement strand
CGATCGACGGAGAGAGCCCGGGAGGTGGGTATCCGGAAGGTGGTCGGAGCTGAAAGACGGCAGCTGACCGGGCAGTTCCTCGGGGAATCGGTGATCCTGTGCCTGATCGCTTTTGTGTTGTCCTCCGGCGTATGTGCGGCGCTGTTATCCAGCTTCAATTTCCTGGCGGGAAAAACCATCAGTACTGGGATCTTTTATCACCCCGGTTATATCCTGACGCTGCTGCTGATCGGTTTGGGCATCGGGTTGCTGGCAGGCATCTACCCGGCGCTGATATTGTCCGCCTTCCAACCGATCGTCGTACTGAAAGGCCGTTTTGCCACCGGCGTACGCGGGCTGTTATTAAGGAAGGGGCTGGTGATCTCGCAGTTCACCATTTCGATAGGACTGATCGTCGCCACTCTCCTGGTAGCCGATCAATTGACCTATATGCGGCAACAGGAACTCGGGTTCAGCAAGGAACAGCAACTGGTAATGGACACCCATGGGGACGACCATCGGGATGCGCTGAAGCAGGAGATCAAAACATTGCCCGGTGTCCTTTCGGCGGCGATGTCTTCCAGCACGCCCGGGACGGGAGCAATGAACGCGTATTCGATCATCCAGAACCAAAAAGGCGCGATGCAGGTCTGCTCTCCCGATCTTTTCTTCGTCGATTTCGATTTTATCCCTCAATACCAGATAACGGTCGTGGCGGGCCGGGCTTTTTCACGAGCTTACGGAGCCGACACCACGCAGTCGATGATGCTCAATGAGCGGGCGGTGCGGATGCTGGGTTATCACAGTCCGCAGGACGCGATCGGACGAGATTTCGATCAATGGGGACGCAAAGGCAAGATCATCGGGGTGGTCAAAGACTTTCACTATGAGGGTTTGCAGCAGGAGATCAGGCCGCTGAGCCTGCGGATCGAGCCCGGCGGTTGTAATATGCTTTCGGTGAAAGTGAGCACCTCCGATCTGAAGAAGACGATCGCGGCGATCGAGAAGACCTGGCATGCGGTCATTCCGAACCGGCCTTTCAGCTATTTCTTCGTAGATGACATGTTCGACCGGCAGTACCGTTCGGAAGACCGGTTCGGCAAGCTTTTTCTCTATTTCGCGGTCCTGGCCATTTTCATTTCCTGTCTGGGGCTGCTGGGGCTGGCTTCCTATAGCACGCTGCAGCGGACTAAGGAGATCGGCGTCCGAAAGGTGCTGGGCGCGAGCGTGGCCGGGATCGTCAGGCTGTTATCAAGGGATTTTTTGTTGCTGGTCGGGATCGCCTTCCTGGTTGCGACACCGCTTTCTTTCTGGCTGATGAAGCGTTGGCTGGATGGCTTTGCCTCAAGGATCAATATTTTTTCGGCGTGGTGGATCTTCGCCGCCGGAGGGATCATTGCGTTGGGAATAGCGCTATTCACCATTAGTTTTCAGGCGGTGCGCGCTGCAATGGTCAATCCCGTTGACAGCTTAAGGAGCGAATGAATGGTTCGATTTCAGGAGCAGGCGCAAGGCAGCTGCCGGCAAAGCGGCCAAAAATTTTTTTGGCCGCTTCAAAACATTTCCTAATTTTACAGTGTTAAATCGTTTACCGGGGATAAACCAGCCGCCTGACCGGGCGATCATTGTGGGCAAATGCATGGGAAGCCATGGGAGGTAAAAACGCATGGGAAGTAAGGAAAGGATCCATCGATTAAAGGAGCAGACCAGGGTGAATATCCTGGATGCAGCCTATGACATCGTGAAAGACGAGGGGTGGCAGGCGCTAAGCATGCGCAAGATCGCCGATAAGATCGAATATACCGCTCCTATCATCTATGAATACTATGCCAACAAGGAGGCTATCCTGTACGAACTGACCAAAAAAGGATACGTGATACTGGCCGAGCGGATGAAGGAAGCGCGGGATAAGCACGAGGATCTCGCCGCTCAGATCGAAGCCCTTTGGCTGGCTTACTGGAACTTTGCCTTCCAGGAAAAGGAATACTACCAGCTGATGTTCGGAGTGGAGGTCAACTGTTGTATGATGGATGAATTGTTACCTCCGGGCGCCACGCCCTATGATATAGCCGCCCGCCCTATCGCGGAAATGATGGGAATAAGCGATCAGGATGACGACCGGGTCTGTACCAAATATTATACATACTGGTCGATCATTCACGGGCTGATCTCCATCAACATTGTCCGGAAAGGAACTTCGGACGAGATCAACCGCCAGATACTGAGAGATGCGATAACCGGTATCACGCGGTCCCTGACGCGTCAACCGTAAAATGGCTACCCCTCCTGTACCAGAAAAAAAAATCACGTTGCTTGTCCAGATTGACGTCCGCCGCGCGTCATTAGTATGATCGGCGAAATTTTTTTACCCTTTGAGTTAACAGTGATAAATATTATGAACAAAAACTGCTTTTATCCGTTTAATTTAACGCCATTAAACAATTTAATCAGGTTATGAGAAAGTATGTAGTTTTTTCCGTTTTACTCGCAGCAGCCGCCGTTTATTTCAGCAGCTGCAACCAGGTCCAGGGCACGCAGGCCGCACCGCCCCCGCCGTCTTTACCCGTGTATCCCGTCCAGATCTCCGATGCCACCACCTATCTCGAATATACAGCCACGCTGGAAGGAAAAACCAATGTCGAGATCCGTCCGCAGGTGAGCGGCTATTTGGAAAAGATCTATGTCGAGGAAGGATCCTTTGTGAAGGCAGGTCAGCCTTTGTTCAAGATCAACGACCGTCCTTATGACGCGCAGGTGCGCAACACCGAAGCGGATGTCCAGGCAGCCAAAGCCAATATGGAAAAGGCGGCCATCGAAGTCCGCCGTCTGGAGCCGCTGGTGGAGAACAAGGTCATTTCAGATGTGCGGCTGCGCTCGGCGCAGGCCGCCTATGAGCAGGCCAAAGCGCAGGTCACGCAGGCAGAAGCGGCCGGCAACAATGCGGGGATCAATCTCGGCTATACCTTGCTGAGAGCCCCCGTCGACGGTTATATCGGGCGTATCCCCTTCAAGACCGGTTCGTTGGTCGGCAAAGGAGAAACGCAACCCCTGACGGTGTTGTCGGATGTCAAAGAGGTATATGCCTACTTCTCCATGAGCGAAGACGATTTCCTGCAATGGTCGGAGCGGGCCGCCGGCAAGACCGTCCAGGAAAAGATCCAGGCCATGCCCGCGGTACAGCTGCAATTGGCTGACAATACCATTTACCGGGCAAAGGGAAAGGTCCAGCTGATGGAAGGCCAGTTCGACAAGACCATGGGTACGGTCAGCTTCCGCGCCGTATTCCCGAATGACGAGGGTCTGCTGCGAACGGGCAGCACCGGTAAGGTACGCATCCCGCAGCCGGCCGCCGCGATCATGCCGGTCCCGCAAACGGCGACCTACGAGTTGCAGGACAAAGTATTCGTGTTCACCGTTGGAGACAGCGATAAGGTATCGAGTCAGCCGTTGCATATCGTCGGGAAAACCACGGGATGGTACCTGGTAGACAAGGGAGTAAAGCCTGGCGACAGGATCGTGTTCTCGGGCATGGACCGTTTGCAGGACGGCGCCAGGATCCATCCGCAATTATTATCCGCAGACAGCCTTTTGAAGGTAATGCCGCTATAAGAATCTACAACAACATTATTTATGCTTAAGAAATTCATCGAGCGACCGGTGTTATCCACCGTCGTGTCCATCATACTGCTCCTATTGGGCGTTTTGTCCGTGATGACGCTGCCCGTGACATTGTTTCCCGATATAGCTCCCCCCAGTGTGGTAGTGACCGCCAACTATCCCGGCGCCAATGCCGAAGTGGTGGCCCGTTCGGTCGCGACCCCGCTGGAAGAGTCCGTTAACGGCGTGGAGAATATGACCTATATGACCTCCAACTCCAGCAATGACGGCAGCATGACGCTGACGGTCTATTTCAAACAGGGCACCAACCCCGATATCGCATCGGTCAATGTGCAGAACAGGGTGGCTAAGGCTACCAGTCTTATACCGCAGGAGGTGATACAGGCGGGCATCTCCACTCAGAAACAGCAGAATAGCATTATCATGTTCATTGCTGTGTATTCCGAGGACAGCACCTATGATGAGACGTTCTTGCAAAACTATATCAAGATCAACCTCATTCCCCGGCTGCAGCGTATCCCCGGCGTGGGCGACGCACAGGTCTTCGGGTCAAAGGACTATTCCATGCGCATCTGGCTCAAACCCGACCGGCTCGCAGCTTACAATCTTTCTCCGATGGAAGTGACATCGGCCATCAAGGATCAAAGTCTTGAGGCTGCCCCCGGCCGGCTGGGACAGAACAGCAAGGAAGTGTTCGAATATGTGTTGAAATACAAGGGCAAGCTGAACAATACGCAGGACTATGACAACATCGTCATCAAATCCAACAGCGACGGGTCGGTGGTCCGGCTGAAAGACGTTGCGCGCGTGGAGTTCGGCAGCTATAGTTATGGCTCGAACAGCCGGCTGAACGGTCATCCTACGTCCGGATGCGCCGTATTCCAGGTAGCAGGCAGCAATGCCAATGATATCCTGACGCAGGCCAGGGAGCTCGTCGACAAATTCGAAACGCAATTGCCGAAAGGCGTGCATACCTCGATCATGTACAACTCCAAGGAATTCCTGGACGCGTCGATCTCCCAGGTGAAGGAAACGCTGATCGAAGCTTTTGTGCTGGTGTTCCTCGTCGTCTTCATTTTCCTCCAGGACCTGCGGTCGACCCTGATACCGGCCATCGCCGTGCCGGTGGCTATCGTAGGCACCTTTTTCTTTCTGCAGCTGTTCGGCTTCACCATCAACCTGCTGACCTTGTTTGCGCTGGTACTCGCCATCGGGATCGTGGTGGATGACGCGATCGTGGTCGTGGAGGCGGTGCATTCCAAGATGGAAAGAACGGGTCTGGCATCGAGACCGGCGACCGTGGCGGCCATGAGCGAGATCTCGGGGGCCATCGTATCCATCACGTTGGTGATGGCCGCCGTGTTTATCCCGGTAGGTTTTCTGAAGGGTCCATCGGGGGTCTTCTACAGGCAGTTTGCATTCACGCTGGCGATCGCTATCCTGATCTCGGCCGTCAATGCGTTGACGCTGAGCCCGGCGTTGTCCGCGCTATTCCTGAAGAACAACCATGCCGACGGTCGCGGGAGACGGTTCGGAGCGCGATTCTTTGCCGCCTTCAATGCCGGGTTCACGGCAATGACGGACAAATATATCGGCAGCCTGCGTTTCCTTTTCCGCCGTAAATGGATCACTATTGCGGGGCTGGCGGCGCTGGCGGTCGTCTCGTATCTCATGATGAAAAGCACGCCAAGCGGGTTCATCCCGACGGAGGACCAGGGTTTCCTGTTGTATGCGCTCAATACTCCGCCGGGAAGCTCGCTCGAGCAGACGCATCATGCCGTAGAGGAGATCGACAGCATCATCAAGAACGATCCTGTGGCCGACCGGCGCTACAATATAGAAGGATTCAACTTTATCTCCAACGCCAATGCTTCACCGTACGCTGCGGGTTTTGTTCGGATGAAGCCGGTAGATCAGCGCGGGCCCATCAAGGACATGAATGCCATCACTGCTTCGATGACCCAAAAGGTTGCCATGCAGGTGAAGGACGCACATGCCTTCTTTTTCACGTTTCCAACGATACAGGGTTTCGGGAATGTGGCCGGTTTCGAATTCATGCTGGAGGACCAGACGAACGGGTCGCTGGACAAGCTGGGCGCGACGGCCTGGCAGTTGATCGGGGCGCTGATGAAGCGGAAAGAGATCGCCTATGCCTTCACGACATTTGCCTCGGGGAACCCGCAATACCAGATGGTGGTGGATAACGACAAAGCCAAACAGCTGGACGTCTCCATTGCCGATCTGATGCAGACGATGCAGATCTATTACGGAAGCAGTTTCGTCGATGACTTCAACCGGTTCGGCAAATATTACCGGGTCATGGCGCAAGCCGATGTGCCCTACCGGACCAATGAAGCATCGCTGAATGGCATATATGTCAAGAACGGTCAGGGGCAACTGGTCCCCGTGAAGGAGCTGATCTCGCTGAAACGGGTCTATGGCCCGGAGACCGTCACGCGGAACAACCTATATAATGCCGTCACGATCAATGGCGTACCCAAACCGGGTTACAGCACGGGGGATGCGATCAGGGCCATCGAGGAAACGTCCGCGCAGGTGTTACCTAGAGGGTATGGCATCGAGTGGACGGGGATGTCGAGGGAAGAGAAGAGCTCGGGTTCGCAGATGATCTTCACCTTCATCCTGAGCCTCGTGTTCGTTTATTTCCTGCTGGCGGCGCAATACGAGAGTTATATCCTGCCATTGGCCGTGGTGTTGTCGATACCGGTCGGCGTGTTCGGGGTGTTCGGTTTTCTGAAGCTGTTCGGCATCGATAACAATATTTATGTGCAGGTGAGCCTGATCATGCTGGTCGGTCTGCTGGCCAAAAATGCGATATTGATCGTGGAATATGCGGTGCAGCGGCGCAAGGCGGGTCAGGAGCTGTGGGCGGCATCGCTGGAAGCGGCGCGGTTGCGGCTACGACCGATCCTCATGACCTCTTTCGCCTTTATTGCGGGTCTGCTGCCCCTGATGCGGGCTACCGGAGCCTCGGCGCTGGGGAACCGGTCGATCGGTACCGGTGCGGTCGGCGGGATGCTGACGGGCGTCATACTCGGGGTCTTCGTAGTACCGGTGTTGTTCATCATCTTCCAATATCTGCAGGAGCGTTTGGTCCCCAAACCCATCCGGGTTCAGCCCGTCGCGGCGACGCTGGGGGTCCTGGCGCTCGTAGTCACGCTGGGATTGGGCGGATGCCAGGTGTCGAAGGATGTAGCGACGCCATCGCCGGAATTGCCGCAGGCGTACGCCAATGCAACCGCGCCGGCTGACACGACGAGCGTGGCCGACCTTCCATATAAAAGCTTTTTTGCGGACGCCGATCTGCAGCGGCTGATCGACAGCGCGATCGTGCGCAACTTCGATATGCAGGCCGCCCTGCAGAACATCCGGTCTTCGCAACTGGTATTGCGGCAAACGAAACTGGGCTATCTGCCGGATTTCAGCTTACAGGTAACGGGCACCTATAGCCGTCCGTCGGACAATAGTCTCAATGGCATATCGGCAAAAAGCTTTCTCGGCACCGATCATATCGACGATTACAATGCCAATTTGGGCCTGTCCTGGGAAGCGGACATCTGGGGGAAGATCCGGGACCAGCGGTCCAGGGCGCTTGCCCAATACCTGCAAACGGAAGAAGCGCGCAAGGCTTTGCAGACGAGTATCGTCGCCGACGTTGCAAACGGCTATTATAATTTATTGATGCTGGATGCGCAGCTGGATATCGCCAGGGCGAACCTGGCGTTGAATGACAGTACGCTGCGGATCATCCGGCTGCAATTCGATGCGGGCGATGTGACCGCGCTGGGCGTACAACAGGCGAAGGCGCAGGAACTGGCTGCCGCGGAGCTGATCCCGCAATTGCAGCAAAGCATCCTGTTGCAGGAAGACGCGTTAAGCATCCTGACGGGCAGGTTGCCCGGTGCGATCGCGAGGGGACCAAAGCTGGAAGATATCGTGGTGAGGGATAATTTTTCCGCAGGCGTGCCCGCCGGGCTGGTTCGCCGGCGACCCGATGTGCGGAGCTCCGAACTGGAGCTGACGATCGCCAATGCGAACGTGGGTATCGCCAAAGCGCAGCTGTACCCCACGCTGTTGATCACGGCGCAGGGTGGACTGAATACGTTCACCGCCAGCAATTGGTCCAATATTCCCGGATCGCTGTTCGGGTTGGTATCGGGAGGCATTACGCAGCCGTTGTTCCAGCGGCGTCAGCTGAAAACGCAATATGAGCTGGCGAAGGTAGACCGTGAAAAAACGGTGATCCGGTTCCGGCAGTCGGTGCTGGTGGCCGTAGGCGAGGTATCGGATGCGCTGGCAAGGATAGCCAAATTGAAGGAGCAGCAGGCTGTGACCGCCTCCCGCGTGGACACGCTGCAGCAGGCAATTACGAACGCCAATCGCCTGTTCAGTAATGGTATGGCCAATTATCTCGAGGTCCTTACGGCGCAAAGCAATGTATTACAAAGCGAACTGGAATTAGCATCGATAAAGAAAGGACAATTGAGCGCAGAAGTGGAATTGTACAGAAGCCTCGGTGGAGGATGGAAGTGAAAAAAACCCGGCGCTGGCGCCGGGTTTTTTTATAAGAAACGGGCGGTAAAGCTTTCTTTCACCTTTTTGAGACCTGCGGGCGTTCCGGCGTAGACCAGGTTGCCGCCGCCGTCGCCTGCTTCGGGGCCCAGGTCGATGACCCAGTCGGCAGACTTGATGACGTCGGTATTGTGCTCGATCACGAGGATCGAGTGGCCCTGTTCGATCAGCGCGTTGAAGGAAGCCAGCAGCTTGCGGATATCGTGAAAGTGAAGACCTGTGGTAGGCTCGTCGAAAATGAAGAGTATGTGGCCCTGGGCGCGGCCTTTGCCGAGGAAGGAGGCTAGTTTTACACGTTGCGCCTCACCTCCCGAGAGTGTGTCCGAGGACTGTCCCAACCTGACATATCCCAGCCCCACGTCGCTGAGGGGTTTGATCTTCTGCAGGATGTCCTTTTCGTCTTTGAAGAATTGCAGGGCTTCGTCGACGCTCATTTCCAGTATTTGGTAAATATTCTTTTCTCTGTAGGTGACCTCGAGTATCTCTTCTTTAAAACGCCGCCCATGACATACCTCGCAGGTCAGGTGAACGTCTGCCAGGAACTGCATTTCCACGACCTGTTCGCCTTCGCCTTTGCAGGTGTCGCAACGACCGCCGTCGACATTGAATGAAAAATGTTTGGGCTGGAAACCGCGCATCTTGCTGAGCGGCTGACGGGCGTACAGATCGCGTATCTCGTCATAAGCCTTGATATATGTGACAGGGTTGCTACGCGACGATTTGCCGATGGGGTTCTGATCGATCATTTCCACCTGCGAGACGGAATCGATGTCGCCCGTGATGGCTTTGTGGACACCGACCTTTTCGCCGGGTTCGCCTTTCATCTTCTGCAGCGCAGGATAAAGTATCTGTTTGACGAGTGTCGTTTTGCCGCTGCCGCTGACACCGCTGACAACACAGAGAACGCCGAGCGGGATCCCGACGGTCAGATCCTGCAGGTTGTTCTGTCTCGCGCCTTCGACCTTTATCGACTGTTCCCATTTGCGGACATTAGCGGGCGGCGTGATCGCCAGCTCACCCTTGAGATACTTACCCGTGAGGCTATCGTCGTCGTGGATAAGGGTCTCATAATTTCCAGCTGCTACCACTTCGCCGCCGAGATGGCTGGCCAGCGGTCCCATGTCGATGATATGGTCCGCCTCGCGCATCATCATTTCGTCATGCTCTACGACGACGACTGTATTGCCCAGATCGCGCAGCTCCTTCAGCACGCGTATAAGCCGCTGGGTATCGCGGGAATGCAGGCCGATGGAAGGTTCGTCGAGGATATAAAGCGAGTTGGTGAGGTTGCTGCCCAGGCTGCGGGTCAGCTGGATACGCTGGCTTTCACCGCCGCTGAGCGAATTGGCGAGACGGTTCAATGTAAGATATCCCAGACCCACATTGACAAGGGTGCCCAGGCGGTGGTGGATCTCGGTAAGGATACGTTTGGCGATGGTGCGTTCATGGGGTTCCAGCTGCAGTCCATCGAACCATTGTACCAGGTAGTTGACCGGTATCTCGCAAAGCTCGCCGATGTGTTTGTCGCCGACTTTCACATATAGCGCTTCTTTGCGCAGGCGGTACCCTTTGCAATCCGGGCAGGCGGTGCGGCCGCGGTAGCGGGAAAGGAGGACGCGGTACTGTACTTTATACAGATTGCGTTCCACCTCGGCGAAAAATTCATTGATACCATGGGCGTGTTCGTTCCCTTCCCAGAGTGTGTTGTATTGCTGTTTGGTGAGATCGATGATCGGTTTATGGATCGGGAAGTCGAATTTTTTGGCGGACTTTATGAACTGGTCTTTCCACCAAACCAACTTCTCGCCCTTCCATGGTGCTACGGCTCCCTCATAGAGGGAAAGGCGTTTGTCGGGTATGACCAGGTCGGGGTCTATACCCAATACCTGGCTGAAGCCCTCGCAGGTGGGACACGCACCGAAAGGGTTGTTGAAGGAAAAGAGATTGGGTACGGGTTCTTCGAAAGTGATGCCGTCGAGCTCGAAGCGGTTGGAAAAGTCGAGGGTTTTACTGCCATTGACCTCCAGGCGCATGACGCCTTCGCCTTCATAAAAGGCGGTGCCAACAGAATCGGCGATACGGTGAAGGTCGTCTTCATCGAATTCCCTGACGACCAGGCGGTCGACCAGGATGAACGGGGCGGGTGTCTTTGGACCGGGAGGCGGCACCTTCTTTTTGAGCGCGGCGTCATCCATCTCCAGCAGGTCTTCGATGCGGAGCGTTTCGCCGCCTGCATAGAGCCGGGAGAATCCTTTTTGGAGCAGGATATTCAGCTCTTCCCGCGTGTCGCGGTTCTTGTGTTGCCGGAAAGCGGTCAGGAGCAATACTTTATCGCCCGGCGTCAGGGCCGAGATAGCGGAGACGACATCGGTGACATCGTCTTTTTTTACGATGCGGCCGGAAATCGGAGACCAGGTCTTCCCCACCCGGGCAAAAAGCAGGCGCAGATAATCGTATATCTCGGTCATGGAGCCTACCGTGGAACGGGGGGTGCGGGTGATGACTTTTTGTTCGATCGCAATGGCCGGGCAGAGCCCTTTAATATAGTCTACGTCGGGTTTGTCCATGCGCGCCATGAATTGGCGGGCATAGGCGCTGAGGCTTTCCGCATAGCGGCGCTGACCTTCGGCGAACAGGGTGTCGATCGTGAGGGAGGACTTTCCCGAACCGGATACGCCGGTGACTACCACCAGCTGATTGCGGGGGATAGACACATCGATATTTTTCAGGTTGTGTACGCGCGCGCCTTTAATATAGATGGAATCCGCTCCCGCGGAAGGTTTAGTGGCGCCGGAAGTTTTATTGGCGCCGGAGGATGGCGTTGCAGACCCGGATGAACCCGGGGCGATTTCGCCGGATGACCCTTTGTCGATCAGTTTCTGCTTTGCTGGCTGTTTCACCTTACCCGAAGTTCCCATATGTATATTATAACAAACCTACACCAAAAAAGACTAAAATTTCCTAAAAAAATTAGGAGGACGGCGTTTTACACATTTTCGGAAAATTGTTGGCGCGATCGGACAAAATAAGCAGTTACTTTACCGTTTCCGGGGAGTCTGGAGAATTTAAAAAACAAAAAAATTCCCAAAATGCTGATTATTCCAAAAAATGTATATCTTTAAAGTCTAGTACAAGTAATATTTGTACACAGCGAGTACCCGGAATGTGCATAACATTAAATAATTTTTGTTAAAAAGCGTTGCCTATCGAGTTAGCTTCTACACAGAAAAACCGAGCCATCTTTAAAATCCAAAATATATCCTATCACCTTTTAAAACCGTAGAAGTTTATGACGTTGCTACGCAAAAAAACCGATCACGAACTTATCCATCAATTTAGGGACGGCGACTTACATGCACTCGAGGCATTGATCGTTCGTCATAAGGATAAGCTCTACACTTCCATCCTTTTCCTCGTTAAGGATAAATATCTTGCCGAGGACATTTTCCAGGACGTTTTAATCAAGATCATCGACACCATCCGCGGCGGCCGCTACACGGAAGAGGGCAAATTCCTTCCCTGGGCGATGCGTATCGCGCACAATCTCTGTGTCGATCATTTCCGCAAGGTCAAGAGGACCCCTGCCATCAAGACAAGCGATGACCGGGATATCTTCGAAGTGATCCATTTCACGGAAGAAGGCGCCGATACCAAAATGATGAAACGCCAGAGCCACGACAAAGTTCGCCAGATGCTGGATCTCCTGCCTGAAGACCAGCGCGAGGTGATCATCCTCCGTCATTACGCAGATCTTTCCTTCAAGGAAATAGCCGCGTTGACCAATTGCAGCATCAACACTGCCCTGGGTCGCATGCGCTATGGCCTGATCAATCTGCGCAAAATGATGACTGAAAAAAAGATTGCTTTGTAAAAATTTTTACTCTAACAAGAGGATCGTAAAGATGGTAGTCCATTCGCAGGTACGAAGAACACGATGGACGAAGTTTTTTAATAATCTTTAACTACCTTTAAGAAACGGGGAACGGACAGAACCGCTAACTTCATTGTGTGAAAAGATCCATTAAAAAAAATAATTGGGGTTCCTGCTCAAAAGAGCAGGAACCTTTTTGTTGGAAGAGCTTGTCATTCTGGCCCTCCATCTGGTGTTAAGCACTTGCCCTTGTCTTGCCGGAAGGCCGGGACAGAATGACGCCTAATTACGTTGCCATAGGCACCGAGAAAAGGAAGCCCGCTTTACGCGGGCTTCCTTAATTTTTTGAAGATGCCGCGGTGGAGGACAGCCCCCTGAAGGCGTCGAGGCCGCATTGGAGCCATTGGGCATAGGTCCTGGCATCGGGGGTATAGCCCACCGGGTAGGTCAGTAATTTTTCTTCGGGGCTGATCAGGACGTAGAACGGCTGGGAGGCATTCCCGAAATTCTCCGATTGCAGCGTTGCGAATTTATCGCCGACCGTACGGATCTCTTTTTTGCTGCCGTCGCCGGTGGTGAAGAGGAATTGCTGGTCGTCGGGCAGTTGTTTACGGTCGTCGACGTAAAGTGAGACCAGGATATAATCGCCTTTGATCAATCCCTTTACTTCCTGTTGCGGCCAGACGTTCTCTTCCATCTTCCGGCAGTTGACACACGCCCACCCGGTGAAATCGATGAGTATCGGTTTGTGCTCCTGTTTCGCGAGCTGCAGCGCCTTGTCGTAATCGTTGACGACATTGGCCTCGACTCCTTTGGTGGGTCCGGACGTGTAAAGACTATAGGAGAGGGGCGGCGGAAAACCGCTGACCAGCGCGCGGTTCGCATAGCGCGTATTGGTGAGTCCCGGTGAAAGATAGATGACGAACGCAAGGAAGAGCAGGCCGATAATGATCCTTGCTTTACTGAGCCGCTTCGGAGGAGGATCGTGATGGAATTTAATCACCCCGAACAGATAGAGTACGAGTGCCAGGCCGATCGCGATCCACAGACCGAAAAAAGTCTCTCGCTTGAGCAGTCCCCAATGAGTGACGAGATCCGCATTGGAAAGAAATTTGAGCATCAATGCCAGCTCGATGAATGCGAACACCTTTTTTACGGTATTCATCCAGTTCCCGGAACGGGGTAGTGTTGCCAGCCAGTTGGGGAATAGTGCGAACAGTGCGAATGGAAGGCCCAGCGCCAGGCCAAATCCGGCCATCGCCACCGTGAGCTGTACAGCGCCGCCGCTTTGACTGAGGGCACCAACCAGCAATGAGCCGAGGATGGGGCCGGTGCAGGAAAACGAAACGATGGCCAGCGTCAGCGCCATGAAGAAGATGCCGCCCAGCGAACGCATATTGGACCGCGAATCTATGGTATTCGAAATACTACTTGGGAGCGTGATCTCGAAGAGCCCGAAAAAGGAAAGCGCGAAGACCAGGAAGATCAGAGCAAAAGCAATATTGAGCCAGACATTGGTGGATATGCTGTTGAGGATATTTGCGTTGTTGGCTTTCAGAAAATAGAATGGTACGCTGATCAGGACGTAGATCAGGAAGATGAAAAATCCATACAGGAAGGCATTGGTGATACCCCTGGACCGCGAACCCGCCTGTTTGGTAAAAAAGCCGACGGTGAGCGGAATCATCGGGAATGTGCAGGGCATGATCAAACCCAACAAGCCGCCGAGGAACCCGAGGATGAAAATGCTGAGCATCCCTTTCGAGCCTTCTGTTCCTGTGCCTCCGCATTTATGAACGGGGTTGGCCAGATCGATACCGGCCAGCCTGAGCCGGCCGTCCGAAGACTGGAGACTCGTCGATTTTGCCATAAGGCTTCCGTCGGCGGCATATCCGAACCGAAACGTTTGTTCGGCTGTGACGATCGAGTCCTTTCCGAATTCGGCCATATAGGCGATGGTTCCCTTCAGGTCGGAAGAGGGTTTGGTTATGCCGGGGCGAAGATGAACGATCCATTCGACGTCGCCGGTAAAATAGCGGGTGATGGCTCCGAGGACGGTGTCTCTTGCCGTTACCAGGTGTCCTATTTCTTCAATGCCCGTGATGGTGGCGTTTGCTCCGCTGTCCAGGGTCACCCTCGAATTGACGAGACTGTCCGGCATAGTCGTGGAATATAGTTTCCATCCGTCGTTGATGCGGGCATGGAACACCATGGCACCGGGTTGCGAAGAGAATTCCCAGGTAACTGGTTTTTGAGGAGAATCGGTTTGGGCGAAGGAGCCTGACGAAACGGCCAGGATCACAGCCAGTGTCAGTAAAGGCGGGCTGCAAAAATGAAGGAAACGATTACCCACCGATATTCACTTTTATATCCACGTCGGCGGGAGGAAGACATTCATGATCGTTGCAGACCATGAATTCCACTTTACCGGCCAGCGAGGTCTTGACGTTGCTCCTTAACCTGACGACCTGGACGAAGTCCACGGTCCTTTCATAATATTTTACATCGTGGTTCCAGGCGCTCTCGAATTTTTTGACGAGCTGGCCTTTTTCCTTCACGCCACCATCGAGGATGAACAGCGGATTCTTTGTAAACGTAAAGGAGGTTGGAATAGGTCCGTCGCCGCCGGCGTCCTGTGCATACATGTGAAAATCACCGCCGATGGTGGCGATCATGTGTACTTCATAGGTCTTGTCGCCGATCTTTTTTGCGGACCAGGTCCAGTTGACCTGCTTGCTGGATTGGGCCATGCCGATACTGCCGGCCAGAAGGGATGCGGCGAGGAGGATTGCTTTATTCATATGGACGTAAAGTTCAGGTTTCGATTGTTACAAAAAGGCTAAATATTGACCAGGCTGGCCTGGCGGGTGACGGGCCGTGTTTCCGTATCGATGAACAGCGTGTGGAAGATCGCTTTCCCATCGGTATTGCCCAACGCCGCGGAGCAGGCGCGTTCCGGGTGGGGCATCATTCCGAATACATTACGCGTCTTATTACAAATACCTGCAATATTTCTCAAGCTGCCATTGGCGTTGGCCGCATCGACAATGCGCCCCTGTTCATCACAGTAACGATAGATCACCTGTCCATTCGCCTCGAGCTCGTCGAGGGTCTTCTCATCGGCATAGTACCGGCCTTCGCCATGTGCAATGGGGATCTTGAGGGCCTTGCCTTTATCTCCTTCGCCGCGGAGGAATATATTCCTGGAAATGAACTGTTGGTTGGCATTGCGCAGAAGCGCTCCGGGAAGCAGGTGGGATTCGCAGAGGATCTGGAAGCCGTTGCAGACGCCGAACACCCTACCCCCTTCTCCGGCGAAACGGGTGACGCTTTGCATGATCGGGCTGAAACGCGCGATGGCACCGCACCGCAGGTAGTCGCCGTAGGAAAATCCGCCCGGCAGGATGATACAGTCTTCGGGTCCGAAACCGGTCAGTGCGGTATCCTTGTGCCAAAGCATGACCACTTCCTGTCCAAGATCGTATTTCAGCGCATCCTGCATGTCACGGTCACAGTTGGAACCCGGGAAAACCACTACTCCGAATTTCATAGACGACGATTGGTTTGAGGGTGCAAGTTACGAATTTTCCCCGAAGGGAAGATCGGCGGGCCGACATCGGGGTGGGTGAAGGGAAGGTTGGCGGGCAGACATCGGGGAGCGGATGCGATAACGATACCGCTCATATCAAATGCGGGTAATAGTTCATTATGAAGATGTAAATGACGATCAACCAATGCAGTATATTGGGGCCGATCGTTTTGACCGGGTAATAATAGGCGGCGGCATGGAAGGCGGCCAGGGGCACAGCCATAATAATCCAGTTCTCATAGGAGTTGACGCGGTTGATCAGGATGATCACTACCGCTACCATGAGAAATAAAAGTAGCAGGCTCCAGCTTTTGCGTATCTGGATAAGGAATTTGCTCAGGTTCTTCTGGATGAAAAAGCCGCCTATGATGAAGGGAATAACGAGCCAGCCGGCGCCCATGGCGGTCCAGATGGAGGATGGCAGCGCAGGCACGTTGAAAACGACCGAAGGAGCGACATCGGCCCATTTCCAGTGACCGGAAAGCGTCAGCAGGAGAAACAGGAAATAATAAGGACAGGTGAAGCCGAGCAGACCGACCAGCCATTCGCGTATCCGGAAGGGCCGCATGGTCAGCAGCGCGCAAAGCACCAGCAGGATAAAGGCGACTGCCGGGATATAAAGCAGCGACACGATACCCGTCCAGATGCCGATATTAAAAATGGTTGAGCCAGGGCGATGGCTGTTATAAAGGTCCATCATCCGATACCATACCCAGATCATAATCGTATTGATAAGGAGCGGAGCGGAAAAATGGCCCCAGTCGGGCAGTAACGACGTTATGAGGATATAAGACATGCCGGGCAGGAAATTGGGTTTCGGCAGGACCTTGTAGTTATTGAAAACGCTGTCGAAAAGGGTGGCCTGGGTGACGAGGAGCAGGAAGGTCAGCAACGACCACAGAAAGGGGGCCGATTGGAAGGCGCCATCCAGGAAACGCAGGATCACCCGATAGAGATAGTTGTCCTCGGGGTGCAGGGCAGGTACAACAGGGTGAAGGAATAAAGAAAATTTTAATACCAGTGCATAAAGGACCAGTAAGAGCGCATTTGCGGGGGTTTTCTGTTTAAATATGCCGATCACCGGGCGTGGGGTCTTGTCGTTATTTAGAAATCAACTTTTGCAAAGCAAAGATAATTTCTGTAAAGACATGGAATAATTGATTCATAGCTGCTGACCTGCTTGCCATAACGCGGCATGAAATCATATCCGCGGTCCAGGTTGTGGAGGGTCGGATAGCGGGTGACCCTTCCTTCGGGAGAGATGCTTTGGTCATTCAGCAGCATGTTGCGGCGCTCGTACAGGTTGAAGAGGAAATGCAGCTCTCCACCGGTATTGACCAGCTCGTAGGAGATCAGGTTTTCCGTCTCATCGTCGAACTGGCTCTTGGGGATAACGCTGCTCCATTGCAGATTGCCTGCCTGGTCGAAGGAAAGCACCATGATATTCTCGGCATGAAAACGTGTGGCATAGTTGCCATAGTTCCTGGTCCAGGGGTTATAGTAGGGGCTATAATAATAAGGTGAGTAAAATCCGCCGGGGCCGAAAGCGGGGTTATACATATAGTCCCACCGGTTGAACATATTTCCCCGGGACGTTGTGTACAGGGCCTCGGTCACCAACAGGTAGCCTCCATCGCGTTTGGTGATGATATGTTTGATAAAATAGTCGTTGAATGCCATCCGTATATTATCGTCGGAGCTTTTGGCCTGCCCCCGGAGCTCGTCGCTGAAAACTATGGTATTCTCTTCCGCTTTGCTGTCGGTGGCCTTGTCCCAGATGACGGAGTACAGGCCTTCTATATTGCCACGCCGTTGTTTGTAGTAAAACCCGGACAGGATAAATCGCTTGTTATGATTGTCGACCTTTATTTTGATCTCGTCCAAAATGCGGTCGCCCGACCCGATGTCCTTTACCGAAAAGCTATCCGAAGTAGGGCCTTTGGTGACGATGTTGACCTTCGTAATATAATCGTTGCTGCCGCTGCGCATATACCTGCCAAAAACAAGCTCGCCATCATTGTCCAGCTGGAAATCGGTGAACAGATCGTTCCTTTCGTCCATCGGGAGATAGATCCGGTGGCGGTCGAGGACGTTCAGCTGCGGGTCGTACAAAAAAGTAGTGAACATGAAATTGCGGGGATTGCGGCTATTGATCTTGAAGACCATGATCCGCTGTTTATCCTCGCTTAGGATGGTGGTATAGATCTTATTATTGGAGGCGAATCCGACCTGGGTCGTGTCGAGCTCGATCGGATTGCCGATCTTCTGCGCCTGACCGTTCATCCTGACTGCCGTGCAATGGACGATGTTCCGGTGCTGGTATTCATAGATAAGATAGAAGTAATCGGGGTACGCCACGAAGTCGACGTTGATATATTTGTCCGGCATGAAAGTCAGCGGCACGCGTTGCTGAAGCTTCATATCGCTGTCGTAGACGCTGATGGCGCTGTTGGAATTGTTATTCTTGAATACCAGATAGTTACCATCGATCTTTCCGATAATTTCGAAATTGGTGCGGCGTCCGTCTTCCCGTTCGGGTTCGGAATACGTGATCTGCTGGACCTGGGCTTTTGTTCGTTCGGGAGCCAGGATCAGCGTGGAGAAGCTAAGCATCAGCGGCAGGCAGGACAGGATTCTGCTCATCGTGTACACTCGCGGTTTTAATGAGGTTCTAAGATAACGAAAACTTTCCGGTAGAGGCAGGTCGGCTTTACCGGCGGCTTTCCCTTCATCCTACCATCCTACGGACAATTTTGGGCAGGGGTTGCCGCGGGAGGAGGGGAGGACAAGATGGGAGGTCGCCGGAAGAGAAGAGACGGACTATTTAAGGGATTGCCCATTGGGGGTCGCCGGGCCGGGGAGGGTGAGTTCCGCAGCCTGGCGGGACATGACGCGGAAAATTCAAGTTTTTGGTTGTAATTTTGGCGGCATTGTGAGCAAACAGATCAACCAAGTAAGCTTTGCTAACTTAGTCATAGCATTAGGCATCATTTACGGCGATATCGGGACCTCTCCCCTCTACGTTCTAAACGCCATTATCCCCGGTAGGATCATAGACGAAAAGCTGATCCTGGGTTCGCTGTCCTGTATTATCTGGACGCTGACCCTGCAGACGACCGTAAAATACGTTTGGTTGACCTTAAAGGCTGACAATAAGGGAGAAGGAGGTATATTTTCGTTATATGCACTCGTTCGCCGGCAAAAGAGATGGCTCGTGATCCCAGCGATGCTGGGGGGTGCGGCCCTGCTCGCCGACGGCATGATCACGCCTCCGATCTCCGTGACCTCGGCTATCGAAGGTCTGCGGCAGTTGCCCGCCTTCCATTTCGTCGACCAGTCCACGATCGTTTATATCGTCATCGGTATCCTGGTAGTCCTCTTCTTCCTGCAGCAGTTCGGGACGGAATCGATCGGGAAGCTGTTTGGACCGATCATGTTCATCTGGTTCACCATGATGGCCGTGCTGGGATGCAACCACCTGCTCGACGACCTGCACATTTTCAAGGCGCTGAGCCCTCATTATGCCATCGAATTGCTGACCACTTATAAAAACGGTTTCTGGATACTGGGCGCCGTTTTCCTTTGTACCACGGGGGCCGAAGCCCTTTATTCCGATCTCGGTCACTGCGGACGGGGCAACATCCGTAACTCCTGGATCTATGTTAAGATCTGCCTGATCCTGAGCTACCTCGGGCAGGGTGCGTACCTGTTGAAACAGTACAACGGCAGGATCTTCGATACGACCGTCAACAATCCTTTTTTCAACATCATGCCTTCCTGGTTCCTGATACCGGGGCTCATCATTGCGACGGCTGCGGCCATCATTGCCAGCCAGGCCCTGATCACGGGGTCCTACACGCTGATCAGCGAGAGCATGCGGCTCAATCTCTGGCCCAAATTGCGGATCAGCTATCCGACGGAAGAACGCGGCCAGTCCTATATCCCGGCGATCAACTTCATGCTGTTCATCGGTTGTACGGGGATCGTATTGTATTTCAGAAGCTCGGCACATATGGAAGCGGCCTACGGCCTGGCCATCACCCTGTGTATGCTGGCCACCTCTATCCTGTTCTCCAATTACCTGATCTCGAGACGAACGAACTCGGTGTTGATCTATCTTTACCTGGCTGTCTACCTTACTATCGAGATCAGTTTCCTGACGGCCAACCTGGAGAAATTTCCGCATGGAGGTTTTGTGACGCTGATCGTCGGCGGCGGTTTGTTCGGGGTCATGTTCGTCTGGTTCAGGGCCCGGAAGATCAAGAACCGCTATGTGGAATTCGTTCGGATGGAGCATTATATCCCGCAGATACAGGAGCTGAGCAATGACCGTTCGGTACCCAAAGCGGCAACCCACCTGGTCTATATGACGAGCGCCAACAACCCGAAAGAGATCGAGCATAAGATAATTTATTCCATACTGAATAAAAAACCCAAGCGGGCCGATATCTACTGGTTCGTGCACGTGGACACGATGGATGATCCTTACACAGCCGAATATTCCGTGGAGCACATCATTCCCAACGATATCATCCGCGTCGAATTCCGGCTTGGTTTCCGCATCGAGCCCAAGATCAATCTCATGTTCCGCAAAGTGGTGGAAGACCTGGTAAACAACCGGGAAGTGAACATCACCAGCCGTTATGAATCCCTGGAAAGGAACAATGTCGTCGGGGATTTTCAATTCATAGTCATGGAAAAATACCTGAGCCAGGACAATGAGCTCCCCTTTTTCGAGCGGGTGGTCATGAAACTGTATTTCTGGCTGAAGGAGCTGAGCCTCTCCGAGGAACGCGGTTTCGGGCTTGACCCTTCCAATGTCACCATTGAAAAATTCCCGCTGATTGTCTCTCCTGTGCCGAATTTCAATCTCCAACGGATAGAAGTCGAATGAAACGGAAGATGCTTTTCCGGTGGTTGAAGGTCGTTCTGCTGGCATACGGAGTGATCGGGATAGCCGTCTACTATGGTCAGAACCGGCTGCTGTTGCATCCGGAGCCTCTGCCGCGGGACGAGGCTTTTACCTTTACACAGCCCTTTGCCGAACTGAACCTCCCGTATGACGCGGAAACCAATCTGAATATCATCGAATTCAAGGCGACGGATCGACCGGCGGACAGTCTTGCGAAAGGCATCGTGCTCTATTTTCCGGATGGCAAAGGAAATATTACGACCAATTCAGGAGAAGCGTCTGCTTTTACTTCGAGAGGATACGAGTTCTGGATAATGGATTACCCCGGTTTCGGCAAGAGCACAGGCATTTTCTCCGAACGGAATGTGTATGCCTATGCGCTGGAATTCTATAAGCTGGCCCGCAGCCGGTGGAAACCATCGCAGATCGTGCTTTGCGGACAGGGTCTTGGGACGGGCATCGCGGCGCAGCTGGCTTCGGTGCGAAATTGCAGGCGGCTCATCCTTATTGACGCCTGTTACAGTGTGACCTCCAAATTTCGCAGGTGGCTATTTCTTTACCCCGTGAGCCTCATGGTACATTATCATTTCCCTACTTATCAATACCTGCCTGCCGTAACGGACCCCATTACCATTGTCGGAGGAGATAGGCGCTTGAAAGCCTTTTTGAAGCCCTGGGATGAATTTGACGAAAGAGGAGTCCCGTTCCTGCCCGATCAGATCGGAACTACACGTTGATTCTTGTTTTGCCGCACTTTTTCGGGGACCGCCCGGAGGATCTCCTGGTGGAGGGCCTGGACAAGCCGTTGCTTGATAAAATCGCGATGGGTTACCAGGCTGACCTCGCGCATGGGCGCCGGCCGCTGGAAATGACGGATGAGCCGTTGCTGTTTGCCGGTAAAATCCTGGACGGCGAGTTCGGGCAGGATGGTGATGCCGTCATTGAGCTCGACCATCCGGCGCAGGGTCTCCAGGCTGCCGGCTTCGTAATCGAAATGGCTTCCTTCCCTGCTGGCCTTTCTCAGCTCGCACAGCTTGACGATCTGGGAGCGAAAGCAATGTCCTTCTTCGAGCAGCCACAGTTTTTCGGGATCGATGTCACGGGCCAGCATATAGGTCTTCTTATAGGCAGCATTCTTCCGGGAAACATACACCAGCAGCTCTTCATAGAAAAGCACCTGCTCGCGGATGCCGTTCTCCTGCAGCGGTGTAACGAGAATGCCTACATCGATACGTCCTTCGCGCAGACGGGAGACGACGAGATCGGTCACCAGTTCGTTGACCACAAGCTTTACCTGCGGATATTTCGACGTGAAGGATTGAACGAACAGGGGTAGCAGATAAGGGGCCAGTGTAGGGATGACGCCGATGCGGAGTTCCCCGGTGAGGATGCCTTTTTTCGCCTGAACGATCTCGCCGATGACCAGTTTTTCGCCGAGTATCCTGCGGGCCTGCCCGATGATCTCGCGTCCCGTCTCGGTGGGGATGACGGGTTGTTTGCTGCGATCGAAGATCTTGAGACCGAGTTCTGCCTCCAGCCGCTGTACCTGCATGCTGAGCGTGGGTTGGGTGACAAAGCAATGTCCGGCCGCCGTGGCAAAATGGCGATAGGTATCGACGGCGACGATGTATTCCAGCTGAACGAAGGTCATGCTGTAAAGATATAGATTCGGTCTATAAGATGCAGATCAATAATAGGTAAAGCTGATCGAACCCGCGGCGGGGCCCAGTGAGCTCGACAGGGTGATCAGGCGTCCTTTCGAATCGGTCGTCTGGTTGTATTTCAGCGAAATACCAGGGGGCAGCCCATAGCCGATGCCGCCGACCGAATTGAAGGCGTGTTGGGAAACAGGGTCGACACTGCTGCCGAAGCCATCCAGCTGGAGGATGTATAGCAAGGGGCCTATCGCGTTCGTCATGGCCTGGTGGTAGGCTGGGTTCGTCAGCGAAGTAAATCCAAAATTCACGTTGCCTTCGAGCGAATCGGCCGTTCCCGCACTGTTCGGATAATAGATCCGCATATAGGCGACATTCCCGCTACTGAGGAACAGGGTATCGACCTGGTTGTTCGCACGCGTCCCATCGAACAACACGGTGGTGGCGATATTGCCGTTCGGGTAGGTGTAGTAGCCCACGTACCCGGTGCCGCTGACGCTGGTATCCTTGCTTATCCGTCCCTGTGCGTCATAGATCAGCGAATGGATATCGGTCAGGAATCCGGCAGCATACAAATAAGAAGAAGGGGTCTGGCTGTTGCCTGCCGGATAGGCGAAATAGGCGTTCCAGGCCCCGGCGGTAGGAGTTCCCTGCGACGAATCGTACTGGTATTGAGTGAACCGGGTAAGCCGGTGGGCGGTATCGTAGTAGAACGAATCGATCACCCTGGTCTGCGGGGAAAGGCTGACCACGGAAGACAGGTAAGCGGTGTTATTGGGATTGCCGTTATTCGACGAGCCGCTCTTTTTGCACGACGAGACCCAGAGGGCACCGGGGACGATCAGGATCGGAAGCCATTTTTTCATAGCAAGTGATGATTGGATGATAGACAAATGTACGTAATAGTCAGCAAAGTACACATTGGCTATCGGCGCGGTCGTCGTCGAGCTGCCTCCCGGGTATGAGACGGTCCTGGTCGGGAATGACACGTATTATTATTTCGGCGGAGTGTTCTATGTCGATAACGGACAGGGATACCAGATCGTGGCCGCACCACCGGGGGCAGTGGTGTCCGAGCTGCCGGCCGGAGCGGTCGAGCAGGACATCAATGGAGAGACCGTGTTGGTGTATAATAATGCCTATTACCTGCCGATATCGCAGGATGGGCAGGATGCCTATGAGGTAGTCACGCCCTGACGGGCGCGGGGCGGTGGGGCGGTGGGTTCGCCCTGAGCGGGACGCAGGTATGAAGGGGCCGCGGCATCCTATTCGCTGAGCACCGATCCGGTGGAGTCGACCGTGAGCGTATATTCGACGCCTATTTTCAGCGCGACATTGTCCATGCCGTGGCTGATGGGGAAGCCGTAGCAGACCGGATAGTCGTATTCGCAGACGACGTCGCGGATGATCTCTTCGACGGTAGCGCCGAAAGGCCGCATGGTATCCTTCATCTCCGTGAACCCGCCGATAACGAGACCGGCGAGACGGTCCAGCTTGCCGCTTCTTTTCAGCTGGCGCAGCATCCTGTCGACGTTGTAAAAATATTCTCCCACGTCCTCGAGGAAGAGGATCTTTCCATTCGTATCGATGTCCGAAACGCTGCCTACCAAATGAGCGAGCAGGGAGAGATTGCCGCCTACGAGGGGTCCGCCGGCCGTTCCGCTCCTGTTGGAGGGATGTGGCGGACAGGAATAGGACATCGGATCGCCCGCGAGCACGCGTCGCAGGGACTGAACTCCGGCCGTCAACACGCCCCCGTCGTTAAAGGCGCCGGCCATCGGGGCGTGCAGGGACGCTATCTTATAAATGGTAAAAAGATGGGTATGCAGGACCGTGATATCGCTGAACCCGATGATCCATTTGGGTTTTTGCAGGAAACGTGAGAAATCGATCCGGTCTATGATCCGGCTGAGCCCATAGCCGCCGCGACCGCAAAGGATGGCATCGACAGCCGGGTCGGTAAGCATCGTATGCAGATCGTCGAGACGCTGCTGATCGGTCCCGGAAAAATAGTTGTCCGAATCCCCGCCCAGGGTCCGGCCGGTACGGACGCGATAGCCCCACTCTTGCAGCGTTTCGATACAGGTGAGCGCCTTTTCGCGCGTCATGAAACCGGCGGGGCAGGTAATGCCGATGGTATCGCCGTTCCGGAGGAAAGGGGGGATCGTGATCATGCAGGATTAGTTGTTTGGAGACCGGCACCGGTCTTTTCCCGAAGCGCGACACTATCCGGTTTTACTTCGAACACATGCGGCATACCGTATTTCAGCGCGTAATTGTCTTTCTGGTGCCCGACGGGGAAATCGAAACAGACCGGATAGGAAAAAGGTTTTACCCGCGCGTTCACAATTTCATAGACCGAATGCCCGTATTCCTCCCCCGGGTCGTCGGGTTTGACCCTGAAACCGCCAACGATGAGACCGGCCAGCCTGTCCAGCCGCCCCGTACGCTGCAAATGCCAGAACATGCGGTCGATGCTGTAGAGGTATTCACCGGTGTCTTCCACGAACAGGATCTTTCCGGCCGTATCGATATCCGACACCGTTCCGGCGAGGGACTCGATGGTCTTGAGATTTCCGCCGACGATCGGTGCTTCCGCATAACCCGGGCGGTTCAAAGGATTAGGTATGGCGCTGTATTCCATCTTATCGCCGCTGAGCGCCCGGCGAATGGAAAGGATGCAATCCACCTGCACAGGTTCGGCTTTTGACCAGTCATCGGGGAAGCTGTTGCACATCTTGGAATGGATGGAGGCCAGGTTGAGGTTGGTGTGCAGGTGGCAGAGCAGAACCGTGACATCGCTGAAGCCGATGATCCACTTGGGATGATGGGACAGCGGGGAAAAATCCAGCTGATCGATGATATGTACCGCTCCATATCCGCCGCGCGCGCACAGGATTGCGCCCAGCTCGGGATCGCGCAGCATCTTTTGGAAATCGGCGGCCCTTTCGTCGTCGGTCCCGCCAAAGATGAAATCTTTTTTCCCGACGGTTTCGCCTATTTTGACGCGGAAGCCCCAGCTTTCGATCAGCTGTACGGCCGGCTCTATTTCTTTGGCGGTGATATCGCCGGATGGGCAGGTGATGCCAATGGTGTCGCCCGGTCGAAGATAGGGAGGTACGATGAGGGGAATTTTGCTTGCAGCGAGTACGGGTCCTGCAGCGCCGATCGCCAGCAGTGACGATAGAAAGTTTTTTCGGTTCATCTTAACAATTACATTAATATTGCCGGGCTTAAAATTACTACTTTTAGCCTATGCGTGCTTTGAATGTGTCGTGGATCCGTTGTCTGGCGGCGTTGTTGGTCTGTGGAATATCGGTGGGGGGAGCCAGGGGACAGGATCTGACCGGACAATGGACGGGCACTGCGGCCGACAAGACATCGGATAGGAAGCAAAAGCTGGTACTGTCCATTACGGAAGGCGACTCTGCCTTTGGCGGTGTGTTGCACTGGTTTTCCCCCGAGACGCAGACTATCCGGCACATCATCGTCAGCGGACGTTTTTATGGCAAAGATTCTATCCTGACCGTCCGGGAAGACAGTACGCGGCAGCATGTTGTGGGCTATGTCGCGGGGAGCGATGCGGTAGCCGGAGGCGCGCCGGGCGGCTTTTATATCTTGTTCTATCGCAGGGCGGGAGGCCGCAGGGACATGCTCGAAGGGCATTGGTATACCAGCAACCAGGGCGTGAGGAAATCGGGTGATTGGACGATCCGGCTGGAAAAGAAGGCGCCTCCTTTTATCCCGCTGCCGGTGGCGAAGAACAGGAAAAAGGATTCCGCCGATCTGCGGCAGATGCAGGCTTTGCAGGCGCGCCAATCCGTTCTGGCGGCAAGGATCCCTGCTGAAGGCACCGACACCATACGGATAGCCCTGTACGATAATGGAGAGATCGACGGGGATTCGGTCAGTCTCTATATAAATAACCAGCTGCTGGCCCAACATGTGCGGCTGACGGCGGATGCGAAAGTCCTGCTGGTGCCCATCGATAAAAGCATTCCTGTCAATAAATTGGTACTGTTTGCGGAGAACCTGGGCAGGCTACCCCCGAATACCGCGCTGATGGAGGTAACGGTGCGGGGTAAGACCTACAATCTTTTCCTTTCAACGGATTATAAGCGGAATGCATCGGTAGAGTTCCTGCTGCAGGAGTGACTGCGGGCGGCGGGCCGCGGACGCCATTTACAGCTTCAAGTGGTGCGTTTTTGCGTAAATTTGCGTCCACATGACGAATCAACCGAAACGATACCTGATCACGGCCGCCCTTCCGTATGCCAATGGGCCGAAACATGTCGGTCACCTGGCGGGGGCCTACCTGCCCGCGGACATCTATGTCCGGTACCTGCGGGCGCAACGGCGGGACGTGGCTTTTATCTGTGGCAGCGACGAGCATGGAACGGCAATACCGATACAGGCGATGAAAGAAGGGACCACGCCGAGGGCTATCGTTGACAAATACCATGCGCTGCTGAAAGAGAATTTTGCCGAGCTCGGCATCTCTTTCGATATCTATCACCGGACGACCGAACCCATCCATCACGTTACCGCGCAGGAGTTCTTTTCCAATCTGAATGACAGGGGGGAACTGATCGTAATGGAGACCGAGCAATATTATGATGAGGAGGCCAGGACGTTTTTGGCGGACCGGTATATCGTGGGGACCTGCCCGGTATGCGGGAATCCGAGGGCTTATGGTGATCAGTGCGAAAATTGCGGAACGTCGTTAAGCCCGGATATGCTGATCGAACCGCGCAGCACTTTGAGCGGAAATCCGCCCATCAAGAAAAAGACAAAACACTGGTATCTGCCGCTGGACAGGCATGAAGCTTTTTTGCGCGAATGGATCCTTGGAACCCACCAGGACGACTGGCGGGCCAACGTGGTCGGACAGTGCAAGAGCTGGATCGACGGCGGGTTACAGCCCCGCGCCGTCACGAGGGACCTGGATTGGGGAGTAAAAGTTCCGCTGACCGAAGCGGAGGGGAAAGTGCTGTACGTCTGGTTCGACGCTCCGATCGGGTATATCAGCGCCACGAAACAATGGGCTATCGAAACGGGCAAAGACTGGGAACCGTATTGGTACGATAAGGATACCAAGCTGGTCCATTTTATCGGCAAGGACAATATCGTTTTTCACTGCATCATCTTCCCGATCATGCTGAGACTGCATGGGAATATCCTGCCCGACAACGTGCCCGCCAACGAATTCATGAACCTGGAAGGGGACAAGATGAGCACATCGCGGGGCTGGAGTGTGGAGATGGAGGATTATATTAATGATTTCATCAAACCGGCAAACGGGGGAGCCCAGCTCGCCGATAGTCTTCGGTATTACCTGACGAGCATCTCGCCCGAGACCAAGGACAGCGAATACACCTGGAAGGGTTTCCAGGACGCCAATAACAGCGAGCTGGTGGCGAAATTCGGGAATTTCGTGAACCGCACCTTCGTGCTGATGCACCGGCTGTGCAATGGAAAAGTACCGCCGTTGCATAAGGGCCGGATGGATCAATCGGACGAGGAGATGATCGCCGCCATCGGCGAAGCGAAGGCGAAGGTGGAAGGGCTGTTGGAAAGTTACCGCTTCCGCGAAGCGCAGTTTGAAGTCATCATGCTGTCCGACCTGGCCAATAAGTACATGCAGAAAAAAGAACCGTGGATCGTGGTGCGCAGTCTCGCCGAAACGCCGGACAATCAGCAGCTGATCGATAATTGTCTGCATGTCTGTTTGCAGCTGACCGCCAATCTGGCGATCCTGATCAATCCTTTCCTGCCCTTCACTGCGAAGAAGATGCTGCACATGATGAAAGTCGTGGAGAAGATGCTCGAGTGGGAAAATGCGGGCCGGCTCAACCTGTTGAGTGTCGGCTATAGTCTGCGGGCGCCGGAGCTGTTGTTCCGGAAGATAGAGGATGAGGAAATCTCGGTACAAACAGAGAAGTTGAGAAAGGCTGCCGGCGAAAAGCCAGGGCAGGCCACTCAAAAAAAACAGCCTCCGGCGAAATCCACGATCGTATACGATGATTTTGCAAAAATGGACCTGCGGGTAGGGACCATCGTCAGTGCCGAGAAAGTGGAAAAGGCGGATAAATTGTTGAAACTTGGCATCGATCTTGGATATGAGCAGCGGACTATCGTCTCCGGTATCGCATTGCATTACAAACCTGAAGAGATCATCGGTCGCCGGGTAGTGGTCGTAGCCAACCTGGCTCCGAGAAAGATGAAAGGTATCGAGAGCAATGGGATGATCCTTATGGCTGAAGATGGATCGGGGGGGCTTCATTTCGTGCATGCCGGCGAAAAGGCCGAACCCGGATCGGCGGTCAGCTGAGGGGTCGGGTGTAGTCCACACGAGGTTTTTTTTCTAAGGGTAACCGCTTAAATTTTTAGCCGCGGATACTTTGCGCTAACTATCAGCGTTTTTATTCGAAGGACTTTGTATATGTTCCAAATAACGAAGTCTTTGAATTATTTATCGGCAGATTACGAATACGAAAAAAATCTAATATCAATCTAACGCAATCCCAATTGTGCTATGAAGCAGAACTATTCTTATCGGATCTTACCGTACAACCGTTATAGTTCTTTATACCAGGAGAGAGAGAGTTTTTACCGTAGTTTCATCAACCAATATTATCTCGATTTTGCGCACCAGGTGTTGTCCCAGGATCACTATGCTTCCTATTTGACGAAGACATTGATCGCACCGCAGGATATACAGTTCGGGGCCTCTCCGCGCCGGGTGATCTGGAAGGTAGGCATGCCCTCTTTCCAGGTGAAGGACATCAATGACTTCAAGAACCACAAGATACTTTTCTATCGCACCAAGCTCCTCAAGCAGAAGGTGCTTATACAGTTTCATTTCATCAACAATCTTTTCTATTACTCGCAGCTGAGCTTCCTTACGTTTACCGAGAAGACCAACAACATCCTTTTCGACTCCATCAAAGCCAAATACGAATGCCCCGAGAATTTCGAGGAGCAGGACAAGGCATGCATGACCGACATCTGCGGTAACCGGCTGATCATCGAGAAAGGCATCTACCTTACCGTCAGCTATATCACCGGTGACACCTATCCCCGCGAGCTGATGAAAGACCAGATGGATCAAAAACGCGAGCTGGTCAGCAGGGCCGACAACTACGAGATCGACAAGCTGAGCAAGATCCTTTAATTTCTTCCTCCAAAACATCAGGCCCAACGTTTTTTTTCGGTATCTTCGATCAAGATAGTTGTTTAACTAACTAATTAACCGTATGAACCGTTTTATCAAAAAAGTGGCCGTTTTGGGAAGCGGGGTAATGGGTTCCAGGATCGCCTGTCATTTTGCCGGTACCGGTGTCCAGACCATCTTGCTGGACATCGCCCCGAAGGAGCTTACCGCGGCGGAAACGGCCAAAAAGCTTACCCTGGAACATCCCGCCGTCCGGAACAGGATCGTGAACGACGCACTTGCTGCGGCTGTTAAATCGAACCCTTCGCCCATCTATACGAAAGAGGTGACTGAGCGGATCACGACCGGGAATTTCAGCGACAACATGAAGGACATTGCCGGCTGCGACTGGATCATCGAAGTGGTTGTAGAAAGGCTCGACATAAAAAAGCAGGTGTTCACGGAAGTGGAAAAGTACCGCAGGCCGGGGACCCTGATCACTTCGAACACGTCGGGCATTCCGATTCACCTGATGGCCGAGGGACGGAGCGAAGACTTCAAGAAGCATTTTTGCGGCACGCACTTTTTCAATCCACCCCGTTATTTGCGTCTACTCGAGATCATCCCTACGCCGTGGACCGACGAGGAGGTGGTTGGTTTCCTGCTGCATTACGGCGATCTCCATCTTGGGAAGACCACGGTGCTTTGCAAGGATACCCCCGCCTTTATCGCCAACCGCATCGGCGTGTACGGGATCATGGCGATATTCCGGCTGGTCGATCAGATGGAGCTGACCGTCGATGAGGTGGACGCTCTGACGGGGCCGCTGATCGGGAGGCCCAGGTCCGCCACCTTCCGGACCGCGGATGTGGTCGGCATCGACACCCTGGTCAAGGTCGCAAAGGGGGTTGCGGAAAATTGTCCCAAGGACGAGCAGCGGGATGTCTTCACCATTCCTTCGTGGCTGGATAAGATGATCGCCAATAACTGGCTCGGGGACAAGACAGGGCAGGGTTTTTTCAAAAAAACGAAGGGTGCGGGCGGTGAAAAAGAGATCCTGACGCTTGATCTGGGGACGATGGAATATGGTCCGCGTCAACGTCCGAAATTCGCGTCTGTGGATGCGGCAAAGGCCGTCGATGACCTGAAGGTCCGGCTTCAGACATTGGTGCAGGCGACAGACAGGGCCGGGGAATTCTTACGGAAGTTCCACTACGGTCTGTTCTCCTATATTTCGCATCGCATACCGGAAATATCCGATGAACTATACCGGTTGGATGACGCCATGATGGCGGGTTTCGGTTGGGAGGTCGGCGCATTTGAAAGCTGGGATGTACTGGGTGTTGCGGCGACGGCGCAGAAAATGAAGGCTGCGGGTTATACGGTGGCTCCCTGGGTGGAGGAAATGCTGGCGGCCGGAAACTCCACCTTCTATAAAGTAGAAGGCGGTAAACGGTGGTATTATGATATTGCAACCCGCAAATATGTCTCGTTGCCGGGCGGCAGCGCGTTTTTAGTGATGAAAAATTTCGAAGAGCAGACGGTATGGAAGAACAGCGCCTGCCGGACCTATCACCTGGGCGATGAGGTCCTGGGGCTGGAATGGAATACCAAGATGGGTACGATCGGCGGAGAAGTGCTGGAAGGGATCCAGCGCTCCATCGGTCTGGCGGAAGAAAAATACAAAGGGCTGGTGATCGCCGGCGACGGAACGAATTTCAGCGCGGGCGCGAATGTAGGTCTCATCTTTATGCTGGCCATCGAGCAGGACTACGACGAGCTGGACATGGCCGTGCGGCAGTTCCAGCAAACGATGATGCGGGCGCGTTATTCGGCCGTGCCCGTGGTCGTGGCCCCGCATGGGCTGACGCTTGGAGGCGCCTGCGAGCTGAGCCTGCATGCCGACCGGGTGGTACCGGCCGCCGAAACCTACATCGGGCTGGTGGAGCTGGGCATTGGAGTGATCCCCGGCGGAGGCGGCACCAAGGAATTTGCGTTGCGGGCAGCCGACGAAATGCACGAAGGCGAACCGGAAACGATCACGTTGAAAGACCGCTTCTTTACCGTCGCCACGGCAAAGGTCTCCACATCGGCTTATGAGGCCTTCGGGCTGGGCATCCTGCGAAAGGGCCGTGACATCGTCAGCATCAACCAGGGCCGGCGGATCGCCGAAGCCAAACAGTCGGTCATCGAGCTATACGATGATGGCTATACGATGCCGATCCCGCGAAAAGATGTCAGGGTGCTGGGGAGAAGCGCACTGGGCGCGTTGTATGCAGGCATCAACGGGATGTGGCGGGGACACTATGCGACCGATCACGATGTGGTGGTGGCCAAAAAGTTGGCATACGTTATGTGCGGTGGCGATCTGAGCGAAGCCACGCCGGTCACCGAACAATACCTGCTCGACCTGGAGCGGGAGGCCTTCCTCAGTCTTTGCGGGGAAAAGAAAACGCTGGAGCGGATCCAGAGCGTGCTGAAGACGGGGCGGCCGATCAGGAATTGAGCGCGAAGGCCGGGGGCCGGAAGAATCGAAGCCATAGGACGAAGCGGTCGCGTGTCGGGATCCGAAACCGATCCCCGCGCCGATTTTTAAGGAACCCAAGAATTAGTATATTGTGCCATGGGCGAAGCGGAATTAAATACCTCTGCACACGAATTGATCATTCGGTCTGTACTTTACTTTTACGGCGGGGCGGCCGACAAGACGCTTGCCATACAAATCGCCGATGATATCGGCAGGGCCTGGAACGAGCCGGGGAGCAGGACAAAGATAAAAGGAGAGTGGTATACCGTGCGGTTCGATATCGAGGGGCGTTATCATCCGGACCTGCAGCCGGCGTCCGTGTGGCACAATACCGATCCGCGGCTGAATTTTTTCCGGATCGAAGAGTATTCGCAGCACGATATCTCCTCCGTCGACGGGCTGGGATGCAATACCGGCTATTTCAAGCTGGGCAATCTGCTGAATCACTCTACGACGGCTGCGCATGAATACGGGCATACGCTGGGCCTGGATCATCCCAAGGACCTCGACATCCGTGGGAAGGGCCAGCCGGGGATCATGTATCCGAGGGGGACGCTGTGCGATCCTGCTTATCAATACGACCCGGCTGCTCCGGCGGGAGGACCGGGAGGGACATTGAATCCGTTCACCCGCAAAGTGCTGGACAGCGATATTGCCGGTCTGCGGCTGTCGCGGTTGACGTTCGACGGCAAATCGTTGCCGATCGTGGGGGAGTTCTCCTCGTGGTACCATGAGAAACACGCGGAAGTGGCAAAATGAAGGGCGGGCCCGAAGGCCGCCGAAGTGGCAAAATGAAAATTCTATCCATACAAGCCGTGACCAAATTCTATGGCCGGATCAGGGCGCTGCACAATGTCACGTTCGACGTGCCGGCCGGTTCGGTGTTCGGTGTGCTTGGCCCTAACGGCAGTGGCAAAACGACCTTACTCGGCATCGTCATGGATGTCCTGAAGGCCAGCAGCGGTCAGTATTCCTGGTTTGGCGAACCGCCTTCCGAAAAACAGCGCCGGCAGATCGGTACGTTGCTGGAAACCCCCAATTTCTATCATTATTTGTCGGGCGAGGAGAATCTCCGGATCGCGGCCGCCATTAAGGGAAGAGGGAAAGAAGACATCCCGCGCGTGCTCGAAGCCGTCAAGCTCAGCGAACGAAAGGGTTCCAGGTTCAGCACGTATTCGCTCGGTATGAAACAGCGGCTGGCGCTCGCCTCCTGTCTGCTGGGCGATCCGAGGGTCCTGGTATTCGATGAGCCGACCAACGGACTGGACCCTGTGGGCATCGCCGAGACGCGGGAACTGATCCGGCAACTCGCGCGCGAGGGAAAGACGATCCTGCTCGCCAGTCACCTGCTCGATGAAGTGGAGAAGGTCTGTACGCATGTCGCCATCCTGCAAAAAGGTCAGCTACTCATGGCAGGAGACGTCAACGAAGTATTGCTGAACGAAGATTTTGTCGAGCTGGGAGCCGGACCCGCGGCGCTCGAACCGCTAAAACGATTGTTGGAGTCGCTGCCCGGCGTGCGGCAGCTGAAGATGCAGGATGAGCATGTACAGGTCTATTTTGCCGACGGCGTCATGGACCCTTCCGATCTGAACCGTTACTGCTTCGAACAAGGGATAGCGTTGAAACATCTGCAATTGCGCAAGAGAAGCCTGGAAAGCAAATTCATGGAGATCACCAAATAACCCTAACGACATGGTACAAACACTGCGGGTGGAATGGCTGAAGGTGCGAAGTTATCGTACATTTTGGATCTTGCTCGGCATGACGATCCTAAGCATCCCCGGTCTGACCTATATGCTTTTCGATCTGATGAAGAACAGCTTTCCAAGAGGGAAAGGAACGGCTATCCTGGGCAGCCCGTTCGCCTTACCCGATGCCTGGCAGACCGTCAGTTGGAATTCGACGCTGCTGTTCATCCTTCCCGCCATCCTGATCATCACCTTAACGACCAATGAATTCACTTACAAAACGCACCGGCAGAACATCATCGACGGGTGGAGCAGGGGGCAATTCATCGGCGTAAAACTATTCGAAATCCTATTGCTGACCGTATTGTGCACGCTGGTAGTCTTCGCGACGACGCTGATCTTCGGCGCGGTGGTGAATAAATTGCCGGCCGGTGTAACGATGTGGCAGGGCTGCCGGTTCCTCTTTTTTTATTTTGTGCAGCTGATCTCCTATTCCACTATCGCTTTCCTGATGGCGTTGCTGATCAGGAGGGCTGGTCTTTCGATAGCGGCATTCCTGATCTATATGTTGGCAGAGAACATTGTGGTAGGCATCTTTCGCAATCTCTACAAGTTGAATGGAGTCGACTATCTGCCCGAGGAAGTAACCGACCGGCTCATCCCCCAGCCCTACCTCCGGAAAGTGTTGCAGACACCGGCGGATGCGACGAGATGGGAGCATCATTTGCCTGTTTACCTGGGAGTGGCTGCACTGTACCTGATCATTTACTGCGTCATCGCGGGGAAACGTTTTACGACGAGCGATCTTTAGTGCGCTGCGCGGGAAGGTGCGCTGAGCAGCTGGTCCAGCGCGCTGTCGATGGAGGGGTACAGGAATTGAAAGCCTGCATTGCGCAGCTTGTCCGCGCTGGCGGTGGTACTTTTAAGCACCTCGATGCTCAGGCCGCCGAGCGCTATTTTCAATAGAAAAGACGGGATATAGACCGGGACGAAATAGCGGCCCTTGAGCCGTCGCGCCAGATTGGTCGTCAGCGTCCGGTTATCGACCGGTTGCGGAGCCACGGCATTGTATATACCGGTGTAGTCGTCGTCATCGGCTGCAAGGAGAAAAAGCCGGCAGACGTCGTCGATGTGTATCCAGCTGAATACCTGGCGGCCGCTGCCGAGGATGGCGGCTATACCCATTCTGACGGGGCGGAGGAATTCCTTCAGGGCGCCACCCTTGGGGGTGAGAACAGGGCCGATACGAAAGATGACCAATCGCTTTCCCATCGATGATACGGGCGATATCGCTTCTTCCCAATGGCGGCAGGTCTCCCCGAGAAAAGCGTTGTCGGCCGGATCGGTCTCCCTGAACGGGCGGGGATTGGGGATAGCCGGATCGGCGCCGTACCATCCGATTCCGGAGGCGCTTATCACGGCGCGGACGTTGTTGGGTATCTCGCGCAGGGCTTTGACCAATAAGGCGCCGCTTTGGACGCGACTGTCTTCGATCACGCGTTTCCGTTCGGCGCTCCATCGTTTGTCGGCGATGCCTGCACCCGCCAAATGGATAATGACGTCGGTCTGGCGGATCGCTTCTGCATCGATACTGCCCGTGGCAGGGTCCCAATGAAAGACGGATGGCTGACCAGCCGCTGCGGATGGATGGGATGTTTTGCGCGAGAGGATAAGGATGCGATGGCCCTGTTCGGAGAGCAGCGCGCTCAGCCTGGTGCCGATCAGACCTGTACCGCCGGAGATCAGGATCGTGGACATGGTCAGTTGACGATTTGGTTTAGCAATAATACCATTATTAATCCTACCACAGATATCATGCTTTCCATGACGGTCCAGGTGGCGAAGGTCTGGCGGATGGTCAGATTGAAATACTCCTTGAATAGCCAGAAACCGCCGTCGTTGATATGCGAGAGGGTCATACTCCCTGCCCCTACCGCCAGTACCATCAGTTCCGGCCGCATCGCCGAGTGCTGGAATAACGGCAACAGGACGCCTACGGCCGTCAGCGCCGCTACCGTGGACGAGCCCGTGCAGATGCGGATCAACGCAGCGACGCACCACCCGGCGATCAGCGGTGAAATGGAGGTCCCTTTCAGGCTTTGCGCAATGTATTCGTTCACTCCTCCTTCGGTCATCACCTGCATGAAGGCGCCCGCACCGGCGATGATAAGCAGCACCGGCGCAATTCCTTTGAACGCGTCTTCCAGTGACCGCATGACGTGCGGTATGGAACGACCTCGCCGGAGTCCCAGTAGCCAGACGGCCATCAGCAACGAGATCAACATGGCGATATCGGGGTTCCCGATAAAGGCGATGCATTTCTTGAGGAGGAGAAAAGACGTCGGACCGCCCGGGAGCAGACCGGACACGGAAGTGACCGTGAGCAGGATCAGCGGCATGAGGGCTGACAGGAGGCTGGTGGTCAGGGCCGGCAGCTGCTGCGGTTCCATCAGGTGGATGGTGAGGACGGCTGGATTGGGTTTGGGCCGGTAGCGTCTCATCGTCCTTCCGAAGACGATACCCGAAATGATAATGGTCGGCGTGGCTACGATGATGCCATATAACAAGGTCCTACCGATATCCGCATGCAATTGTTCGGCGATTGCCGTTGCGGAAGGATGGGGAGGAAGGAATCCATGGGCCACCGACAGGGCGGCGAGGACGGGGATGCCGAGGAATAACAGGGGAAGACCTGTCGACGCGGCAACGGCAAAGATCAGCGGCATCAGCACCATGAAACCCGCCGAATAGAACATCGGAAGACCGACCAGGAAGCCGGATAAAGCCATCGCCCATTGGATGCGACGGATCCCGGACAATTTGACCAGGGATTGCGTTATCTGTTGCGCCGCGCCGCTGTCGGCAATGAGTTTCCCGAGCATGGCGCCGAAACCAAGGATGATGACGAGCGATCCCATGATATTGCCGATGCCTTTCCGGATGGCGTCGACGATGTGGCGGATGTCGAGACCGCAGGCCATGCCGAGACCGATGCTGACGATGACAAAGGAGATGAAGGTGTCCAGTTTCGCCCAGACGATGAGAAGGATCAGGCAGCCGATGCCGATAAAGGAGAGCAGGAGGGGCATGGGATTAAAGATAGGGAAAAATCCCCCCGGAGAGCCGGGGGGAATAAAACAACTAAAAACAAACTATCGGTGGACGGGGGCGCGCCGCGCTATGCGCGGCGCGGAAGGCTAATCCGGGCGCTTGCCGTCCAAAAAAGTATTGATCGTGCTGATCTCCGTGTTGTTGTTCTCATCGGTCTTTACTTCATAATTGCTGTAGAAGTTTTCGACATTGGAGATCGTGTTGTACAATTCTAAATTACGGCGGATGTAGGCCGGCACAGTTTCGAACTCATTATTCGGATCGGCAGCATTGACATTGAACGACAGGTTTCGCAACTTGTTGATACGTTCGGCTGCGCGGCGTTTGAGATCATCCGCATCGTCCTGCGCGGCAGGTTCCTCTACGGGTGAGGTCGGCACCGAAAGCGAGTGAGTCGGATGGGCCCCAGGCTCATCCGCCGTCGGAACCGTGTCCCGGAATACCAGTTGCATGTCGGATGAAGCGTCTTCCTGTTGAGACGGATCAGGGACAGGAGTATTCAGGGTTGGGTCCTTGATGGGAGGGTTGTGTTCCGGCATCGCCTTTGGAGAACCTTCGGCAGCCGCGGGAAGGGATTGTTTTTCGTTCCAATTGTCTTCCGCATAAATATTGGATGGTCTTGCGAGGTATCCCCCGGACGCTGCAGACGCCGGAGAATGTTTTGAAGCGGCGGGAGCCGTCTGTTCTTTTGCTTTTAGTACGGTCGGGAGTTCCGGTTCCGGCGAGAGCACCCATTCGATGCGGAGCGGATTAGGAGGAGTCTCCGGCAAAGGAGCAGAAGGGGTCTCCTGCTCCATTACGGGCATGGGCGGGTTCGGAGCGTGGGCCGGTTGGAGGCTCGGCATCGGCGAGTGCTGGCTGTGGGCCGGCGGTGAGGTGAGCCCGGCTGTGTGCGAAGCGTAGGCCGGTTGGGCGGCCGGGTTCGGAGTGGGCAGGCTTATATGCGGGGCATGCGGGTGCAGCGCGTGCCGGGGCGTCTCCGCGGTCGATGGATTCGGAGGTAGAACAGGCCGGTTATCTGGGGTAGCTTCTTCCGAAGGCGAGTTCAGGGTCATGAGGATCTTCTCCTCTTTTTTGGCGGCGGGCTGTGTCTCCCGGACCTGGAAAGGTTCCCTGTGTTCGAAACCGGTAGCAATAAGGGTAATACCGAGGGACGAGCCGAGATGGTTATCGTAACCGAGACCCAGGATCACATCGGTGTGTTCACCTGCGCGGCTGAGCAGATGGTTCTGGATGATATCGACCTCATCCATGGTGAACTCGTGTTCGCCTTCGCTGGAATTGATGTTGATGAGGATCCATTTTGCGCCGCTGATATCGTTGTCGTTTAGCAATGGCGAATTGAGAGCTTCTTCGATGGCTTTCTGCGCCCGGTTGTCGCCTTTGGCCGCGGCGCTGCCCAGGATGGCTACTCCCCCGCTCCGCATGACAGTGCAGACATCCGCAAAATCCACATTGATCTGACCGGTGCTGTTGATCACATCGGTGATGCACTTGGCCGCCGTCGCCAGGACATTGTCCGCCTTGGCAAAGGCCTCTTTCATCTTGAGGTTACCGAATTGATGGCGCAGCTTGTCGTTGCTGATCACCAGCAGCGTGTCGACATACTGTTTCATCACGCGGATGCCTTCTTCGGCCTGCAGCTGTCTTTTACGTCCCTCGTAGGAAAATGGCGTGGTGATGATGCCCACCGTCAGGATGCCCAGGTCTTTGCATATCTTGGAGATAATCGGCGCACCCCCTGTGCCGGTGCCGCCGCCCATGCCAGCTGTGATGAATGCCATCTTGGTATTCACCTCGAGGATCCCCTTGATCTCCTCCAGGCTTTCTTCGGTAGCCTGTCTGCCGATATCCGGGTTGGCGCCGGCGCCAAGACCCTGTGTCAGATGGGGTCCGAGCTGTACTTTGTTGGGCACGCGGCTTTGCGCCAGCGCCTGCGCATCGGTATTTGCTATGATAAAATTCACTCCTTCGATGTTCTGGCTGAACATGTGGTTCACTGCATTGCTGCCACCACCACCCACACCAATGACCTTGATGATGGATGATTTCTCTTTCGGTAGATCAAAATGGATCATAAAAAAATAATTAAACGATTAATTACAGGGCGCTACGGGCGCCCGGCCGACGATATTATCAAAGCGCCCGGTCTTCCTCTTCCTTGAACAGGTCGATGATGCCGTCCTTGAATTTGCCCCAAAAATCCTTCATCCCTTTCCTGTTGCGGACCCTTACCTCCTGCACCGTTTCCTCGCTGACCATTTGGGTTTGAACTTCGGCCCTCCGAAGGTTTTCGGGGACCTCCACCTTGCGGTATTCCTTTTCGAATTCCTTTCGGTTGTGTTCGTAGTCGCTGTATCCTTTAAGGATAAGACCGATGCAGGTGGAATAGGTCGGCTTGGCCAGCTCGTCTATATGCCCCGCTGCAAGGTGCTCGGTAGGATAGCCGATGCGCGCGTTGAGACCGGTAATGTACTCGGTCAGCTGGATCAGGTGTCGCAACTGTGATCCCCCACCCGTCATGACCACTCCTCCATTGAGCATGCGGTTGTCGAGACCCACCTGCTTGAGATGATAGGTAACGAAATCCATGATCTCGCTCATCCGCGCCTGTATGATATTGGCCAGGTTCTTTACGCTGATCTCTTTTGCCGGCATACCGCGGAGGCCGGGAATGGTGATATAGGCATTGGCCTTAGCCTCGTTGGAAAGGGCCGAGCCGAATTGGACCTTCATCTGTTCGGCCTGCGTCTTGAGCACGCCCAGGCCCGTCTTGATGTCGTTGGTGATGTTCTCGCCCCCAAACGGGATCACGGCGGTATGTTTCAGGATACCTTCGTAGAACACGGCCAGATCGGTAGTGCCGCCGCCGATGTCGACGATGACCACGCCTGCTTCCAGGTCCTCCTGTCCCATGACGGCGGCGGCCGACGCCAGCGGCTGAAGGACCAGGTCCTTCGTATGCAGATCGCTTTTCTCCACGGCGCGGTTGATGTTCCGGATCGCATTCTTATCGCCGGTGATGATATGGAAATTGGCGCCGACCTTCACCCCTCCGTAACCGATGGGGTTCGGGATGTTCTGGAAATTGTCCACTGTGAATTCCTGCGGGATGACGTCGATGATCTGGTCGCCGGCGGGGATATAGGTCTTGTACTGATCGGCCACGAGCTGATCGATCTCGTGCCGGGTGATCTCTTCCTCGGTATTCTGGCGGACGATATCGCCGCGGGTCTGCAGGCTTTTGATATGATGACCAGCTATGCCGACATATACCTCGCTGATGGACAGGTTGGGATTCGAGGCATAGCAATTTTCGAGCGCCATCCTGATGGCTTTGATCGTTTCATCGATATTGAGCACCTGGCCGTGTTTGACCCCGTTGGAATTGGCGCGGCCGAAACCTAATATTTCGAGCTTGCCGTATTCATTTTTTCTTCCGGCTATGGCGGCGATCTTTGTCGTTCCGATGTCGAGGCCGACGATAATGGGTTGTTCGAGATTCATAGTTTAGTTTATTTAATCGTTGTTTTTTACGGTTTTGGGGGCAATATTGCCCTGGGTTTCCTGGGTTTGGCGGCCGGCGCGGCGGCAGGTTTGGCATTGGGTACGGTGGCGGAGCTGTCTCCTGCATTGGGTACCAGGTCATAGTTGGCCAGGTTTTGCTCCGTCATCGCATTATGGTCTTCGAGGGGACGTATATGTTGTTGCCGGGCGGTGTCCGGCTGTAATTGCTGTGCCGACCGGATCATCTGCCGGATATTATCGATACCCCTGAGCGAATCGATCCGGTTTTGGGCGGGGCCTTTGATCCTGCCTACGACCTGGCCCGCATAGGAAATATCTATCCGGTCATATTTGTCCATCCCGACATGGCTGAGCACCTCGCTATAGAAGAGGTAGAGGCGATGGAACTTGGCTGCGATATCGTTGCCGTCGCCGAAGCTGATCCGCTGATCGCCGATCTCCGGTTCCAGCTCGAAGTTTTTTTCCGGAGTGATGTCGACCTGGGCGATCTGCGCCATCCAGAATGGGACGCTGCGAAGGAATATGCTAAGCCGCAGGATGCCCGCGGACAGGGCGCTGTCCTCGCTCTTCGTCCTGAATTTCGACGCCGGGTAACCGGTGAATACCGGCAACCGGCTGGCAAACTTGTCCTGCAGCGGGAGGGGTACGCCGGTGCTGTCGATATAAAAGCTGTTCCCGTCGCGTGTAAAGATGCGGGCGACGGGAGTTCTTTCGGTGACCCTCACCTGCAAAATGCCGTTATTGTCGAAGAACAGCTGGGCATCCTTTATCCAAATATCCTTTTTCAATGCCGACTCCAGGCGCCGGAGGTCGAAGGTCTGGATCGCCCGCCCGTGTTCCTTGTCCGCGCCGGCGGAGATCAGCAGATCGGCGATCCCTTTCCGGTCGATGAATAAGCGGCCGCGGGGCATGGATTCTCCGTCGATGGTGACATGCCAGCCCTTGCAGGTGTTACTGTTCCGGTAGCGGATAGCCGCAACGAGCAATACCAGCACACCCGCGCCCGCCACCATCCAGAGGGCGGTCCTTACCACTGTTCGAATATGTATGCCGATAGCCATTTTTTCGTTTCATTGAGACCCGCCCAACGGCCCGGCGGACCGTCAGACGGGTACAAAAGTGTCCGGGTTAGTAAAAATCCCGTTCACAATAGTTTAGTTTCCATCGGCCCTTAGCCGGTTGGCGATGGCGGCCATCGCCGGCGCACGGATGCCGGAAGCAGCGGGCGAATCACCTGGACGTCTCCAGCAGTTGCCGGATCGGTTCGATCAACGTGTCGATATCGCCCGCGCCGGCCGTGATCAGTAGTTCGGGGCCATCGCCGCGAAGAACTTTATCGTTTAGGGTCGCTAAAAGCTTTGCTTTCTCCACCAGCAGGGCTTTCGCCCTGGTCATTTTTTCCGCTATCAACCTGCTACTCACGCCTGCGATGGGTTGTTCGCGGGCGGGGTAGATGGGCAGCAGGAACACTTCATCCGCGAGGTCCAGGCTTACGGCGAAACCGTCGGCGAAGTCGCGGGTACGAGTAAAAAGGTGCGGCTGGAAAATGACCGTACATTTCATACGGGGGTACAGTTCCTTTGCGCCGCTGATCAATGCCCTGAGTTCTTCCGGGTGATGGGCATAATCGTCGATATATACCCGGGTCGTTGTTTTGACGATATACTCGAAACGTCTTTTCACGCCCCTGAAGGCGGCGACGGCCGAGACTATCTTATCACCCGCAATACCGAGCCGGTGGGCGACGGCTATGGCAGCGGTTGCATTCTCCACGTTATGGCGTCCTCCCATGGCCAGCACGACGTGCTCGAGCGTCCAATCATGCGTCCGGACCGTGAACAAATAATCACCCTGATCGATCCGGATGTCGGCGGCAGTGACATCGGCGCGATTGTCGGGATCAGATGAATAGGTGAGGTGATCATCCGCGCAAAACCCGGATTCCTTCAACAGGCCCTTCCGTGTCAGCAGGAGGCCTCCCGTTTTGAGACGGCTACTGAACTCGATAAAGGCCTCCTGAACCGCCTCCGCCGAACCGTAGATGTCGAGATGATCGGCGTCCATTGCGCTGATGACCGCGATATCGGGGCTAAGCCGGAGAAAGCTCCTGTCGTATTCATCCGCCTCGATGACGCATACGCTCCGCGGGTCGCTCCAGTAATTACTGTCATAGTTGACCGAGATGCCGCCCAGGAAGGCATTGCATCCGTAGCCGCTGTGACGTAAGACGTGAGCGATCATCGTGCTGATGGTCGTCTTGCCATGCGTGCCTGCAACACAGATATTAAAAGAACTATTCGTGATCAACCCCAATACCTCGCTGCGTTTCATCAGCGTCGTACCCTGCCGGCGGTAATAGACCAGTTCGCGATGATCGTTCGGGACCGCCGGTGTATATACGACCAGGTCAGGGTGCGGAGGAATAAGGCTTATGTCTTCTTCGTAGTGGATGGCGATCCCTTCGCTCACCAGCTGACGAGTCAGCTGCGTCTCCGTCCTGTCATACCCCGAGATGTTCTTCCCATGAAAGGCGAAATACCTGGCCAACGCGCTCATTCCAATGCCTCCGATGCCGATAAAATATACCGTCCTTATGTCTTTAAACTCCATCATTGTCGGATCGTCCTCAATATTTCGCCCGCGATGCGATCGCCGGCGTCGGTGATGGCCAGCCGGCCGATATTGTCGCTAAGCGTCCGCCGGCGGCTTGTATCCTGCGATAAGGCCAGGACCGTCGGCACTAAAATCTTTTTTGCTTCTCCGTCCCTCACCATGAGGCCGGCATTCTTGTTGACCAGGTTTTGCGCATTCACGGTCTGGTGGTCTTCGGCTGCATGGGGAAAGGGTACGAAAACGACCGGTTTCGCCACGACGCATAACTCTGCGATGGACATGGCCCCTGAGCGTGAGATCACGACGTCTGCCGCAGCAAAGGCATATTCCATCTGCGGGATGAAATCCGCGGTCCAGATGTCAGCGCGGCCGGCGCTGATTTCCGCGGCCCGGGCCGCGAAAGGTTTACCGGTCTGCCAGATCAGCTGGGTTCCCGCATTGGCGAATTCTTCGAAATTCGCGGCGATGGCTTCGTTAATGCCTTTGGCGCCCAGCGAGCCCCCTGTCGATAAGATGATGGGCCGGGCCGGGTCAAGACCAAAAAATCTCGCCCCTTCATCGTGGCTGACCTTGCTGTTCGCGATAGCGCTCCGTACGGGATTGCCCGTAACCAGGATGCGGTCGGCAGGAAAGAAGGCCGACATACCGTCGCTGGCCACAAAAATGCGCGTGGCCTTTTTCCCCAATAAGACGTTGCTCTTACCCGCGAAGGAGTTGCTTTCGTGGATGAAGGTCGGTATCCCCTTTGCCTGCGCCGATCGCAATACGGGGAAACTGGAATAGCCGCCCACGCCTATCACCGCGTCAGGCCGGAAACTGCGCAGGATGCGGTTGACCTGAATGAAGCTGCGGATCAGCTTGAGGGGCAGGCCGATATTCTTTATCAAAGAGCTTCTGTTAAAACCGGCGATCGGGATGCCTTCTATGCGATAGCCGGCCTGCGGAATTTTTTCCATTTCCATCTTCCCTTTTGCGCCAACGAACAACAGATCGATGGTTGGATCTTGTTTTTTCAGGGCTCCCGCGATGGCGATGGCCGGGAAAATATGACCGCCCGTGCCGCCTCCTGCTATGATGATGCGCCGGCTCATGAGGGCACCTCCTCTTCAATAGGCGTTGAAGTTCCTTCCGTCGTTTCCGCATTTCGCGCCACGCTTAGGATGATGCCGATGGCCAGACAGGTGAACAGGAATGAGCTGCCACCCATGCTCACCAGCGGCAGAGTGACTCCCGTAACAGGGAATAAGTTGACATTCACTGCCATATTGGCCAGCGCCTGGATGACCAGGGTAAAGCTGAGCCCAAGAGCTAAGAAGGCGCCGAAAGCGAAGGGGCATCTTCGGAATATGCGAATGCTGCGCAACAGGAACACGAGATAGATCAGGACGATGAACAACCCGCCGGCGAGACCATATTCTTCGATGATAATGGCAAAGATGAAATCCGAATAGGGATGCGGGAGGAAATTGCGTTGCCGGCTGTTCCCCGGTCCGAGTCCGACGAAACCCCCGTTGGCGATGGCGATCTTGGCCTGGTCGGTCTGATAGTTGTTCAGATCGCCGTCTTCTTTTCCGCCATAGATGAAAGTCTCCACGCGGCTGATCCAGGTGTCGACACGGAGGAAGAGATGCGAGCGGCCTTCGGTTTTCGGTTTCCCGACGCTGTTGCCGTTGGAGCTATGACGGAGGACCGCGGCGCCTACCAGGAGGGCGACGGGCAGTGCGGCAATGGCAATGGTCAGCAGCAGATGTCTTGCGCTGACGCGTCCAATGAACAGGAGCATCAGGCTGGTAGCCCCTGTCAGCAGGGCTGTGCTGAGATTAGCAGGCGCTATCAGGAGACAAATGAGGGCGACGGGGATGATCACGGGAAGGAACCCGGCGCGGAAATCCTTGATCACATCCTGTTTCTTGCTCAGCAGCCGGCTGAGGTACATGAACAATGCGAGTTTGGCCAGGTCGGACGTCTGGAAGGTCAGGTTGATAATGGGAAGGCGGATCCATCGGCTACCCTCGTTGAGCTGCACGCCAAAGAACAAGGTATAGAGCAATAAGGGAATGGAGGCCATGAAGAGGATCGCCGCCACCCTCGAGTAAATGGTATAATTGACCTGGTGGGCAAAGTAAATGATCAGGACCCCGACGACGATGAATGCAAACTGCTTGAAGAGATAGATCTCGGTATTCCCTTTATATAGCTTGTAAGCCAGCAGGCCGGTGCTGCTGTATACGACCAGCAGGGACACGATAGCCAGGAGGAGCACGGCGGTCCAGATGACCTTGTCTCCTTTCGTCCTCGACCGGAGGCTTTCGAATGGCGTTCTTTCTATCGTTGCCGGATTGCTCATAGATCGCGGACAGCCTCCTTGAACTGTCTTCCCCTGTCCTCATAATTTTTAAAAAGGTCAAAGCTGGCGCAGGCCGGGCTCAGCAACACGACATCGCCCCTGGTCGCGAAATGAAAGGCTGCCTTTACGGCTTCGGCGGCGCTGGCGGTATTGACCATCAGCGGCACGTCTTGCTGAAACGCCTCGTGGATCTTTCGGTTATCGACGCCCATGCAAACGATGGCCTTCACTTTTTCTCTTACGAGGTCGCGGATCAGCGAATAATCATTGCCTTTGTCAACCCCGCCCAGGATGAGGATCGTAGGTTTGTCCATGCTCTCCAGTGCATACCAGGTGCTGTTGACATTGGTCGCCTTGGAATCGTTGATGAATTCCACTCCTCTTATGGTGCTGACGTATTCCATCCTGTGTTCGAGGGCTTCGAAGCTTTGGATGGCCTCCCGTATCTTCTCCTTGCGGATGCCGACGGTAGCGGATGCGATGCCTGCTGCCATGGTGTTGTATTGATTGTGAATGCCCTTGAGGGCAAAATCGTAGATACTCATTTGTAGCTTCTCATTTCCCGCGTTGATGTTCATTTGTCCGTTACTGATGAATCCTCCTTTGTTGGTTTCGTGCTGCATGGTGAATGGTAATGGGTTTGAGTGAATTTTGATTCTTTCTTTATGTTCCATGATCACAGGGTCGTCTTCGTTATATATGAAATAGTCGTCGATCGTTTGGTTCATCGTGATCCGGAACTTGCTGGCGACATAGTTGCCGAACTGATAATCATATCGATCAAGATGATCCTCTGTGATATTGGTCAGTATTGCTACATCGGGACGGAAGGTCACGATATCGTCCAGCTGAAAACTACTGACCTCCACTACATACCATGGTTTCGGGTCTTCCGCCACCTGGCGGGCGAGGGAGTACCCGATATTGCCTGTCAGCGCTGCATCCAATCCGCCATGCCGGCAGATATGCCAGGTCAGGGCCGTGGTTGTGCTTTTTCCGTTGCTGCCGGTGATACCGATGATACGGCTATCGCCTTTATACCGGTAGGCGAGCTCGATCTCGCTGATCACCGGAATGCCTTTGGTACGGATGTGTCTGACGATCTCGCTCTTGTCCGGGATGCCCGGGCTTTTCATGACCTCGTCGGCGTTCAGGAGCAGGTGTTCGGTATGTTTGCCTTCTTCGAAGGTGACGTTGTGCTCCTTCAGGGTCTGCCGGTAGTTTTCTTTCAGCGGGCCGGCATCGGATACGAACACATCATAGCCGCGTTGGGACGCGAGGATTGCCGCACCTACACCGCTTTCGCCACCACCGAGTATGACCAATCGCTTTGACATAAGTTTTCCTGACGGAGCCGGATTTAGGGGGTTTTTCAAAAGCATAGAAATTACTGCACCACAATTCTTTTGCATCGTCGGTCATGACACCACCGGGTGAAGACCTGGCGGGTGTGGTTTTTCATAACGCCCGTTTATGCGATGGCGGCGCGCGCTTGCGCGCGCCGCCCTATCTTATTTTCAACGTAGCTATCGCAAGCGCCACACACAGGATCGTGATGATCCAAAACCTGGTCACGATCTTGCTCTCATGGTATCCCAGCTTCTGATAATGGTGATGCAGGGGACTCATAAGAAATACCCGTTTTCCGTTGCCATATTTCTTTTTCGTATACCTGAAATAGCTGACCTGTATGATGACGCTGAGACTCTCGACCAGGAAAACGCCGCAGAAAATAGGGATCAGCCATTCCTTACGAACGATAATGGCCAGGGCGGCGATGATACCCCCCAGTGTCAGGCTACCCGTATCGCCCATGAACACCTGCGCGGGATAGGCATTGTACCAGAGGAAGCCTACGCAGGCCCCGATGAGCGCGCCGATAAAGATGGACAGCTCGCCCAGATTGGGGATGTACATGATGTTGAGGTATTCCGCGAAACGGATATTGCCGCTTGCATAGGCAAAAACACCCAGGCAGGCGCCCATGATCGCGCTGGTCCCCGTGGCAAGCCCATCCAGGCCGTCGGTCAGGTTGGCCCCATTGGAGACTGCCGTGATGATGAAGATCATGATCACGATATAGAGCACCCAGGTCAGCCCCCGGACCGCTGCGGGCAGCAGCTTCGAATAGTTGAACTCATGATTCTTGACGAAGGGAATGGTCGTGATCGGCTCCTTCGCCTCCACAAAGAATTTTTTTTCTTTGTCGAGTGTAACGACCTTGAAACCCGCAGTATCGGACGGCAGGGTTTGACCGACATATTCGCGCCATACGCGGGTATTGCTGTTGAAATAGAGCGTGCAACCAACCACGACACCCAATACGACCTGGCCGAGGATCTTGAACCAACCGGCGAGACCGTCCTTATCGCCTTTTTTATACGGAACGCCCTGTTCCCTGGCGATACGTTTGGCGCGGAGTTTCAGATAGTCGTCGATGAAACCGATGATGCCCAGCCAGATAGTGCCGAAGATCATAAGACGGATATAGGCCTTGTTCAGATCGGCCAGGAGTAAGGTGGGAATGAGGATGGCCAGGATGATGATGAAGCCGCCCATCGTCGGGGTCCCCTTCTTTTGCTGTTCGCCGGCCAGGCCGAGGTCGCGGACGGTCTCCCCGATCTGTTTTTTGACCAGCGTGCGAATGAGGTTCTTCCCGAAGACCATGCTGATGATGAGCGAAAAGACGACGGCGAGCAATACGCGTGAAGTGATGAACTGGAACAGCGCACCGCCCGGCACTTTTATACCGTTTTGTCTAAACCATTCAAATAATGCATACAGCATGTGTCGTCCGATTATTTATCCAATAGTTCGAAAAACTCCATCAACACTTTTTTATCGTCGAAAGGGTATTTCACTCCTTTTATCTCCTGGTATTTTTCATGGCCTTTTCCTGCGACGAGGAGGATATCGTCCTCGCCGGCAAGGTTGAGCGCGGTTCGTATCGCTTCTTTCCGATCGGTGATCGCCATGTATTTCCTTTTTGCGGCGGTGCTCAGTCCTTCCTCCATATCGCGGATGATCTGATCGGGATCTTCGCTCCGCGGGTTGTCGGAGGTGAAGATGGCCTTGTCGCTGTATTCGCAGGCGGCGGCGCCCATCAGCGGCCGTTTGGTCTTGTCCCGGTCTCCCCCGCACCCCACCACGGTGATGATCTTTTCATGACCTTTACGCAGCCGTTGAATCGTGCTGAGAACATTGACAAGGGCATCGGGGGTATGGGCGTAGTCGACGATGGCGATGATCTTCTCTTTCGGCGACACGCTGTAATCGAAGCGTCCTTCGGCTCCGGTGAGAGTGCTGAGGCAACGCAATATTTCGCTCCGATCCTGACCGAGGCAAATCGCAGCGCCGTATACCGCCAGCAGATTGTAAGCATTGAACTCGCCTATCAGCCGGAAATTCACCTCCTGGTCGTTGATCGTCATGACGAGACCGGTGAGGTTGTTCTCGAGGATACGGCCCTTGAAATCCGCCATCGTCCTGAGACTATAAAAATATTTTTTTGCATTCGTGTTTTGCAGCATGACGGCGCCCCGTTTGTCATCGGCATTCGAAATAGCGAACGCATCGGAAGGCAGCGAGTCGAAGAAGGACTTCTTCACCCGGATATATTCGTCGAATGTTTTATGGTAGTCAAGGTGGTCATGGGTGATATTGCTGAAAAGACCGCCCGAATATTTCAATCCCGAAACGCGGTTCTGGTGGATGGCATGCGAGCTGGTCTCCATGAATACATGGGTGCATCCTTCGTCTGCCATTTCCTTCAGCAGCGCATTGAGGTGAAGCGCATCCGGAGTGGTATGGGTGGCGGGTACTACGCGGTCGCCGATATGATTTTCGACGGTGCTGAGCAGACCGCATTTATAGTTGAGGCCGGAGAAGAGCTTGAACAATAGGGTGGCGATCGTCGTTTTGCCGTTCGTCCCGGTAACGCCGACGAGTTTGAGCCGTTCGGACGGCTGACCGTAGAAATTGTGGGCAATGATGCCTGCGGCGACCGCCGAATCCCCGACCTGTATGTAGGTTACCCCTTCCTGTAGCGGATGCGGGAGGTCCTGGCAGACAATGACGGAAGCGCCGGCGGAGATCACCTGCGGAATGAACCGGTGTCCGTCGGCATGGGTGCCCTTCAGGGCGATGAACAAGGTACCGGGACCGGCCTGACGGGAGTCCGTCTGCAGATTGTCGACTATCCTTTCCCGGGGTCCGTGAATGGACCGGATGCTCACCTTATATACTATTTCCTGGAGTTGGGCCATAGTCCTTTCGGACGCTGTTTAGTCGAGTTGAATAAATATGGTTTCTTTCTTCTGAAAAGCCGCGCCCGGCGGCAGGCTTTGCGATCGAACCTTACCGCTGCCTTTTGCCACTACATGGATGTCCATGCTCTCGAGCGCGTAAAGCGCGTCTTGCAGACCCATTCCTTTCACATCAGGTACGGCATTCGCATTTTGCGCCGGGGTGCGTGCCGGTGCATGGGCACAGATCGCAGCCCAGTCTCTCTTCCCCGCGGTATCGGACGAAGTCATAGCTGTGGCTTCATCGGGATCGGCGCTCATCAGCCTGTCAGCCACTTCCTTGAAAACCGGCGCAGCCACCTTTGCGCCGTAGAAAGTTTTCGCGAAAGGTTTATTCCTGATCACCACGATGCAGGAATATTTCGGATGGTCGGCCGGGAAATAGCCTGCAAAGGAGGACTGATAAATATGTTCGGCATAGCCGTGCGAACCGTTTGCTACCAGCGCGGTTCCGGTCTTACCCGCCACCTTATAGAACGAATTTTTGAACACGTTGACGGCGGTTCCTTCGGGATCGGCGCAAACCCCCGCCAGGCATTCTTTTAATTGGCGAAGGGTGGACTCGCTGCAGATGTGATCGACCAGGGTCACCGGTTCGAAATCCCTGACGGTGTTGCCCGACTCTTCTGCCGCGCTGACCAGGTAGGGTTTCATCATGCGGCCGTTGTTGGCGACGGCATTGTAGAGGGTTAGCATTTGCAGCGGACTGATCAATATCTCGTAGCCGAAGGCCATCCAGGGAAGGGCGGTCGCGCTCCATGTCCTGGATTTTGGCGTGATGAGGACCGGGCCTGCCTCGCCCGCGAGGTCGACGCCCGTGCGGTGGTCGAGATGCAGCCGGCGCAGGTGGCCGATGAACTGCTCAGGATCTGAGGAATAATGGGCCACTGCCAGTTTCGCCATACCCACGTTCGAGCTCAGCTCGAAGGCCTCCCTGACGGTAAACGACTTGCTGGCATGCGGCTCGGCATCGTAGACCGTGCGCCCGGCAATTTTCCAGCTGCCGCCTTCGAGATCGATCTTATCGCTCAGCTGTACCTTTTTGTCTTCGAGGAGGGACAGCAGGGTGGCCAGCTTAAAGGTCGAGCCCGGTTCGGTGGCGCGGATAGCATAATTAAGGTCTTCCCAATAGGTGCCGTCGGGCTGAAGGCCGAGGTTTGCGATAGCCTTGATCTTTCCTGTGGCTACCTCCATCACGATGCAGGTGCCGTGTTCGGCTTCATTTGCCCGGAGCTCCCTGAGCAGGGCGTTCTCGGCGATGTCCTGGATATTGACGTCGATCGTCGTAACGATATTCTTTCCATTCACCGACTCGATCTCGTACCCCTCGACGGGTATATAGGCGCCGCCGGCGATATAGCGGACGAGCCTGCGGCCGGTCTCCCCTTTGAGCAGGGTATCGTAGGTACGTTCGAGTCCTACGTTCTGCGCATTCGTTCTTGCAAGGCCAATGGTACGATTGGCCAGCAAGCCGAACGGATTCAATCTTTTATTGACCACCTCCGCGATAAAGCCGCTCTTGTTACGGCCCAGGCGGATGAGGGGGAAATTGCGGAGTCTGCGATACTTTTCAAAAGACACATTGGACTGGAGGGGGTAGTATCGGTCGCGTGACCGATAGCCTTTCTGCAGCGTCCTTTTATAAGCTGCCGCGGACCTGTCGCCAAACAGCGAGGAAAGACAGAACGACAGCGAATCGAGGTTTTCGGTGAACCGGCGGCCATTCTTTTCGCGGAGACCGTCGGCGCCGAAGTCGATATATATATTGAACCAGGGGAGAGACGTACTGAGCATGGAGCTGTCCGAACTGTAGATGGTTCCCCGCTCTGCATCCAACTCCACGAATTTCTGGTGGAGGCTATCGCCGAGGCCTTTCCAATGGGCGCCCTGTACGCGCTGGATGTACACGACCTTGCCCAGTACGACCACGCTCAGCGCTACGATGCCGAGGAAGCAGAGATAGACCCTCCATAATATGTCGCGTTTGACTTCCATTATCGGGTAGCCGCCTCCGGCGGCCCTGCTATGCTGTCGACGAGGACGTACGGAGGATGCGTCAGCTCTCTGAGGCCGAAAGGCTCTACCGCCTTCGCCAATTCGCTCTGTTTGCTCCGGAACATCACCTCGCTTTTCAGTGTTTTATATTCGTATTCCAACTCTTTGACTTCTTTATCGGTCCGGGTGATATCCCGGGAGATCTTGTCGGCATAATGACCGTTATAGATGTAGACCACCGCGAGGACGGCCAGGAACAGGAAGTAACCGATGTTCTTCATGATCCATCGATAGCCAAGCAATGACGGTTTCCATTTGCTCATCCTATACACGTTGTGCGATGCGCAGCTTTGCGCTGCGGGATCGCGGGTTCTGTCGTAATTCGGTTTCCCCGGGGGTCACCGGTTTTTTCGTGATCGCTTTTAACAGGGGGGTTGCCTTTGTTCGTCCGAAGGGGTCCGACGGGTCTTCGTCTTCGAAGGATCCTTTTTTAAAGAAGTTCTTGACGAGCCTGTCTTCCAGGGAATGAAAGGTGATGATGGCTGCGCGGCCGCCGACAGACAGGAGACCGGGCGCCTGCTGTAACAGCTCTTTTAACGCTCCCAATTCATCATTGACCTCGATGCGCAGCGCCTGAAAAACCTGGGCAAAGTATTTGTTGGGATTCCCTTTCACCACGCTGTTCAGTGCCGTTTTGAAATTGGCGATGGTCTTGAGCGAAACGGAGCCGCGCGCCGCGACAATGGCCTTTGCCAGCGTTTTGGAATTGGTAACCTCGCCATACTGTTCGAACAGTTTGTGCAGCCGTTGTTCGGACCATGTATCGACGATGTCGAAGGCGGTCAGCGTCTGGCGTCTGTCCATTCGCATGTCCAGGTCGCCTTCGAAGCGGAAGGAGAAACCTCTTTCCGCGGCATCAAACTGATGGCTGCTGACACCCAGGTCTGCCAGTAGCCCGTCGATGGGAGGGGCTTCGTGCAAACGCAGCATTCGGGTCAGGTGGCGGAAATTGTGCGCCAGGAAGGTAATGCGGGAGTCGTCCGGCAGATTGCGGCGTGCATCGTTGTCCTGGTCGAATGCAAATAGTCTGCCGTTCGGTCCAAGATGTTGGAGGATACCCCGCGAGTGACCGCCGCCGCCGAAGGTACAATCGACATATACCCCGTCGGAACGGATGGCGAGGGCTTCGAGCGACTCCTGCAGTAGGACGGGCTGGTGATAAGCCGGCCGATCCCCGTTGGCATCAGGGATCGTCATGAAAGGGTCCCTCCCGGGTTCATTACCTGTCTTGCCAGGCTGCTGAATGCTTCCGGTGAAAAAGATTCAAAGAACTGTTGGTACTTACTTTTATCCCAGATTTCGATCTTGTCTACGGCAGACGCCAGTACGATATCTTTTTCGAGACCGGCGTGTTCTTTCAGGTTTGGCGGGATCAACAACCGCCCGGCGGAATCGAGTTCGGCAATCGTTGCACCATTCAGGAAATATCTCCTGAATTGCCGAACTTCGGGGTCAAAATCATTCAGTTGGCTGATTCGGGAAAAAATCGGCTCCCAGCTTTTCATCGGGTAGAGACTCAGGCATTTTTCAAATCCCCGGTTGATGACAAACTGGCTGACGCCGTCTTCCGGAAGCTGCTTTTTGAAGCCAACCGGGAGCAGGAAGCGACCTTTCGAGTCGAGAGTAGCTTCGTATTCGCCCAGAAAACCAACCATTTATGAGGAATTGAATCAATTTTTATTAAAACTTACACAAAATAACACTTTTTCCCACTTCAATGCTAGAAAAGCAAAAATTTAATTTTTCCACAATAGTGTGCTGGCGCTGTGTGTGTTGTCAGGACTGAGCGGGCGCGGTCGCGGGCTTCGGTTTGGTAGTGTTCGACCGTGCAAAGCGTGTGAATTGCGGTGGATAAGCCGTGGAAAAGGCTATCCGGGATGTTAACAACCTTCGCTATGACAGGATATTCGGGAACTCCGCTGATCAAAAAACTGGGAATAAAACCAGAGATGAGACTCCGGCTGATCGGCGCTCCCGCCGACTATTTCAAGTGGCTGGAAGCCGATGTCTCTTCGCAGTTGTGCCCGTTCGCGGCGGTTCCGGACTGGGTGCATTTATTTGCCGCCAACCGGCGCGATTTCGAGCGGGAGATGAAGGCGCTTGCGACGGTATGGCGAAAGAATAGCGCGGTCGTGATTTGGGTGTCGTGGTATAAGAAGAGCTCGGGTATGTCGACCGATCTGACGGAGGATATCGTACGCGGGTATGCGCTGGCCAACGGGTTGGTGGATATCAAGGTGTGCGCGGTCAGCGAGGAATGGAGCGGATTGAAGCTGGTCGTGCCGGTGAAAAACAGGTAACTATGAATGTAAAAGATATTTCGATAGTCGACTATACCTACGAGCTCCCGGCCGACAGGATCGCGAATTACCCATTGGCCGAACGCGACAGAAGCAGATTACTGATATATACGGCGGGTGCTATACGGGAAGATATTTACCGGAATATTGCGGGTTATTTGCCGGCCGGCTCCCTGCTTGTCTTCAACAATACGAAGGTAGTAGAGGCGCGGATCCTTTTTCAAAAGCCGACAGGAGCGCAGATCGAACTCTTTTGCCTGGAGCCGGTAGACGAATACGGGGAGATGGCGTCGGCGCTTGCGCGGACCAGCGGCGTACGATGGAAATGTCTCATCGGCGGGGCGTCGAAATGGAAGAAAGGAGTCGTTTTGCAAAAGAAGATAGGGGAACTGGTGCTGGAGGCGCGGTATGCAGAAAAGTCGGGGGAGTCGTTTGTGATCGCGTTCTCGTGGACGCCGATGGAGTTGACTTTTGCGGAGGTGCTTCACCGGATGGGGAACATCCCTCTCCCGCCCTATATCCATCGTCCGGCGGAGGAGTCGGACAGCCTGCGATATCAAACCGTTTATGCGCAGCACGACGGATCGGTGGCGGCGCCGACTGCGGGGCTGCATTTTACGGAAGCGATCTTCGCGGCTTTGGATGAAAGGCGGGTGCGCCGCGGCTTTGTCACGCTGCATGTCGGGGCGGGGACTTTTTTGCCGGTGAAGACCGCGACGCTTGGTGAGCATCCGATGCATATCGAATTCTTCGACGTTTCCCGCCAATTCATTCTCGATCTGCGCGAGACGTTGCGGGGAGGAAATCCTGTGATCGCGGTCGGCACGACGTCGGCGCGGACCCTGGAAAGCCTTTACTGGCTGGGGGTTGGACGGGATGGGCCTGGCGCGGGCGGCGACGAACTTATCGTCAGGCAATGGGACGCTTACGAAGGAAAGGACGGCGGCGTAAGCGCGATGGTGGCATTGTCGAGGCTGCTGGACCGCATGGAGCAAAAAGGGATCGAGCGGTTGGTAACGACGACACAGCTGCTGATCATGCCGGGATATGTATGGAGGATTGTAGGCGGGCTCATCACCAATTTTCATCAGCCGGAGTCCACGTTATTACTGCTCGTGGCGTCCCTGATCGGGGATGATTGGAGGCGGGTGTATCAATATGCGTTGGAGAACGGTTTCAGGTTCCTCAGCTATGGGGATGGTTGTCTTTTGTTTCCAGGGGAAACTCCAGCGTGAAATTCGTTCCTTTGCCTACCACGCTTTCCACCTTGATCTTTCCGCCATGCGCCTCGACGATTGTCTTTACGTAACTGAGTCCGAGTCCGAAACCTTTTACGTTGTGCAGATTGCCGGTATGTGCGCGGTAAAACTTCTCGAAGATGCGGCGCATGGTCTCTTTGCTCATGCCGATCCCATTGTCTTCGATACGGATAACGAGGTTCTTCACCGTGCTATGGGTGATGATGCGGATCAGCAGATTTTCCTTCGAATATTTGACCGCATTGTCGATGAGGTTGGTGATGATATTCATAAAGTGAACCTCGTCGGCTTCGATCCAGTCATTTTTTGCATTCAGCTGCAGTTCGGACCGACCGCCCTTGCCTTCCAGCTGGAGATGGAAATTCTCCATGGCTTCCTGGATAAGGATATGCGCGTGCAGTGGTTTCCTGTTCAGCTGTTGTTCCTGCCGGTCCAGCAGGGAGGCCTGCAGGATCGTTTCAACCTGTTTATTCATCCTCTTGTTCTCTTCCTTGATGATCCCTGTGAAATATTCCGATTTTTCGCGGTCATGCACCACCTTCTCGTTCCGCAGCGCATCTACGGCAAGCGAGATGGTCGCCAGCGGCGTTTTGAACTCATGGGTCATGTTGTTGATGAAATCGTTCTTTATCTCACTGAGCTTTTTCTGCCGGATAAGCGCGTTGACGGTCACATAGAACGCGGCGATGATGACCAGCGTAAAAAAAATAGCTCCGCCGATCATAGCCTTCATTTCGCCCAATACAATATCCTTGAAATCGGGTATGATGACTGCCAGGACCTCGTCGGGCAGAATGGTGCTGCCGTCGGCGTTTTCGGGAGCCTGCAGCGGGCTGAAGAAAAATTTTTTGTTGGTGGTATCCTTGATCTCTTCCAGGAAATTCTTAGACTGCAGCTCGGGCGGGCTAAAGAGCATGCCGGAATTGCCGAGATCGGAAGAACCAAGGTCGGAAGAAATGGAAAATTCGAACCGGACATTATGCAGTCCCTGCCTATTAAAAGCTTTGCGGAGTTTTTCGTTGATATCCTCAGCGGTATAGCGTTCGGCTACGAGCGGTACCCTCATCAGCTCCATCGTAAACGGATCCGAGGGTCTCCAGGGAACCGTGGGTTTCAACCGAAGCGTTTTGCCCGCGGAAATGCTTCGTTGCTGGACCAGCTCCTGGGTAACGTCATTGATAGCCTCTACCAGCTTGTGATGCAGATCGTCTTGTTTATGCGCCAGCATCGCGAATATCCAGTTGATCTGGATATAAATGCTTCCGATCAGGGATAAGGTGATCAATACAAAGATGATAGGGAAAATTTTTTTCAAACCCATACTTTTTTGTTCTCCACACGGTTTTGGTCTATCTGCAAAATTATCAAAAGGATGAAGGGTTACCCCGGTGAACCCTTTCCCGAAAGGCTATTTAACGAAGGTTTCACAAAGAAAGGGGTTTTCCCTCTAAAATGCATTATATTTAGTAAGCGCCGCCCGTCGGCGTTCCTGAAAGGGAAGCACGGTAAAGGTATGATTACCAATAATTGCGATGGTTGCCACGTGAAAAGGTCCAAATCTTACGGATGCTTTTTGTTATCTATTAAGATTACTTAATTTAGATGGAATGTTTGAAGGTATGGAGAGCCCGGCACCAGGCATATTATTGATCGCTGATCCCTTTCTGAAAGATCCCAACTTCATGCGTACCGTAGTGTTCCTATGCGAGCACCAGGATGAAGGCAGCTTTGGCTTCGTCCTGAATAAAAATTACGAATATACCCTGGATGAGCTGGTCAGCGGTCTGGACGACCTGAAAAAGATACCCGTCTATCTTGGCGGCCCCGTTCAGATGGACACCATTCATTTCCTGCATCAATACCCCGAAAAGATCGGCGGCGGATTCGAGATCATCGACGGCGTGTTCTGGGGAGGCAATTTCGAAACGGCGATCGAACTGATCCGCCAGGGAGAGATCGATATGTCGAAGATCCGTTTTTATATCGGCTATTCAGGATGGGGAAGCGGCCAGCTGGCGGACGAACTCAAAGAGAAATCATGGCTAACGGTACCGGCCAGCCGAAGACTGGTTTTCCATAAGACGCCTTCCGAAATATGGAAGGATGCGCTCCGCCATCTCGGCGGGGACTATGAGATAATGGCGAACTTCCCGATCGATCCCCAATTGAATTGAGCGCCGTAGTCACAAAGGGAGGCGGATACCGGCGTGGACGCCCCAGTTGTTCAGGTTGGTTATTCCCTGTTCTTTCAGCGGAGCATAGTTATAGCTGGCACCCACGCGAATAGCGGTGGATGAACCACGGCTCAGCGGGATGAGGACGCCCGCCTGCCCCCGCAATGCAAATTTGGCATAGTTGACAGGGTTGTCAAACTCCCCCGCATACTGGTCGAAAGCGATGAAATTGACCCCCGCTCCGCCGCCGACATAAGGGCGGATCATCCCTTTTTTAAGAAAGGAATACTCTATGGTCGCCAGCAGCGGCGCCTGTTGTATGGAATTCGTGATGACGGCGGAGATGTCAGAGCCCGGACCGTTCGAATAGACCTGTCGGGGAAATTTCTGGTAGTAATCATTATATCCGATGCTGAGACCCGCACTCAATTGGTTCGTGAACGCATATGCGAAGCCTGCGGTAAACCCCTTGTATGCCGGTTGGGTGACGAGGCTTCGGAACGAAGAACCCGCCGGGAAATCGATGTTATAATCGAGATCGAACTGAACGTTTTGCTGCGCCTGACTTGTCAGCGCAACGACCAGGGCAATGGCAATGAAGATACTGCGTCGTAGTTCCATGATAGCATCCCTTTAGTATAGATAGTTAGTGTTTCAGGTACGCGGATTGGCCGAAAAGGGCAGCTATCCCGCCCCCCGCACTGGCAGCGTCGAAGACCTGTTCGCCGCGCACGAGACCCGTCCAGATAGCTTTGATCTTGTTGCCGTTGGCGGTGGCATTTTTCAGATCGAGCAGATCGATCTCCAGACCGCCGATCCTGATGGTATAGATGCCCACCGCGTACGGATCATAGTATCCGTAACCAGGATAACCCCAGTAATAAGGATCCCAGTAAGCGTCATAATAATCCCAATAGTCGATATAGTCGAATGCGGTAGAGGTGTTGTAAACCCGCGAAATGTCTATGGCGATATCGGGACTCTCCTTATTGCCAACCTGGCGATAGCCGCGCTGCACCATCTGCCGGGCTACGAGGCTAATGACCGTACTGTCAAAACCCTCGCGGGCACGGCCAACCAATTGATTATTCCGGATGACGTCCACCGAATCTGCGATGGCGAACGTAGCGTAAGAAGAGAAGTTGGCCGTCGTATCGAAATTGGTTATGTAGATGCGGCTGTCATCGTTGCTCAAATGACTGAGGGGATCCTTTCTGCAGCCGTTGAGGAGGAAAATACCCAGCAACGCCCCTGCCATCATCGCACTTACCTTTCTGCACATAAAAGGACTTTTTGTTCCGGAATAAAAATGCAAAAGAGATGCCTGAACATATAAAAAACAAACCCCGGCTGAAGCCAGGGTCGTTAACTAACATTTTATTCCGGGGGAAAGGACCTTAAAGGATTTTGCAATAGATCATGATTTGGCTTCGACAGGCACTGCGCCTTCGACCAAAACGGTCACGGCATTGTGGATGACTTCGACAAAGCCGCTCTGGATCGTGAAAAAAGCAAGATGATTGTTCTTATCCTTCAGCACTTTCACCTTTCCTTCTTTCAGCGCACTGACCAGCGGCGCATGTCTGTCCAAAACTTCGAACATCCCATCCACACCGGGCAGTTGCACACCGTATACATCGGCGCTGAACAGCTTTTTTTCGGGTGTCAATATTTCTAAATTCATCTTTTTCGGTTTAGCCTTGTGCCTGCACAAGCAGTTTCTTACCCTTTTCGATAGCATCGTCGATGGTCCCGACGAGGTTGAAGGCGGCTTCCGGATATTCGTCCACTTCACCGTCCATGATCATATTGAAACCCCGGATCGTCTCATCGATGGGCACGAGCACTCCCTTCAGACCGGTGAACTGCTCGGCCACATGGAAGGGCTGGGACAGGAAGCGTTGTACCTTACGCGCGCGGGCAACGGTCATCTTATCTTCATCGCTCAGTTCGTCGAGACCGAGGATCGCGATGATATCCTGCAATTCCTTGTATCGCTGCAGGATCAGCTTGACCCGGTTGGCAGTATTGTAGTGGGAGTCTCCGACGATCTTGGGCGTCAGGATACGCGACGTGGAGTCCAGCGGGTCGACGGCCGGGTAGATACCGAGGTCGGCGATCTTACGGCTCAATACCGTCGTAGCGTCCAGGTGGGCGAAGGTGGTCGCCGGCGCGGGGTCGGTCAGGTCATCCGCGGGGACGTATACGGCCTGCACCGAAGTGATGGAACCGTTCCTGGTGGAGGTGATCCTTTCCTGCATGAGACCCATTTCCGTTGCGAGCGTAGGCTGATAGCCTACGGCGGAGGGCATACGACCCAGCAGCGCCGATACTTCGGAACCAGCCTGCGTGAAACGGAAGATATTGTCTACGAAGAACAGGATGTCGCGACCCTGGCTCTTGCCGTCGCCGTCGCGGAAATATTCCGCAATGGTCAGACCGCTGAGCGCCACGCGGGCGCGGGCGCCGGGAGGCTCGTTCATCTGGCCGAACACAAAGGTGGCCTTGGATTCGGACAGCTCCTGCAGGTTGACCTTGCTGAGGTCCCATCCGCCGTGCTCCATGCTGTGTTTGAAATCGTCGCCGTATTTCATAATGCCGGCTTCGATCATTTCGCGCATTAGGTCGTTCCCTTCACGCGTCCGTTCGCCGACGCCTGCAAACACAGATAAACCGGAATATGCCTTGGCGATATTGTTGATCAGTTCCTGGATGAGCACGGTCTTGCCTACACCCGCACCGCCGAACAAGCCGATCTTACCACCCTTTGCATAGGGTTCGATGAGATCGATGACCTTGATACCGGTGAAAAGAATTTCAGTGCTCGTGCTGAGGTTCTCGAAGGCGGGAGGTTTATTGTGGATGGAGCGGCCGCCGGTTTTGGATACGGCAGGAAGACCGTCGATCGGATCGCCTGTCACGTTGAACAGACGGCCCTTGATCTTTTCGCCGACGGGCATGGCAATGGCATTGCCGGTATCGTTGACAGGCACACCGCGGACAAGACCCTCGGTACCGTCCATCGCGATGCAACGAACGCTATCTTCACCAAGGTGCTGCTGAACTTCCAATACGAGCGTTTCACCGTTGGACTTTTTCAGTTCCAATGCATTATAAATCTCGGGGAGCTTGCCGTCAAACTGCACATCGACAACCGCGCCGATGATTTGCTTGATCTTTCCGGTATTTGCCATATAGTCTGTCTGGTTTTTTATGCTAAATCGGCTGCAAAGGTAAGGGGAGACAGGGAAAGTTAAAAATGGTTATTTTTGTCGATTACCAACTTTGCGCTATGCAATTGATAGAAGTCAATAACCCCACACTGGCAAAGGAATTCATTCTGACAAATGTCTATCTCAATCGTGCCAATCCCGCTTATATTCGGCCTATCGACAAGGAAATCAACGAGGTATTTGATCCGTCCTACAACAAGGCATTCCGTAGCGGGGAGATCACCCGTTGGATCCTGAAGGACGAAGAGGACCGGCTCCTGGGCAGGATCGCCGCATTCGTCAATAAAAAATATAAGAACAAGGGCGATGAAGTGCCGGTGGGCGGCATTGGGTTCTTCGATTGCATCAATAACCAGGAGGCGGCGGACCTATTGTTCGATGTCGCCCGGCATTGGCTGGGGCAGCGCGGCATGGAAGCGATGGATGGCCCAATCAATTTTGGCGAGCGGGACAAATGGTGGGGTTTGCTGGTCGAAGGTTTTCACGAACCGTTGTATGGAATGAACTTTAATGCTCCCTATTACAAGGACCTTTTTGAAACGTATGGGTTCAAACCTTTCTTTCACCAGCTGTGTTTCGGAATGGATCCCATGAAGCCTCTGAATGACAAGGTATTGCAGCGGCACGCGGCATTGGCGGCGGACCGGGGCTATCATGCCGGGAAGATCGATCGGCGGCACCTGGAGAGATACGCCGATGATTTTATCGCCATTTATAACGGGGCATTTGCCGGGCACGGGGGGATGAAACAGATGCGAAAAGAACAGGCTTTGCAGCTGTTCAGGAAAATGAAGCCGTTGCTGGATGAGGATATCGTATGGTTTGCGTATTATCAGCAAAAACCGATCGCAATGTTCCTCAATATCCCGGAACTGAACCAGTATTTCAAACATTTCGACGGTAAGTTCGGGTTGCTGCAGAAGTTGCAGTTCCTCTGGCTTCGCAGCCGGGGCGCCTGCCGTCATTTCACCGGGATCGTGTTCGCCGTCATCCCGGAATTCCAGGGAAAGGGGGTTGACGCCTATATTATTAACGAGTTGGCGAAGGTCGTTCAGCCTGCCCGGTTCTATCAGCGTTACGAGATGCAGTGGATCGGCGATTTCAATCCTAAAATGGTGAATGTGGCGAAGACGCTGGGTGAGGCGTTTATCAGTCGCAAGCTGACTACCTACCGGTATCTGTTCGACAGGAGCAGGGAGTTCAAGCGGCATCCGATGCTGTCGTAAAGCCGGGGTTCGCAGGCCGATCCGCCGGCCGGGGGTTTGACGTTCCCGGGCGGTTCGGGTTTTCGCGCCAGAGATTTATTCCATTATCCGGAACGCCTTCCACAAAATAGAATAAATCGCGTCATGGGCGCCCCCGAAGTAATTGGTTATCAGTCTTCGGCGAACTGGCATTGATTATGAACTTATGGGAACATACCGAAAGGGAACGAACTTTAGAACAGAACCTAAAAGCCAGGTATCCTTATCCATGCAAAGACCGATTGTCCAGCCTTCGGAAACCACGTCAGGGAAAATCGTCGTTAAGATCCAATATCCCCAATGAAGGTAAGCCACTTCAAAACTGGACAAGATTAAAGGGCCGGCTCGTAAAAGAGCCGGTCTTTTTTTGTGCCGGGGAAGTCGTACGTTTGCTGCGGGAGTCAAACCAATGGATAAATTTATCGTTTCGGCCAGAAAATACAGGCCCCAGGATTTTTCGACGGTGGTGGGGCAGTCGCATATTACAACTACACTTAAAAATGCTATCCGGAACCGGCAATTGGCGCATGCGTTCCTGTTTTGCGGTCCCCGCGGAGTGGGAAAGACCACCTGCGCTCGTATCCTGGCCAAGACCATCAATTGCGAGAACGTGACCCCGGAGGGAGAAGCCTGTAATCGTTGTTCCTCGTGCGTCTCTTTTAACGAGGGAATCTCGCTTAACATCCACGAGCTGGACGCTGCGAGCAATAATTCGGTGGATGATATCCGGACGCTGGTCGAACAGGTCCGATTCGCGCCACAGGCCGGAAAATACAAAGTATATATTATAGATGAGGTGCATATGTTGAGCGCCTCGGCGTTCAATGCATTTCTCAAAACGCTGGAGGAACCCCCACCCTATGCCATCTTCATCCTGGCCACTACGGAGAAGCATAAGATCCTGCCGACCATCCTGTCGCGTTGCCAGATATTCGATTTTAAACGTATAACGTCCGCCGATACGGTGGCGCATCTCGAAGAGATCTGTACGAAAGAAGGGATCGGGGCGGAGAAACCGGCCTTGCAGCTGATCGCCCAAAAAAGCGAAGGGTGCATGCGCGATGCGTTGAGCATTCTCGATAAGATCGTGAGCTTCACGAATGGCGAACTTACCTATGCGAACACGCTGGAGCATCTCAATATCCTTGACGAAGATTATTATTTCCGGATACTTGAAGCTATGCAGCAACAAAACCTCTCGGAGGCGCTGCTGACCTATGACTCCATCAACCGGAAAGGATTCGAGGGCGACCTCGTCCTCAACGGCCTGGCGGAATTCATCCGGAACCTGCTGGTGTGCAAGGATGAAAAAGTGGCTTCTTTACTGGAAGTCGTGGAGAGTTTCAGGGACAGGTATGTGACGGCCGCAGGAAAAGCCGATACCCTCTTCCTGATCAATGCGCTGAATGTATTGAACGAAGCGGAGATCAATTATAAATCCGCGCGCAACAAGCGGCTCCATGTAGAGCTCGCGCTGATCAAGCTGTGTTACCTGGCCCAGGCCTTGCAGGTAAGCAGCGGAGAACCCGGGACAAAAAAACAATCCGAGAGCCTGAAACCGGTGTCATTCCGCAATATCCCGCCTATCGAAGCGGTGCGGAAGAAGACGACGCAAAAAAATGGAAGCGGCCCGGCCGTGGAAATGCCGGGGAAAAATCCGGTCACCGGCGGAGGGGCGAGGTTGATCGTGGAGGAAGGCGCGATCGGGCAGCGCGGAACGGAAGTAGCGCATGGAGTGCCGGCGGACGCGCAGCGGGAAAAAACGGAGAGAACGATGACCGGCTCGCTGGGGTCCCTGTCGCGGATCCGGCAGCAGATGGCTTCACGGCGACAATCAGACGATACGATCAGCAGCCGGCCATTGGAACCTGAAGAGCTGCATAAAGCCTGGCAGGAATATGCCGATGCCTTGCGGCAGAGCAGGAACCCGGCGGCGCAATCGCTGGAACTGGCCTTACTCCGGATCATAGACGCGCAAAACTTCGAAGTCGTAACGGGCAACAATCTCGAGCAGAAGTTCATCGAGCAGGAAAAACGAAACCTGTCTGAGCATCTGCAGCGGATCTTTGCGAACAAGGCCATAACGTTCACGGTAACGATCGAAGAAAAAACAGAGGCGCCCGAAGAACCCGCGACCCTCAACAAGCGGGAGCAGTTCAGACAGATCGTGGAGCAATATCCATTGGTAAAAGAGCTGAAAGACAGGTTGAGGCTGGAGCTTGATTACTAGGTAATTTGTTGTTAAAAACAGGTCCACAATATTGACATTTCCCAGATTGGCGGGAACTTTGCCAATTTGCACCTAATCTATGACAGGCAGCACGATACCTCCTTCCAAAACGCAGATCTTCCAGTCGAATTCAACAGGGCGCTGGCAGCGGCTCAAATGGGTCGGAAGGATCGTTTTGTTCCTGCTGGTCATCGGCGGTGTAGTCTTCTATGTAGCTATCTCCCGCGATTATAAACCCGCATTGCCGAGGATCAAGGAGCAAAGCCAACTGTATAAAAAAGTGCTCGACACCAACCGCACTTTTCTTTTCAAAAACAGTCTTATCGAGCAATACGGCGGGTTCCGGAAATACATCAAGGAGAGCGTTCCATACAAGGGGGGTGCTTTCCCCGGTCAGTCGAAAAAGGATTCCGAACGCGCGGCGGCCTTACGCGCCCATCGAAGCGATACGAGTTTCCGTTCGTTCACGAAGTTCCCCGCCGGAATCCGGGCCGCCTTTTATGTGGACTGGGACGCGCAGTCCTTTCTGTCCCTGCAGCAGTATATAGACAAGCTGAACATGGTCATCCCGGAATGGATCTTTATCGACCCGACGGCGGACACGGTGTTTACGGATATCGATCCCCGTGCCCTGGGGGTGATGAGGCGGTCCGGCGTCAAGATCCTGCCGATCCTGTCCAACAACTATAAGGGAGATTTCCACGGAGAGGGCGTTCACCGCATCATCAACGACCCCGTGAAGGAGCAGCGGCTGATCAACGATGTGATCAGGATACTCGAACAGGACCACTTCGTCGGGGTCAATGTGGATTTCGAGGAGCTACAGGAAAAATCGAACGAGAAGCTGGTGGATTTCCAGAAGAACCTCTACGAGCAAATGCACGCGAAGCACTTGCTGGTGACCCAGGATGTGATCCCCTTCAACGAAGATTATGATTTTGCCGGTCTGTCGAAATACAATGACTATGTTTTCCTGATGGCCTACGACCAGTTCTCGGACAACACGGGTCCGGGCCCGATCGCCCATCAGAAATGGATCGAAGGGGCGGTGGACGATGCGGTAAAGAAAATCCCGGAACAAAAGCTGATCCTTTGCCTGGCGGCATACGGCTATGACTGGCGTCTGGGAAAAGACATGTCGTCCCGGACCGTCAGCTACCAGCAGGCGCTGTTCACCGCCAAGGACAACGATGCCACTATCGATTTCGATAACGACTCCTACAACCTGCATTACAACTACGACGACGACGACGGCGTCCGGCACCAGGTGCAATTCTGCGATGCCGCCACCATCTTCAACGCGCTTCGTTTTGCCACGGAGTATGGGATAGCGGGAACGTCGATCTGGCGCTTGGGTGACGAAGACCCGCGGGTATGGGAGTTTTACGACCAGGACATGCAAAAATCGGCGCTTTCGCATTTCGATTTCTCCGCTTTCAGCAAGGTGGACGCCAAGGCGGGATCTGATTTCGTGGATTATGAGGGGTCGGGAGAGGTGCTCGATATCATCGCAACGCCTACCAACGGGCGGATCACGCCCGAAGTGAATACCGGGGAGATGCTGATCAGCGAGGAAACTTATGATAGCCTGCCCTCGAAATTCGTCGCGCGTAAATATGGTACCGAAGATTCGATGAAGCTGGTGCTGACCTTCGACGACGGTCCCGATCCAAATTATACGCCCAAGATACTGGATATATTGAGCAAATACCACGTACCGGCAGCTTTCTTCGTCGTGGGGATCAATGCCGAGAATAATATCCCGATCGTCAAACGCGAATTCCGGGAAGGGCATGAGATCGGCAACCACACCTTCACCCATCCGAATATCGCCAAAGTGAGCACCCGCCGGGCGATCCTTGAAATGGAATCGACGCGTCTGCTGATCGAGTGTATCACGGGCAGATCGACGATCATGTTCCGGGCCCCTTATAATGCCGATTTCGAACCGGAAAAATGGGAAGAACTGATCCCGGTAGCGATCGCGCGGACCAAGAACTATCTCGATATCGGGGAATCCATCGACCCGCTGGATTGGGAGCCGGGGGCATCTGCCGACAGCATCTTTTACAGATGCATCGCGCGTAAGAACGAAATGACCAAAGCGGGGTTGAGCGGGAACATCATCCTGTTGCACGATGCTGGTGGGGACAGCCGGCAGGCGACGGTGGATGCCTTGCCGCGGATCATCGAATATTTCCAGGGAAGGGGCTTCCATTTTACCACGGTGGCGGATATCCTGGGAAAGAGCAGGGACGAGATGATGCCGCCGGTGCCCAAAGGAGGAGGTTATTACCTGTTACAGATCAATTACTATTTCGCGGAATTGGGCTATTGGAGCGGCCATATCCTTTTTTCAGCTTTCATCGTCTTCATGATCTTATCGGTGGGCCGGGTGTTGTTCATCGCGTTCATCGCCACGAAGGAACATTTCCGTGAAAAAAAATACGGTCTCACGCCGTTCTGGACCGCCGGAGGCAACGATGCGCCGTTAGTGAGCATAATCGTCCCGGCCTATAACGAAGAGGTGAATGCGGTCGGCTCGGTGCAAAGCCTGCTCAATGGCGATTATCCCAATTTCGAGATCATCTTTGTCAACGACGGCAGCACGGACCGGACGTACGAGCGGGTCAGCCAGGTTTTCGCCGGCAACGACAAGGTGAAAGTCTATACCAAGCCCAATGGAGGGAAGGCATCGGCGCTCAACTATGGAATTAGCCGGTCGAATGCGGACTTTGTCATCTGTATCGATGCGGACACCAAGCTGAAATCCGATGCCGTAAGCCTGCTGATGGAACATTTCGGAAATGACCGCAACGGGGCGAGGAAAGAGGGGCCTGTCGGAGCCGTTGCCGGTAACGTGAAGGTCGGCAACCAGGTAAACCTGCTCACGCGCTGGCAGGCCATAGAATATGTCAGCAGCCAGAACTTCGACCGCAAGGCATTTTCTTATCTCAATGGCATAACGGTGGTACCGGGCGCGATCGGGGCGTTCCGGAAGAAGGCTATTGAAGATGCCGGAGGGTTCACCATCGATACCCTTGCGGAAGACTGCGATCTTACCGTTCGTATCCTGCGTTGTGGCTATATCATCGACAACGATAACCGCGCCATAGCCATGACGGAGGCTCCCGAGACCCTAAAGCAATTCTTTAAACAGCGGTTCCGCTGGAGCTATGGGGTCATGCAAACCTTCTGGAAGAACAGGGATGCGCTGTTGAACTGGAAATACCGCTGGCTGGGCTGGGCTGCGCTACCCAATATCCTGATCTTTCAATACATCATACCGTTTGTCATCCCTCTCGCCGATTTCTTCATGGTCGTGGGTCTGCTGACGGGTAACGCTTCAAAGATCGGAGGTTATTACCTGGTGTTCATGCTGGTAGACCTGGCTGTCGCGTTGCTGGCTTTCAGCTTCGAACGGGAAAAGCTGTCCAGGCTGATCTGGTTGATCCCGCAACGGCTCATCTGGCGCTGGCTGACCTGGCTGGTGTTGTTCAGGGCTGTGCGCAGGGCGCTGAAAGGCGAGCTGCAGCACTGGGGCGTGCTGAAGAGGACGGGGAATGTAAAAGTGGTCTAGGCGAAGGACAGACATAAGCGCTTTGCCGGAAATGGCCCATTTTTCATGGTAGGGCATTCCCGGCACATAATTTTATCTTAATTTCACGGCTCGATTTTACACATTCAACTATTACTGTGTTATGGCTGAAGTTATTTTAATGCCCCGTTTGAGCGATACGATGACCGAAGGCGTGATCGCTGCGTGGCATAAGAAGGTGGGCGATTCCGTCAGGAAAGGCGAGCTGCTGGCGGAAGTGGAGACGGACAAGGCGACGATGGACCTGGAAAGTTATAAGGACGGGACCTTATTATATACGGGCACGGAGAAGGGCGGCAAGATCCAGGTGAACGATCTGCTGGCGATCATTGGCGCTCCGGGGGAAGATATTTCGTCACTGGTCAAGGGCAAGGGTCAGGCTGCACCGGCGTCTACGGCATCATCCGCACCGGCCCCAACGGCTGCACCGGTTGCAAAGTCGGCAAACAGGTCCTCGCAGGCGGCTCCGGCGGCTAACAATCTGGCTGCCTCGCAGGCGGCTCCGGCGGGGGCGTCGGCCACTATACCGGGTCTCGATCTATCCAAACAGGAAGAGGTGATCCTCATGCCGCGTCTCAGCGACACCATGACGGAAGGCGTGATCGCCGACTGGCACAAGAATGTCGGCGACGCGGTCAGGAAAGGCGATATCCTCGCGGATATCGAAACCGACAAGGCTACGATGGAGCTGGAAAGCTATAAAGAGGGCAAACTGTTATATGTCGGCGCAAAGAAAGGCGAAAAGATCGCCGTGAACGATCTGCTCGCAGTGATAGGGGACGAAAAAAAGGTCGATCTGGAAAAGATAGTGGCGGCCTCTAAAAATAAAGCGGCGGCACCCATGGCCGCATCCGCAGGTGCCTCAGCCCAGGCGAGCGCGGCTGCTCCGGCAGCAGGGCAATCATCGTCACCTGCCGGCGCCGAAACGCAGCATAGCGGTTTGTCGGTCACGGCGGACGGCCGGATAAAAGCCAGCCCTCTTGCCAGGAAATTGGCCGCTGAAAAAGGCATCGATATTTCGAAGATACCGGGCAGCGGCGACAATGGCCGGATCGTCAAGAAAGACGTCGACAGCTATACGCCCGGAAAGGCTGCTGCCGGGTCTGCACCCGTCGCTCCAGGTAAGGCCGCAAGCCCTGTCGTGGCAGGCCAGGAGAGCTTCGATGAAGTCCCTGTTTCGCAGATGCGGAAGGTCATTGCCAAACGTCTTGCCGAGAGCAAGTTCACCGCGCCGCATTTCTATGTGACCATGTCCATCGACATGGATAAGGCCGTGGACGCGAGGGCCAGGCTGAATGAGGTCTCGCCGGTCAAGATCTCGTTCAACGATCTCGTACTGAAGGCGGTGGCGGTGGCGCTGAAACAGCATCCGGCCATCAACAGCAGCTGGCTTGGGGATAAGATCCGGATCAATCACCATGTCCATATCGGGGTTGCGGTAGCGATCGAAGACGGACTGCTGGTGCCGGTGGTTCGTTTTGCCGACGGGAAGAGTCTCTCGCAGATAGCCGCCGAGGTAAAGGATCTTGCGCAACGCGCCAAGAATAAGAAATTACAACCTTCCGATTGGGAAGGAAGCACTTTCACCATTTCCAATATGGGCATGTTCGGCGTGGATGAGTTTACGGCGATCATCAACCCGCCCGACGCCTGCATCTTAGCCATCAGTGCGATACAGAAGGTGCCGGTCGTGAAGAATGGGGCGGTCGTTCCCGGCAATGTCATGAAGCTGACCCTCAGCTGTGACCACCGGGTGGTGGATGGGGCCACGGGATCCGCTTTTCTGCAAACGGTGAAAAGCCTGCTGGAAGAGCCGTTGCGGATGATGATCTAGGGGAGAGCTCGGAATTGCTACTGAGTGTTATCTCTTACCAGGGCTATATTTTTTTGTCTTCACAAACGGTTTTCCGCAGACTGCCTTATTTTGTCGGAGGTTAAGTACTGCGCGGTAGCCCATAATTAATCGTTTATGAAGCAATACCTTGACCTTCTCCTCCGTCTGGATCAATTCATTCGTCAGAAAGGAACGGGCTCCCCGCCCGAATTTGCCCGGAAGATGGGCGTCTCCGAGCGGAGTCTTTACGAGTATTTGAAAGTACTGAAAGGGCTGGGCGCGCCGATCAGGTTCTCGCGCCAGGACCGGTCTTACTACTATGAGACCAGCGGTCAGTTCCAGGTCCATTTCGTGTAATGCGCGTCGGCGCCTTCCTGATTTCCGCGCCTGCCGGCGACCGCAAATAATAAGCCTGCCGGTGACCGCAAATAAAAAAGCCACCCCATGGAAATGAGGCGGCCCTTTAAACCTTATCCTATTGAGTCTCCTGTAGACACAGAAGGCTCTCAAGAACTGTGTCCTTGCTGTTCCAACCAAACTTTAACTTAGAAAACTTTATTTTCAGATCCTGCGGTCGACGGGCTTTGAATGACCCGTGACCGCTGTCAATGGAGCCTATTGTTCTGAAGCCTTAACCATGGGGCCGATCAATTTGTAAACCATTGACTACATAAAGATAGATGATTTATTTATGCGGACCAAAAAGACCGCATTATTTTTTAAGAATTTCTTGATTTTGTCTTTTGCGGTCCGTGCATTACCTTTGCAGCCGAAAGCGGATAAATAATCCGCGTAAATTCCTTTCTAATCACTTTCGTGACAACCTTCTGTATACACTCCTGAAGGATATTGATGAGTAGACGGGCTTTTTTGAATTTAAACGGAATTACATTGTCATTTCAACAATTGCATCTCATTGAGCCCTTATTAAGGGCTTTGAACGATGAGGGGTATACGACCCCTACGCCAATACAGGAACAAGCTATACCGGCCATCCTTGATCGAAGAGACCTGCTGGGCTGTGCTCAGACCGGCACCGGTAAGACGGCCGCATTCGCGCTGCCCATGCTGCAGCTGCTATGTGAGGATGCCGCTTCGGGCAAAACGACCAAAACGGGGGGGCCGCGTCCCATCCGTGCGCTGATCCTGACGCCGACGCGGGAGCTGGCTATTCAGATCGATGAAAGTTTCGCCGCCTACGGCAGGTATACTGCTCTGAGACACATGGTCATTTTCGGCGGCGTGCCGCAGCATCCGCAGGTGCAGGGTTTGCAACGCGGAACGGATATCCTCGTCGCCACGCCGGGCAGGTTGCTCGATCTCTGCGATCAGCGTCTGCTGGACCTCCGTGAGGTCCAATACTTCGTACTGGACGAGGCGGACAGGATGCTGGATATGGGTTTCATCAATGATGTCCGCAAGATCCTGACACGGCTGCCACAGAAAAAACATTCCTTGTTCTTTTCGGCGACGATGCCGCCTGAGATCCAGAAGCTCGCGAGCACAATCCTGGTCAACCCGGTCGGGGTGGAAGTCACTCCCGTTTCTTCGACCGTAGAGGCGATCCGGCAGTCGGTCTATTTCGTGGAGAAGAAGGACAAGCGGAGCCTGCTGTTGCATCTTCTGAATAACAGCGCCATTCCCACCGCGCTGGTGTTCACCCGGACCAAACACGGGGCCGACAAGGTAGCGCAGGGGCTAACCCGAGCGGGTATCCGCGCGGAAGCCATCCATGGCAACAAATCGCAGAATGCCAGGCAGCGTGCGCTGGAGAATTTCAAGAACAGGCACACGCGGATCCTGGTGGCCACCGATATCGCGGCAAGAGGGATCGATATCGACGATCTGACCCATGTCATCAATTTCGAGCTGCCGAATGTGCCGGAGACCTATGTACACCGTATAGGCCGGACCGGTAGAGCGGGAGCCAGCGGCACCGCCCTATCCTTCTGCGATGCGGAAGAAAAGGAATACCTGCGCGATATCCAGAAGCTGATCTCGCGGCAGATACCCGTGGTAGAGGACCATCCGCATGTCCTGGCGCCTGGCGCAGTAGCGGAAGCGGCGCCCGTGGTCGTTCGAAGAGCCCAGGCAACTGCAGTACGCAATGAAAAAAGGCCGGGACAGGAGAGCAACCAGCGCAGAAAAGGACAGCAGGATGGCCAACGGAGGAACGCGTCGAATGGAGGCGGGCAATCAAACGGCGGCGGGCAGCAGGACAGTCAACGGAGAAGGCCGCCGAACGGAGCGGGGCAGACGAACGGGGCCGGCCAGCAGCAGCTGAATAAACGTCCACCAATAAAGCGGAAGAATGCCGGCGAGCTGAAAATGCCGGAACAAAAGAGAGAATACAAAGATCCGATGGGCGATATCAACCTCAAGATCAACCGCAGTGACGGCGACGAAAAATGGTAGATTTTGCCTAGTTTTGACCGGTCATGAAGGCATTGCTCATCCTGGCGGCAGGCTGGATCCTCGGGGGGCCGGCGCCGGTGCCGGCAGTAAGAACGGGAACGGGTGTAGCATCGTTACTGACCCGGCAGGAATATGAACGATTCTTTCCGCATCATGATCCATTGTACAGCTGGGCATCCTTCATAAAGGCGGCGGCATCATTCCCCTTGTTCGGGGGCGAGGGCTCTCCCGAACAGCGTAAACGGGAGGTGGCTGCTTTTTTTGCGCATGCCGCGCATGAGACGACGAGCGGCGGGCCGGGATCTCCGGGCGGCGAATACGCCTGGGGATTGGTCTATACCGAAGAGGTGGGATGCGGGGACGGTCATTGTAGCGTATACAATACCGGTGGTACCAGCCATTATCGGCCAGTGCCGGGCAAATCTTATTATGGCCGGGGGCCTTTGCAGCTGAGCTATGCCTATAATTATGGACAGGCCGGTTCCGATCTGGGGCTCCCTTTGCTGGAGAAACCCGAACTGGTGAGTCATGACGGAGTGATCGCCTTCCGGGCAGCACTGTGGTTCTGGATGAAGGCGCAGTCACCCAAACCATCCTGTCACGATGTGATCTGCGGGAAATGGCAGCCCTCCGCGCAGGACCTGCAGCTCGGCCGGCGGCCGGGTTTCGGAATGACCATCGTCATCATCAACGGCGGTTTGGAGTGCAAGGGACAAGACCCGGCAGCCAAAAAGGACCGGGAGGACAGGATCGGGTTTTACCGGCATTTTGCCGGGTTGCTGAACGTCCCCGTGGAAAAGGATTGCGATTGTTCCGGGATGGGGACCTATTGAACGCCCCGCGGGGAAGATTGCAATTGCGGGGGTATGGGGCGCTACTAACCATAGAGACTATGCTTTCTACTTCTAACCGTCTCCGGCAGACCTGGCAATCCAGGAGCCTGTCGATCGCACTGCTGGCTTATTTGCTGATCACTGTCATCGCTACGTCGCAGGGCTTGCTGGCGGGGCCCAAGGTGTATGTTCCCGGCGGACGCCCCTATATCGATTACAATAATTTCCGCATTTTCAAATTCTCCTTCTTCCATCTGATCCACAACCGGGATATCTACCGGCTGTTCCCGGACGATCATTGGGACCTTTACAAGTATAGTCCTGCGTTTGCATTGAGTTTCGGACTGATCGCCTGGCTGCCGGATGTCATCGGGCTATTCCTGTGGAACCTGATCAACGCATTGTGTCTTTTTGCCGGCATTCGCCTGTTGCCGGGCCTCAGCGACGAACGAAAGAGCTGGATCCTGCTGTTCGGCCTGCTGGAAATGCTGCTGTCGATCCAGAATACCCAGAGCAACGGGTTGATGGCGGGGCTGGTGGTTCTTTCCTTCGCGCTGGCCGAGCGGCGGCAATATATGCTCTCAACCCTTTGCGTGGTTTTCTCGTTCTATATTAAAATTTACGGCGCCCTGGCCTTTATCTTCTATCTCTTTTATCCGGGCAAGCTCCGGCTGGCGGGCTGGTCCATCTTCTGGATGGCGTTCTTCGCCCTGGTGCCACTGGCAGTCGTCAGCGGGCCGCAGCTGGTATTCCTGTACCAAAGCTGGCTGCACCTGTTGCTGAATGACCGGTCGGCTTCCACCGGCGTATCGGTGCTGGGTCTGCTGGACACCTGGTTCCATCTATCCGTTTCAAAGAATGTGGTAACGCTTGCCGGCCTGCTGCTTTTCCTTTTACCGCTGATCCACATACGCCGATACAAGGACATGACCTTCCGTCTTTTGTACCTCGCGTCCGTATTGATCTGGATGGTCATCTTTAACCATAAGGCCGAATCGCCCACCTATATCATCGCGATCAGCGGGATCGGGATCTGGTATTTTTCACAGCGCGCCGATCCTTTGAACAGGGCTTTACTGATCGCTTCCTTTCTGCTGATCACCATGTCTGTGTCGGACCTTGTCCCTGCCCCGATCCGCAACGGCTTTATCCGCCCTTATGGGATAAAAGCGGTGATGGCGATCGTCGTCTGGTGCAAGATCGTTTATGAACAAATTACTCTGAGCTTTAAACCGCTGTCATGAGAGCCCCATCGCCCACACTGCAGCTGCTGCGCTTCCCTTTTTCCTTTTTCCTGATGCCGGTGTATTGGTTTGCGCTGAGCCAGGTCGTCGACAGGGACTGGATCCGGGCTGCGCTCATTTTTTTCATTCTGCATGGACTGGTCTACCCCGCGAGCAACGGTTATAACAGTCTCATGGACCGGGATACCACTCCTATCGGTGGGCTGGCGCATCCCCTTCAGCCAACGCGAACGCTTTTTTGGGTGACATTGGGAATGGATGCTGCGGCGCTGGCGCTGGGATTGCTCATCGGGCCGTTGTTCGCGGCGGGTCTGGCGGTCTATATACTGGCATCGAGGGCGTACAGCTGGCGCGGCATCCGTCTGAAAAAATATGCGATCATCGGCTGGCTGACGGTGATCATTTGCCAGGGTGCACTGATCTTTTTCCTGGTCTACCAGGGCAGCCATCCTTTGACTGAAATCGCAGAGAGCCGGCATGCACCTGTGGAGGCGATGATAGCCTGTTCGCTGCTGTTAGGAGGCTTCTATCCCCTGACGCAGGTGTACCAGCACGAAGCCGACAGACAGGACGGCGTCAGAACGATGAGCATGCTCCTGGGACACAGAGGAACGTTCATTTTCACGGGTGTCGTCTATACGATCGCTTTTCTGCTCCTTTTCCATTATTTTTTTTCCGTCTACCTGGGAATGAAAGAATTTTTGGTGCTGGCAACCTGTATGCTGCCGGTCATCGTTTATTTCTTTGTATGGGCAGCCAGGGTATGGCGGGATCCGTTGCAGGCGAATTTCGCCAACACCATGAGGATGAATCTCCTGGCTTCGGTCTGTACCAATGCCGGTTTTATTGCCGTGCTGATCATCGGCTAGCCTGTTTTTTGCAGGAGAACCCGTGACCGGGCGCAAACCGGTCTCAACTAAAGCATCGCCTAATTTGAGCAAGATCATTTCCATCGGAACGGCTGTTCCTATCCATCGGCACCGGCAGGAAGATATCCTGCCCTTTATGCAGCGGATCTACGGCGTTGAAAAAGATGCGGGCAGGAAACTGCGATATCTCTATCAGCAAAGCGGTATCCATACACGGTATTCCGTCATACCCGACTATTCGCGGCCGATCCGGTCCTGGAAATTCTATCCGCCGACAGAGAACCTTGAACCCTTTCCATCGCTCGAGCTGCGCATGCGGTGGTACAGGGAGCATGCGGCGCCGCTCTCCATGGGGGCTATCCGCCGCTGCCTGGAAGGAAAAGCCGATGCTCGCGAGATCACCCATCTCCTAACGGTGAGCTGTACCGGAATGAGCGCTCCCGGTCTTGACCTCGAACTCGTGGAGGCGTTGCAACTGTCGCCGACCGTATTCCGCACTTCGGTCAATTTCATGGGCTGTTATGCAGCGGTACACGCGTTGAAACTGGCGCATGCGCTGGCCGATGGAACGCCCGGCAGCAAGGTCCTTGTCGTGTGTACCGAGCTTTGTACGCTGCATTTCCAGCAGCAGCCCACCATCGACAATATGCTCTCGAGCCTGCTGTTCGCCGACGGTTCGGCGGCTGCGCTGATCGTCCCGGATGCTCATCGGGGACCCGGGCTGAGGTTCAGCCAATTCTACTCGGAGATCGTTCCAAGAGGAAAAAAGGCAATGTCCTGGGATCTGTCCTCTACCGGTTTCAAAATGGGTCTTTCGCATTATGTGACCGAGCTGATCCAAACCGATTTTGGCGACCTGGTCGGACATGCGCTGGAGAAAAGCGGGCTAACGCGGGAGCAGGTGACCCACTGGTGTGTTCATCCGGGGGGCAGGAAGATACTGGATGCCATCCGCCAGCGGCTTTCTTTTTCTAACGGCGACCTGGACGCGAGCTATGCGATCCTCGAGCAATATGGGAATATGTCTTCTCCCACCATTCTTTTCGTGCTGCAGCATATCCTGGAAAACCTGTCGTACAACGAAGCCAATTGTATCTTCGGGGCTGCCTTCGGGCCCGGTCTTACCATGGAAACGTTTATTGCTCAAACCAATTAAGACCTGTATGCCCGGCCGACCCGATTTTTCAAGGCGCAGCTACGAGAAGGAACTGCTCGACCGGGACGATATTCCCTTCGGCGACATCGAGCGGAATATGCGCGAGCTCGATTTCATCAATAGGTGGCTGGGCGGTCATTCCATCAGCATTTCGGGACTGAGGCAGCTGGCCCGGGGCCGGGATCGGCTGAGCATTTGCGAAATAGGTTGCGGCGGCGGCGACAACCTGAGGGTCCTCTGCAACTGGTGCAGGAAACAGGGTATCGATGTAAGGGTGACCGGTATCGACAGGAATGCGCATTGCATTGCGGTGGCCCGTGAAAAATGGAAAGGGCAGGCTGCCCAATGGGTGCATTCGGACTACAGGGACGTGCGTTTTGGAACGGAAAAGCCGGATGTAATTTTCTCCTCACTTTTTTGTCATCATTTTAACAATGAAGAGCTTATCTTTCAGCTGAGATGGATGGACGATCATGCCGGTCTGGGATGGTTCATCAATGACCTGCACCGGCACCCCCTGGCTTATCATTCGATCAGGCTGTTGACTGCCGGATTTTCTGCCTCTTACCTGGTGAAGCATGACGCTCCGCTTTCCGTGCTGCGCGGGTTCAGCCGGAAGGATTGGAAGGGCTTGTTGGAGCAGGCTGCCACCGGGCCCTGCGGGCTGAAGTGGAAATGGGCCTTCCGGTGGCTGGTGGTCGGGAGAAAACGATATGTATGACGTCATCATAGCAGGCGGAGGATTGGCCGGACTGGCGCTCTCGATCCAACTGGTCAAAGCCGGCTACCGCGTAGCCCTTTTTGAGAAGGAGACCTATCCTTATCACAAGGTCTGCGGCGAATATATCAGTCTCGAAAGCTGGAATTTCCTGCAGGAGCTGGGGTTGCCGCTCAGCGACTGGAATCTGCCTATCATCCGGACGTTGTTGCTCTCGGCTCCCGATGGAAGATCGCTAAAACACGAACTGCCATTGGGCGGTTTCGGTATCAGCCGGTACAAGATCGATGCGGCGCTGGCGAACATCGCCCGGTCGTCGGGTGTCGATCTCTTCGAATCCGTGCGGGTCGCGGATATCCTTTTTGAAAGATCGGTTTTCAGGGTCCGGACAAGCCGGGGCGATTTTCAGGCCCGGGTAGCCTGTGGCACGTTCGGCAAGCGCAGCAACCTGGATGTGCGCTGGAAAAGGGCTTTTATCCGTAAGCGGTCGGACAAGCTGAATAATTTCGTGGGAGTCAAATACCATGTGCGTGCCGATCCCGCCAGCTTCCCCGCGGATCAGATCGGCCTTCATTTTTTCAGGAACGGCTATTGCGGTATTTCCAGGGTCGAGGACGACCGTTATTGTCTTTGTTATATGACCGCCGCGGAAAACCTGAGCATCAGCGGGAACTCCATTCCCGGCATGGAGAAAAATATTTTGCGCAGGAATCCGTTTCTTGAAGAGGTATTTGGATCGACGGCCCCGCTCTTCGATCAGCCGGTGACGATCTCACAGATCAGTTTCGAGAAAAAGACGCAGGTTGAGAACCATATCCTGTTCGTAGGGGATGCAGCGGGTATGGTGCCGCCTTTGTCAGGGAATGGAATGAGCATGGCGTTGCATGGAAGCCAGATCGCCTTTCGATGTATAGAGAGATTCCTGCCAGGTGAAATAGCCAGGTATGAGATGGAACAGGCCTATATCGACGGATGGAGCAAACAATTCGGCAAACGGATGTGGATGGGACGAACTTTGCAACGTTGGCTGGGTAACGAGAAGGGAGCTAATTTTTTGGTGCATTCGCTAAAGCCGTTTCCAAAACTGGTTTCATTTTTGATCAGACAGACGCATGGACAGCCGTTCTGAAAGCGCTGTTACATACTAATTATCGCTCATGAAACTTCGTGCAACAGGAGTTCTACTTATCGGTTTAATCTGTTCTCTGGAAGGCAAGACGCAGGACTATCAGGCCATACAGGGATCGCCGTTTGCGGGATCCCTGGGCATAGCGAATAACCCGGCCTCGATACTCAACACGCCGTATTCCTGGGATGTGACGCTTTTCTCGATGCAGCTGAAAAATACCACCAACGCGGTCAATGTCACGAATTTTTCCTATCTGTCGCATAAGGACAGTCTCGATTATTACTTTACCAGCGGTAACAAGCGGCGTTATGGCGCTTACAATTACAACCTTCACCTGTTGAACGTCCGTCTGGCGTTGGGTCACAAACAAGCCATTGCCTTTGGCGCCAATCTGAAAAGCTACGGGGCTGCCCGCACCTCGCCGTTCGACTACAACGATACGATCGGGAACTTCAATCAGTTCTTCGGCATCAATGACGCAACCTCGATCTACCAGGGTGAAGCGGTGAGCAGCAGCTGGCTGGAATTGTTCGCCACGTACAGCAAGACGCTGATAGATAACGATCGGGGCAGGTTGAATGGGGGGGTGACGTTGAAAGCGACGCGGGGCATTTCGGGGGGTTATCTGCAATTCTCAGGTGGAGGTCTGAGCAGCACTTATATCAACTCGCAGCTGGTCTATACCCTCTCGAAAGGAGATGTCAAGTATGGTTATTCCTCCAATTACGATTCGTGGAAAAATGACCACACTACGGGAGAAAACCTCAAGGATTTCCTCAAGCAGAGCCGCGGAGGGGCTGCGATCGACATCGGGGTCGAATACCTGGTCAAGACGCAGGATGTGGATATTTTCGGAGAACCGGATACCTATTTCGACTACGACTGGAAGATCGGCGTCGCGCTGCTGGATTTTGGGTTCAATCAATTCCAGTATGGGTCGGAAAGCAGGTTTGCCAGCAATCCCAAATCGATCGTTTCGGACCAGGAAATAGATGAAAAATTCGACTATGTCCAATCCGTGGCCTCCTTCAACGATAGTCTTGCCACGATAATGGGCTCGATGGTCAGACCACGTGGCGCGTTCAGGATCTGGAACCCGGCCCGATTCGAGATCAATGTCGACCGGCCCCTGCCCGAACATTTTGCCCTGAATGCCGATCTGACGCTCAACCTCGGCGGCAACAACCTCGGTAACCGATTCTTTACTAAAGAGATCACCTTTTTCGCGCTGACCCCGAGATGGGAAACACGGGATCTGGGTCTTTATCTGCCGGCGCAGGTGACGACGGATGGAAAGGTATGGGTTGGCGGCGCGTTCAAAGTCGGCCCTTTATTGATGGGTGTCCACAATTGGGGGAATGTCTTCTCCAAAAAGAAAATGACGAATGGCGGCTTCTACGTGGCGCTGGTGATCCACCCGGAGAACGGATTCCGGATCAGGGAGAAAAAGGAATATACCTGCCCGAAGGACTAAAGGCGGCTGCGCACCTCCCAACGACCTTATACACAAGCCTTTGCAAATGAAAGAATGCCCTTCCCGCGGCCATCAAAGCACATCATGCAACTGGCAGAAGCAAAAGCATAGTTTATTGGTGACTGGGGAAGATTTGGTACGAATTGGGGCATCAACCGGACGATGGGCTGAAAAAGATATCTGGAAGGTTGCGAGGCACGGCGATCAGGCAGATAAGGCGCTGGTGGGTGTGCCGCTCGTGATGGGAAGGTCAGGTATTGCTTTTTTCGTACCGTGGGTGCCCGTTCTCGCATTCATGGACCTTACAATACTGTTCGGTATAGAAGGCCTGGCATGCCGGATCATGGTGCTTCCCATATTTTTCATTTTTTCCTCGTTAGGAGGGTTCACTGCTCATGGAACCAGGAAAAGCCAAAGGAACAACCGGGGAAAGTTTCAGGGAGCGGTGGTCCTTTTCCTGCCGTTGCTGTTGGCTCCCCTGGAAGAGCTATTGCCGCATGGGCTTGCCCGATATGAAGCATACGCCTGCGTCGATATCCACGCCTCTGCTCGAAACATCTGGAATCGCGTATTGAAGGTCCGGTTGATCATTATGAAAGATATTCAAAATAATATCCTGGGTATTCTCAAAACAAGATGCGAGGGTAAATTGTAATACTGTCTATGCCGCCACTCGAAAAAAAGACATTGGTGCTCGGCGCTTCGAATAATCCGGCACGGTATAGTTATCTGGCGATAAACCGGCTGCGCCGCAAGGGGCATCCCGTCGTCGCGATCGGGCTGCGGAAAGTCAAGACCGGAGATGTGGATATCGAGACGGAGAAAAAGGCATTCGAGGGAGTCGATACCGTGACCTTATATCTGAATCCGACGCGACAGAAAGAATACTACGATTATATCCTCTCGCTTCACCCGAAACGCATCATCTTCAACCCCGGCGCCGAGAATCCGGAGCTGGCGGGTCTCGCGCAGGCGGAAGGAATACAACCGCTGGAAGCCTGCACGCTGGTGCTGCTGAGCACGGGCCAATATTGAACTGCAGGGCAACGACCGGTGGCCGCCGCCACGGAGTTAATAATACATTAATGACCACTCGATTTTGCCGGTTAGACGATTTTTCTGTAAATTCGAAAAATCCTTTATTATGCTATGGCGAAAATTTAATGGTGATGTCATCGAACTTCCCATCATTGAAGCCGTGGAAAATGCGATCAGGCGCGAGACGGAGAACGGCTACCGCCTGAAGGTCTGCATCGGCACAGATTCCCAGGTAAAAGGTTTGGAAACGGAATTTGCAACGGTGATCGTTTTTCTGCGCGAAGGACATGGCGGGTTCATGTTCATCCACAATGAAAAGACCAGGCATCAGTTCACGATCAAGGAAAGGATGCTGGTCGAAGTGGCGAAGAGCATCGAGATCGCTTATGAGCTCTGCAATCTTTTCAGCAAGTATAATGTCGACATGGAAGTCCATGCGGACATCAATACGAACCCGCATTTCAAGAGCAATGATGCGTTGAAAGAAGCGATGGGCTACATCCTCGGTATGGGCTTCGCCTTCAAGGCCAAGCCCGAAGCGTTTGCCAGCAGCAGCTGTGCAAACAAGGTAGTCAACTGATCTGCCACCCTACCCGTCCCTTTCAGGACCGTGTTTCCCCATGGTCAAAGGATTTGTCTCCCCTCTAATTCACCCCATTCCTTGTTCATTCTTTCGATCAGCTGCAGGATCTTATCCCTGCCAGTCTTTTTTACCGCGCTGGTGAGAAAATGTTGCGGCAGGAATTGCCACCGCTCGCGCATGCTGTCCAGGAAGGCCTTTACATTGGCGCTGACTACGCGCTGGTTCTCCTTATCGGTCTTGGTGAATACCAATGCAAAAGGGATCTGCCATTTCCCCAGCCGATCGACGAACTCCAGATCGATCTTTTGCGGGTCGTGACGGCTGTCGACGAGGACGAAAACATGCACGAGGTTTGAGCGCCGCCGGAGATAGTCTTCGATCATCTTCTCCCATTTTTTCCGTTCCGTCTGCGAAACCTTCGCGAACCCGTAGCCGGGCAGGTCGACCATATACCAGCGGTCATCGATGTTGAAATGATTGATGAGCTGTGTCTTGCCGGGGGTTCTGGAGGTTTTGGCCAGCTTGTCATTGCGGCTGAGCATGTTGATCAGGGACGACTTGCCGACATTGCTTCGCCCGATGAAGGCATATTCCGGCCTGTCGGGTGCGGGACATTTCGCATAGTCGGGACTGCTGATCACATAAGATGCCGATTGGATCTCCATAACCGCAAGATACTTACCTTTGTCCTTCTATGACGGATTACTCACACGACAGGATCGTCCCTTTTAAAGATTCCGGTCTCGGTAAGAAAAAGCAGATTGCCGAAATGTTCGATCGCATCGCGTTCCGGTATGATTTCCTGAACCGCTTTTTATCCGGCGGCATCGACATGTACTGGCGGCGGCGTGCAATACGGGAACTGGGGCGGCATGAAGAGAGCGGTAGGGGAACCAGTGCGATGGATGGGGCCGGGGGGAGATCGGGGGCGAGAGGCGGCGCACTGGATGGGGCGGCCCGGTTGAGATCGGTCCTCGATGTCGCAACCGGTACGGGAGATATGGCCATCCTGCTGACCCGCCAGCTACCCGGTGTGCGGGTCACGGGTATCGATATCTCCGCAGGCATGCTGGAGATTGGGCGTGGAAAAGTGAAACGCCTCCGGCTCGACCGGCAGATAATGCTCCAAACGGGTGACAGCGAGGCGCTTGAATTCCCGGATGCACATTTCGATGCCATCACGGTCGCGTTTGGGGTCCGCAATTTCGAGGATCTTGAAAAAGGGTTGAGAGAGATGCTGCGGGTGCTGAAGCCAGGGGGAAAGCTGGTCATCCTCGAGTTCTCGCAACCCAGGACGCCGGGAATCCGGCAGGTGTACGACCTGTACCTGCGTCTGGTGGCTCCCCGTGTCGGCAGGATGGTCTCCAGCAGCCGGGAAGCCTATCAATACCTGAACGATTCCGTAAAGGCCTTCCCCGAAGGGGCAGCCCTTTTGCATATCCTCGACCAATGCGGGTATAGTCATACCCGGCTAAGGCGTTTAAGCCTGGGCATCTGCTCGCTCTATACTGCGGTGAAGGGGCTCCCCTGACCAGGAGGATCTCCGCGTTCGGTTTGCGGTGAAGGGACTCTCTGACCAACGCGATCGCGGCGCCGGCAGGGCCAATGGCACAATTATTGGCCGGTTTCTCCGTTATTTTGAATCACCCCAATGGCAAGCCTATAGCACTTTTCTACACTCCCATCGATTTGCAGGAGCATCCGGAATAACCGAGATGTAATTTATTGATTGTTAATTATTTATGAAAATATTGGGGTTCCACAAACAAACCGGGTCCATTTTAGCCGTTCTCGTTGCCACCGCCATGCTGACGGGTTCGTCTGCGTCCGCGCAGCTGAGGGATTATCTCAACCTGCCTGATCACGACAGCAAGCGGTACTACCTGGGCATCGGTTTCCTATATGATAATTCTCATTTGCAGGTAACTCCGCACCCTAAGTTCCTGCAAAGCGACAGCGTCCTGTCCATAATGCCCGGCAATTCGGGAGGATTCGGAGTATCGGGCATGTTTACCCTGCGTCTTTCCGAGCACTGGGAACTGCGGGCGGCCTTCCCCGAATTCATATTCGCCAACAATACCCTGGCCTATCATGTCACGTTCCCGCCGCCGGGCGAAGATTCGGTTGCTACCAAGCAGATCCAGTCACTGCTGCTCGGTTTCCCATTGCATGTAAAATTCCTGTCCGACCGTATCGGCAATTTTCGCGTGTATATGCTGGGCGGTTTCAACTACCAATACGACCTGGCATCGAACTCGTCCGCGCGGAAAGCGCAGAACCTGGTGAAGCTGACGCCGGCGGATCTGAGCATCGAGGCAGGCATTGGATTCCAGTTCTATTTCCCCGTTTTTATCCTTTCCCCGGAGCTGAAGATCAGCGAAGGCATCAAAAATGTGCATTCGCGCGACCCGAACCTGCAGTATTCGAATACCATCGACAAGCTGAAATCGCGGATGATCGTCTTTTCTTTAATTTTTGAAGGTTAGCGAACTGCCGGACGGTACAGGCTGTTTCAAGTATGTGGGTTGTGGCATCATTTTTTATAAGAAGTGAGATATGGAAACGTTCACAAGGAAGCAGGAATACACTGTGAAGCAGGAAGTCATCGAAACCGTCGCCCGCCAATCGAAAATTATCGAAACCCCAAAGGTCTCCGAAAGTTATAGCCGGGCCCAGGAAGTTGTCAATGGTCTTATCCACGGGGGCGGGATACTCTTTGGGCTGGCCGGTCTGCCGGTGCTGATAAGTCTCGCGAATGTGCACCACAACACGGCGGCGATCATCGGGGGAGGCATTTATGGCTTTTGCTTCCTGCTGTTGTTTACCGTCAGCGCAACCTATCATTTCGTGTCCGAACCTCGCCTTAAACAGATATTCAAGATCTTCGACCATATAGGCATCTACTTTTTAATTGCCGGCACCTATACCCCGTTCATCCTTGTCTACGTGAACAATTCTTTCGGCCATTCGCTGCTGTGGATATTGTGGGGTCTCACCGTAGCCGGAACATTTTTCAAAGCCCGGTATACGGGGAAATATGAGATCGTCTCTACCGTCATCTATCTGGCGATGGGATGGATCATGGTCATCGGAGGACGGCAATTCTTCGACCAGGTGCCGCATGACGTACTGATCTTCATCTGTATCGGGGCGGCCCTGTATTCCGTCGGCGTTTTCTTTTATCTCTGGGATAAATACAAATACACGCATGCGGTATGGCATGTATTCGTGCTGACGGCAGCGCTATGCCATTATGTGGCGGTGCTGATGACGATGTAAGCCGCTTTTTGCAGGCGATCGGCAAATTAAAATCGTGTCTTCAGGGCGCTATTCCGCACATGCGTGCATAGACAACCATTTGGCCGTAATGGTCCTCATCGTGCGTTAGCGCATACCATGCAAGGTCAAGGCGGGGTAACTTACCGCCGCGAAAAGAGATCATCTCCATGGCATTTTTATCTGTCAGCGTTGCGATCGCTTTATGGCCAAGTGCGAATGATCCTTTCAGGAACTTCATAATATCCGCCTTTGATGCCATGCTCTCCGGGCCGTTTACATCCCCTTCGTGAACTCCGGGGGGCAAGGGATCGCCGGTGACGGCACTCCATATATGATAGTTGTCGGTTGCGAGGTGTTTCACTTGTCCGGCGAAAGTACGTACGCCCTTAAAATTGCTGCCGTTAATATTCAGGCTTTCCGGAGTGAAATTGAATTTATCTTCCGGGATCTTATCAGCGAGTTGGATGATGTTTTTTTCGATACTGTTCAACAATCTTTCCACCGCCGGGGTCAATGAACCTTCAGCCAGTCTTTTTGCAGCCGGCGCCGATTGTTTACAGTCATTATCATTCATCACGCTCATTCCCCCGGCCATATTTTTTACATTGGTAAAGCCATGCTGCGTCAGCATATAAGTTGCCCGAGCACTGCGGTGACTGTGGGAGCAATAAACAATAACCTCTTTGTGCTTGAGATCTTCTATGTCAGCGATCTTGCTTTCCAGTACCTGCACCGGAATATTGATCGCATTCTTCAATGTCCCGTAGTCGGGGTCGGCTCTTCCCTCAAACTCTTCTTTTGTACGCACATCCAGCAAAACAACGCCGGGATGGGAAGCAATATAGCCGCAAACTTCCGTGGGCTGAATATTGATAATATGCACCGTCGATCTTTTCACCAGCGGCATATTACAACTGGGACAAATACCCGGGCCGTGATAAACCGTAGCATCGCAATCGTTCCCGCAAGGAGTGCACACATATTCATTGTCGGGCTTTGACTGATAGGTGGCGTATCGGTCAGGAACGCGCGAACTTTGGATGGTCAATAAAAAAATGCCGGCAAGCAAAGCGGCTTTGAAGATGGTTATGGGATGTTTCATAGAAAGTTTTTTTAATAGTCGTATTGCCTTCTGAACATGTTCAGACGGATGCCTCCCGTGATCATTGTGGAACTCGAGCTGTGGTAGACATTGGCCGGATCGTGGACCGAGTAATTCCGGTATTGCAGCGACAGATCGAGGAAGAGATTTTCCTTCCACTGCCAGGACACCAGGCCGGACAGGTTAAAGCATTTCGCCGGCACTCCGCCGCCGATGCTGAAACCGTAGTCGCGCGGGCGGCTGAGGTAATTCTCGAAAATGTCGCCGCCGAAATTGATGCCCGCGGAATCCAACCCCTGTTTGTAATAGATGGCCTTCGCTTCGACGTTCCACTTGTATGCGGGCTGGTAGCGGAGGATACCGATGAACTCGAAGAAATTAGCGCCTAGCGGATGTGCGACAGGCTGGTTATAGTTGGTGTAATTGGCGACGGTGTCGTCGTGCTGAAAGGTGTACGGGCGCACGATATTGGTCTCCAGCTGCAGATCGAGGTTTTTGACCTTGAAGGCGTCGATGTATTTTAAGCCGAGCTGGAGTCCCTGTTTATTGGCCCAATTGCCCTCCGAATAATGGGCTATCTGGTGAAGGATGAATTCGTCGATCAGCAACTGGCCGTAGAACTGTGTCGAATGACCCATGTTGATCGTCCAGTCCAGGCCTTCCGTCGTCTTGTCCGGGCTGCCGTTCTCCTGTTGCGCGGAGACGAGAAAGATGACCGGGTTGAGATAGGAGAAATCGTAATGATCGGCCCGGCTGAACATCACGTTCCCGAATATGCCCAGTCGCATCCACGGGGTGGCATTTATACTCAGGTGATGGACAACGCCGTATTTTTTGGGGTATTGATAGTCTGCACCGGTGATGTGCTGGTTGACGAGCTCCATATACATGGTCTGATAGTTCAACTTCCAGATGTGGAGATTGAAACGCAGGAAAAGATACGGGGCGCTGTAATCGCTGAGAAAGAGACTGCGATAGCCGTCGCCGATGAAGTTCTTGTCGTATCCGAATGTCCAGTCGAAATATTTCCAGGTATTGAAATAGATGGAGGCCCTGTTATCGTAATAATCGAACCCAGTCTTGTGGAAAGCTTTGAAATAGCCGGCGCCGGGCACCGCGTCGAACTGCGCCGCCCGAACCTGGAAATAAGATGGTCCGCGTTCCTGGTTATCGGTCAGGTATACGTTGAAGCCGACCTTTCCGGCGATCATGCCCCTGAACGTTGCGCCTTTGGTATTGAGGAACACCCGCGAGCCGTTGCCGCTCTCGATCGATTGTGTCTGCTGGATGACCGGGTCGAGGGCGAGGAAGAAGTCTTTGTCCTCCACCAGGTAGAAAATGGCTTTGTTCTTATAAAAGGTGTTGAACCAGGGTCTTTTGCTCCAAAAGCTGTCCTTTTTTCCGCTGACCCATTCCGGGTTGTTCATCAGCAGCGAAGCCAGCGTGGCGCGGTCCACGGGCGACAGGTGGTACAACTCGTCGTAGGGGTAGAATTTATCCAGGCTATCGGCCATTTCGGACATCCGGACGGCCAGTTTCCGGCCGATGGGTTTGTCCGTGGTCATATTGAGTTCGGGGTTCGTCTGCTGGAGGATCTCCATCCGGTCGAGAAAATGTTCGAATTTGGAACCCTGCGGGAGATAGGTGCTTTGGGCGTGAGCGGCCACCGCCGGCAGCAGCGCGATCAATAGCATCGGTAAAAATCTCCTGCGTACTTCGAGGGTTTTAATAAATTGCGTCATAAAGCAAGGCTAGTTCAGTATGCGTAATTATCTGATCCGGAACATATTGATTGTCAACGAAGGTAGGATTAGTGCAGCAGATTTGCTGATCAAAAACGGTCGGATTGAAAAAATCGGGCCGGAATTGCAGCCTGTCTTTGCCGTTACGGAGATCAACGGGGAAGGGAAATATTTATTGCCCGGGGTCATTGACGACCAGGTGCATTTCCGCGAACCGGGACTAACCCATAAGGCTACCATCTATACCGAAGCCAGGGCGGCTGTCGCGGGCGGCGTCACCTCTTTTATGGAGATGCCGAATACGGTGCCCCCCGCATTCACGCAGGACCTGCTCGAAAAAAAGTTTGACATCGCGGCGAGCCATTCGCTGGCCAACTATTCGTTCTATATGGGCACGTCGAATGACAATGCGGATGAAGCGTTGCGCACCAACGATCGAAAAAGGGATATCTGCGGCATCAAGATCTTTATGGGCTCGTCGACGGGCAATCTGCTGGTCGACAACTATCTCACCCTCGACAGATTGTTCCGCGAATGCGAAGTGCTGATCGCCACACACTGCGAGGATGAAAAGATCATCCGCCAAAACCTCGGGCGGTTGAAAAAAGAGGGCCGGGAACTGGTGGCCGCCGATCACCCGCTGATCCGGGATGAAGAAGCCTGTTTCGAGTCTACGCTGACCGCGATCCAGTTCGCGCAGAAACACAATAGCCGGCTGCACGTTTTCCATCTCTCCACGGAGAAAGAGATGGCGCTTTTCGGTAATATGTTACCGTTGCAGGAAAAGCGGATAACGGCGGAGGTTTGTGTACATCACCTGCATTTTACCAGCGATGACTATGCCCGGTTGGGAAACAGGATCAAATGCAATCCGGCGATCAAGGCCCCGCATAACCGCGAAGCGTTGTGGAAGGCACTGCTGGATGACCGTCTCGATCTTATCGCCACCGATCATGCGCCGCATACCCTCGCCGAGAAAGAAGGTCCGTATGAACGCGCGCATGCCGGGCTGCCTCTCGTGCAACATCCCCTCCTGCTGATGCTTCACTATGTCCGGGCAGGCAGGATCACCCTGGAAAAAATGGTCGAAAAGATGAGCCATTCGGTGGCGACCTGTTTTCAATTGGCGGATAGGGGTTTTATCCGGGAAGGGTACTTCGCCGACCTGGTCGTCGTGGACCTCAACCAGCCCTCGGTGGTGAAACCCGACAATATCCTATATAAATGCGGTTGGAGCCCGCTGGAGGGGTTCGAATTCCCTGCAACGATTACACATACCTTTGTGAACGGGCATCTGGTTTATGGAAACGGAGCCTTTGATGAATCTCAATGGGGACAGCGGCTGCGGTTCGACCGGTAGGACGCAATCCGGCGGAGGCCGGGAGACGGCGGGAGCCGAGGTGCAGGACAGACGACCAAACCATGGAAATAGACAATATAACGTATGAGGACCTCTCGCTTTTCAGCACTGTGGAAGAGATATCCATCTTCCACAAACTGGATTTTACCCGGACCCGGGGAGGCCAGGATATGTTGCTGGAATATTTCAACAATCCGTTCAGCCGGCTCGAATCCATAGAGGCCACGCAGGCGATCCTGGCCCTGATATTGGAGAAGATGGGCGAATGGCCCTCGTCGATCAGCAACGGTACCATCATGGTCATGGAGCGGTTCTATGAAACGGCCGTCGACGATATCCCCCACGGGCACAACCTGCCGGCCGCACTTTCCTACAAGATCTTTCACTCTGCCGATTATGCGCTGGTTCGTTATTCCGTGGCGCATTTTGCCGATTTCGTACGGGGCATGCTGAACCTGATCGATCTGTTGGACAAACCGGGTAACCCACGCCTGTTGAGCGACCTGCTTGAACGAGCGCGGCGTCTGCTGGACCAGGACATCCTCCGGCAGCTGGCCAACACGAGCGACAAACTGAACCCTATCCAGGTGATCTATTACGGACATTATATCCGGCACGGGTTCAAGACCGCGCTCCAGGCCCTGGTCGATATCCACCACCGGCTGGATGCCTGGTATTCGATGGCCATGGCCATGCAACAGTATGGTTTTTCTTTTCCGGTCTTTAGCGAGCAGGAAGATCCCTACCTCGAAGCAACGCAGCTTTACCATCTCCTGTTGCCCAAACCGGTCGCCTATGACGTGCGTTTGAACAGGGATACGAATTTCCTTTTCCTCACGGGCGCCAACATGGCCGGAAAGAGCACGTTCATACGGAGTGTGGGGGTCGTCGTCTTTCTCGCCCACCTGGGAATGGGCGTGCCGGCAGCTTCGATGCGGCTGAGCCTTTTCGACGGCATCCTCAGCAATATCAATGTGGAGGACAATATCGGCAAGGGGGAAAGTTACTTCTTCAACGAGGTGCAGCGCATCCGCAATACCCTGGAGAAGATCGGCAACCGCAGGAAATGGCTGGTGCTGATCGATGAACTGTTCAAGGGGACGAATGTGCAGGATGCCATGAAATGTTCCAGTACGGTCATCAAGGGGCTGATCCGGATCCGCCGGTCGCTGTTCATCCTTTCTACACATCTCTATGAGATCGGCGATGAGCTGAAGCAATTCCCGAATATTCTTTTCAACTATTTCGAGACGACGGTAAAGGACGATCAGCTGGAATTCAGCTACCAGCTGAAACCGGGCATCAGCAATGACCGGATCGGGTACCTGATATTGAAAAGGGAAAAGGTCGTGGAGATGCTGGAGAGGTTGTGACGCGCGCCGGCAGCGGCGCTGCCGGCGCGGGCCGGCTTTTCGCGAGGGCGGGTCTTTTACCCCGCCCATTCCTCCCTGTCCAGGCTCCTGAACTGAATGGCTTCGGCGATGTGTTCGGGGCCGATGTCCTTCTTGCCGGAAAGATCGGCGATCGTCCGGCTGACCTTCAGGATGTGATCATGCGCCCGGCCGGAAAGTTTCAATTTCTCCATGGCATTGCGCAGCAGCAGCCGGCCCTCTTCGTCCAGCCTGCAAAACTGTTGTAGCAGCCGGCCGCCGATCTGGGCATTGCAATAAATACCCTTGTCCGGTGTGCCGCTCCCCGCCGAAAAGCGCCTGCGTTGGATCTCTCTGGCCGTCATCACTCTCCTGCGAATCTGCGCGGAGTCTTCCCCCTGCCCTCCGGCCGAAAGTTTTGCATAGGTTACCGGCTGGACTTCAACGTGAAGATCGATCCTGTCGAGCAAGGGCCCCGATATCCTGTTCAGGTATTTCGACACCGCGCCCGGCGGGCAGGTGCATCCCTTGTCCGGATGGTTATAATAGCCGCAAGGGCAGGGATTCATCGAAGCAACCAGGATAAAAGAGGAAGGGAACTCGAGCGAAAGCTTTGCCCTGCTGATCATCACTTTTCGGTCTTCCATCGGCTGTCGCAGCACCTCGAGCGTGCTGCGGCTAAACTCGGGCAGCTCGTCGAGGAAGAGGACGCCGTTATGCGCCAACGATATTTCTCCGGGTTGCGGAACGCTCCCTCCGCCAACCAATGCCATCCCGGAAATGGTGTGGTGGGGGTTTCGGAAAGGCCGATCCGAAAGAAGTGTGGTGTGGGGCGGCAGCTTCCCGGCCACACTGTGGATCTTTGTCGTCTCCAGCGCTTCCTGGAAACTCAGCGGCGGCAGGATGGTAGGCAACCGTCGCGCCAGCATCGTCTTTCCCGATCCGGGCGGTCCGATCATAATGGCATTGTGTCCGCCTGCCGCGGTGATCTCCAGTGCGCGTTTGATGTTCTCCTGACCTTTCACCTCGCTGAAATCGAGGTCGACCGGCGGGATATCCGGCAGCGCTCGTTCCGGCGCATTGGAGACGGCCGGTTCGGATACGAGGGTATCACTGAAAAAACCGATCACGTCACGCAGATGTGCGAATGCAAATACCTTCAGCTGTTTTACAATGGCTGCCTCGCTTGCATTTTGACCCGGAACGACCAGCCCCCTGAAGGATTCCTTGCTGGTTTGGATGGCGATCGGGAGGGTCCCTTTAATGGGTTGTATCTCTCCGTCGAGCCCCAATTCACCCATGATCACGAAATCCCTGATCTTTTCAATTGCGGCGATCTGGCCGCTGGCCGCGAGAATGGCTATCGCGATCGGGAGATCGAAGGCCGAGCCGTATTTTCGGATGCCTGCCGGGGCCAGGTTGATCACGATCTTGGTCCGGGGCATGTAGTAGCCATTGCTTTTGATGGCGCTTTCGATGCGTTGGATGCTTTCCTTTACCGCGCTGTCGGCCAGGCCGACAACAAACGTATGCAGGCCTTCCGTCACGTTCACTTCCACGGTGATGGTGATAGCCTCGACCCCATACACCGCACTTCCAAATGTCTTCACCAGCATACGACAAGGTTTAGCCGATGAAGCTAGCCAATCTTCCGGAATCGCGCGGAAAAATCGACGCGTTGTTTCACGCGATTGTTTCACGGCGGACGGAGGCCGGTACAGAATCGCTACGGTATGCCAGCCGGAAAGGCGGCGGCAGACGCGGATGCCCCGTCAATGAGGGCGTTATTATTTTCGCCGGCGACCTTTCGCAGAGGGGCGGTTGGACGGCGGGGGGCTACCGGACGGCTTGTCATGCGTAGCGTGGGCGTTGCGGGCACGCCGAAGCGGGCCGCTTTGTTCCCAGCGGGCAATCGCCACCGAAAAACGGTGTAGCAACTGGTTATTGGCCAGATAGAAGAGGGCCAGCGGCAGCATTTTGAACAAAGCTCTTTTCGTCGAATCGGTGAGATCCATCACCGGGAACAGCCACCCGATAAAGCCGAGACCCAGGTACAGGATCGCTATCGAATAGAGCCAGTTGCGGGCATCCCGATCGAAACGCCGGAGGAATATCGCCTCCGCGGCGAAGAGTATGGCCGTGAGATAGAAGAAATAGCCCCAAAGGTTGAGGGACGGGCGCCCGGTCAGGAGGTGGGTGAAAATATCGGCGTAGCGACGGAAGAGCCCCGGAAGCTGTAGCTGCGGGTTGATGAGAGCTCCGATAGGGTAATGTACGGGCAGGTAGTGATTGACATAAAGCGTGACGGGAAGAAGATAGCCGATCATCGCGGGCAGGAAAAAAAGAAGGTCGCTCACCAGTATGTTCCTGAATGGGTATCGCGCGTGTCGTTGCATAAGCAGCATCGGGGGTAGAAAAAGAAAGGCCAGGATGAGCGTCTCGCTCCGGATATAGGTGGCGATCCCCAGTAGGAGCCCGGCGAAATAGAAGGATCCGGTGGCTTGCGCTGTGGGTTGGGCGGAGCCCGAACGGAATAAGAAATATAATCCGAGGAAGAAATAGACCATATTGCTGTAATCATAGAGGATCATGAAGGTATAGGCATAGGGTTCGGGGGCCATGGTGAACAGCAGCAGCAGGGTTGCAGCCAGGACGGGATGCAGCTTTTCGGTGAGCGCATGGTACAGAAAAACGGTGAGGCAGATGAAGACGATGCTTAGCCACACCTGTCCGAAAGGGAACCCGGCCATCTTGTAAATGACCTGGAGGGCGATTAGAAAGGGCGATTTGAACTGGTTGTTTGTCGACCAGAGATCGATGTTGAAAAACGAATTGATCAGGGTATGTTCCCGAACGGCGAACTCAGCGATCGCCTCCGGTCCCGAGAGCGCGTCCCGGGAAGTGACGGGAAAATAATAGCATCGCCAGACGCTGACAAAGATCAAAAAGCCGATGACCATCCAGTACGGTATCTCATAGGGCCGGACCCGCAGGGGTCCGGGGCGCAATCCGCGCAGAACAGTGGCTAGCCCTTCTTTGCGGGTGCGGATCGCCGTTGGGATGTTCAGCAGCAGCGTGGTCAGCGCCAGCGAGCCGAAAACGGTCAGACCGGTGATCGGGATATAGAACAGCTGCAAAAGGAACGGCAGAAAAGAAGCCAGGGCGACGCCGAGCAGCAACGAAAGGGTGATGGTATAGGCCGTCTTCAACCGGAGACGGAACAGTTGCAGGACGCCATACCCGGCTAACAGGTGACAGCACAGCAACAGGAAAAAAGCAAGAAAAGGCATACGATTACAGGATTGGGGGGTATTTTTTGTAGCGATCGAGGATCTGCTGCAACTGCGAAGGGGAGCGTATCTCCTCGAGTACGACGCCTTTGCCTGAGATGCGGACCAGGTAATTCGCCCTCGTCACATCGCGCGAATTCGTCCAAACACCTTCCAGGCCCGTGTAATAATAAAAGACGGCCGGCTCGGGAGCGCGAAATTTGGGATAGATATGCAGGGAGTCACGGTAATAGCTGTTGGGTTCGAAGAGGATCACGGGATCTGCGATCTTTCTTTTTTCGACGACCTCTTTAACCTTCAGGGAGATGGAATACATGATGCCATATCGTTCCTTTTTGAGGGCGTCCGCGCTGGCAGTGTCGTTCTTTTCCTTCCAGAAGTCCGCCCAGTACTCCGACGGCTTTGTCCGGAACCATTCCTTGTTATAGCCTGTATTGAGCACGAGACAGATCGTCGCGAATGCGGCGACGGTCAATAAAAATTGTCGCATAACGAGTCTTAAGCTGCGAAGGCAAATCTAAAGAAATACGGAAGGGTCAGGCGATTTTTTTATTCGCAGCCGCGGAGAGCGCGCTGCCGTCGATGGTCCGACTGTCTGCCGGAACGGGTTTGTTCGTGTTGACCAGCGACTTGACGATCAGCAGGCAGGTGCCGGCCATGATGCGAAGGTCGAGCAGAAATCCGGCATTGCGGACATAGAAGGAGTCCCACTGGTAGCGACGAAAGATACTCTCGAATGTAGCGGCAGGCCCGCGGTATCCTCTCACCTGGGAGAGGCCGGTGATTCCCGGTCTGACCATATCCCGAAACCGGTAGTTATCGATGAGGCTGGCAAATTCCCTGGAATCATTGAGCATGTGCGGTCTCGGTCCTACGATACTCATCTGTCCGAGGAGGACATTGATGAATTGCGGGAACTCATCCAGGCAGGTGTTGCGCAGGATCCGGCCGATCCGCGTTACCCTCGGATCGTTGTTGGAGGCGCGGCGGGTATCGGCATGATTGTTCACATACATGGTCCTGAACTTATAACACCAGAACGTTTTGCCGAGGAAACCCGCCCGCTGCTGTTTGAAGAAAACAGGTCCTTTTGAATCCAGTTTGATGAGGATGCTGAGAATGGGAAATAACCAGGGGAAGACGAAAAGGATGACCGCGAGAGAGGTAACGATGTCCATTATTCGCTTGTAAACCAGATAATTATACCTTTCACTCCAATATTCACGAATAAATTGCCATTTACTTTTTTCCCAGTTTTCAGGACAATGAATGGACGATTCAACAAATGTGCTCTGCATTTTACTAAGGATTGGTTTTTCAGCTCAATTTTCTTCCTTTACGAGCGGACGGTTGTTCGGGTTGTTAAGATGCAAAATTCATGGAATTTCCCGAGCATTGACAAGGTCTACTGTAAAAACGTTGCATTTTAATCTGTTAATTAAAAAGGACCAAATCAGGAGGGCTTCCGGGGAAACTCCAAAAAAGCGGGTTTGACACAGTTATGCGTCAAAACAACACGCCTGTTGCCCTATTGACACAGTTATGCAGAGATTAAAATGATGTTAAAAAAATGTTAAGAAATGGGGCAGGATCAATTCAGCACGTTTTTCGGCTCGATCCACTCCCCGGAAACCGAAGCGGCATGCGTTTCTTCAACGACGATAAATTTGCTCATGAGGTAGGAGAAAGTTTGCATGACCGTATAATGAACGATGCGCAGGTCAAGCCACAGACTGGCGTTCCGGACATAAAAAGCGTCCCATTGAAACCTCCGGAAGATCTTATCGAATGTCTGGGCGGGGCCGCGATATCCTTTTACCTGTGCCAAACCGGTAATGCCGGGTTTCATCAGATTACGGAATTTATATCCTTCGACCGCTTTTGAAAAATTGTCGCAGTCTTTGTACATGTGCGGGCGCGGGCCTACCACGCTCATATGTCCCGCCAGGACGTTCAGGAACTGCGGAAGCTCATCAAGATTGGAATGACGAAGGAACCTACCCATACGGGTTATGCGGGGGTCATCTTCCGTAGCCTGTCTGGTATTGGCTTCGGCATTGACCTGCATGGTACGGAACTTCAGGCAAGAGAACGACCGGCCCAGAAAGCCGACCCTTTTTTGAACAAAGAATACAGGACCTTTCGAATCCAACCGGATCAACAGAAAGAGAATGGGGAATAGCCAGCTGAAAACGAAAAGGAGAACAATCATGGATATCACGACATCGAAAATCCTTTTCGCTAAGAGGTAAAACTTGCGTTCGCTGACAAAATTTCTGAGATCAACCGTCCTTTCTTCGCCGATGTGCTCTTCCTGTAAATTCTTCACGATACTCGTGGGTCCGACCATAAGACCAAAGGTTTAATAAATTACGTCTTTGATTAATAAAATTCTGCTATTAAAGAAATATGCTATATCATTTGCCCCGCAAGTTCGCCAATACTCCAGCCCGACAGAGGCGTCGTTTTTTAAACCTCACCTATAACATCTTTTCACACGACTTATTGCACAGGGAAAATCTAAATTTTTCAGCCAGGCAGATCACCGCATATCGGGGGGAAAAAATCAGAAGCCGCTATTGAGGCCGTCGACCCCGCCCCGAAATGATTTTCGGAGCACAGCAAGGTTCTTTAGCAATCAGATTGAATTTCAAGCAAATAACCGCCTCGCTGCAAAGTAACGAAAAAAAATACTTACAAAGAATACCACTAACCGGTAAGTTGTTAGAAATATTTCAACAGAAAGATATTTTGGTTGTGATGGAACGCTCGACTTATTTTGCACCATGGCATCGAACAAAATGTTGCGCGTTTGGGTCCAGGATTTCCTTCGAAAGACGCATTTGCTGTCTCTTGCAGAAAAGTTCAGATATCATCAAAAGCGATGGTCGTTGAAGAAGGCCAACCAGGCGTTTATCGCTGCATTCCCTGAATTCAGGTTGCCACCCGGGGACCTGGCTTTCGATGCTTATTCCGCGCCGGATTGGGACTTTTACAAACGCAGCGGTGAAGGAACCGCCGTCTTTCTCGCCGGGGTGATGCGAAAATATCTACCGGTCGGAAGCGGGACGGGAATTTATGAATGGGGGTGCGGCCCCGGCCGTGTGATCCGGCATCTCCCGGGGCAGTTGGGTCCCTCGGTCCAGGTATTTGGGTCCGATTATAATCCCAGGACCATAGAATGGTGCCGGGAGAACATTTCCGGTGTCCGATTCGCACTCAATGGCCTCAATCCGCCGCTGCCCTATCCCGGCGATCAATTCGATTTTGTTTATTGTTTATCTGTTTTTACACATCTTTCCGAACAGACCTGTATCCGGTGGGCGGAGGAGATCCACCGTGTTTTGAAACCGGGCGGGATCTTCCTGGCTACCACGTCGGGGGATAATGCCTTCCAAAAAGAGATGCTGGACAAGGAAAAGAAGGCCTATCAATCCGAAGGCGTGCTTGTAAGAGGGCATTACGAAGAAGGGAAGAAAATGTACCTCACCCGCCACAACCCCTCCTATGTCAGGGATCGCCTGCTTCGTCAATTCCGGATCGAAGAGCATGTGCCCGGCGGCTTTCCGTTTATGGACCAGGATTATTGGATCGCCCGCAAAACGGAGGGGATATGACTTTACTGGCGAGAAAGCCTGTGTTTGTCGTAACCTTAGCGGTCCTTTTTACTACCCTGTTCTCATGGTTTCAGCTCAACAGTTATTGCATCATCCTCCTGCTCCTCTGCGGGCTTTGGCTGGAAGGCCCTGTGAAGGCGGTGAGGACGGCCTTCGCCAATAAATACTTTCTGGCTTATCTCTTATATTGCCTGATCCAGGCGGCGGGCCTTTTGTATACGCACAACCTTACCAAGGGTGAAAACCTGGCAGCGAAGGATGCCACGCTGGTGGCCATTGCCTTTGTCCTCTGCGGTTGCCGGTTTGCCGATGAAAAGACATACAGGAGGCTGATTGCCGGCTATAGCCTGTTGGTCTTCATGGCATCCGTTTTCTGTCTGTACAAGGCATCCCTAAAGTACATCCAGATACAAGATCCTTCCGTTTTCTTTTATCATTCATTTACGGCGCCTCTTTCGCAGAATGCGGTGTTTTATGCCGTTTATGTTCTTTTCGCCATGCAATTCCTATTGTCGCCGGAGGGAGACCCCGGTATCAGCATCCTTCCGGGTAAGGCTGTAAAATGGTGCCGCATACTCCTCGTTGCATTTTTTTTGGGAATGATCGTCCTGTTGTCGTCCAAGCTGATCCTGGTCCTGTCGCTGCTGCTATTGATCAATTTCTTTGGAAAGAGGTATTATACCACGAAAAACCTCCGGTTGCTGCTGTTGTCCGGTCTTGCCGCCATCTGTGCGATCATTGCGCTTTTCGCCATCGATAACCCGCTGCGACAAAGGTTTGCGTTGTTGGTGCAGGGCGACATGAAGGTTCCGCGCAGGGAAGAGATCAATGCCGTGACGGATTTCAATCCAATGCGGCTGCGGTTATTGGAATGGCAATTTGCAATGGAGATCCTGCGGGAACACCATGCCTGGATATTCGGCGTGAGTCCCGGCGACAGCCAGGACCTGCTGGACCAAAAATACATCGATACGCACATGTATATCGGAAACCCGGCAGACGGGCCTGACCGGAAAATCAGGGGATTCCTCGGATACAATTTCCATGATCAATATATCGAAACGCTGGTTCGTTCGGGTGTGGTAGGGTTAGCTAGCCTGTTGGTCATTTTGGGATTGCTGATCGGCATTGCACTGAAATGGAAGACCAGAGAGGCGCGATTCACGGTACTGACGCTGATCGTGTTTTTTATTCCCGAGTCTCCGCTGACCATGCAACACGGGGTCTTTCTTTTCGTTTTTTTCCCGTTGCTGTTACTTTATAGCCGCCGAAAAGACCCGGCAATCGTTGTAAAACACCCGGATAAATCCTAATATTGCACGGTAAAAATCCGCAGGATAGCCGTACAGGGCGGATCTGCGGCAAACCAACAGCCAACCCGATCGTTACAGTATGTCTGAAAAAAACATCCATCCGGAAGACCAGATCGACCTTTCCGGCGTCCGAGCCGTTTTTTACGGTCTTTTAAGGGCATTTTTCAAATGCCTGTCCTTTACCGGTCTTGTGATCCGCCGAAACAAGTATGTCATTTCCCTGTCCCTGGCGTTGGGTATGGCGCTCGGTTATATCTATTATGCTAAAAAGCCCTCCCATTATAAGGCGACGATGGTCGTCCGGTTCAACATGCTGACGAAGGAAATTTATGGAGAAATGGTCGAACAGCTGAATCATCTCATCGCATATGCCCCCAGGGCCAGGCTCGCCCGGGACCTGCAGGTTTCGCAGAACGTTTCGGATAAATTGATTTTCGTAGAGGCGCAAAACCTGGACAACGGGTACCTGGTCAATGACACTTCCACGAAAATCGACCAGCCGTTCAAAATCACTATCAGCCTGCGGGATGACTATGACTTCGCGCTGGATACCCTGCAGACCGGCATACTGAATTATCTGAATGGTTCGCCGTTCCTGAAGGCGGCCCGGGAGCAGCAAACGGAAATGGAGCGGTTCAGGCTGGAGTCGCTCGATAAGGATCTCGCCAAACTGGACACGCTGAAGACCGAATACAATCGATTCCTCGCTTCATCGAGGATGTCGGCGACGTTCTATAACAACGCCAGCAATCCTGCGGATTTTTACAGCCAGACCCTGAACCTGCTACTGCAGCGTGAAGCGACCATCGAGTCGTTGAAAGTCGACAGCCTGCCGGTCGTCGTCATGGATGGGTTCAAGCTGACGGAAAGACCCGGACCGGGCAGCATACCCAGGCTTGTCATCTTGTTCGGGATCGTTGCAGGCGTTATCACCTTCCTGGTCGCGTTCATGGTCGAGGCCAGGAGACGGATCATGAAGCCCGGAGGCGGCGTTCCGACAGTCCCCGCTCCGGCGGCGTCAAAACAGTAAATTTGAACGTATTGAAATGAACATAGCCAGATCGGTCAGGAAGAGTGTAGCGGTATACAGGGAGAGCGTTCTGGTCAAAAGGCTTTTTGCGGTCCTCAGCATCGATATTTTAGTCAAAATTTCGGGCATGCTGTTGTTGCCTGTTTATCTGAGGTTGATGACGCAGGACGATTACGGCCTTTACAATTACCTCATCTCCATCATTCTGACCTTTTCGCTGGTATTGAATTTTGGGTTATATATCCCCCTTAGCAAATACTATCACGATCACCTCGAACGGCAGGATAGGGGCGAACTTCTGTTTACGCTCTTCGCAATGCTCCTGGCCCTCCTGGCAGTGGTCCTGGTGCCAGTCTATTTCTTCCATTGGGATTACCGGATCGTCAGGATCCTTTTCAAAAATAAGATGCCGTACGACGATTACCGGAACAGCATACTCCTGGCGATCGTCGCTTCCGTTTGCAATTTCATGCTCGCGAATTTCTTTTATACGAGCGAGCGGATAGGCCATCTCCAACGATATAATATCTGCCGGATCATCGCCATCAATGTGCTGGCCGTGAGCTTTCTTATTATCCTGAAGACGCGTGGAGACAGCGCCCGTATCCGGCTGGAATGCACTTATGCCGTCGAGATGCTCCTGTTCCTGATCTTTTGTTATTCTTATGTGAAGGAAGTGCAGGTCAGGTTCAACAGGAAGATGGCGGTTGCCAGCCTCCGATTGGCCACGCCCGTATTGCTGTCCGCCATATTCGGCATCGTGATCAATTTCAGCGACAAATTCTTCCTGGAGAAATATGCTTCGTTCAAGGATCTTTCCTATTATTTTCTTGCAGTATCCTGCGCCAGCCTCATCCCACTGATATTCACTTCTTTTCAAAACGCCTGGTTGCCCCTGTTCCTGAAGGAAAAGGACCTGCATAAGAATATCGCCAAAACCAACCGGCTGTTGCTTCGGCTGTTCCTGATCTTCGCGGTGCTATCCCTGTTTATTCTCCTTTTTCTTAAAATAGTGCTTGTGCTGGGCATCATTCAGCGCAAATACAGCGAAGCGATCTATATCCTGCCCATCATGCTGGCGTCCCAGATCGCCGCCGCCATGGTGCCATTGTACTCCAATTACCTCATCTATTTTGAAAAGACGCATATTACATCGATCCTTGGACTCTCTCTTTGCTGCATCAGCTTCGGGCTGAGCATACTGCTGATCCCGCGTTTCGGGGTCTACGGCGCGGCGAGTGTTTCGCTGATCTGTAATATTTGTTACCTTGCCTGCTATTATTTTGTCATCCGAAGGTATATCGCGAATCACAAGAAGTCATCATGGGAACCGCAGAAAGGTCAAACCTCTATAGACCATACGTCTATCTGAAAATGTTCGTAAAAGGCTTTCTCCGGCATCCGGGTGCCGGTTTCGTTTATTCGAGCCTGAAGTACTATCGTTCGTGGAAAGAGCATTTGAAGGCGGACCGGAATTCGGTCGACGACCGGTTGCCATGGATAAGTTTTTACGCCATTGGTTTCCTCGAAAGGATCGTTCGCCCGGATATGCGCGTGTTCGAATACGGCAGCGGAGGATCCACGCTTTTCTGGGCCGACAGGGTGAAGGAGGTTGTTTCAGTAGAGCACGACAGGCGCTGGTTCAATAAGTTGCAGGAGGCCATCAGGCGCGAAAGGATCGGCAATGTGCGCTATATCCTGGCGGAACCCGAGCCTGATGCGGACAATGGCGGAAAGGATATCAGCGATCCTGCCGCCTATGTATCCGACGACCCGCATTATGCAGGAATGAATTTCGAGCGATATGTCCGCACCATCGATGAATATCCGGAAGGTTATTTCGATATCGTCGTCGTAGACGGGAGAGCCAGGCCATCCTGTATCGCCCATGCGGAGGCGAAAGTAAAGACCGGCGGGCGTCTGATCATCGATAACACCGAGCGCCCCTATTATCAATCCGCTGTCAGGGCAGCCGGGCAACAGTGGAAAACAAGGATATTCGGGGGGCCTGTGCCTTATATCTATCATTTCTCCGACACCACCATCCTGCAGAAGATGGACAAAAGCCAGGAAAAAGTAAAAAAATGAGAATCGCTTTTATCAGTCCATGGTTTTCAGAAGGGATGGGGTATTCCGAGAACATGTTCCCGAAGGCGATGGGAAGGTTGGGAGAAGAAGTGCATCTCGTTACATCCACCGCCCAGATAAACTGCTATTCGCCCGATTACGATAAAACGTACAAGTCATTTCTTGGACCGAGGACCGTCGACCCCGTCGTCAGGGAGCTCGATGGCTATACGTTGCATCGCCTGCCCTATCATGATACAAAGAACATCTATGAGGGGCCGGGAATAACCGGTCTCTATGAATATCTGGAGGACCTGAGGCCTGACGTCGTTCAAGCTCTCGAGATCAAGCTGGAAACAAGCTATGAGTCCGCCAGATATGCCCGGGACCATTGCCGTCTTTTTTTGACGGAATGCCATGTCCATGCATCGGTGCTCTGGGAATTTCCCAGGAAGCCGTGGAAAGAACGTTTAAGGAACTGGCGCAACGTTTTCAATCCCCGTCTTCGATTCATCAATACTGTCAGCAGGATGTGCTACCCGATAGCCGACGATGTCGTCGAAATAGCGATCGACCATTACAGGGTGCCGGAGAATAAGATAAAGATGCAGTCGCTGGGAGTGGATACGTACGCATTCACGCCTGTCTCGTCGCCGGAGGAGCTCGGGGCCAGGGAGAGGATCCGGCAGGAGTTTGACCTTTCCACCGGCGATATCGCATGCATTTATACGGGTCGTTTTACGCCGGACAAAAATCCCCACTGTCTGGCCATGGCCATCGATCACCTGAACGAAAAAGGACTGCCGTTCAAGGGCCTGTTCATCGGGAACGGCCCGGAGAAAGACGTCGCTTTCATCAGTGGAATGAAAGGCTGCAGGGTCGCTCCCTTCGTTCCGGCAAAGGAATTGCCCGCTTACTATCGTGCGGCGGAAATAGGCGTTTGGCCGAGGGAAGAGTCCACCAGTCAATTGGATGCGGCGGCATGCGGTCTGCCGTTGATCCTGAGTAACCGGATCAAGGTGAGGGAAAGAGTGGACGGCAATGGGTTGTTATACGAGGAAGGCGACCACCTCGATCTGGCCCGTCAGCTTGTTCAAATGCAGGACCGGGGAGTAAGAAGGTCGATGTCCCTTAAGGGCGTTCAAAAGGTACGTGAACGGTTCTCATGGGAGAAGATCGCCCGCGACCGGCTGGCCGACTATCACGCATTCCTCAATAATCAACCATCACAGGACTAGCTAAAGATGAAAAAGATACTATCTGTTGTAGGAGCACGACCGAATTTCATGAAGGTGGCGCCGATCCACCTGGGGTTCGGCAGGTACAGGGACGAGGTGGTCCACCTGATCTGCCATACGGGACAACATTACGACCAAAAGATGTCGAAGATCTTCTTTGATGAGCTAGGTTTGCCGAAACCGGACTTCTACCTGGGCATCGGCTCGGGCTCGCATGCGGTACAAACGGCCGGAGTGATGGTCGAGTTCGAAAAGGTGCTGTTGCAGGAAAAGCCCGACCTGGTGATCGTGGTGGGAGACGTGAACTCTACGATAGCCTGCAGCCTGGTCGCAAAGAAAATGAATATCCGGGTGGCCCATGTCGAGGCCGGACTGAGGAGCAATGACAGGACCATGCCGGAAGAGATCAACCGGATCCTGACGGATTCGATCTCCGACTACCTGTTTGTCAGCGAGGCCAGTGGTATGACGAATCTCCTCCGGGAAGGGGTCGCGGAAGAGAGAACGTTCCTGGTAGGAAATGTCATGATCGACAGCCTGATCAACAACATGCAAAGGATCGATGCCTCGAATGCCCTTTCTACTTTCGGCGTCGAAAAGAACGGCTATTTCCTGGTGACCCTGCATCGGCCGTCGAACGTCGATGAACGGGAATCGTTGTCGAAGATCATCTCGATCCTGAACAGGTTTGCCCCTTCGCATAAGATAATCTTCCCCGTACATCCGCGTACGAAAGCGAATATGGAGGCCTTCGGTCTGTCCGGGGAACTGAGCCAGGAGATCCTTTTGTGCGACCCCATCGGTTATATCGATTTTATTTCCCTGCTGAAGAATGCCCTACTGATCCTGACAGACAGCGGCGGTATCCAGGAGGAAAGTACCTTTCTGGGCGTTCAATGCATTACGATGCGCGAAAATACCGAGCGGCCGATCACGGTCGAAACCGGCACCAACCACCTGATCGGCACCGATGTCGAGAGGGTCGGAAATGCCATAGCCGGCATACTTCGGCAAGATGGCAAGAAAGGCGGTATCCCTCCTCTTTGGGACGGGAAGACAGCGGAGCGTATCTGTTCAAAATTGGTAAATATCCTTTCGGAGCTGTAGTATGTTCAGAAGCCTTTTGGGTAACGGACGGCGATATTTGTTTAACCTGGTGGACACGCCGGCGGTCATCCTGTTGTATCACAGGGTCACGCGCCTAAAGAGCGACCCCCAGCTGTTAGCCGTGGATCCCGATAATTTCTATGAGCAGGTGCGTTTACTAAAGCGTGACTACACTTTACTGGAGATCGATGAATTCGCCGAAATGGCGAGCGGTCACAGACGGCTGCCGAAAAAGGCAGTCGTCATTACTTTTGACGACGGCTATGTCGATAATTGCGTGGAAGCGCTGCCTATTCTCGAGAGTCTCGGCGCCCAGGCGCTTTTCTTCATCACCACTTCGAATGTCGATACCCCCTACGAGCTTTGGTGGGATCAACTGGAAAGGGTCTTTCTCCTGGATGCTGCGCTTCCGCCCGTGCTCGGGATCCGGGGTCATAGCCGAGAGTTGCGATTGCCGACGGTCAGCGTGGAGGACAGGAAGGTATCCTACGCCCGGTGTCATTGGTTCCTGAAGTATACCCGTCCGGCCGAAAGGAATGAAATTATCGATAACTTGTTGGCAAATGCAGGCCTTGGAAAAGAGGGGCGACCTACCCACCGGATGATGTCCATGGCGGAATTGATGAAAATGGGCAGATCGGGATCGGCCGTCATCGGGGCCCATACCCATAATCATCCGGTCCTTTCCCTATTGTCTTATGCCGAACAGGCGGAGGAGATCGGCAAGTCCGTGAAAATACTGGGCACTGCATTAGACAGGAAAATAGAATATTTCTCCTACCCGTATGGAATGAAGAGGGATGCCAACGAGGACAGCATGCGGATCTGCAGGGAGAATGGCTTCAGGATCGCGTGTTCCAATCATTATGGCCAGGTGCATAGCTGGACCGATCCGGTGCGGCTGCCAAGGGTCCTGGTCCGCAATTGGGAAAGGCAGGCATTCGCGAACCAACTTTCAAAATTCTTTAGGTACTGATGCGGATATTGTTCATCAATACGATGGATGACAAGGGCGGCGCGGCGGTCATTATGCAACGGCTGATGAAAGGGCTTTCGTCGCAATATGGGACCGAAAACCATTTGCTGGTCAAGATGAAGGGCGGCAATGCCGCCGATACGGAACAGCTGCTTACCCATAGATTCCCCGTTCTCGTGGAAAAAATGATCGACAGGGTCAGCCGGCCGGCGGGATTGCTGTATCAATTCTTTCCTTTTTCTTCCCAAAAATTGCTGGCCGGCGCAAAGTCGTTCAAACCCGATATCATCAATCTCCACAATACCCATGGCGCCTATTTCGCTACCCCGTTGCTGAAGAAGCTGTCGCGGGTGGCGCCTGTAGTCTGGACCCTTCACGACATGTGGAGCTTCACGGCAAATGCGGTACATACCTTCGGCAATATGTCCTGGAAAAATCTTCGCAATGACCGGCACCTGACCCGGATACCGCCTTCGATCGGCATCAATACGGGGTCGTTGCTCCTCCGGCAGAAGAAAAAGATCTATGACGACGCCGATCTTACGATCGTCACACCGTCGTTATGGCTGAAGGAACTGGCAATGCAAAGCCCAGTTTTCACAAATACGCCGGTTCATCATATATATAACGGAGTCGATACGGCCCTTTACAAGCCACTCGACAAACAGGCTGTAAAACAAAGGCTGGGAATACCCCCGGACCGGCCCACCATCCTGTTCAGCAGCCATTTCCTGACAAACGACAATCCGTGGAAAGGGGGCCGGGACCTGGTAGAGATCCTGCGAAGGCTGAATGCGCTTACCGACAGGGACCTCTGTTTTCTCGCCGTCGGCAGCGGCCGGATGGACGAGCTAAGCGCTTTTCCCCGCCTGGATATCCGGTATACGGGATACCTCCATGGCGAACGGGACATGATCGACTGTCTGAATGGGGCCGATCTGCTCATCTATCCGACGCGCGCAGACAATCTTCCGAATGTGCTGGTGGAATCCATCGCCTGCGGGACGCCGGCGATCACGTTCGATATCGGCGGAAATAAGGAGATCATCACGCACGGGCAGAACGGCATCATCATCCCCCCCTTCGACCTCGATGCCTTCGCAAAAAGCACCCTCGCCCTGTTGGGAGACCCGGAGAAAAGAAAGCAATATTCCGCGAACGGTCTGGTAAAAGCGAAGGAGCAATTCGACTGCCGGATCATGACGGACCGTTACTATCGTCTTTTTCAGCAGAAAACCGAAAATCAACGATAAAATCGAAATATGTTAACCAACCTGAGATCCAGACTAAAAGAACTGTTCTTTCCCGTGCGTTATCGTCGTTGGCGCGTCCGGGCCACACTGAAGAAACTGGGCACCGAATATGGTGGCTGGATCATCCCGGTGGAATGGCTCAATGAACGATCGGTCTGTTATTTAGCCGGCGCCGGCGAGGACATTTCCTTCGACACCTCCCTGGCCGGTCATTTTCGGTGCGACGTGTACATCTTCGACCCGACGCCAAGGGCAAAAGCGCATTTCGATAACGTCGTGGCTTCGGCGGATACCGGTCGACCGATGACCCTTTATGGGAAGTACCGATATGAGATCGACCGCGAATCCGCCCGCCGTTTGCATTTCCGCGAGGTAGGCCTTTGGACGCGTTCCGATACCGTAAAATTCTTCGCACCCAGGGATGGGAGTCACGTTTCACATTCCATATCCAACCTTCAGGACACAGATTCCTTTTTTGAGGCGAAAGTCGAAAGGCTGTCCGATATTATGCGCTCGAACGGCCATGACAAGATCGATCTTCTGAAACTGGACATCGAAGGCGCGGAATTCGATGTCATCGAATCCATCCTCGAAGACAAACTGCCTGTGGCCATCCTGTGCGTCGAATTCCATACAGACCAGAGCGGTAAGCCCGACGCGATCCAGGCGGCCGTAAAAAAACTGGAAGACAGCGGGTATGCCGTGATCGCGCGTGAAAACCTGGATTTTACCTTCGTCCACAAACAGATTGCAAACCGATGATATACAGGGCGTAATATGAACCGGTCACTCACCTTCAACAAGTACCTTCCTGTCGTATTATTGTACTTCTTCTTCAACGGCCTCTTTTTGCCCGAGGGGCTGCTCTATACTTCGGTCCTTGCGCCGGCTTTCCTCTTATGGAACTTGAATGCAAGGACGATAAAGCACCTGCTGGCGTTCTTCGCCGTGGCCTTTCCTTTCATCGTCGTCCATCTGATCGATGGGGTCGAGATCAAATACTATATACGCTCATTCGTGCTGCTGCTCTCGATCTATATCTTCTTACTTGCCCTCCACCGGTTCCTGCGCGAATGCAAGGCACTGCGAAGCCTTTATAAGTGGATCATCCTCGTCAATATCGCGGGAGTGGGCATCGCGCTGATCGCCCTGGCGGTGCCTGCCTGGACGCACCGGTTCTGGTATACCAACGCCGTTACGGGTAACATCATCACCACACGTCTTCAAATGCTGACGTATGAGCCATCCTATTATTCTACCTTATTTGCACCGATAGCCATGTATTACTATCTTAAAATGATCGTTTTGAAATTGCCGGATGCGAAAACGACGGCAATATTGGTGACCGTTCCGCTGATCCTGTCGCTGTCCTTCGGCGTTATATTAGGAATCGCTATCTCGCTGGGGCTTACCCTCCTCTACGGATCGAGGTCCTTTTTTTCCAACAAGCGTCTTGCGGTACAGCTTCTTTTCGGATCGTTGGCGCTTTTGATGCTGATCGGGCTGGCTATCGTACTTTTTCCGCACAATGTATTCGTTCTGCGGCTTGAAAATGTCTTTGCGGGCCATGACACCTCCTTTAACGGCAGGACATCCGACTCGTTCTACCTGGCCTGGCAGATCGCAAAAGCCAAAAGCATTTGGTTCGGCTGCGGACCGGGCCAGACGAAGATCATTGCGTTGCCTCTTTTCGAAAAATTCTACCATTACAGCGGTTTTACGGTGGACTCGGTTGGAATCCCCAATGCCGTAGGCGACACCCTGGCGACGCTTGGCATCCTTGGTGTCGTCATCCGGTTTGGGCTGCAGGCTTATTTCTTTTTCAGGACGGGGGTGGGCGGCAACTACTACCGGCTATGCCTGTTCCTGTTTATCTTCATTTACCAATTTACCGGAAGCTTTATTACCAATACCGCCGAATATGTCATTTGGGTGCTGGCCTTCACACCGGGCATTTTCGAAGAATTCGACCTCGGAAGCTTTTATACCCGGCAAACCCGATATACCTTAGCGCAAAATGGCATTTAGAAAGACCTTAAACGGATATGTCTCCCGGGTCAAGGGCGAGCAATATGAGATAGACGAACGTGTCCCTGCCGGTTATTTGATGCGGATCATAACCTCCAGGGCGTTCATGAAAGTATGGGGCAGATTGCTTTTCCCCCGCAGACGCTACTCGCCTTTTGTGGCCGGTTCGGCCACTGTCCGGTGCAGGCGGAAGATCCTGTTCGGGAAAGGGGTAACCATCGCACCCCATGTTTATATCGATGCGCTGTCGTCGGAGGGGATATCGTTGGGCAACAATGTTTCCGTAGGGGCCCACACCAGGATAGAATGTACGGGCAATCTTCGCCACCTGGGTAAGGGACTGCAGGTGGAAGACAACGTCGGATTGGGATCGGACAATTTTTTCGGCTGCGCCGGAGGCATCAGCATCGGGAAGGACACTATCATCGGCAACTTCGCGAGTTTCCATGCGGAAAATCACAATTTTTCCAATCCCGATCTGCCCATCCGGCTGCAAGGAGTGGTACACAAGGGCATCCGCATCGGCAGCGACTGCTGGATCGGGGCCAAATGCACGGTCCTCGACAGCGTCGTTATCGAAGATGGCTGCATCATCGCCGCCGGAGCCCTTGTCACGGCGGGTATTTACGAGAAGAATGGCATTTACGGGGGGGTCCCCGCAAAGCTGCTAAAACATCGGTTCGATGCCTAGCAAGCGCTAAAATCAAAGTCTGCACATCGTGAAAGTCCTTTTTATAGCAAGATCCACTTTATTTAAAGACAGGGGGGGAGATACGGTGCAGGCGCTGCGGACGGCGGAGTACTTGCGCAAGGCGGGTATTGCCGTGGACGTGAAACTGACCTCCGAAGCCATCGACTACGGAGAATATCAGCTGCTGCACTTCTTCAATATCATCCGGCCGGCCGATATCCTGCGGCACATCCGGCGTTCCGGAAAACCATACGTGGTTTCCACGATCTTCGTAGACTATTCCGAATACGAGCGCAAAGCAAGGAAAGGCTTCACCGGGCTGTTGTCGCGGATCGTTCCTTCCGATTGGATGGAATACCTGAAAGTGATCGCGCGTTGGCTGGTCAACGGGGAAAAGCTCGTCAGCTCCTCCTATATCCTATATGGACAGCGAGCTTCTATCCGGAAGATCGTTCGCGGGGCCGGCATGCTTTTACCCAATTCCGCGAGTGAATACCAAAGACTGTATGCTCACTACCGCCAGGCGCAGCGATTCACGGTCGTACCGAACGCGATCGACCCGCAGCTTTTTCGCCCCCCCGGGGGGGTCGCTGAAAGGGATGACAGGCTGGTTATTTGCGTGGGCCGGATAGAAGGCCGAAAGAATCAGCTCAATCTTATCCGGGCGCTGAATGGCACTTTTTACCGCCTGATCATCATCGGATCGCCTTCGGCCAATCAGCTGGGCTATTACGCGGAATGCAAAAAAGCGGCTGCCGCCAATGTTTCATTCGTCGCCGCCACGGACCAGGAAACGCTTCTTGACTTTTATCTGAAGGCCAGGGTCCATGTCCTTCCGAGCTGGTTCGAAACGACAGGGTTGAGCTCTCTCGAGGCGGCCGCGATGGGTTGTAATCTTGTTATCACCGGCAAGGGGGATACGCGGGAATATTTCGAAGACGATGCCTGGTATTGCGAACCCGATTCCCCTGCTTCGATACGGGAGGCCGTCGATCGGGCAGCGGCCGCACCATTCAACGTATCGTTGCAAAACAGGATCTTCACCACATACACATGGGAGCAGGCGGCGCAGAAGACGGCCGCCGCCTATAAGGCGGTCCTGGAAAATGAATGATCCCCTACTCGTACACTTTTTTCACTTTCGACAAGTAAGTCCGATAGAACCTTGTAACGAAGCCGAGACCGAATCGTTTCAGTAGCCTGGGTGCGCCGTTTGCCAGCACGTGCTTGTAAAAATAGAGCCGGTTGCGCCAATGCCGCCGGGCAAGGTATCGGTTCTTTATGGCGAGCGTTTCCTGGCAGCCGAGCAGCCAACGGCTGTCGCTCACGCCTTCCCATCGCATATTGGCAAGAACGCCGGGAATATACCCGAACCGGCAACCGTTCACCCACAGGCGGAGCATCAGGTCGTAGTCCATAGCGCATCGGAATTTTTTATCGAAATAACCAAAGCGGTCATAGCATTGGCGCCGGACGAATACGGTCGGATGGTTGACCGTCATTTCGTTTATAAGATGGCGGTGATCCCCCTTGTAAATAAAGTCTACTTTATCGCCCTTCCATAACCGCAGATCGCCATATACGACATCGAGGTCCGGCATGGCGGCAACCACTTTCTCCACCGTATCGTGCTCATACCAGTCATCGGCATTGATGATGCCGATGATCTCGCCTTTGGCAAGCCGGAGGCCTTTATTGAAGGCATCGCTGATGCCCTCGTCCTTTTCGGAGATGAGAAAGGTGACCGTGTCGGCAAACTGTCCGACGATGTCGAGCGTGCCATCTTTCGATCCGCCATCGACGACGATATATTCGATGTTAGGATACCTTTGCGCTTTTACGCTCCGAATGGCATCTGCTATGAACTTTTCGCCGTTGAAGACTATGGTGATGATCGTCACCAGGGGGTAGTTTTCCATTCTTTCCGCCGGGCCTTTTTTTTCGGGCGTAAAGCTAGGGTTTTAGAGCAGAAAAACCGGGACATTGCGCGGTAAAATCGGGAAAAGATTCGTTATTTTGCAAACTTTGGCAGGCGCAGTTATACATGAAAATAGGCATTCTCGGAACCAGGGGGATACCCAATCAGCATGGCGGATTCGAACAATTCGCCGAGTTCGTGGCGCCCGCCCTCGTCGAAAGAGGCCACGAGGTGGCGGTATACACTTCTTCCCTGCACTCCTTTGAAGGTGAATCCTGGCAAGGGGTGCATCTAATCAAAGCAAAAGACATCGAGGACAAGATCGGAACGGCGGGCCAATTCTTTTACGATCTCAATTGCATCCTCGACGCCCGGAAAAGAAAATTCGACGTGATCCTGCAATTGGGTTACACCAGCAGCAGCATCTGGAGACGGTTGTTGCCGAAGGACGCTGTTATCGTCACCAATATGGATGGGCTCGAATGGAAGAGAAGCAAGTATTCCCAGACAGTGCAATCCTTTTTGAAAAGGGCGGAAAAATGGGCTGTGGCGGGAAGCGATATGCTGATCGCGGACTCGAAGGGTATCCAGGCCTACCTGGCCGATAAATATCAAAAGGAATCGAAATTCATAGCATACGGCGCCACTTTGTTCACCGATCCCGATCCGGGTGTGCTGGCACCCTATGATCTCCACGAATACGCTTATAATCTTCTCATCGCCCGGATGGAGCCCGAGAACAATATCGAGCCTATCCTGAAAGGTCATAAGGATTCGGCAACAGATGAAAAACTGATACTTATCGGGAACTACAAAAATAATTTCGGTTCCTACCTGAAAAACAAATATGAGGATCAGCGGACGTTGTTCATCGGACCTTTGTATGATCTGCCGGTACTAAATAACCTGAGGTATTTCTCGCACGTCTATTTTCATGGCCATTCGGTGGGTGGCACCAACCCTTCCTTATTGGAGGCGATGGCGTCAAACGCTTTGATCGTTGCGCACGACAATATTTTCAACCGGAGCGTATTGGACGAAGACGCCTTCTATTTTACCCACCCTGCGGAGATCACCGCTCTGCTGAACAAGCGTTCGCCGAAAAGCGAATTCCGCCATTTCCTGGAAAACAACAGGTGGAAGATCGCGAATAATTATTCCTGGGAATACATTACGGACCTGCTCGAAAAATGTCTTGGCGAAGCCCTGACGCACAGTCGTGGTTGAACTTTTCGGCCACGCCGGTGAGCCGCCCACCGCCCTTGAACTATTTGGACCAATGTTCGTTCTACATTCCAAAAAGCCCTAATTTGCCGGAGATGAGAATCCTGTTACGCTATCTGCAGCCTTACCGATGGGTGGTAGCGCTGGCGCTGATGCTGGCGGCCATCAACCAGGTATTTTCGATGCTGGACCCCTATTTCTTTGGAAAGCTGGGGTTCGACAAATTGGCCAGTCATCCCTGGGACATCGGTTATTACGACAATAATAAGGTCTGGATAAGGATAGGCCCCCGGACCCAGTCGCAGTTCATCTGGAGCGCCATCGCCTTCCTTGGAATCCAGGTCAGCGTGGCCATGGTCTCGCGAATTGCGAAAGCGTTCCAGGACTATTTCAGCAATGTGATCGTGCAAAAATTTGGGGCAACCATCTTTACCGTCGGACTTCAACATTCGATGGCACTGCCTTTCAGCGAATTCGAGGATCAGCGGAGCGGCGAGACCCTCTCGATCCTGACGAAGGTACGTCTCGATACGGAAAGGTTCATCATTTCCTTTATCAATGTCCTTTTCACCATCATTGTCGGCGTCATCTTCGTTTCCATTTATTCTTTCACGCTGCATTGGTCGATCATGCCGATCTATGTGTTTGGCATGATCCTGTTGTCCCTGCTGACGAGCATCCTCAGCAGGAAGATCAAACGCATCCAAAGGACCATTACGACGGAGACCAATGCGCTTGCGGGCAGCACGACGGAATCTCTCCGGAATATCGAGCTGGTGAAAAGCCTCGGCCTTACCGAACAGGAAGTCAACCGCCTCAATCAGAACACCTTCAAGATATTGGGTCTCGAACTGAGAAAAGTGAAAAGCATCCGCGCTCTCAGCTTTGTGCAGGGCACCTTCGTCAATTTCCTGCGTCAATGTATCTTGTTCGTCCTCCTTTTCCTCGTATTCGGACACCGGCTCACCGCCGGCGAAGTGATGACGATGGTCTTCTATTCTTTTTTCATCTTCGGTCCGCTGCAGGAACTGGGTAACATCATCCTCACCTATCGCGAGGCGGAGGCTTCGCTCAACAATTTCGATGAGCTGATGAAAAAAACGCCGGAATTGCCGCCCGCGCACCCGCGTCCGCTGGGTCCCATCCGGAGCCTGGCTTTCCGCGACGTCGTGTTCCGGCATCAGACTGCGCATCACAATGCCATCGATCAGATCAGCTTTACAGCGGAGAAAGGAGAAACCATCGCCTTTGTCGGTCCGTCGGGAAGCGGCAAGACCACGCTGATGAAGCTGCTGGTGGGTTTGTACCGGCCGAAGGAAGGCAGCATCCTGTATAATGGTCTCGATGAGACGTCCATCAACTTCGATGATCTGCGCCGCCAGATCGGATTCGTTACGCAGGATACCCAACTGTTCGCCGGCACTATCAGGGAAAACCTTTTGTTCGTCAATCCGGGCGCCGCAGAGTCCGACCTGCACGAGGCGTTGAAGAAAGCAGCCTGTCTGCCATTGCTGGCGCGTGCCGAAAAAGGTATCGATACGATGATCGGCGAAGGGGGGCTGAAGCTATCCGGGGGAGAAAAGCAGCGCCTGTCGATCGCCCGCGCGCTCTTGCGGAAACCCGCACTGCTACTCTTCGATGAGGCCACATCGGCGCTGGACTCGCTGACCGAAGAAGATATTACCCGGACGATCCGCGCGATCTCGGCGGAAGGAGGACAGATCACCATCCTGATCGCGCATCGGTTATCGACGATCATGCATGCCGACAGGATCTATGTGCTGGAAAAAGGGGTGATCGCGGAAATGGGCGACCATGCCGGGCTACTAGCGGAAAAAGGGTTATACTATGCGATGTGGAGACAGCAGATCGGTGAAAGGAAATATGCCATGGCAAATTCAAATTAATCGGATATTTGCGCCCATGAACGAGAAAATCAAAGAGATCATCCGCGAATCCATTACCACGAAGACTGCCGTGCTGAACGATGCCGCGTTGATGGATCAGGTGGCAAAGATCGTGGACCTGATCGCCGGCAGGTTCCGGGAGGGGAAGCATCTGTATTTCTGCGGGAATGGCGGAAGCGCGGCGGACGCGCAACATCTGGCGGCCGAATTCTCGGGGAGGTTCTATATCAACCGCGATGCCCTGCCGTCGGAGGCGCTGCATTGCAACACTTCCTATCTCACCGCGGTGGCCAATGACTTCAGCTATGACCTGATCTATTCCCGCCTGATCAAGGGTATCGGAAAACCGCGGGATATCCTGGTGGGAATGTCGACCTCGGGCAATTCGGCCAATATCGTGAAGGCGTTCGAGACCGCGCGGGAAAAAGGCATCACTACGGTCGGGATGACGGGGGAAGGAGGAGGGCAGCTAAAAGAGCTGAGCGATTACCTGATCGATATTCCATCCCGCAATACCCCGCGCATCCAGGAAGCGCATATGCTGCTTGGGCATGTCATTTGCCAGCTGGTGGAAGCAGAATACTTCAAATGACCGACGTTATCTTAAAAGAAGCTGTTATTCTGGCGGGCGGTCTGGGCACACGGCTGCGGAGCGAGGTACCCGATCTGCCGAAATGCATGGCGCCCGTGGGTGGCAAGCCGTTCATCGCTTATCTGACGGACCATTTCCGGCGCGCGGGTATCGAACGATTCGTGTTTGCGCTTGGCTATAAAAGCACTGCTTTCGACGATTTTTTCCGGCGGTACCTCCCCGATGGCGGCTACACCGTTTCAATGGAAGAGCAACCCCTTGGCACGGGGGGGGCCATCCGCCAGGCGTGTACGCTGGCTAAGGAGAAGACGGTGCTGATACTCAACGGGGATACCTTTTTTGGTATCCGGACCGGCGCACTGGCGGCCGCTCACGATAGCCACGGGGCGGATTGTACGATCTGCCTGAAACCGATGAAGGATTTCGACCGTTTCGGCGTCGTCGAGCTGGATAAGGAGCAGCGGGTCCGTGGATTCCGCGAAAAAAAGTTTGAGCACCAGGGACTGATCAATGGAGGTGTCTATGCGCTGAACAGGGAACAGTTCCTTCGTGAAGCCCTGCCTGAGGTGTTCTCCTTCGAGAAGGATTACCTGGAACGATCGCTGGAAACACGCCGGATCTTTGGGCTGGTGCAGGACGCTTATTTCATCGATATCGGCATTCCTGAAGATTACCGGCGGGTGCAGCACGAGATCAAATCGTTACAATGATATATAGAAGCAAAGCCCCATTGCGGATAGGCCTGGCCGGTGGAGGCACGGATGTGAGCCCTTACTGCGACCTCTACGGCGGCGCCATCCTCAATGCCACCCTTTCGCTCTATGCGCATGCGACCATCCAGCCGCTGGAAGACAGGACCATTATCCTGCAGGGTATCGACCGCAAGGAAGAGGTGCGATTCGATGACGGCGCCGATCTCGATAGCCTGCCGGTCGATGGGAAGCTCGATCTGCTGAAAGGCGTCTATAACCGCATCCGGTCAACCTATGGCTGGCCGGGCAAGGGATTCAAACTTTCCACTTTCGTCGATGCCCCCGCGGGATCGGGGCTGGGCACCTCCTCCACCCTGGTAGTCGCCATCGTCGGCGTATTTACGGAAATGCTGCGATTGCCGCTGGGAGAATACGATATGGCGCATCTGGCCTACGACATCGAGCGGAACCAGTTGGGAATGGCCGGCGGCCGGCAGGATCAGTACGCGGCCACTTTCGGCGGAGTGAACTATATGGAATTTTATAAGGACGACAAAGTAATCGTCAATCCCCTGCGGGTAAAACAACAATATCTTTTCGAGCTCGAAAATAACCTCTTGCTTTATTATACCGCCACGAGCCGGGAATCGGCCCGCATCATCGAGGTCCAAACCCGTAATGTCGTCGATAGAAAGGAACGATCGATAGAAGCCATGCACCAGCTGAAACGCCAGGCCGTGCTGATGAAGGAAGCGCTGCTGATGGGGCGTATCCATGAGATCGGCGAGATACTGGACTTCGGTTTCCGGCAAAAACAGCAGATGGCCGAAGGCATCTCCAACGCCTTCATCGATGACATTTACGAGCAGGCTAAGCGCGCGGGAGCGACCGGCGGCAAGATCTCCGGCGCCGGCGGAGGGGGCTTCATGACCTTCTACTGTCCTGGCACCACCAAATACCGGGTCATGGAAGTGCTGGCCGGGTTAAAAGGGCATTGCCAGCCTTATAATTTCACGGGTCACGGGCTGACGACATGGACGATATGAAGGCCTGCCGCGGCCGCGGCGCGCCAATGCGCCTGGAATAGCTACCTTTGCGAAATGGAAAAACCCAACTTTCTCTGGAGTATGTTCACGATGAGATGCCCCCGTTGCCGGCGGGGTCGCATGTTCAGCGATCCCAATGCCTGGAATCTCCGGCGCACGATGAAAATGCCGGAAAAGTGTCCTGAGTGCGGTCAGCGCTTCGAACTGGAGGTTGGGTTCTGGTATGGGACGGGCTATGTCAGCTATGCCCTCTCTTTTGCGCTGTCGGTGGCGACGTTCATCGCCTGGTGGATATTGGTCGGCCTATCCACGAAGGATTACCGTTTTTTTCTTTGGATGGGCCTGAATGCCCTGTTCCTGGTCGTGATGCAACCCTGGCTCATGCGGTTCAGTCGTGTCGTTTATCTGTATTTCTTCGTTCGCTACGACCCGGATTATGAAAATACCCGGCCAAAACTATTCGATTACGAATCGGAAAGCTATTATGGGAAGGAAGGCGGGGACGTGATGCCGGGCGCCGACCCGAAAGAATAAAAGGTTGCGGAGCGCCGGGTCAAAGGAATAAAAAAGAGGCCATCTGAAATGATATCGGAGTGGCCTCTTTGCTATATGGTGGGGTTAGTACCGTAGTTATAACGTACGAATAAGGCCATTTATTATGAATCGGCGGGTTTCGCAGGCTGTTTTAGGTTGAAGTTCAATGGAAAATCGAGCTTAAAGCTGATATTCCGGCCCATATTGTAGATACCGTGGCTCGGATCGGTATCGGTTGGCGAGAAGTAAAAATACTTCAGACGGCTGAGATGATCGTAATAGGCGACATTGAACAGATTGTCTCCCATCAGGTAGATATTGACGATCGGCGTTCCTTTCTTATTGGCGATCGTGCCCCCGACGCCCGCATTGAACAGGGTATACCCGGCCGTAGGCGTTTCCGTTCGATAGGCGGTATAGGCACGGTTCTGCGCGGCGGAATACTCGAGCTGCACCTTCAGGAAAGCATGCGAAAGACGGGATGTCCGCGAGCTGAACTCGTACCGCAGCTCGGATACTCCATGCGCGGGCGGGATATAGGGCAGATAGCGGCCGCTGTCCACGATGGATTTAGGTTGCGTGCCCTTGTTGTCCCCATAGACGACGGAAAGGCTGTTCTCGAAATGCAGGGCTTTCACGGGATGGAAGTCTATGCTTATCTCGCCGCCATACAGCTGCGCCTTCGATGATACGAATTGAAAATAGGGCAGCTTGCTCACCGGGTCGATGGAATCCGCCCCGCTGGCCTGGGACAGCTTGCGATTGTAGATATAGTTCGAGATGAAATTGTTGAAGAGATCGAGCGTCGCCACGACATAACGGGAAGAGAAGACGAAACCGATATCTTCCTGCAAACTGAATTCGGGTTTGAAATCCGGGTTGCCCAACTGGTAGAAATTAGTGCCGGGATGGACCCCGTTGGCGGACACCTCGGCGATGTTCGGCGCCCTGAAACCACGGGCGACATTGGCCTTTAAGGAGAATTTATCCGAGAAGTTATACGTTGCGCCGATGCTGCCCGATACCCCGCTGAAGTTCTTGCGGAAGTCGGGGAAAGGTTTGTCCGCGCCAACGGTATCGGTGCCGGTGACCGGTTTATCGAAGCCCGTAACCGGATCGGGTCTGGTAAACAGCGCGAAATTGTCAAACGCCCTCGAATCGACGCGGATGCCGCCTGCGACGTCCAGTTTGTCGAACGTTTTTTTGGCCAGCAGGAAAGGGCCTATATCGAACTGATGATAACCCGGAATGATGAATTCCGTTCCATTCGTGACGGTGTTGCTCTGGTACATGCCGTTGATACCGGCGGTTAAGTTCCAATCGCCCAGCTCGGGGAGAAAATATTTCACGTCGTAGCTGTAAGTATTCAACTGCAGATCGAGACCGGGGACGGTAAAAAGCACGGGATGGCTGAATTCCTGGCGGAGGCTCCGCTGATAACCCAGGTTCACCTGGAGCCGGCCATATTCCCCCAGTTGGAAGCTGTTGGCGGAATAGACGCGGTAGTGCTGCACGTGCTGGTGAAGCCGTTCGATCGCATAGCTTCCGAGATCGTGCCGGGAGACTATCTGTCTCACCGTATCGGCCTCGCTGATCTGTCGCGTGAACTGACGGGTAAGGCTGTCCCGGCTGCCATCGGGTATCTCCTGGAGATCGTTGTAGACAACGAAATCGAGATGCGAATAGCCCCATTTCCGATGCAGACCCAGCGACGCATTGCCGTCGGTCTCGTTGTATGCCGTGCCGAATACGCGACCATCGATCTTATCCTGGTAGTCGACAGCCTGTTTGTGCGAAATGCGGGCGATCCATTCGAAGCCGTTCTTAGTGGCGCCCAGCATTGCGGAGCCCCCGATATTTTTATTGTTGGTCTGATAATCGAGGACGAGATCGCCGATCATTTTCCCTTCGGGGGCGGGCTGGGTAGGTATAAGATTGACGACGCCGGCCAATGCATCCGAACCGAAGCTGAGACTGGCCGGACCCTTGATCACTTCCACGCGGTCTACACCGTATTGGTCCACTTCTATCCCATGTTCATCGCCCCATTGCTGGCCTTCCTGCCGAATGCCGTCGTACAGGGTGAGTATCCGGTTGTAGCCGAGTCCCCGGATAAAAGGTTTGGAGACGTTGGGACCCGTGGTGACGGCCCGAACTCCCGGTATCCTGGCAATGGCGTCGATGGCGTTAGTGCTGATGTTGGTAACCAGGTAATCGTGCGAAATGGCGACGATGGGAACAGGATTCCGTTTTATCTGCGTGGCCTTGGAAAGACCGGTAACGACGACGGCGCTTTCTTCCACATACGTGTCCGAGAGAACGAAATCGAGCGTGACCGGGCCGCTGATCGATGCCGTTTTTGTCAGCGTTTTGAAGCCGACGGAATGCGCCTCGACGAGGTATCTGCCGGAAGGGAGGTTGTTGAAGTGATACTCGCCTGCCGTGTCCGCGATGACGCCTAATTTGAGATCGGGGATATAGACCGTCGCCCCTGCAAGGGGAGCGCCGTGACTATCGGTAATGCGGCCGGACAGCGAACCCGACCCCGGATCCGGTAGGGAGCGAAAAGGCGGTACGGAATCGGCAGCGCCGGAGGCCATAGCGGTGCCGGAGGCCAGCACCACCAGCAAAGCGACGATGCCGGGTAGAAATCGATTCATGGTCCTTGACTGATGATTTAAAGTATAGCGTCTGCGGTTGGGCCTTTTTGTAACAAGGTTTCAAATTTATGCCAGTCCATTTATTTTCAATGCAAAAAACTTGCTAAGCGGTCGTTATTGCGGGAAACCGCCGCTATTTCCTGAGAATGACGGTGAAAATGGAGCCTTTCCCCAGGGCGCTTTCGCACGAGATCCGGCCGTTCAGCTCCTCGCAGATGCGTTTGACGATGGCCAGACCCAGGCCGGTGGAAGACTCCCCTGCCGTGGGGCGGGAGGAGATCTTGCCGTACCTGGAGAAAAGGTGCGGGAGCTCGTCGGGCTGGATACCCACTCCTTCGTCGCGGACCCGGATACTGACGGCATCTTCTTCCTCGCTGACACTGATCCAGACATGCTTACCTGCTGACGAATATTTGATGGCGTTGGAAAGCAGGTTTTCCAGCATACGGCCGAGCAGATGGGGGTCGCTGAGAAAGCAGATGGAATGGTCCGGGTATTCCAGGTGTAAATGGATGTCTTTTATTGCCGCTGCCGGACCGAACTCGTCTATAATGGATCCGGCGAAGATGCGCAGATCGATATTTTCCAGTTGTACTTTGCGCCGGTTGGTCTGGGCCTTTTCGACGTCGAGGATATGGCGGATCAGGTTTTCACCGTAACGGGTTGCCTGGCCGATGCGGTCGAGGGCCTTTTTCTGGGCGGAGCTCAGGTTCTCCTTTTCATTCTGAAGAAATTGATGATGGATACCGATGCTTGCGAACGGTGTGCTGAGGTCATGCGACACGATACTGATCAATGAATTCTTTTCATGATTGAGCTCCGACAGGCGTTCGTTCTGCCGGATAATGAGCTCATTGGTGCTGCTCAGCTGCCGGTTGGCCCTGCGTTTAAAGATAAACAGCACCGCTGTAACGATTGCGATCAGAAAAAGGCTGACAGCCGTGATGGTGACGATGCGGTTGTGGAAACGCTGCCGGGTGATCTCCGACTCGAGGATCAGGTTTTCGTTCTGTCTTTTCCGGGCCTCGTATTTCTGCTCCAGCCCGGCGATCGCTTTATAGGTCTCACCGTTGACGAGCGACGTGTCGAGCGAGTACCACTTACTTTGATAATCGAATGCCTTTTTGTAATCCCCGCGATGACGGGCCAGGGTAGCCAGCACATGGTAGCTGTCCGACTCCTTGCTCTTCGAATCCTGCTGCACTGCGAGCCGGAGCGAAAGCTCGCCGTATTTGGCGGCCGAATCGAATGCCCCTTCCTCGGAATAGGAATCGGCCATGTTGAGGGCATCGATCCATATATCGGCCAGATGCGAGGGGATGCGGCTGGCCAGATCTCTTTCGTAGTTAATGCGGAACCAGTCGATGGAGGCGGAGTATTTCTTCTGATAATAGTAGGTGTTGCCGATGTTATTATAGATCTCCGAAAGGCTTTCCTCTCCTTTCTCTTCCAGGGGTTTGCCGATCCGGAGGCCTTCGTACAGGAACAACAGGGCGCTGTCGTAAAGTCCGAGCCGGTTGTAAATGGCGCCCAGATTGGAATAGGAAGAGATCAGGGAATGTGCGTCACCCAGCTGTTTGTTCAGCCGGACGGATTCTCTGTAGATCTCCTTTGCTTTTTGCGGCTGTTTCATATCCTGGGTATAGACGGCAGCCAGGTCGGCGAGGAGCTCGGTCTGGCGTTGGATGTAGCCAAGTCTGCGGGCGGAGTCGAGGGCCCGGTAATAGTAGGCAAGCGCACCGGTATAATCGCCCTTGTTCTCAAAATACCAGCCATACATCCGCAACGACTCGGTGTTCATGCCGGTGTTGCCGGTCGTGCCAGCCAGGCGATCGATGGAATCGGCGTAGTATTTGACTGAATCGATCAGCGTGAGATGCATGGCGCGGTAGTAAAGCCGTTGTATGGCGGCTGTATCCACCTGCGCGGATAGGGTCGTCCCGATCAGCAGGAAAAAGAAGAAAGATAGCGATTTCACTAATCGATCAAATTGTTCCGCAGCGCGAATTTCACGAGGCCCACGGTATTGTTGACACCCAATTTTGCAATGAGGTTCTTGCGGTGTGTTTCGACCGTGCTGACGCTCAGGAACAGCTTTTCCGCAATCTCGGCATTGCTGTATTCCTTGCAGATCAGCCGCAGGACCTCGAGCTCGCGACGTGACAGGATCTCGTCGATCTGCTTGTCTTCGATGGTGATGGTGTTGCGGAAATCCTCGTACCTGTCCCCGATGTGGATGTCCTTGCTGAAATAGCTGCCGCCGTCGCGAACCGATCTAAGGGCTTGTAGTAATTCCTCCAGCGAAGCATTTTTCAATACGTAGCCCTGAATATTGTATTTGGATAGCCGGTGAATATAGCGCGTGCCGCGGAGGAGCGTGAGATAGATGACGGGTAGATCGGGCCGAAGGCCCCTGATCTGCTGCAGGATCTCTTCTTCGCCAAGATCGGGCAGGTACACGTCGAGCAGCAAAATGTCGGCTTGCAAATCCCGTACCTGACCCAGGAGTTCTTTGCCCGACGTAGCGGTTCCTATCACTTCAATGCCTTCCTGCTTACTCAATAACAAGGACAGTCCTTCCAGGTAAATCTCATGATCATCGGTAATAAAAACTCGAATCATGTTGTTTTAGTAGATTCCATAAGTATTTCAACTACAAAGCAAGTTATAACTATTTATGATATGAGTAAATTAAAAAGCCCCTACGGGTGGGGCTTTTCAAAAAATGAGTGAATTTGATTAATTAAGCTTTTCTATAATACCGGCTATCCCCTGTCCGCCGCCGACGCAGGCCGTCACGATCCCATATTTTTTCTTCAATCTGCCCAGGTCGTTGACGATCTGCACGGTTAATTTGCAGCCTGTGCAACCGAGCGGGTGGCCGAGGGCGATTGCTCCGCCATTGATGTTGACGATGGCAGGGTCCATACCGAGACGACGGATAACGGCGAGCGACTGGGAGGCAAATGCTTCGTTCAGCTCGACGAGATCGATGTTTCCGAGATTCATTCCGGCCTGTTTCAGGACCTTTGGAACGGCTTCCACGGGACCGATGCCCATGATCCGGGGATGAACTCCCGCGACAGAGCAGGCAACGAGCCGGGCAATCGGTTTCAGTCCCAACTCTTTCACCATTTTTTCACCCATTACAATGACGAAAGCGGCCCCATCGCTGGTCTGGGAAGAATTTCCGGCCGTGATGCATCCCCCCGCGGCAAAGACGGGTTTGAGTTTTGCCAGCGCTTCCAGCGAGGTATCGGCCCTGGGGCCTTCATCGGTATCCATGGTGAAGCTGCGTTTTTGTTTGCGGCCTTTTGCATCTACATATACTTCTTCGATGTCGAGCGGAAGGATCCCGCTTTTGAAATAGCCGTTTTGGATGGCATGGATCGCTTTTTGATGCGACTCATAGGAGAACTTGTCCTGGTCTTCGCGCGTGACGTCGTATTCTTTGGCAACGGCTTCGGCCGTGAGGCCCATATTGAGGTAGTAGTCCGGTTCGTCGGAGGCAATGGAATAGGCCGGCACGGTCTTCCATCCGGCCTGGGGCACCATGGTCATGCTTTCGGTGCCGCCTGCGATGATACAATCGGCAAAGCCGCTGCGGATCTTGGCGGTTGCCATTGCGATGGTCTCGAGACCGCTGGCACAGTAGCGGTTGACGGTAACACCCGGGGCATGGATACCAACGGCCCTGGCGGCTATGATGCGGCCGACCTGGAGGCCTTGCTCCGCCTCGGGTACGGCGTTGCCCACGATCACGTCGTCGACTCTTTTCGGGTCGAGGTTGGGGACGGATTTTAGAAGACTTTGAATGACCGTGATGGCCAGATCGTCGGGGCGGTAAAAACGGAGTTTACCTCTTTTGGATTTGCCGACTGCGGTACGATAGCCGGCGATGATGTAGGCTTCCTGCATGGGATATGTTTTTGTGGCCGCTCCTCATGGATCAGCCCGGGTCTGCGGCTGGCCTGGTTCTGCGGGTCCGGCAATGGTTGTTTATGCAACTTTGTATATCAAAGATAAGGAAAATCCGCGGATGTAGCGTCGCGCAATAATGGGTCCACGGAAGACGTATCTTCGCGGCCATGTATAAGGTGCTGCGAACGATTTTGTTCTTTTTTCCCGCGGAGGGGGTGCATCATTTTTCGATGGAAGCGCTGCGGCTGTTGTGTGCGTTTGGGCCGTTGCGGCGGCTGGTGGCATGGGCCTGCCGGCCGGAGAAGGAGTCGCCACGCGAACTATTCGGGCTTCGGTTCCGCAACCCGGTGGGTCTCGCCGCGGGGTTCGACAAGAATGCCTTGTATTTGCGGGAACTGGATGTGTTGGGTTTCGGGTTCGTGGAGATCGGGACGGTAACGCCGCTTGCGCAGGAGGGTAACCCTCGGCCCCGGTTGTTCCGGTTGCCGGAGGACCAGGGACTGATCAACCGGATGGGATTCAACAATGATGGGGCGGAGGTTGTGGCCGCGCGGGTGCGGGCCTGGCGGTCTTCCCTGGCCGGGCGTAGGTCTTCGCTGATCGTCGGCGGAAATATCGGGAAGAACAAGATCACGCCAAATGAGGAAGCGTGGAAGGACTATGACAGCTGCTTCAGGGCTTTGTACGAAGTAGTGGATTATTTCGTGGTGAACGTGAGCTCGCCGAATACGCCGGGTTTGCGGGAATTGCAGGAGAAGGATGCATTGCGGCGGATACTGGAGAATTTGCAGGGAGTGAATAAGGAATTATCCGCCGCGCGGGGCGTACGCCAGCGGCCGTTGTTGTTGAAGATCTCGCCTGATCTGTCGTCGGGGCAGCTGGATGACGTGGTCGACCTGGCGCTGGAGATCGGTCTCGACGGTTTGGTCGCGACCAATACGACGATCAGCCGCGATGGGTTGCTCGCTTCCGCGGAGCGGGTAGCCGGGATCGGGGCGGGCGGCCTCAGCGGCGCGCCGGTGCGGGAGTTGTCGACCGAGGTGGTACGTTATTGCTGTTCGCGTCTGTCGGGCCGCATCCCCGTGATCGCTTCGGGCGGGGTGTTTACGGCAGCGGATGTCCGCGAGAAACAGGGGGTCGGTGCGGCGCTGGTGCAAGTGTGGACGGGGTTTATTTATGAGGGGCCGTTCATTGTGAGGAGGATTTGCGGCAAGGTTCTCTGAGAAGGGCTAGTATTGGATATACGCCCTGTATCCGGACGTATACCATTTATTTGTTTCTGCAAGCTCCGGCACAATAAACTGGCCATCAAGTACAAAGGATTTTATCGCGTTCCAGCAGATCCTGCCAGCATGCCCGGTCTGCGGACTGATGATTTGAGAGAGCGTAATTGTCCTATTCAGGGCAGGAATGTAAATCTGCCAATCATAGCCGGCAACTATATTATAACGGGGATCGCCACTACCATCAGATGTCCCGCCCACGTCCACAACAGTGGTGTCGCCGGACGTGTCATAAAGGGCCGGGCCTGCGCTGACGATTAACATTGTATCGATAAGATGAACAAAATTGTCATTCGCTTTATAGGCCCTTATTACAAGCGTATCAATGTCGGAAGGCGCAAAGCCGACGAACACGGGCTTGACAGAACTGTTTATGCAAGACTGTTTACAGCCCAGCAAAAGGATAGTTAATGCAAAAAATATCAAAATTACCTTCATCACAAGACAATCATTTTATATAGCAATTTACCAATTATCTAAATATCAACCAATCTATTGAAAGGAGCCCGTAGGCGGCTGCCGTGCTTTCCATAAAATTCAATATTCCTGGTGTTCTCATACTTCCCCGCAAAGCTGCCTGATTGGCTGAACTGGTTATTGCGTCATTTTGATTGTACACACCAATCGGCGCTACAGGGTTCTGATCAAAATACCAAATAACCGGACCAGGGTTGGAATTTGTTCCAACACCACCGTAATACCTATCAAAATAGATCAGTGCCCGGGCATTCCCATCCATTGCCGTCGGGCCAAAATTTCCGGGAGAATGTAGGTCAGGAATAGCAGTGAATGTCAAATAAGTTGGTCCATCCGCCTGGCTTTGCAGATAACGCCCATACTCATGCTGGAAAGTGGGGTCGCTGGGATTGGCTTGCATTGCCGAAGGGCCATTGATATAGCTGCCCAGCGTAAAGGCACTTGCGGAATGAACCGGCCAGTCGTCATTAACAAGATAGTTGGTATTGAGCACGGTCGCGCCATCGAAATAACTGACCTTGTTGACCAGGCCCGCCATATCCTCACCTGTCGCCGCGAGCAATCCCATTGCTTCTTGCGGAGCCTGCCATGTGAGCCGGGAGAAAAAGTCAATTACATTCCCCCCTACCGTTTGGTGATTGTTGTAGGCGAACAAACCGGCAATGATTTCTAGTTCCGTGATGGGACGCAAAAGCAAATTCTTCATCCAGTTCGTAAACCAGCTTGTACCGGTTGGGTCGATGCCGTTGGGCCAGCTATTGGCCATGGCGAGATAGGGATTGGCAAATTGACTGGCCGGATCCTGCGTCTGCCACCGCCCCAGTTGCTGGTCATAAAAGCGGGCGGCAAAAAGCGTGTCGGCGCGGCGCCGGTAGCCCTCGATGGGGCTGGAGCGATGGAGTGAAAGACCGAGTTCATCGCGAATAAACGCCACCATCTCTTCATTTTCCTTTTTAAGGACGGAACAGGTACAGTAGACGAGCGAGGCGTCCGGGGCGAGATGCAGGACGACGTGCCGAAGGATCTTTTTTTGGAGCTCGCAGTAATGAAGGAGCCTGCCGGGCCGGAAGAAATACAGCTGTTCAGGCGTCCTGCTCCAGGTGCCGCTGCCGATGCAGGTATGGACGGGGTTTATTTATGAGGGGCCGTTTATGGTGAGAAGGATATGCAGAGGTACGTAGGGGCTTCACACCTAATAAAATTTTCCGGTGTCTGCGGGTTCCACCAAATCGTATAACCTGCGGTAGCTTTCCTTTTTAAAATTCATTGCAGGAATATAAGGTTCGCCTTTCACCAGAAGGATCGTGTCTTTGCCTTGCCGGACAAGTTGCAAAGTGTCGAGGAATTCACCCATTTTACAAACGATGGCTTTCGTGGTGAATTGGTAAGTCCCCCTATATCTTTTTACATTCTCCACTGCAAAAAGAATACTGTCCTCATAATTGCAAAGGGACGTATCGTTGGTGAGTTTCGTTTTTTCGTCATAAATGCTCGTGTCAACGCATATCAGCTTCTTATCGTTGATACAGTCGAAAGCATAAACAACAGAGTTACCGGCAAAATAGTAGGTCCGAAATATAGAGTATCTGTCTTCATGGGCGCCGAATTGGGAGTCGATAGACCGCCATGTGATACTTTTCGGCACCCA
>Ga0207695_10000281_pt1 | contig 126279 bp, 84 predicted proteins | sample KBSC54metaG_FD_184354 | JGI IMG/M metagenome (GOLD analysis project Ga0207695, IMG submission 184354) | Corn rhizosphere microbial communities from Kellogg Biological Station, Michigan, USA - KBS C5-4 metaG (SPAdes) (version 2) | ecosystem: Host-associated > Plants > Roots > Rhizosphere > Soil... | reverse complement strand
AAACTGAACTCAACAGCCTCCGTGATGGAGTAAAATGCTAACTGGAGAGCCGGATGCGGGAAAACCGCCCGTCCGGTTCGGAGGGAGGGGCGGAGCGTAACACCTCCGTCTCTACCCCTATCTGTCCGTCGGCCCTCCGGGCCTGCAAATGGTGACTGACGAGAAAGAGCAATGGAAATGCGCCCCGTCGTATGGCCACGACCGGCTTATCAAACTACGAATCCCTCGACCGAAGATCGAGCCGCTTACTTCTTCTTCGCGTACGCCGCCACTGCTGCCGCCGCCTTGGTTTCCACTCCTGGCTTCCCAAGGAAACCAAGATCACGGAACCAATCGTTGAACCGATCCTGCCACGTTCCAAAAGGAATGCCCCCGCGCTTGGAAAGGCCGCCGGCATGCACGCCATTTCCATAGATGTGCATCTCGACGTTTGGCACTGAGGCCTTGAGCATGGCGCTGAAGTAATCCGTGGCCCACAATGCGTGGACCTTGTCACCGCTGCCTGCGCAAGTGATGAAACTCGGCGGGACATTTGCCGGGATCTTGGTGTCCGGTTCTTGTGAGAACGGGGAGGGACCAGGGTAGATCAGCGCGACGAAATCCGGCCGGGGCGAAACCTTGGCCAGCGGATCGGTCGGCTCACTGTGTTTCTTCTCGTAATCGTCGTAGAAAAGCGCCGCGCCCGCCGCCAGTTCGGCCCCGGCGGAGAAGCCCATGATGCCGATTTTTGCCGGATCGAGTTTCCATTCGACGGCATGGGAGCGCACGAGCCGGATGGCTTGCAACGCGTCGTACACCGCATCGGTGCGCGGCTCATATCCATCCACGCGCAGGCGATTACGCAGGACAATCGTGGAAACGCCTTGTTCCGCGAAGAAAGGCACACAATCCGCACCTTCCGGCCCGACCCACAGGATCTTGTGTCCTCCACCCGGAGCGACGATGACGGCGGCGCCGGTGTTATTGGCCGCGTTACCGACGAGATGCGCCTCGATGGAGGGATTGTGGATATTGATGACGTTGAGGATCTTTCCCGTTCCACCGCCTTGCGTGTTGTAACGCTCGGCTTCCTGGATCCGCTCCTTCTTCAGCATGGGAGAGTCCGGTGGATACAAAGGCTGCACAATGCCGCCCGGCATGATCGTCTGCGGGACGAAAGCCGCGTTATTCCCCGTGGCAGCAGGCGTTTGGGCTTGTGCCGTCAGGACGGAAGCGAGCAGGGCGAAGGCGATGCGGAGCTGGATCTTCATGGAAAAGAGGGGAGACGTGCGCAGGAGAGTAAGCGTGCTCCGGAGAAAGTCTTAGCCATTTGCCGTCGCGACAAGGAAATCGTGTCGCTTTGGTAGTATGCCCCATTGGAGCCGTGAGGGAATGCCTGATGCAAGACCGCGGATGCGCCGGTCATCGAAACTTTCTTACCTTGCCTATGAAAACCTTAGATCCAGATACTCACGTGCATCACCGGTCAGCCCATGAGGATCCCATTACTCACGAACCGGGCTCACACCCCGTTGGAACTGGAATTGGCGCGATGAGCGCCTGTGCCACAGGTGCGGCGATCGGCATGACGGTCGGTGGGCCTGTCGGTGGAATTGTCGCCGGCGTCCTTGGCGCGGTCGTGGGTGGCTTGGGTGGAAGCGCTCTGGCCGAAGTCGTAGACCCGACCGAAGTCGACGGAACCGAGGCGAAGTTTGAACCAGCGCAAAACCGTGCGGCTGGCGTGTACGAAGCGCAAACCGGCGCCGGGATTTCATCGGTCGATGAGCCGGTGACTCACAATTCGGCTTCGGCGTTTGTCGAAGACTCTTCCGGCTCGGAAAAGTATCACACGCCCACGCACGAGGAAATCGCGGCGCGAGCGTGGTCCTATTATGAAGCGGAAGGAAGGAGCGATGGAAACGACTGGCGGCACTGGTTTCAGGCCGAGTCCGATCTCCGGGGGGAGCGTTACTAACTGCTCCTATCCTTCAAGCCGCGGGCTTTTGTCGTGCCGGCGCCAAAAGCCCGCTGGCTCTGCATCGAAAGGATTACGGACTAACGACTGGCGGACGGCTCACCTTGCTGCCACCCGTAAGTGCCACCTTGTTCGCGATAATTTCGCCAGAGACCGTGTCACCATTTAGCAGAGACACAGTGCGGTTCGGTGCCAGGAGGATGCCGTGGAACCCCTTTGAGCCGGAGAAACTCGCGCTCCCGCTTCCGACGACATTGAAAAGCACGTTGTTCCACTGCACTCCCCCGGCGAGAAGGATTTGCGAGCCGTTCGTCAGCGAGAAATTACGGCTGACATCGATGATGAACGTGGTACCTGCCGAACCATCGAGCGTCAATGTGGCGCCGCTGGAGAGCATAAAATCCGTCAGCTTCAGGACGACGGTGCCACTGCCGGTAAGAGTCAGGCTCGAATTGGCATTGATCGTCGTGGGATAGCCGACGGAAGCGGACAGCGCATAGGCTGCAGCGGAGGCGGTGACTGCGTCACTGAGGCCTTGGTTGAGGATGGCGTCTTCCGAGGAATTCGAAACGGTGCCACCCGTGATGGTCGCTCCATTGGCCGTGCTGAAGTGTCCTCCCGTATGATAGTCCAGAGTGCCGTGAATGGATGCGCCGCCGTTCAGGGAGACGTTCCCTGTTCCCGCAACCCCGACGTCGCCGGTAATCGTCGCGCCATTAGTGAAGGTGTCGGTGTCCGAAACGCCGCCGCCCAGGCTGAAGATAGCCCATTCGTGGTGATCCGGTCCCGCCTCGCCGAGATTGACCCCGGAGGACTGCAAGGTTGACGCTGAAGCCGCAAGCGGTAACAGCCCGAGAAGGCACGCCAAAAGGAGTGCGTTGATTCCAAAGCCCGAACGGGCAGAGTATTGATCGTGTTTCATAATGAAGAAAGAGGATCCCAATGATCCTCGGCCCCCGGTGGATACTTATCGTGGGATGGCCGATGGAACAACGTCCCGAATGTGACGTTTTCGTGATGGCGGGCGGCACGTTTTGCCCGGCCTCCGGACGAGAGTCGGACTAATGCCCGCGAGCGCTACTGCGTAACGATGTCGTCCCCGTTCCACATGATCTTATCCGGACCGGCGGAGCGGATCTCCATTTGGTCCTTTGAGAGTTGGTGGAAGAAAAGGGGGGTTCCCCAGCGATCAATCAATTCTCCATCCGCGTTGAGCTTCATCCCATCCGGCGGGCCGAGATTGACGTGCTTCGGATTGTTTCCCATGACTGCTTTCATGATTTCGGCATTGGTCCCTTCCGGATTCTCTCCCAGGACGGTACGGTAATTGCGGACCATGAGAAAGACCTTGTCGACATCGGCGGCTCCTTCGCGGCTGGAAGGTTCGGGTAAGACGAGCGGGCGCGACATGAGTTTCGCGTCTTCTGCCGACGCGGAAACACCAGGCGGCGCCGCAACGGCGGGATGATGCGCTGGCGGAGTTTCTACATTCGGTAAGTCTCCGGAAGCAGCGCCGACTTTCTCGGGTGAAGACAAGGCTGCGGTAAGTGGCCGAGCTGTTTCGGCTTCACCCGAAGACGGTGCATGCCGGGAGAGCGATGTCTCCCCCTGAAACAATAGCGCCAGCCCCACGGTGATTCCGAGAGCAAGTGCCAAAGCGACTGCCGGACGTCTGTTCATGGGGCGAACATGGCAAACAAATCCCACCGATGCCGGCTAAGTTGCATTCATGAATCCGAGGTTTGAAGTCGCGAATCGCCCGATATTCGGAAAGACGACGGAGAGTTTCGACGAGTCCACGCCAAACCAGGTTGCGAGCGTTGCCGCATACTGATCGACAGCAGTGGAAGGAACCCAGCGGCCGGTGGTGGTGTCATCGGGGCCATTGACCGTCAGGACGGGGAACCTTCCATATGTTTTCTGTCCGGCAACGGCGCCGCCCATGACGAGATGATGGCTGCCCCAGCCGTGGTCGCTGCCCTGGCCATTGGCCGGGAAGGTTCGGCCAAAGTCACTCGAGGTAAAGGTGGTGACTTTGTTGGAAAGACCGAGCTGTTCCATGGCGCGTTGAAAGGCCAGGAAACATTGGCTGATCTCGGCGAGGAGATTCGCCTGCTGGCCGATGATTACCTGGGCTCCAGTCGAGCCGCTGGTTTGATTGGTGTGGGTATCGTAACCGCCCACCTGGCAGAAGAAGATCTGCCGTTTCATGCCGAGGCCGTTGTTATCCGTCGTCGCGCGGGAGCCGGCATCGATCAATCGCGCGACCATCTTGAGTTGGCCGCTGAGAGAGGAGTTAAACGTCGCGCCTCCATTCGGCGTCGTAATGGTCGCGGGAAACGGCACCGTCCAGAAATTGGCCGCCGCGGTTCGCTGGATGGAGGTATTGACGATCGATGCCTCGTTCAAGGCATGCGTCGCGAGACCGGCATAGGCATCGACCTGAAGATTCGGATGTGATTGATCGAGACCGAGAATATTCTTCAGCGTCGTTAACCGGGTGCCACTGACCTGGCTGGCGATGGCCACCGCTCCATTGGTCGAAACGGTATATTGCTGCACGGTCTTTCCGACTTCGAAGATATTCGATCCGGAGAGGCTGACGGCCATGGCGATCTGGCCCGGAGGTGTCTGGCCGGAGTTAACGGCATCGAGTAAGTCGGCACAGCGACCGCCCCAGCCGCTGACCGGTGGCTGGTCGGGAATGGACGTCTGCCACTGCGTGATCTGGTCGCTATGGGAGAAAAGTTGCGGAGGTCTCGTGACACTGTTGGCCTTGTATTGGGCAGCGGTGATCGGATAGACGAGCGTTCCGACATTGAAGACCGGCGCCAGCTTTCCTTCGCCGAAGAGCGTTTGCAATTCCACGCAGGCCGGATGGAACCCGTAATTGTGGCCGTCGCTATTGAGCGGACTGATACCGAGAATGTTCGAATACGGGATCGCGAGGATCTGCGTCCGGATGGCGGCATAGTTATCGTACTCGGCCTGGATCGTCGGAATGATGAGATTATTCGAGTCATTGCCACCGGCGAGGAAGACACAGACCAGCGCTTTGTAATCATTGATCGCTGTCTGGGCCATCGCCGCATTGATGAAGCGCAGGTCACGAATCGTGTTCGTAAGGGCCGCGGTTCCCAAGGCTGCACACGCGGCCTGCCGAATGAAGCCGCGCCGTGTTTTCAGGTATTTGAATTGGTCGGAATCCATAGTCGTGGAGGGAAAGGAGTTAACGTTGGATGGCGTATTCGGAGGAGGTGATCATCAGGTGGACGACCGCTCGAACCCGGTCGCGCATCTGTGTGGCAGTGGGAGTGGGAGTGGTGTAGGGGAAGTTGGTCGTATTGGCCACGTAGCCCTGGATCGCGCTCTGCACATTGGCGGCCATGGTTCCGCCCATGAGCAGATTATTCAGTGCGGTGATCAAGGTCGGGATATTTGCATCTGAGGTATAGGCCGTGGTCATGTAAGGGCTGAGATCCAGGAAGATGGCGCCCCCGCTATTTCGGAAGCTGTTGAGACCATTGGGATTTCCCGAGGTGAGCAGCATTTGGGACAGGGAGTTCGTCATCGAGACGACATTGGAATCTGTCGTGAGCTGGAATTCCGGAGTCGTCACTCCCGCTGCCGCAAGCGCGCCCGGGTACTGGTAACTCGGCGAGAAGAAGTTAAAGACACTTCCCGAACTCAACGGCGTCTGCGCCAGATCGCCATTGGTGGAACCCACGTTCCAGGTGTTTTCCGGCGAGGCAAGATTGCCGCTCCTTGTCAATGGCGGAGCGACCAAAGGATAGATGACGGTGTTGTTTTGTGTCTGATTGACGATTCCGGTCGTCGTGACCGTGAAATGATCCACGTCGACAATGCTATTCACCGCATACGCGCCATCGACCGCGGTGCCATTGGCCTGGAAGGCGAGATACACGTTGTCCCCGACGTTCAGGTTATCATTGCCCGCGGTGCTGACCGTGATCAGCTTGTCGTTGGGCGCGGCGACGCCGGTATTGTTCGAGACCACATAGCCGCCGGTAAATCGCGGAATGAGCAGGTTTCCGGAGCGGGCAATCTGGTCCGGCATATTCACAGTGAAGGTGGTTCCAGTGGCGCTCGTGATCGTATACTTGTCATCGGTCCCCGTGCCGGTGATGAATTTCAGGTACACTTGCGCATTGGCCAGGAAGCCGGAGGCGGTGACCGTCAGTGTATTTGAGCCGGCGGTCTGGCTGTAAGTTCCCGCGACCACGCCCGTCGCGTTGATGGTGAAGCTATTGGCCCCTGCGTTGACATTGCTGATCGTATAACCCTGCGTCGTTGGCAGGTTGTTCGGGTAGGGCGGCGTCAGGCCCGAAGTGAAATCGACGAAGACGACGTCGCCATTGTTGAGGCGATTAGCAGTGGCCGTTGTGATCGTGATCTGCTGAGGCGTTGCATTAGTCGCCATCTGGCTATAGGTCCCGGTCAGGCCGGTCGGCGGAAACGCCCGCGCCGGACCGGTCAGGCGCAGGACGGGTTCCCGTTGCTTGCCAAAGGTCGTCGTCTGCGAAGCGGTGCTGCGCGCTTCCGCATCCAGGAGAATCGCTTTGAGCACGGCCTGCATGTTGCCCCGCACATGTTGCGGCGATCCGTCATCGTTGAAGGCCTGCACGACCCGGTAGAGATAGCTCGAGCTCGGATTGCTGGTCACCAGCCGCTGAATCAACTCGCGGCAGATAAATGGGCCGACGTTTTGATTGTAAAAGATATTGTCGAGCGCCTTTTCCAGGTCTTGTGAGCAGTAGGTATCGAAGTCCACGACTGCCGGATCGGCTTGGGAACCCGGTGCAGGCGATCCGATCGGATTGTATCCGATGGCTGCGGGAAGCACGACGTTATCGAGGAGCTGTTTCGTTCCCAGCTCGTGCTTGGTGGGGACGAGCACCATGGGATCGATATAGTCCGCCGCCGGCGAAAAGCCGGTGGGAAGGCGTCCATTGCCTTGCAATGCCTGCCAATAGTTCCAGCCGGTAAAGACCCGCGCCATGCCGGAAACGCTCGGCTGCGTATAAGTGGCGACGGCGTCCCCATTTGAATCGAGCACGTAACTGCCATCGGGCCAGAGGCGGTAAAGGCCGATGGAGAAGAGTTGCATGGTCTCCCGGGCATAGTTCTCATTGGGATGCAGTCCAGTCGCGGCACTGCCCTTGGCATTGCCTCGCATGTCGAGATAGATCCCCATGCCCGGGGCCAGCGTGACCTGCTTGAGAAGGTCACGGAAATTGCCGAAAGCGTAGTTGAGCAGCGTGTCATAGTAACTCGCTTCGACAAGACCATTGTTATTCAGTGCGCCGACGTCCGAGATGACCATGATTTCGCTCAAGCCAAAAGCGACACGCTGCCGGAGCTGGTCCGGCGCCGTGATGGCGTTTTTCCACCAGCCATTGAACATGAGCGTATTCGGATAGGCATTGGTCGGATCCGAATTCAGATTGGCTTGCACATAGGGGAGGAGGTGCGTGATGGGCAGGCCGAATTGGTTGTTGATCCAGGCTGCGTAGCCGCCGGATTTCACCGTCGCGATGTCGGATGGGCTCGGTCCGTAAGTCGCCTGGCAGAGGAATCGGGAAGCGCCAGCGTCGGTATTGGAGTCATCTGTCCAGGAGGGAACAGTAGGCAGCGGTGGTGGTGTTTGAGATCCGGTGACCGCGCCGAAAGTGCCGCTGATCTCGCCGGAGGGATAGTTGACGGTCTGCACTCCGAAATAGGCGTTTCCGAATTGAATGGCCGCGACATCCGATGAGCCGAGGTTCCACGTGTAGCCGCCATCGGCGGTCTTCAGTTCGGGGTGGAATTTGTCGAGGGCATCGATATCGACGAGGGTGGAGCCGCTGGGAGCGCTATAAATTCTGCGGGAAATGGCTCCCGAAGTGAGACCGGTGTAAGCGAAATGAACGATGGCCTGGGTTTGCGCCTGGTTCAGCCGGAGGAAGGCCGAACCCGTGGCTGCGCTTGGAACACCGGTGACTGCCTGAAAATCCGTACTGAAGAGCGACCCGGGAACGGCGATCGTGACCGGGAAATCGAACTGGGAAAGAGCGTACGGAGGAATCACCCCGGTGCCGTTGGCGATCGGCGTGCTCGTTCCCGTCGGGTCCAGCAACCATCCGACGGCGAGATTGTTCGAACTGCTCGCGCCGGTATTGTGGAGGACTTCAAAATAGTATGGCTGTCCGGCGGTCAGCGAGAGCCAGGCGGACTGCTGGGAAGAAATGGTGCGGCCGTCGGAAGTGGTGCTGGTCTGGCCCGCGTTATTCCATTCCTGCGAGGCCGTTCCGGGCGCCGTGACGTAGGCCCGACGGACTTTGTTGGCCGGTTCGTTATCATTCGAAATCCACAGCTCGGCCACATTGCTCGACGCGAGCCAGAAGTAATAGTTGCCCGTCGTAGGAACGGTGAAATAGCCGCGCAACCGTTCGCCGGTATTGGCGGCATAAGTCGAGGTGTTGTCCTGGATCGCAGCCAGTGTATCGGTGGTCGGAGTGGTCGTGAGCGGGATGTTCGAGATGCCACTCCCGGGGAGATTTTTCCAGATCTCGCGAGTGACCAGACTGCCGGTATTGATGACATGGATATCGAGGACCGTGCTGCCGGTTCCCTGGCTGTTGGTCGCGGTGAGGATGATCTGGTAGTCCGCATTTCCCGGGGGCGGGGTTCCGCTGAGGACGCCATTGACCAGGGTCAGCCACGCCGGCAGACCGGTGGCCGTATAAGTGGTGGCAATGTTGCTGCTGTTGCTGGCTGTGATCGTGTAACTAAAGGGACCGGAGCCTGTGATATAGTCGGCGGTGGTCGGGCTGGTGATATTCGGCGGGCCTGCCGGCGGGTTGCCCGCCGCCGGGGATGTTCCGGAGATGGTGGGGAAGAGCCGGTTTTGCGGGATGACTTGCTTCGACTGATCGTCGCAATACCACTGGAGATGCGCTTCCGCGCTTCCGCCACCCTGGAAATATTCCATCTTGATGTCGTAGAGCACGCCCGCCTGCAGTGCGATCGAACCCAAGTTTTCGGTTGCCGATTGCGAGACCCATTTGTCCACGACGAGCTGGCCATTGACCCAGAGCTTTACACCGTCGTCGGTCTTGGGGACGAAGGTGTAGACTTCGGAATACTGGGGCAATACCTGGCCGGTCCAGCGAACCGTGTAAGTGGTGCCGGTGATCGCTGTGCCTGGTGGTACACCGTTCGCGGGCCAGATGAAATCGACCGTCTGATCGAGGCGGGTGGTGACGAGCGTGCTGAAATTACTGCTGCTCGAATATGTGGCGTTCCCGCCGATATAGTATTGCCCGGTCAGGCCGGTCCCGTTCGGGCTTGCGGGCGGGAAGATGGCTACACTTGCCGAGGAAGGCGTGCCCAGAGTATAGCCACCGCCGGCTTGCGCGGTGACCGTGACGGTCCTGCCACTGAGCGCTGCTGGGTTATAGATTGGCGTGATTTTGACGGAGACGGAGTTAACCCCGGGTTGGAATGTGATAGAGGAAGGAAGCGCCACATAGTCGACTCCCGCGACAGCGGTTCCGGACACGGAAATCGGGACGGTGATGGCGCTGAAAGATAGGAATCCGCCGCGCTGGAATGTGATCACGCCAAGATCGCTTGGCGGGGTTGTTGCATTCAGTGGTTCCGTAGTCTCCGGGTCGGTGGCGACGACGGTGACGACGTTCTGATTAGCCAGTCCCGCGGTGATCGCAGTGTCGTCGTTCACGACTCCATTGGTCATGGTCGTGACGAGATTGTAGCCAAGGATCTGTTTCGCCCAATCACTTACGTGGCCTCCGGAGGTGTCATTATCCTCGACGAGGACACGAAAGAAGGCGCCGGCGCTTTTCGGCGCGACCAAGGTTTTACTCGTGCCATCCCCGATGACTTGCACGGCTGGAACGAGAAATTGCCAGTTTGTGGGAGTCAGCGTGGCTGTCGACTGGGCGATATATAGTTTGCCCGCAACCGTGGGGAAGGTGAGGGAGACGGTGGTGGCCGTTCCGGTGATGCTGGTGACGGCAAGGGCCGAATTTGGTTTGAAAGGATTGGTGCCGGCCGCCAGTTCCGCGCCATTGGTCAGTCCGTCGCCATCGCTATCCGCATTCAGCCAGGCCTTATTCAATCCCTGCGCGGGATCGCCGTTAAGATAGAACTGAGTATTCGAAACGCCATATAGCATCCTCCAGACGGCGTTATTGATATTCTGGTCGATCTGGGCACTCGCTGGAAAGGGGAAGACGAGGACGAATGCCAGGAAGGGGGTGAGCAGCGGGCCGCGGAAGCGGCGAAGGAGGTTGCTCATAATGGAGGGAACTAGTATGGAGGAATTGAGTTATGCAGGTCGGGGTGCGGTCGGGCTCAGGAAGGGAAGCCGGGGCGTGACCGTGAAAAGGGGGTGGTTGATTGTTGCGGTTGAGGGTCGGTCGTGCCGCGGGGAGACGCTGGACCGATGTGATTGAGGGGACTCCACAAAAGGGCGCTCTCGAGTAATGCAACGTCCCGCGGATATAAAATCCGCCGGGACGCCGTACCACGGGGAACGGCGGCATGGCTGAGATGCCGGACTGTTTTCATGGAGACAAAGTCGGCCGGGAGTAGATCCGGCCGGTTCCCGGCCATCGCGCAAATCCAGACAGAAAGTCTGGAACGCTGGGGGAACGGGCAAGGACTAGCCTAATCGGGCGGCGGGAACAAACAGTTTTTAGCAACGTTTCCGCGACAAGGTATGACGGGGAAGTTTCCGCCTGCGGGAGATGCATAGGCACCGCCTGCCGCGGCGCTTTTTTGTAACGATAGTTTGCGCCTTCCCGCCGAGAACGTTGCTTTGCGCTTTACCCGCCGCGCTGACAATGAAGGAATCGCTCCATGAATTCCGGTTTTCTCGATAAGCTGATTGAACGCATCGGGCGCGTCCGCCCCGAAGACGTCCAGAGCTACCTTTTGCGGCTCGCTGACGAGAAAGGCTTTTTGGAGACCATCTTCAACGCCATCCACGAGGGAGTCATCGTCACGGATCTTTCCGGACGGGTCAATTATCTGAACCGCGCCGCGTGCGAACTCTTCGGCCTCGAGCGCGAGGAGTGCCAGGGAAAGGCCCTCGGCGAACGTCTGCGCGGTCTCGATTGGGAGCAACTGCTCGACTCTCAGAAGGTAGTCTCGCGCGACATGGAAGTCTTCTACCCGCAGCACCGGTTTCTCAATTTCTATGTCGTCCCGCTTTCGCTGGATCGGCCGACTTCCCGGCGCGCGCAAACCTTTGAGCAGGAACTGGTCGGTTATGCCGTGATTCTTCGTGACATCACCGAAAGCCGGCGCTCGACGGAAGAGACGATCCAGAGCGAGCGGCTTTCGGCACTCACCATGCTGGCCGCGGGCGTCGCTCATGAACTGGGTAATCCGCTGAATTCCCTGCATATCCATCTGCAACTGATGGAGCGGAAACTGCGGAAGGTGCCGGACGTGATGCGTAAGGAACTGCAGAGTTCACTGGCGGTGGCCCGCGAGGAGATCCTCCGGCTCGATACCATCATCCAGCAATTTCTCGGCGCCATCCGCCCGGCTCACTTACAGGTCCAACTCGAAAATCTGAATCTGCTCGTTCAGGAGTCGATCGAGTTTCTGCGTCCTGAGATAGAAAATCGAAATATCCTCGTCGAGCAGGAGCTGCGCGGTGATCTGCCACTCATCGAGCTCGATCGGACACAGATGAAGCAGGCCGTTTATAACGTGATTCGAAATGCGTTCCAGGCGATGAAGACGGGCGGAATCCTGCGGGTCCGCACGGATATGGATGATCACTTTGTCTCCCTTACTTTTGCGGATACAGGCGGCGGAATCTCCCCAGAGAATATGAGCAAGGTGTTCGAACCCTATTTTACGACCAAGGCCAGCGGCTCGGGGCTCGGGTTGCTGATTGTGCGCCGGATCGTGCGAGAGCACGGAGGAGAGATCGACTTGATTAGTGATGAAGGGAAGGGGCTTACATTTACCATTCGCCTGCCGCTGCGGGAGCATCGGGCGCGGATGCTGACGAGTGGGAGTGAGGGAGGGGGCGCGGGGGAGTGATGGCCGGGGGTAGGCTCTTAATCTTAATCTTAATCGAAGCCCGAACATCCGGTTCAACGAATTCATCGGAATGCATGATCCAGAGGGATTAAGATTAAGATTAAGATTAAGAACTCACCACCTTACCCTGTCCCGCCAGACGCTACGCTTACGCCGACGGCTTACTCGACTCCCGGTCTCTCGAATCCGACCCGCTCCTCCTCCGCCTGAAAAACGCCCAGGCGCTGAATCCAAGGAGCAGCACGGCAAAGCCCATCGCAAGACATGTGATCAGAACATCTCCACGCTTCGCGTAGCTCAACGAATGGGCGAGATCCACGCCGGAGAGGCACGAAAAAACTCCCGCCGCACACGATAGCCACCGCCGGCGAAACCAGCATCCACAGAGCGCCAGGATAAGAGCGACAATGAGGGCGGCTCCTCCGAAGAGAATATCGAGAAGATTGCCGAAATCGATGTTGATGTCGCTCATGACCCGGGACCGGAAACGAGATTGAAGCTATTGGTTTGTCAGGAAGAAAGCATGCGCATGGCGGCATGGCCATTCGCCGAAGGACTTACACCTGATTCGGGATACTACAGGGTGCTTTAAGATCAAGAATACACTGTATAACGGCTGAAGCGCCTTTGCCTGGAACCGCGTACAGACGTTCCCCGCGATTGAAACTTCGGCGTTGACTCTCCAGTAGGTTCCCCTCACTTCTACATTTCCCCACTTGCCGATATCCATCGGCAGGAGATTCCCCGCCTATGTTCTCCCTCGCTCGACTCTCTCTCATTGGCTTCGTGTGTGCCGGTTTGTCATGGTTGACCGGCACTGCCTTAGGACAGACTCCACCAACTCGTATCATGCCCCTGGGTGATTCCATCACTTACGGCTCCGGCGTGGCGGGTGGTTATCGTGCACGCTTGTACAACATCCTGACGGCTGCCGGTTACAACGTCGACTTTGTCGGCACGCAAAACGGCAATGGCGTAGCCGGCCTGCCGGATCCCGATCATGAGGGACATCCGGGTTGGCGGATCGATCAGTTGGATTCCAATATCGCCGGCTGGTTCGGCTCCATTGCGGATCCGGACGTGATCCTGCTGCACATCGGCACTAACGATTTCGGGCAGAACTTTGACATCAATAACGCGGCCAATCGTCTCGACGGGTTGATCACCAAAATGGCGAATCTTCGCCCGTACGCACATATCATCGTGACGAATCTCATGATTCGGACTGACAACGCGACGGCGGACGCGAATATCCAGAATCTCTTCAACCCGCAGGTGCCGAACATCGTGGCAAACCACGCGGCGGTCGGCCAGCGGGTGACCTTTCTCGATATGCGCTCCGCGGTGACAGCGGCGGATCTGGCCGATGGATTGCATCCGAATCAGACGGGATACAACAAAATGGCGGATGCCTGGTTACCGGCGATTCAGGCGGTGATCGGAGTCAATGGCGACACGGCGGCACCTGCGGTTGTCCGCGCTCGTGGTGCGATCGATCGGGGGCACGTCGATGTGACTTTCAGCAAACCTGTGGCGGATTCCGCGGCGACTTTGGGAAATTTTTCCATTGATGGCGGACTGACTGTCTCTGCCGCCGTGCTCGATAGTTCAAAGCGAGTGGTGACTCTCACGACCAGCCCGCAAACCATCGGAGCGACCTATAACGTGACCGTAAATGGAGTCGCCGATCGCCAGACCCCAACGCCGCTTTCGATCCCGGCGGGCAGCGTCGTCTCCTTCAACACCGCATTGCCGCGAGGTTATCTCAACAATGTGCCGGAGTCGGTCGGGTACACCCTGGTCTATTCGCTCGATATTCCCACGGCGGCTGATTACCACGCAAACGCGGTGCCTTACACCGTCGATAACCACCTGGCGATTGGTCCGTTTTCCCGCGTTGCATACTATCTGGAGCTTCAATCTTCCACGGGCGATCTGCAATACGCCTGGGCGTCGATGGATGCCTTCACCAGCGACCCCACGCTGCTCGGAGTGCCGACCGTAAACAGCGGCGCCGTGTTTCAGAAGGGCGTCACGAATTTGAACGTCACCTCGAATGTGTTTGGCGTGGTCAATGGAACCGGCATGGCGGGTAACATCGAGTTCTGGCCGACAAACTACGCGCAGAATAACTTGCCCGCGCCGGGTGTGCCGGGCGCGAGCAGCACGCTCTACGACTTTGGCGATCAACCCACGCCGGGAGGTTATGGTTCCATGCAGGTGCACAACACAGCAGCGGCGCAAACCGTGCTGGCCTTCAATAACTGGGGCGGCAATGCGAATACGGGTAATCTCGACCTGGGCATTGGTAATGACCCTGCTCCTGTCAATGGAGGGGTGGACTGGACCTTTGCCAATAACGCGGGCAACTATGTCGTCAAGACCCTGCAGGTGCTGGTGCAGACTTCCGGAGATCACACACCGCCTTTTTTGGTTTCGGCGACGGCATATTTCGGGTTGACCAGCATCCGCGTAAGTTTCTCGGAGCCGCTCGCCGCGGCATCCGTCACTGCGGCGAACTTCCAGCTCAATAATGGCGTGTCGGTGCTCGGCGCCTCGCTCGCCGCGAATCAGAGCGACGTAATTCTCACCACCACGACGCAGCCGAGTGGTGTGCCGCTGAGGCTGACGGTGAGCGGTGTGCGCGACAGTTCACCCTCCGCAAATGTCATTCCACCCGGCTCGACGATCACCGTCTCGGCGCCGGCTTTACCGAAGGCGGTGACCGACAACATCGGCGCCGCAGCAAATGGCTATCAGCTTGTCTATTCGATCAATCTGCCTGTCACGGGGAATTTCAACGCCTCCCCGGCGAACAATATCACGGTGGATGATCATGCGGCCATCGGCGCCTATAAGCGCATCGCTTACTATCTCGAACTGCAAAAGCCCGGAGGACCGGTGCAGTACGTGTGGGCGGCGATGGATGCCTTTACGATGAATCGAGCGAGGCTGGCGCTTCCCACCCTGGCCTCCGGTGCCATCTTCCAGCAGAACGTGGCCAATCTCGATGTGATCTCGAATGTCTCGGGCGTCGTAACTGGAACCAGTTTGAGCAGCGGGAACATCGAGTTCTGGCCCAATGACTATTCGGCGGCAAATGGCGCGAGCGTCCCAAATGCCAGCGCGACGAATTACGATACTGGAGATACGCGCACCGCGACGGGCGGGAATAACTATGGATCGATGCAGATCCACAACCATGACGCGGCGGCGAACCAGACCATCCTTGCCATCAACCATTTTGGAAATGACGGCAACGTCCTGGACGTCGGAATCGGTAACGATGCCGCTCCGGTGAATGGCGGCGTGGACTGGACCTTTGCGGCGAATGCAAATACTTATACGCGCCGGGTCCTGCACATCATGGTGCTTCCAGGGACCAATCCTCCTCCGGCGGTGGTGGCTGCCAATGTGCCGGAGTCGCAAGGGTATCAACTGGTGTATGCCATGAATATCCCGACGACCGGGAATTTCAATAACGCGACCGGAGTCTACACGGCGGACAACCATCTGGATGTCGGTTCGTTCTCCCGGATCGCCTACTATGTCGAGTACCAGAAGACCGGTGATCCGGCGCCGACTTATATCTGGACTTCCATGGATGCCTTTACCTCGGATGCCGGGAAGATCGGCATTCCGACCGCGGCCTCCGGCGCGATTTTCCAGCAGAACGTGACGAATCTGAATGTCGTTTCCAATGCGGCGGGTATTGTCACTGGAACCGGCTTGACGGGAGGTAACATTGAATTCTGGCCGGGCAACTATACCCAGGCCAATGGCAATAACGTGCCGAATGCGAGTGCCTCCACTTTTGACTTCGGCGATACGCGGACGCCGGGCACAGGCTACGGATCGATGCAGGTCCACAACCATGACCCCTCGGCGAAACAGACGCTCTTCGCGCTCAATCACTGGGGTGTGAATGGAAATCCGCTCTGCCTCGGAATCGGAAACCGGCCGACGGCGGATCCGGACTGGACCTTCGCCGACAACGCGGCGACGTACGATCTGGAGCGTACGCTTTATGTGTTTGTCCTGCCGGGCAATGGCGATAACGCCGGGCCGGTGCCGGTAAGTGCGACCGGCTCCACGGCGCTGAATCGTCTTGTCGTTACGTTTAACGAAACGCTGGCGGATACGGCGGGAAGTCCGGCGAATTTCTCCATCCCTGGTTTGACGATCACCGGCGCCACCTTGCTGGCCAATGGCAAGGATGTGGCCATTTATACAAGCGCCCAGACTGCGGGTAATGTCTACACCGTCAATATCACCGGCGTGCGCGACCGGTCTCCCGCTGGTAATCTGGTCCTCCCGGGAACGAGCGTGAACTTTACCGCGGCCACGCCACCCGCGGTGCTGTCCAATATTCCGGAAGCCGCCGGTTACAACCTGATTTACCAACTCGCGATACCAACGGCGGCGAACTTTAATTCGACCGGCATTACTTACGCGGTGGATGAGAGCAAATATCCACAAGCGCAGCCATTCGATCGTGTGGCCTATTGTCTCGAACTTCAGACCGCGACCGCGAGCACGTGGGTCTATGTTTCCTGCGATGCGTTTACCACGCAGATCGGAAGGATCGGCGTTCCCGTGCTGGGAACCGGCGCCTTGTTCCAGCAGAACCTGACGAATATGAACGTGTTTGCTTCGGCAGGCACGACCGTGACCACGGGGACTGGATTGACCGGCGGAAACATCGAGTTCTGGCCATATAGCTATACCGCGGCCAACTCCGCTTCCGTCCCCAATGCCAGCGCCACGAATTACGATTGGGGTGATCAACCGTCGACGTCAGGCAATTACGGATCCATGCAGATCCATAATCACGACGCCAGCCAGACGATCTTTGCCTTCAATAACTGGGGGAGCAATGGAGGCAATTGCGACCTGGGGATCGGCAATGATCCGTCTCCCACGAACCTTGGCGTCGACTGGACCTTCGCGAACAACGCGGGGACTTACACCGTGAAGAATCTGTATGTGCTGGCGAGAGCGGGTGGTACTCCGCAGGGAACTGCGCCGCTGATTCTTTCCCAACCGATTTCGCGGTCGATTGGTTCCGGCGGCAGCACCACCTTTGCGGTGGAGGTCAGCGGTGCCGGTCCGTTCCTCTATCAGTGGCGTTTCAATGGCGGGGCCATTGCCGGAGCGAATAATCCCTGGCTCGATCTCTCCGGGATCACTGGCGGACAGCAGGGCACCTACGATGTGGTAGTGACGGGCCCTGGGGCAGTGACGACGACGAGTTTGCCGGCCACACTCACGGTGATCGCCGGGAATCATGCGCCGACATTTGGCGGCTACGCCTTCTCCACATCCCGAAATGCGCCGGTGATCGTTTCGCAGGGTGCGTTGCTCGCCAAGGCGGCGGATTCGGATGGCGATACGCTGAGCGTCGGCTTGTCCAGCGGAGCAAGCCTGCAGGGAGGATCGGTCAGCCTCGGCGGATTGGGCGTCACTTATACTCCGGCGGCGAATTTTACGGGGGCCGATAGTTTCACCGTGACGATCAACGACGGCAAGGGTGGCAGCGTTTCCGGCACGGTGGCCGTGAACGTCACATCGGCGAATGTCAACGCCGCCGCCCAAAGTGGCATCGCCGTTCGCGGCGATGGAAAGGTGGATCTGCTGTTCTACGGCACGCCGGGCAAGACCTTCACGATCGAGCGCAGCACGGATCTGCAGAACTGGTCGACGATTCAAAGCTCGGCCCCTGGTGATGACGGCTTGCTGCCGTTCACGGATCCCGCGCCACCCACGGGCAAGGCGTTTTACCGGACGAGAACGAGTGTCCCGTAAGTGCGACTTACGCCACGCTGAGGCTTTAAAAAGTCCTGTGTTGAACGATTCAACACAGGACTGATGGACCGGCGAACGGCATTCGCGGATAGATGCTGCGGTTTCACCCCAAAGCCCGTCTCATCCTATGCGCCAGATCCTCCCCAAAGCCGCCGTTGTCGTCAGCGTTCTCGCTGTGTCGTGGAGTTCGCATTCCTTAGGAGCTGCAATGGCTTTCGATACGGCCAGTGATGCGGCGTACAATTCGGGATTCAGCAACGGCTCGAATGGCGGGTCCGGATTCGGGGCGTGGCAGATCAATAACACGTCGGCGAATTCGAGCCAGGACGGGGAATTTATTGGCGATTCTTCGCAGAACGGTTCCGGCACCTCTGGAAATATCAACACGACCGGGAATAAGTCGTGGGGGATGTACGCGAATAGCGGCAATACGGCATCGGCAGTTCGTCCCTTTGTGTCCGGCGGAGTGAATGGATCGACGACCCTGGGTGTTGGTGAGACCGTCTCCATTTCGATGGACACCGGTTTTGAAGACACTGGTGCGGTCACCGGGATCAGCCTGCAAAACAGCTCGGGAACGACGCGCTTCGAATTCTACTTCACCGGCGGCCAGAGCTTTTACGATCTGAATGTGGCCGGTGCGGAAAAGAGCACCAACCTGACTGGATCCAACGGGATCCCGTTCACGTCGGATGGACTCAGCCTGACTTTCACTCAGCTTGGCGGGACGAGTTGGTCACTCGCCGTGACGCCGAGCGGCGGCGCGACCCATACTTATAGCTCGACGGATTTCGGGACCCTGGCGGCGAGTGATATCTCACAGATCCGGTTATTCAATTTCAACGGGGGCAGTAACTCCGCGAAGAATACGTACTTTAATAATATCCAGGTCGTGCCCGAACCGTCATCTGGCGGCCTCCTTGTGGCCGCGCTCGGTGGTCTCGGTATCCTGGCCTGCGGACGGCGCCGGGCTGGTGGGCGGGAGTAGTTGGGTAACGGGAGGTGGTGTATTGGAGAGCGGCCAAGGGTTAGGTGGCGGATAGTGGAAGCGGCGTCCCGCCGCTTGGAAATGGTGGAACTCTTCAAAGGCATTTCTATATCCTGGTCGTGATATATAGATAACTATCAACTCCCAACGCTAAACTCCCAACCTTCAAATGTGTGGGAGTTCCGTGACGGGTTCATAGGAGGTTGGGATTGCGAGTTGTTTTTTGAAGGGCGAACGGTTGAAGGAGCCCGCCTTTCCCTCCTACGAACAGCCAAGCGCCTATCGTCTGGTCACTGCCTGCTGTTCTCACTTCCCCTCGTGTCGCGACCTCCATCTATCAACCCCGTGCTCGGCACCGGTTGAGCGCTCTCCTGCGTCATGAGTGGCTCGTGCTGATCTCCTCCGATCACGTCTGCCACCGCAACCGGTTGCTCCGCGACATCGCTGACAATGGTGACAGCAATCGCCGCGGCTAAAAGACACGCTCCACCGAGCACGACGAGTAAGACGGGATCATTGTGGAAGACATTCTTCACCAGCGGCTGAAAAGTAAGTGAGGCGACGATCTCCGGGATGACGATGAAGAAATTGAAGACCCCCATATAAACGCCCATTCGTGCTGGAGGCAGAGCGCCGGAAAGCATGGCGTAAGGCATGGTAAGGATTGAGGCCCAGGCAATCCCGACTCCTACCATCGTCAGTGGCCAGAGTTGCTGGCTATGAATGAAAGCGGTCGATAGCAGACCGGCCCCGCCGCAGATGAGCGAAACTGCATGGACGGTCTTTCTACTCGTGGCCGCGGCGAACTTCGGAAGAACGAAAGCGACCGCGAAACAGACCAGCGAATAGACTGCAAGGGTGGCTCCGCCGAACTCGGTTCCTTTGTCAAAGAGAGGCGACTTTGGATCGGTCGCGCCGAAGATCTGTTTGGCAGTGGCCAGTCCGAAGAACATCCACATGCAAAACAAGCCGAGCCAGGTGAAGGTTTGCACCACGGCCAGTTGTTTCATCGTCTTTGGCATGTCCGCAATGGCGGAGAAGATCTCCTTCATCGCTGCACGGAAACCGCTCTTTTCGCGTCGCATCCGTTCAAACTCCTCCATGTTCTCCGGCGGATATTCCTTTGAAGTCAGCACTGTCCAAATGACGGTGAGAAGGAAAACCACAGCGCCCAGCCGGAAAGAATATTCCACGGAAAGGGGAATGCCGTTCGCTGCATGGCCGGTCACTCCGAGATGGCTCAGGATGATCGGCATTACGCTCGCCAACGACGAGCCGATACCGATGAAGAAGCTCTGCATGACGAAGCCGGCGGTGCGCTGCTCGATATTGAGCTTGTCGGCGACAAAGGCGCGAAACGGCTCCATGCTGACGTTGATCGACGCGTCGAGGATCCAGAGCAGACTTGCGGCCACCCACACGACCGGGGAGTCCGGCATGAAGAAAAGGGCGATGCTGGAGAGGATGGCGCCGGTCAGGAAATAGGGCCGCCGCCGCCCGAGGCGATTCCACGTCCGGTCGCTCATTGAACCCACGATCGGCTGAACGAGGAGGCCGGTTACCGACCCGGCCAGCCAGAGGAAGGGGATTTCATCGGGAGTCTTTCCGAGCTTCGCGTAAATGGCGCTCATGTTGGCTTGCTGGAGGCCCCAGCCAAACTGGATGCCCAGGAAACCAAAGCTCATGTTCCAGAGTTGCCAAAACGTCAGAGGGGGCTTTTTCATTGGGGGATGAACAGTTCAACACGGATGTTGGTGCGCTAATCAATCCTTGGAGCATCCTAAGCACAACCCTTTCCCCCCATCTGAATTAATGAACAGTTTAACACCCCCCTTGGCTTGTCTCGCGACCGCGCTTTCGCTGGGGCTTTGCGCCGCTCCGCTGCTTCATGCCGTAGACACCCAGAAGGCCGCTGCTCCCCACGTCGCGGATTGGGCGGCAGACGCCGTCTGGTATCAGATCTTTCCCGAGCGTTTTCGGAACGGTGATCCTTCAAATGATCCGACGCGCGAGTCGCTGGAGCGGCCACTGGTGCCTTCGACCAAGTGGCAAATCTCTTCCTGGACGGCGGATTGGTACGAACGCGCGCCGTGGGAAAAGGAACTTGGGCATAATTTCTACACCGACGGCGTCCTCGAGCGCCGGTACGGCGGTGACCTCCAGGGGGTGCTCGATAAGCTGGATTACCTCGCGGACCTGGGAATCAACGCGCTTTATTTCAATCCGATCTTCTACGCACGTTCGCTGCATAAGTACGACGGGAATTGCTTCCATCATATCGATCCAAATTTCGGGCCCGATCCAAAGGGTGATCTGGCGATCATGGCGCGGGAGGATGGAAAAGACCCGAAGACCTGGGAATGGACCGCGGCGGATAAGTTATTCCTGCGCTTGCTGACGGAGGCGCATCGGCGCGGGATGCACGTGATTCTCGACGGCGTCTTCAATCATAGCGGGCGCGATTGTTTCGCGTTCAAGGACCTGAAGAAAAACCAGGAACAATCCGCGTACCGCAACTGGTATGTCGTCGACTCGTTCGACGATCCGCGCACAAAGCGCGACGAGTTCGACTACAAAGGGTGGTGGGGCTTTAAATCGCTGCCAGTCTTTGCGGCGACACCTGATGGCAAGGACATGGCGCCTGATCCCAAGGCGTATATCTTTGCCTCGACCCGGCGCTGGATGGATCCGAATGGGAACGGTGATGTGGCGAGCGGAATCGACGGGTGGCGCCTCGATGCCGCGCCGGAGCGGCCGGTGAAATTCTGGGCGGACTGGAATGCCTATGTGCGGTCGCTGAACCCCAACGCCTACACGAGCTGCGAGATCTGGAGCGACGCGTCGAAATTCATGGCCGAAGGCGGATTTGACGGCTGCATGAACTACTACGCCTTCGCCATTCCGGTGAAAGGGTTCCTGATCGATGCCCGCATCGGCGCGAAGCAATTTGCGCAAGCGCTCGATCAGCGCCGCGACGCATTGCCGAAAGGGACGGCTTTGACCGTGCAGAACCTCATGGATTCGCATGATACGGACCGGCTCGCATCGATGATCGTCAACGCCGGGCGGGATAACTATTCAAATCCGGATGGGATTCAGTATAACAACAACGCCAATGCGCATCTTTCGGCCGGCTATAAGATCCGCAAGCCAAACGACCGCGAACGCGCCATCCAGCGTCTGGTTGTTCTCTTCCAGATGACTTACCCCGGGGCGCCGATGATCTACTACGGCGACGAGGCCGGGATGTGGGGTGGAACGGATCCGGATGATCGCATGCCGATGGTCTGGCAGGATCTGCTCTTCGCGCCGCAGGCGATCAACCCGAGGGGTCCCATCCGGACGCCGGATACCATCGTTTTCGACAATCCCCTCTTCGGATTCTATAAGTCGGCGATTGCCCTACACCGGGGCAACGAAGCTTTGCGGCGCGGCGATTTTCGCGTGCTCGCCGCCGCTGATGACGCGCCGGTTTTCGCTTTTCAACGAACGGGCGGGCAGTCGAGCCTGGTGGTCGTGCTGAATCGCGGCGAGAAGGAGCGGACGGTTCATATCGCTTACCCTGGCGTCGACGCAGCGAAGCTTCCGAAAGCGAAGTCCGTCTTTGCCTCAAACGGCGAGGCGTCATCGATCGCGGTACATCCGGACGCGGACGGCTTCAGTGTCACGCTTCCCGCACTTACCGGGGCGGTCATCGCCCCATAACCGTTTTTGAAGAAACTGGAGTGCTGGCGGACAAAGGCGTATGGTGGGGGCGATGCCCCCCAATCCGACGATCCGCGACGTGGCTCGTGAAGCAGGTGTTTCCGCCGCGACCGCGTCCCTCGCGCTGCGAAATCACCCGCGGCTTCGAGAGGAAACCTGTCTGAAGGTCCAGCAAGTCGCGGAGCGGCTTGGTTACCGCGCAAACCCGGTTGTCTCCCACCTGCTGGCGCAGTTGCGCGCCAGCCGGGTTCCCAAATATCAGGCGACGCTGGGACTTATCAACGCCTCGGAAAACGCCAATATCCTCAACGAAATGCCGACCTTCCGGCAATGGTGCCAGGGGTTGCGGGCTCGGGCCACGCAGTTGGGGTATGGGCTGAATGAGTTCTGGTTGCACCAGAAGGACCTGTCGCCGTATCGGCTCGCCGGCATCTTTCGGGCGCAAAATATCCGCGGCGTGGTCGTGGCGGCATGCCTTGGCGACGGCACTTTACCGAAAGGCTTCGACGAGATCTGGCACGGTTTCGCGTGTGTCGTACTCGGCGTGCACTATGTGAGGCCATCGATCAATCTCGCGTGCAACGATCATTTCTCCACCGTGCGGAAGGCTTTCGATGAAGCGATCGGACTGGGGTATCAGCGACCGGCACTCGTCATCGCCAAGGAAATGGACGATTTGCTAGAAGGCCGCTTTTCCGGCGGATTCCTCGCCGCGCAGTTGTCCCTGCCGAGCCCGGATCGCGTTCCGCCGTTTCTGTTCTCGTCCCTGCTGAATGTGCCACTGGCTGCCCGCATCGGGACGAATGATGTACGGAAGCGGTTTGCCAAGTGGTATGAACGCTATGCGCCGGACGTGCTGCTCTGTATTCATCCGGAGATTCGCGAGTGGGTGGAGGCCCTCGGAAAACGGGTGCCGAAGGATGTCGGCTTGATTCATCTCGACTGGATCGAGGATCTCGGCGGATGGGCCGGGATGAAACAGAATAGCGAGCTTATCGGTGCCGCCGGCATCGATATGCTCATCGGCCAACTGCACCGCAACGAACAGGGGATCCCTTCCTTTCCCAAGTGCATGATGATCGAAAGCACTTGGATGGAGGGCGGAACGGTGCGCCGGCAAACAACGAAGTAGACCGAAGCGCCCACCTTTATCAGATCTGATCGCCTCCGCCGTTATTTATCTTCCCCGATAATCTGGAAGCCGTTGAAGTAAGCGTCGTACTTTTCGCTGTTCCGATCGAAGACGCAGAAGCTCTCGATCTTCGTGCCTGCGTCTCCTCCGAAGCGCCGGTCTTTCAAGGTCACGGTCTTGTGATCGGCGAGCGTCGTAATTTCCACCTCGTAGGTGTCCGCCGTCAGCAGGGTCAGGCTGATGGATAATCCGCCGCTGGTTACCGGAACCCCCGTGTCTTGTTTATTGCTGCCATCGTAGATCTGATAGGTATCTTTCCCCTGATAACAGCCGAATTCGAAGCGCGCGTGTTTGTTATAATCGTCACAGTCGCTGGAGCTGTTTCCGGAGCGTAGCGTGATGCCGATGGACCCGCCAGTCGGATCACCATTCTCAAACTTCTTTTCGAAGCGGCCGTGCTCGAGCAGGAAGGAAAAGGTCTGGCCGACGGCGAGCGGTTTCTTTAAAGGCCGGAAAGCCGTGGCGATCTCGTAGTCTTCGCCATTGGCATAAAGGCCAAACGATTTGTCACGAATCGCCGCGCCCTGCAAATCGGGATTCTGCCCCTTCGTGGCGGTATAGAAGCCGGCATGCGATTGCGCGCCTTGTTTCGAGGCGCTACGGAGCGTCCAGTTTCCGAAACCGCTGCCCCCGCCGCTGTCCGTCTTCCAGCCGTCATTATAGGAGCTCTGGCTGGCATCGTCTTCGGCCAGGATGGCGCGGTCGTCCGCTTGAGCACGCAATGGGGCAAACGTGCAAATTGCGAGAGAGAGTGCCGGAATCGCGGCGTAGTGAAGCAGGGTGGACGCGGAACGGAGGGAGAAGTTCATGGGGCGTGTGCGGCGTGAGTTTCTTGTCGTCAATGCCGCGCCGGAGTGCACGTGGAAAATCAGTTAACAGTAAAACACAAGGGATCTTGCGGGGATTCGGGCAATCGAGAAGGTCGTCACCAATACACCCCAGCAATGAAATCCACCTGTCGCAAATCTCCGCTCTCCCCCGAGCGCGCGGCGCGGTCGCTGCTTTTCCACTTCCACCTTACCCCATTCCAGAGTGGCGCCGCCTGCCGTCGTGATCTGTAGAAAGGAATTCCCATGATGTCATTCGGACAGAAAATTCATCCGCTCAATTTCGAATATGCAAAGGAGATGTCCACCGTGGGAGGGGCGCTCGAAATCAAGGGAAAATCGTTCCAGGCGCGGATTCTTTGCGCTGAGATCACGGAATCCTGCACGCGGCTGAGCTTCGATAACTCGAATGTCGCGGATAAGCAGCATCGCTCCGATGCGGTCGTGGAAGCATTGCGGCCCGGAAAGTCCGTTGCGGCGATGACGAGCGCGGCGGGCTTCAAGACGCCGGCTTGCGAGATCACGGCTAGTGGGGGCCGGCTGAAGATTGCCTTTTCAGATGGGACGATACTGGAGACCGTTGCCGAGGGGATCGGCTTCAATGGAGAGGCGATGATCCTTCATTTCGATACGACGGCGGCGACTGGTTTCTATGGCTTCGGTGAAAGGACCAAGCGCTTCAATAAGGCCGGCGAGAGCATGGATTTCCATACGATCGATGTCGGTGCGGTGTATCCGCTCACCCTGGATCGCGATGACTATGATCCGGCCTATATGTCGATTCCGCTCGCCATCATTCGCACGGGCGGAAATTACATCGGCCTCTATCTGGATAACCCGGAGCGCCTGGTTTTCGATGCCGGACATATGGAGCCGGGGCATCTCATCCTGCAATCGCTCGCGGGCAACAATGATCTCTATCTAATCCAGGGGCCGTCCTTGAAAGACGTGGTGCGGAATTTCTCCGTGCTGACGGGTCGGGCCGAAGTGCCGCCAGTGTGGGCGCTGGGGAATCATCAGTGCCGGTGGGGATATAAAACGGCGGCGGAGTTCCGCGCCTTAAAGACCAATTTTCAGAAGTTCGATGTGCCGGTCAGCGCCCTCTGGTACGACATCGATTACATGGACGAGTATCGTGTCTTTACGTGGGATCTGATCGATGTCCCGGACCCGCATGCGCTGAACTCGGAATTGAAGGAAGTCGGGATCCGTTCCGTGGCGATTTGCGATCCCGGCGTGAAGCTCGATCCGGGATACTCCGTTTACGAAAGCGGCAAGCAGCGCGATGTCTTTTGCAAGACGATCAGCGGCCTCGACTATGTGGGACGCGTCTGGCCGGGTGATACCGTTTTCCCCGACTTTCCCAAGGAAGAAGCGAGGAAATGGTGGGCCGAACATCTGTCGGATTTCTTCGTCAGGAGCGCGCTCGATGGAGCCTGGCTCGACATGAATGAGCCGGCCACGGGATGGAGTTCATATGACGAAATGCGTTTCCTGGGCGGGACGGTGGCGCACGGGCCGTATCACAATCAGTACGGACACTTCATGGCCAAGGCGAGCCGCCTGGCTTTTGAAAAGATGGACCCAAATGCACGGTCGTTTCTGCTGACGCGGAGTGGCTTTGCCGGAACACAGAGATACAGCGCCGTCTGGACGGGAGATAATGCGAGTAACTGGCGGCATCTTCGTATGTCGATCCCGTGCACGATCAATCTCGGGCTTTCCGGCGTGGCGTTCAACGGCCCGGATGTCGGCGGATTTTTTGGACACACGGACGAGGAATTACTCACGCGCTGGTATCAGGCGGGATTCCTGTTTCCCTTTTTCCGCAACCATTCGACCAATCACACCAAGGAACAGGAGCCGTGGAATTTCGGAACGCCATGCCTCGCGCGGATTCGCGATGCCATTTATACGCGCTATCGGTTGATGCCGTATCTCTATCAGTGCTTCTTTGCCCATCATCTCACCGGTGATCCGGTCCTGCGTCCGCTGCTCTACGAATTCAACGAAGCGCGGTTCGAAAACGTGGGCGATCAGTTCCTGGTGGGAGATTACCTGCTCTTCGCGCCGATCTTGGAAAGCTGCTCGGAGGGGCGATGCATCGTGGAGCGCGGGACGAGCCGGTGCCAGCGTTACGTCGCGCTGCCGGAAGGGTGGTGGTTCGACCTCATGCGGGGAGAATGGATCGCGGGCGGGGGTGTGGTGCAATGCGCGGCGAGCCTCGATGAAGTGCCGATCTTTGTTCGCGACGGCGCGATCATCCCTTACTTCAATGGAAAGTTCTGCAACGGCGAGATGCCGCTCGAAAAGGTCGAATTGCACGTCTTTGTCCGGGAACAAACGGGCCGTCTGAATTACTACACCGATGACCGCAAAACCCGGCAATATCTGACCGGCGGCTACAACACCGTCCGGATTACGGCATCCATTGACGTGGAAAAAGCCGACATGCGGCTCGATGAAATTGGCGCCTACGAGAAGGGAACTGTAACCTTCGAGCCGGTATTTTACGGGCAGCGGATCGGCAGTGTTACCATCGAAGCGAACGGAGAGCGCGAGGTGCGCGAACTGAGTGCTTCGACACGGCGCTGGGTGGGTACGAACGTGGCTGTTATGGCGTGAGCCAGAAAGCGATTAGCGATTGACGGCGCGGTGGAAAGGGTGAGCCTGAGGCGTCCACCGATGCCGACGTTGATCCTTTCCTCCAGCTACAATACGGAATCAAAGATTCTCAGAAAAGCGGCTCAGGATTTGAAATGGGAGACGTTCCGACTTGGTGGCGGAAGTCTTCCAGCATGGGATGACCCTGGCGGCTCTCCGTACGCGATTTACTGCACCGTACCCAAAGCATTCGATATTGCGGATCAACTGGATTCCATCCTCCTCGGTTGCAGCAGCGACTGGCTGATCAACCTCCCGGAAAAGTTCTCAAAGCGAAGCATAGAACTCCTTGAACTAAGAGAGGTAGCGCGCAGAAAGGAGGACTGTTTCCTCAAGCCAGCGCTGGGAAAATCGTTCGATGCTGCTGTTAGAACTGGCCCACAACTCATTTCCGAAACCGCTCATCTACCGCCGAATCTTCTGGTTCAGGCATCTGAGATTGTCGAATGGGAGACGGAATATCGGTGTTTCGTCAGAGACCGTGAAGTGATGACCTTGAGTCCTTATCGACGGGGCGATATTACGTTTTCCAGCTACGAATCGCCGCTCCGGGGAACTCGCCGTGAATTGGAGGAGGCATCTGAGTTTGCGCACTCTGTATTGAAATCTGTTCCTTGTCCAAGAGCTATCGTGCTGGATGTGGGAGTTATCAAGGGAAGGGGCTGGGCCGTCGTTGAGCCCAATGAGTGTTGGGGCGCGGGAATCTACGGTTGCGCGCCGGTCAAGGTCCTGGAAGTCTTGGCGACGGCTGCGGTGGAAAGGCGAAAAGCGACGAAGGAAGATCTGAAGTGGGACTATGCGGAGCATTACTTCCGCGCATGTCCGCATATGAAGGATCAGCGGAGTTGGTAGAACACAGCTCTGCCGCGCTCACTGCTTCAGTAGTTCAGGAGAAGAAAACGGCGATCAACGAACCTGACAACAAGAGCAGCAAGATCCAACCAAAACCAGCCACCATCCAGTCGGGAGTCGCGACGTTCACAATTCCGCCGCGCCCCATGTTGCCTCTGAAGGCGCTGAAATAGTCGGCGAACCAGATGAGGGTGAGCGGAACGAAAAGAACGAAAAAGGGAGCTGACCGTCCGAGCTTAAAAAATAGGAGCTCTGCATCCAGCAAGGTGAGGCAAAGCGCAATCAACCGATGTCCACTCACATCGGGCTTTCCGATGGAGCACAAGTAGAGAAAGAGGAAACTGCCGCACGCGGTGATGAAAAGGGGATCCACCGGAGCTTTGTCTGGCGGGGTTACCAACATAATTTAATTATGTGTTCACGCTTGTGGAAGTCAAGGGCGACGATTCCAGACTAAGCGGTAAGAACCTTTCCGGCGAGGATGAGCCAGAAGCATTTGCGATTGATGGTTTGTCGGAATGGGCGAGGTTGCGAGGTGTGCACCCCCTGTGGCCTCGGTTTGTTCTGAACTCTCCGGCGAATCCCGGCTGCTTTCGTTCAACTGTTCAACACCTTCCAAATTGCGGCGGTAAAACACTTCGCGGAACATCGGTTCCGTGCCAAATCCCGGAACCGCCCTCTGAGTCGTCTCCCTGACCCAGTCCGGGTCCCCTCCGGCACATCTGGCCCTCCCACCGCATGAAGTCCCGTCTCCCCTCTTTTCTCCGTGCCGCCGTCGCGCTGAGCGTCTTTGGTCTTTTGCTGGTGCTATTGCCCACCCGTTCCTCGGGCGAGGCGATGCTTGATTGGTTTAATACGAGTTGGAACGAAATCGCGGCGCGCATGCCGGAAATTGCTGAGGCCGGTTACGACTCGATCTGGATCCCTCCGGCGACCAAGGCGACGAGCAGCTTTTCGGTGGGGTACGATGAGTTCGATGCCTTTGATCTCGGGAGCAAGGATCAGTCGGGCAGCGTGAGCACCTTCTACGGCAGCCAGGCCGACCTGCTCAACATGATCCAGGTGGCTCATCGCTTTGGCATCCGGGTGTATCTGGACAATGTGGTCAATCATCGCGGCTTTCAGGTGCCGGGCTATGACGCCAACACCCCGATCACGCTTTACCCCGGGATGGTGCCCGAGGATTTCCATTTGCTCGTCACACCCGACGGCTTCTACCGGAACACCTACAATATCGAAGACTGGAATAACGCCTGGGACGTGATCTATGAATCCCTCGAGGGCTTGATCGATATCGCGAACGAGCCCGGTACGGTAAATTTGAACTTTGGTCCATCGGTCGGTTCTACCTTTCCTAAAATCAGTTTTGTCCGGCACCCGAATAACCCCGAATACTATTGCTATAAGCCGGATGGCACTTATGTCGGGTTCGGGCCGAATAACGGGATCACCGTGCAGATGATCCAGCAGAATCCCGGCTTCTATTCGGAGTATGTGCAGGACTTCGAAAATCGCGCCGTACGGTGGGAGTTGGACACGACCAAGGCGGACGGGTTCCGGCTCGATGCCGTGAAGTCGGTGCGCGACGATTTCTTCGGGGCGGAGTTCGGCGCTGACAAGGATACGGAATCGTACGGCTATTGCGGACAGATCCAGCTTCAGTACAATCTGACGCACGGCTTCAATAACACAAACCTCCGGGCGAGCGGTTTCAATACCGAGGTGCCGCGGACGAATGCAGTGATCTTTGGGGAACACCTTGGCGCGCCTCCGGCTCAGCAGCCGTATATCGATGCCGGCATGCGTCTGCTCGATAACAATCTGAGCGGCGCGATGAATGGCGACTTCGGCTTTGGTCCGCTGAATGGGTTTGATCAACCGGGCGGTAACGGGATTCCTGGCGGACCAAATATCAGTGTCGCTTACGTCCAGAGCGCCGATTACGGTTACGCGAACAAGCAGTCACTGCAATACGCCTTCATCCTGGCCCGGCAGGGCTTGCCCATTGTCTACACCGATGGTTTTCACTATGCCGGCGTGCTTTCTTCCAACGGCAAGGCGTTCCCGGCGAACTCGTATAACAATTTCCTCGGGCAGTTCAACGATCCGAAGCTGCCTTCGATGCTGTATATCCACAACCAATTCGCCCGGGGCAACCAGATCCCGAAGTGGAGCGACGGTTCGGTGGTGGCATTTGAGCGCCAGGACAAGCGGGAGAATGGCAACATGTCCGACGCCGACGGCACGGTGCTGCTTTTCATGATGAATGGCAATGGCGGCGCGGGGCAGAACCGGAATATCACCACGACTTTCCCCGCCGGTGCTTATCTGTGGCAATATGCGCGAGGCACGACGGACAGCGGTGATAACCTGACGGGCTTCTACTACACCGTTCCGAGCAATCAGCAGGTGGGGGATTTGACCATCCCGAAGGATGGATACTTCGCTTTCTCCTGGCGCACACCGGAGCAGTCGAACCTATGGAAGAATCCGGGAGGCCCCGCGATCACCATCCTGCAGAACGGACAGCCTGCGAAGACGTTGACTTATCTTCGAAAGGACGGTCCGAATGGCGATCCGAATTTCAATCCTTACGGCGTCACCGGCGCGGTGGCGGGGAGCTATTCCTATCCAATGACGGTTCCGATCGCGACGGATGGTTCCAATCTGAGCTTTGTCGCGAGGGCTGATGGATCCACGGAAAACATGCTGCTGAAGCTGGATGGCGGCGTGGACGTGAATTCGCAAATGGGACTCGGACCGCAGAGCGGAGAGAAGCGTGATGGTGCGCCGGGAGTGGTGACAGACGTCTTTCTCGGCTACGAGCAAATGCAGTTTGTTGACCGGCAGTACCCGGAGAAATTTGCCGCGGTCGATACGACCCAATGCACCCTTGGTTCACTGGGCGCGGCCACCTATATCACCGCGGTGGGCAGCGGGCAGTTTACGGTGAATGCCGGGACCGCCGGCGCAAACAGCAATTACGATACGCAGGGCGGAACGGTGGCGTCCTTCATCTATCATGATCCGACCCAGACCGTGGATAACGATCCCGACCATACGACGCCGAAGCAGTACAGCGACTCCGGTTCCAATGTGGTGATCTGGGGAAAGACGAACTCGGTGGGTGGAGGGTTCAAGATGTATATCTACTACACGACTGACGGAAGCTTTCCGGAAGGTGCGGGTGGGGTCGGCTTGGGAACAACCAGCGTGACGGTGATGAATTATCATCACAACGCGTCGGACGGCAATAACTGGTGGACGGGAACGATCACGCCGAAACCCTCTGGAACGCTGACCTACAAGCTCGGCATGTATCGCGACCAGGACGGCGCAAATCCGACCGCTTCCGTTTTCCCGTCCGGTGCCGCGCAGGTGGGACAAAAGGTGAACATGATGACCACCTTCACGGTTAACAATTTCAACGCCTCGAATGTGCTGGTTTATCCCAATAACGATTACGGCGTCAGCCAGACGGGCTTGAGCCAGGGATTCCACATGGTGCGTGTGCGCCAGTTTCTGAATCGGGCCGGTCGCGCCTCCATCTACAATACAAGCGTCCAGACCTTTTACTACGACACGCAGCTTCCGCAGGGGCAAATCCTTTTCCCGGCTAATGATGGCGATACGATTGGCGGACAGCAGTATGGCGTCGTGGCGCGGACGGATCAGAGCGTGACGGAGGTGGATTATCAGATCGTCGATAGCGATCCGAACAACGATGACTCGGCGACCGGCGTTTCGAATGGCAACGGTGTGTGGGTGAAGGCGAATCAACTGACGCCGAATCCCAATGTTCAGAGTCCGTACCCCAATGAATGGCGCTTTAACTATGTCAACGTACCTTCGAGCGGAACTGCCCAGATCAAGGTTCGCCTGAAGAAGCTGTCGTCTTCGTCCGATAACACACTTTCCGATACCGCCGGTCATTTCACGACGCTCATACGGACGGTGAATACGAATGCGCCGCCGGTGCAGATGTACATAGCCTTTCCGCAATCGGATGGTATGACCGTCGGAGCCGGATACGTGATGAAGGTCTGGTTCAGCAACCAGTTGGCCAACGGCATCAGCACGCAGGATTTGATCAATCGCTTTCTCATTACCATCTCCAGCAGCGAATCCGGCAGCGCGGCCAATCCGATCGCCCAACCCAAAAGCGCGTACTCGATCGACCAATATAATATCGGCCCGAATGGTCAGTTCGATGAATTGGCCTTCACCCTGCCAAATCTCTACAACGGAAAACCGGATTTTCTCCACACGATCACGGTTACGTACACGAATACGGGGAGTCCTATGCTAACGGCGACCCGATTGGTCAAGGCTCAGCCGGTGTTTTCCGTGGTGGACAATATTCTGACCCCGCCGCAGTTGGATCAGAATGGCAATCCTTTCCAGGTTGTACTGCCGGATGTGGTGAATCCGACGGCTGCTCAACGGACCTACCCGATCGTGGTTCAGACCGATCTTTCGGCGACGGCGGTGAGTATCGCATTTACCCAGGGGCCTGCGGTGAATCCTTCCAATGTGGTGGCAGCGGGGAGTACGACGAATTCCAATGGTATCAACTGGACCTTTAACTGGAATAACATCCAGCAGGGGAGCTATCAGTTTACCGCGACCGTGACCGAAGGCGGAACGAATCCGGGCACGGGTACCGCGACGCGGAGTACTACGGTCGTTTATCGCGAACTGGTGACGCCCGTCACCGGTAAACTGGATGATGACGATGATGGGATTCCCGACGATATCGAGTCGACGCAAGTGCCCTTGCCAACCGGGAACTCGGATCTCTGGACCAACGATCAGGTGCACCGCTGGGCAATTTCCGGCAAAACCAATCCGCTGAGCCCGGATACCGACGGCGACGGTTTGCCGGATGGCCTGGAGGCCGGATTGAGCGCTCCCATGGCCGATCCCAGCCAGACGTCGGATACCAATACGACGACAAGCACGAATGGGGTGACGACAAATTTCCAGGCGGATCTGGATCCGCCGATCTTTAACACGACGGACAACGCTAATCCGCCTTCCGGTCAGGACTATAGTTACTACAATCCGTGGCCGTATAATCACAACAATTCCCGGACGGATCTAATCGCCGGAACCATGACCGATCCGACCAAGCCCGATACAGACGGAGATGGATTGAACGACGGGGTGGAGGACCTGACTTATGCAGTGGTGACGAGTGGTGGTTCGCCAGTGCTGGATGGCAATGGGCATCAGACCTATCGTCCGGTGCACAACGGGCGGGTCGATATCATTCCAGATTCCGTTGGTCTGCAGACGGTAATCGCGCATCCGCCGACGATCTACAATACGTCGCGGATCAACCGGCAGGCGATCCTCTCGCGCTCACCAAATGCGGTGTGGCTCGAGACGGATCCGAACAATACCGACACGACGAGTAATGGACTTTCGGACGGGACGAAGGACGCGAATCACAACGGCATCGTCGATCTCGCCATCATCGATCGTAATCAAACCGACGCGCAAGGAAACTATGTGGTTCTCGCTACGATGAGCAATGCGCTGACTCCGGTGACCGTGCAGGGCACCGCGCAAGGCGCGCAGCAAGTGCGCTTCTATTACCTGGATTTCTGTTACCAGTACAAGGAGCCGACCGATGGAAATACTTACCTCTCGACGTGCCTCGATAAGAGCCGCCTCAATGCGGTGTTCCGCCCGAATGGTCAGGTGCGGGCTGATGGCCTCGATGTCATCTGGCTGGAAACCGATCCGCGCCGCTACAGCACCTCGGGCGATGGTCTGCCCGATGGCTGGAAAGTGCAGTACCGGCTCGATCCGTTCGATGACGGGGTCATTGGCGATTACAATCTGCACACCGGAAAGGTGATCACAAACAACCTGAACGGCCCGAACGGTACTCCAGCCAACGATGGTATCACCAATCTGCAGAAGTATATCAATGGCGGCGATCCGCATGTTGCAGGTCAGCCGGCTCCGCCGCCTCCCGGGCATATCACGATTGGTCCAGGGCAGGCGGTGACCGTCGGAGGAGTCACGAACAACAATGAGTTCACCGCGTGGAAGGCCAGCGATCTCATTGCGCTGGATTACTACGACGGCGCCGGTCCGAACTACAGCGGGGGCGATGTCTATCACGCGAATGACGGCTTCGACTCATCGCGCGATCTCGTGGCTTTCTACGCCCATGACGGCGGTTCGACGCAATCCGGCGGCGACGGCAATTTCTACTTTCGCGTGGATATGGAAGACCTCCGCGCTTATGCGGAGCAGGGGGATCTGGATATCTATGTGGCGATCAATTTCGGAAACCCGGGAACGGGCGAATACAATCTGCCCGACCAGATCGATACCGGGACCACTATGGGTTGGCAGGCGGTTGTGGCCTGCTATCAGTCGAATGTCGGCACCGTGTATCTATGGAATCCGAACTCGGCGACCCACTCCACCGCTATCAATCAGGATCTCACGCAATTTGGTGTGCAGGCGCGCACCCAGAGCACGGCGAATGGTTTCCTGAAGGCTTACTTCAATTCCGATCTCGATGCCGTGGAGTTCTCGATCAGCCGCCAGGCCTTGATTGATGCCGGATGGGACGGCCTCGATGCCAGCAAGTTGATTTACCAGGTCTACACGACGAAAGATGGGACGCAGAACAATCCGGCCGGCGCGGGTGACATCGGCGGACGCTCGGATATCCGCGACTCGATTCGCAATGATTGGATTGCCTCCGACTATTACGGAGACCAGGCGGGCATTGCCGGGAACAACAGCGTCCTGCGTTCGTGGATCGGTCTGCGGGCGGATAACGACTGCGGCAAGCGGATCAAGGTGGTCTCGATCATCCACGGCAACGAGGCGGTTCAGCCGGGCAGTTACATTCAGAATCTCATCAATACGACGGCAGGGGCTGGGCTCTATCGGCCGCTGGACGTTCACCAGGCCTATAATGTGCCGGTCACGATGCACATCACACCCACGCTGGCCTCGGCCATCCAATGGGCGAGCGTTGATCCGAACTCTTCGCACCTGTATCGCGATGGCCCCGCGCTCAATCAGCGCATCGGCTCGATGATCACTGCCGGCCAGATCGATCTGCTGGGGAGCACCTTTAGCGATCACATCCTGCCCTATTTCTCACGGCAATATAACCAGGATAATGTCGCGCTGGCGGCGCAAACCCTCGCGCAAATATATGGGAATGCACCGTCCAGCCAGGTCTTCTGGACGCCCGAACGCGTTTCCGATGCAGGGATGGTTGCACCGGGGAACCCAATCCAGAATGATGTCGATGGTGTTGGCGTGCTCGAGAAGGTCGGCAATATGGGCTTTGGCTACACCTTCATCGACCAGACCCGCCATCTCGAGAAATGGTATGGCCGCAATTCGGAGCTATCCAACGACGGCTATCGGATCAACCGGATCAACGGAATGAACTGTTTCGTCATCAATGACGGAGTCAGCGGCGATCTCCTGGCCAATGATGACAACGGGCTTCCTGTTCTGCTCCGGCAGTTGCTGAACCGGAAGGCGCGCGACGGGCAACAGGATCAGGTGGTGGTTTTCGTCAATGATTGGGAGAGCTTCACGAACAAAGCGAGTGCCGATGCTTACGATAAGAACATCCGCTGGCTGGCCAGTCATCCGTGGATTCAGTTGGTCACTCCGGACCAGATCGCCGGTGGCAAGGTGGACCTGTCACAGCCGCCGGACGGGCAGGGGGATACATTTGGCTATGTCGATCGCGGCACTGGTCAGGTGCTGGCGAAGACGGCAAAGGATTGGGTGGATCACGCCACCGAGGAGAGTTACGACAATTGGTACTACGGCTCTGCGATCGAGGAGAGTTTGTCGACAAAGGTCTTCAACATCCGCACCGGGGTCAGCCTGCCCACCGCGTTTGGAACGATCACCGGCAGCGGCATTGCGAAGAGCGCCTGGGCCGGTGTGCTTGGCTTGAGCGGAATCAATCCAAATCTCTCCCTGCTCGCCCGCGGTGTGGCGCATGCATCAGTCTTTGAGACGGCGTTTCACAATCAGGATAACGACGATCTCGATAAGTTCAGCACCGGCGCCTATGTAGCTCCGGATACGCTCTCAGAGACGTTGTCAGGCTTTGCCGCGAATACGCAATCGCAGTTGCGCAACGCGGCGGTCTATCAGCGTGTGGATACTTGGGCAAATGCGGCCAAGGCTGGCAATTACAACTCGACGGTCGCGACCGAAACCTCGGACTTAGATCTCGATGGCGAGCCGGAATACCTCCTGTACAACGACCGTATCTTCCTCATGTTCGAGCGGCTTGGCGGACGCCTGACGAATGCCTGGGTCCGGGACGTCAATACTGGCATAGTGTTCCAGGCTTTGGGGAATCCGCTGAGTTACTCTGGATCGGCCACCGAGGAAGAGGGGACGGTCCATCTCGATAGCGCCAGCGGCCAGCTCGCATACCGCACGTCTGGATTGAAAGACTGGTTTGCCCAGACCGGCGGAGCCGGAGTCGGGACGAATTACGTGAACAACTACTACACCGTTGTTCCTTCTCCGAGTGGAACAGGCTGGCAATTTACGAGCAGCGACGGCGCCGTGGTGAAGACCGTGACTCTCGCCGCACGCGCTTCGGCAGCGGCGGTGCAGTACACGCTGAGCGGCGGGATCAACCAGATCTTTGTTCGCTTCGGCATGTCGCCGAATCTCTATGACCTGATGGTCAATGGACAGGCAAACCTCTCGACGGTTGATGACCAGACGAACAGCGAGATCAGCGTCCTGAACAGTGGCGCGCAGGGATTGGTGCGTTCGTTTGTGAAATATGGGGGAGCGGCGGGTTTGAATGCCACTACAACCGCTCTGCGACCGACCGCGGCGCCAATTCCGGATTTGATACGATCAACATGCGCAACCAGGCGCAGACGCAGCAGATCGAGATCGCGGGAGGCTCCGGCTTAAGCTTCACCTTCGGCTTCCAGACGGGCGCGACCGTGTCGATCGATACCGACGGCGATGGCATACCTGATTGGTGGACACAAAAGTATTTCGGCCACGCAACGGGACAGGCGTCTGACCTCTCCCGCGCCGGCGACAGTGCCGCCGGCGATGGTTTGACGAACTTGCAGAAATATATCCTCGGCCTCAATCCGCTGGTGAAGGCGGCGGGTGTTCCTCCAGTAACGATTGGGAAGAATGTGAGTGGCCAGACCACGGTGCAGTTCCCGACCATCGCCGATCGCTTCTACCGCATTTACTACTCGGGCACTGTGGGTGGATCATGGACCCAGGCAGGTGGCGCTTTCGTAGGTACTGGGGCTAATGTGACCTGGACTGACGATGGCAGCCAGACAGGAGGCGCTCCGTCCTCGGTACCGAGGCGGTTCTATCGCGTACAGATCGGATTGCAGTAACGGAATAAAAGCACATGAGAGTATCATTCTGGTCGTCGAACCGAACCGGCGGGGCGTTCCTGCTCGCGCTGCTTTGCCTTTGCGGTACGTTCGCCAGCGGGGCGATCTCGCTGCAGATCAGCCCGAATTCCACGGTGCGGAGTGCGAATGCCTTCGAGGCGGATTATTCGAGCACCCATTTGTACGTCGACGAGATCAATGGCGACTCCATCCCGATCACGATCTTTTTCGACCCCGGCACGCTGGGAGTGGATGAGGCGGATGTCTTCACGAATCTCAACAATCGGGATAAGGCGAATCTCGATGCGAACGGTGACGGAATTCCAGACGGGATCCTACCGCCGAACGGCAACTTCATTCTCGCGGGAGATACGACGAATTACTTCGCTGCGTACCGGATGAATCTGGTATCGGGCGGTTACCAGATCACGCTCCTGGCGAGTAAGACTGGCGCTTACCGGCTTACGGCGCGGTACCACTTATCGGGTGACGGCCCGAATACCTGGCACTATTACGGCGACTTTCCGGATGGCGGGGGAAGTTACAACTTCAGGGATGCAGCAATCACGGTATCCCCGACAAAGGCGCGGAGCATGGTGATGTATGAGTTGAACGTAACGAACGTTGATGCCGAAGCCCCGGGTAGCGAAACCGACTATACAAAGCGCAGCACCTTTGTTGATTTGTGGGGTGGGCCGGGAGCAACGACCACGCGGCCCTGGAATCTGAACTATGCCAAAGGCATGGGCGTGAACTGGCTGTGGTTACAGCCCGTTCATCCGATCGGGATCGATGGCAGACAGCCCGATCCCAATAACGGGAATCAGCCGTATGCCGTAGGCAGTCCTTACGCGGTGAAGAACTTTTTCGCCATCAACCCGATCATGGCGAAATCGTATGTGCCGGGACAAACCAGCGAGGCGGCGGGACGGACGGCGGCACTGGCGGAATTTCAGGGCTTTGTCCAGGCGGCGGATTCTTCGGGCGTGAATGTCATGCTCGATGTGCCATTCAACCATACTGCCTTCGATTGCGAGTTGGGAGATATCGGCCAGCAGCTCTTTGGCAATGGTGGCACCAATGCGACGACGGAGATTCGCAATGTGGAGGCGCGCTTCTATTCGCGGTGGACTGGCGGTTCACTCAGCCAGACGGATTCCAACAATCTCGGCTTTTTCGACTATGGCGAACGTGCGTTTAACGCGGGGAGCATTGCGCTAGCCGCGGACCGATTCGATTTCGGGAAGTTTGTCGATGTTCACGATATCTACTTCGGGCGGTACGCGGCGCTTGTGAATCTCGATAACGCGCAAAATCAGAGCAACTATCTGAGCGAAGGGGACTGGTTTGACTCGAGCATTGGAAACGAAGGTTCCGACGGATCGGGCAACGGGCATTTCGATGCCGTCACGCAGAACGTCTGGAAATACTTCGGACAATATATTCCATACTGGCTCGGGAAGACCGGCCACGTGGACGGGCAGGGGAACCTGGTGGGGAATAGCACGAATCCAAATCCCGTCGCACGCCGCGCCGAAGATGACCGCGGGTTGGATGGAATCCGGGCAGATTTCGCACAAGGGCTGCCGCCGCAATGCTGGGAGTATCTCATCAACGTGGCGCGTTCCTATAAATGGGATTTCGTGTTCCTGGCCGAATCGCTCGATGGCGGCCATGTGACTTACCGTTCGGGCCGTCATTTCGACGTGTTGAATGAGAACATCATTTTCGATCTGTACGGCGCGCAACACACTTCGGATTTCCGGTCCGTCTACGACAATCGCCGAAATGCCTACGGCCAGGCGATGGTGCTTCTCGATACGGAATCACACGATGAAGCGGGATATTCGGATCCATTCCAGGCTTTCATCCGTTATGCTGTCAATAGCACGGTCGACGGTGTGCCGGATGTGTTCTTCGGTCAGGAAATCGGCATTTCGGGCGCCGTCACGCCGCCGAGTTCGAACCCGGGTGGTTCGCCGTTTGGGTTCTCCTTGTATCAAGTGAACTTCGGGAAGCCGATCCCGCAATTCATGACTTACAATTCGCTGGCGCCTGCCTGGAACGCGCTTGGGCCGAATGCCTTTGGGCAGGCGGAGCTCTATCCGCTCTATGCAGCGGTCGGAACAGCTCGAGCGGCGAGTGCGGCTCTACAGAGTTCGAACCGCTATTATCTGAATGCGATGGACAATAGCACGCCTGCCAGCCTGTTCGGGGTAGCAAAATACGCGCAGGCCAACGCCGCGCCGAATCTCGGCGACGTGGTCTTTGCCTTTGTGAATCTGGATCGTGCAAACGGGCAGGTTGCGACCTTCAACGTGAACGTCTCACAGAATGGTTCGAACCTGTTCGGCATCGATCCCAATCGGACTTACAACGTGAGGAATATCGCGGCGGATCTTCACTATGATTCAACGCGAGCCAATGCCTGGCTGTGGGGTGCGAATGGCCGGACGGGCAGCGACGTACTCACAAATGGCGTCTTCGTGGCTCTCAATCCGGTGCCCGGTTCCAATGCCGGATGGCAGAGTGCCCCATACGAAGCGCAGTACTTGAAGTTATACGACGTGACGCCTCCGCCGGCACCCGGCGTGCCGTCGGCCGGAGCGGCGTTTGCGCTTGGCAATCAGGCGACTTTCGCGTGGAGCGCGGCGAGCGATTCGCAGGGTGGTATTTCCGGATATCAGGTGATCGTGAGCACGGCGGCTAACGGCGGTGGCACTGTGCTATTCAACAGTGTCGTTTCGGGTACATCAACGACGGTTACGGGTAGCTACGGGCAGAAGCTGTACGCGTCCGTGCGGTCGGTGAATAATGCAGGTGTTGTGAGCACCACGGCGAGTAACAGCACCACGGGAACGCTTCTCCTCGACCCCGCCGCGGATCAGGACGGCGACGGAATGTCGAATGCCGCGGAAGTGGCTGCCGGCACAAATCCGCTTGATCCCGCCGATGTCTTCAAGGTTATAGCCGTGACTCGCATCACGGCAAACGCGGTGCAGATCACATGGAACTCCGTGCCGGGAATGAAGTATCAGGTGGAGACCTCGACGGATCTGACGAGCGGGGCTGCGGGATATACACCGTTGGGCTCGGTGATCACGGCTGTGTCACCGAGCACCAGCTTCACCGATAACGCTCCTGGCGCAGGGCCGCGGTTTTATCACGTGAAGGTGGTTCCATAGCATAGTGGAAGCGGCGTCCCGCCGCTTGGAAAACGTCGAGTGCAGGATCGACGTAGATCTTGTCATCATTGTCCCAACATCGGGCTCAACATAGGGCTTCTAATCTGAAGACGGATCTTCGCGATTCGTCCAAGCTGAAAGCTTGGCAGATGGTAGCCGGTGTGTCGAAGACCACCGGAACCGGTGGGGAGAGGAGAGCACCCTGAAAGGTGTGCCAGAAACGTCTCTTCTCGATGGATCTATCAGCTTGCAATCTGCGGCTCTGGCACTCCTTCAGAGTGCATCCATACCACTCGGCATTCCGGTGGTCTTCGACGCACCGGCTAACTTCTGTCAAGCCTCCGGCTTGGAAGAAAACCGCACTACGTGCTCCCGTTATCGATCTTCAGCATCCGTTTTTGGGTGAAAAAATGGCGCCGGATTCCTAGAGCTTGTCATCCAGCAACTCGAGCGCGAGCACGCAGTAGCTTGTCACGAGAACCGGGTCCTTCTCCATCCATCGTGCGCTCTTGTCATTGACCCACGAACCGTCCGCCGTCTGGACTTGGAGAATCTTCCGGGCTGCATCATGGGCCCAGTCGATCTTCCGGCCATCGGCGGTCTCGAATTCCTTGATGCCCGCTGCCGTCAGTCCCTTGCTCATCAGGTGTAGGTAATAGTAAAAGCCCGCCGCTCCCATCACAGGATTCTGATCCACCGTATAGTTCTTCTTGAGCCAATCGAGAGCCGCCTGTACGCGTTGATCGTCCTTCTTCAGATCCGCATAGATAAAGGACAGCAGCCCGGCATAAGTCATCGTGCCGTAAGAGCGGAGGGGATTTGAGTTATCCTCCGGTGCCGCGTTCGAATATCCGGGGTAGTAGATGAAACCTCCGCGATCCGCAGGGTCTTTGCTCCCCTTGGGATTGGTTTCCGGAAGGTTTTGACAGCGGCTGATGAAATCGATGGCTGCCTGCCAATTCAGATCGGGAGATTTGGGAGCTTCCTGTGCGGAGTGCGCATTCTTGTAAGTGCGTAGCGCTTCAAGCGCGAGCAGGGTATTGTCGAGGTCCGGGTGCGGATGATTGGGCGATACCGCGTTGCCGTAACCGATTCCGCCATCGAACGACTCATCCGACATATTTTTCGCCTGGAGACCGACGATGAAGGCGTTCGCACGAGCGGTGAGTGCTTCATCCTTTGGATCGCCATTCGTGACCAGCGCGGTGAGACAGACGGAGGTATTGTAATTCGACAATCCTTTTTCCCAGATCGAGCCATCCGGCTTCGCCTTGGAACGGATGAATCCGAGCGCCTTTTGCAGGAATTCGGGCCGGCTGGTGTTCGTCCCGGCACCTTCCGGAGAGCTGACGAAAGCCATGAGCGGCAGTGCCGAGAGCGCGGGTTGATCCTGGTTGGACCACGAACCGTCCTCGTTCTGATGGGCCTTCAACCAGGCCAAACCTTTGGCGATCGCCTGCCGCGCTTCCGTTTTCGAGACAGCGGCGGCGGGGGCAGACGCGGGAGCTGGACTGGCGGCGGAGACCGTGGAAGGCACGAAGGGGAGCGTGCAGACGCAGATGGTTGCGGCGAGGATATGGAGGACGGGTTTCATGGAGGATCGATAGGGAAATCTGCTTTGAGAATCGGAAGTGGAGCCGTGGTTTGACGAGTCTTATAGAAAACGATGCCGAATCTCGGATCAGTCAAAACGCTGAATGAATAGGGGGCAATACCGCTGGCTGACCAAGTGAAGCAAACCGGAACGCCATCGCAGCCCGCTCCCCACCCGAAACTGGACCCAGTTCACCGTCGCGAGGTTGCCGGCAGGTGACGGATGACGTGGATTCTGTTGGGCGAGGAGGGGCTCCCGACGTTTCGAGCGCCGCGCCCTCGGTGGCGGTGGCGAAGGAACAAGCGCGACGCTCAAGCCGTGAAGACACAGCAAGAAGGCGGTCGCGCTTGTCCCAGCAGTCACCCATGTCAAACTGATCCGCGCTGAAGCCGGCTTGATGGACTGTCCGGCTGGCGGAAAAGGAAAAAATTGGGGATGGGGTGGGAGAAAACGGGCATTTGAATAGCGGACGCGACCCGCCATTAAACAGGAACCATGCCCGCTTTAGTGGCGTCCGTTCGACGAAGTGGGTTATCGATTGTAACTGTCCTTGTATCAAATTGTTATGGCGTTTCGTGTGCCGCCAAGAGGCCTCGTCCTCTATCCATTTCAATATGCCTTGAAAGACATTTTTGGATATTCAGTAACCATTTTCTTGGCAGTGGATGGTCAAAATGTATCCTTTTCGCGGTATTGAATACGCCTCCCCGTCGCACCACCCTCTGGCTCCAGATTGCCTGGCCGTTCCTGCTTTTTGTCGTGGCAGGTTCGCTGGCCCTGGCCGCGTGGCTGCAGTCGGCCGCACAACGCGAATCGGCGGCGATTTTTGCGGCTCTCGCTAGGGCGAATGCCGATTTCATCCGAAGTGCGCACCTTCCCGAATCGGAGCAAATGATGGGGTATCTGGGAAGGATGCTGAATATGCAGGCGTTTCTGATTCGGGGAAATGCCGAGCCGATTCCCGCGCTGTCGGAAAACCTGGAGCCGTTTCGCGAGGAACTGAAGCATTTGCCCTCCCGAATGGATGTCATCCGGTTGGGGGCGCACTACGAAGCGATCGCCGCGCAGGTTGATCCGCAGCGGTTCCTGGTCCTGGTTCGCCCAGCCGAGCCAGTTCTCGCTTTTGCTGGACGACGCGAATCCGCAATCGTGCTCGGGGCTTTCTGGCTCTTTTCCGTGGCACTGGCCTGGGCCATCACCCGTGGTGTGGTTTTACCTCTGCGACTGCTTGCTGCACGCCTGCCTACCATTGAGCGTGATGCCGAGGCGGTTCTGCCTGGCGCAGAGCGGTCGGATGAGATCGGCCAGGTCGCTCGTGCCTACCTGTCCGCACGATCACAACTGGCGGAGGAACGCTTGCGCCGGGAAAAGGCCGAGCGTCATGCGATCCTTGGCCGAATGGCGACCGGACTCGCGCACGAGATTCATAATCCGCTCACCGCCATCCGGCTTCACGCCGAGCTCTTGCAGTCGGCATCACCCGATGAAGTGAGTCAGATGATGGAGGAATCTCTCCCGGTGCTGCTGAACGAGACCCAACGGATCGAAGGGTTGGTGAATCAATGGATGTTTCTGGCGCGTCCGGAACCGCCCCGTATTTCACCGGTGGACCTTCGGGATGTTGTCGGTTCGGTCGTTCGAAGTCAGAGCGCCGTTGCTGCTCACGCCGGAGTAAAGATTGTGTCGGATGTCACGGTGGGTTCCTTTGTGGAAGCAGACGTCCGCCGACTTAGTCAGGCTGTTACTAACATCGTCGTCAACGCGATCCAGGCGATGCGCCGAAGCGGAATGCTGTCGATCTCGTCGTTGCGTGAAGACCGCTGGCTTCGGCTGATTTTCCACGACAGCGGAACCGGATTTTCTGACGAAGCCCTCGCTCACTATCGCGAACTCTTCTTTTCTCAGCGTGAAGGGGGAATGGGCATTGGCCTGAGTGTCTCCGCCGAGATCGTGGAAGCACACGGTGGGCAGTTATCCGTGGCCAATGCCCCGGAAGGTGGCGCTGTTGTGACCGTCTCCCTTCCTATCCCTTCTGAATCCTCGCAGTGATTTCATGAACCCCATCCTCATCATCGAAGACGAACACGCGCTCGCCGCCGCACTTGCTACCGTATGCCGACGCCTGGGAGTTGAAGCGATCGTCTGTGCGACTGGTGAACATGGCCTGGAGGAGGCCGAGCGAAATGAATGCGCAGCCGTGGTCCTGGATATCGGGTTGCCGGATATGAGTGGGTTGCAAGTACTGGAGAAAATCCGGCGCACAAGGCCGGCCCTGCCGGTCTTGATCATCACGGCTCATGGCAATCTTGAGAACGCCATGGCGGCGAAAAAGCTCGGCGCAGCGGCTTATCTGGTAAAACCGCTCGATCTGGCGGAAGTCCAGCAGGCGTTGCGTGGAGTTCTCAGTGCCACGCAGACGGTGACGGCTTCCCGATCAAGCGCCATGTCCCTGATGGTGGGCGCTTCCCCGGCCATGCAGCGTTGCTTTGTGGAGATTGCGCATGGTTGTAATAGCGATGCGCCGGTCTTGATCACCGGCCCGACTGGGACGGGCAAGACGCTCGCGGCGCGGATCATTCATACAAATAGCGCGCGTTCCGGCGCACCCTTCGTGACGTTGCACTGCAGCGCGCTGCCAGAACCGCTCCTCGAAAGCGAACTCTTCGGGCATGAGAAGAATGCATTTACCGGCGCCGGAGCAGCCAAGGCCGGCCATCTGGAACGGGCGGAGGGTGGTACGCTTTTCCTGGATGAGATCGCGGATATTTCACCAGCGGTGCAGGCGAAACTCCTGCGTGTCGTGGAGGAGAAATCCTTCTCGCGCGTGGGGGGACGCGAGGATTTGCACGTGGATCTCCGCCTCATCACAGCGACGAATAAGAATCTGCGAGATGAAGTGCGGGCGGGTCGTTTCCGGGAAGACTTATATTACCGCCTGCACGTCCTGGAAATCGTCATGCCGTCGCTTCACGACCGGAAACAGGATATTCCGGCGCTCGCTGCTTACTTTCTAGGATTATCTGCGAGCGGTGGAGAGCGTGAACTCTCGGCGGATTCGCTGGATCTGCTGCAAAAGCATGACTGGCCCGGGAATATTCGCGAATTGAGAAATGCTCTGGAACATGCGGTAGCCGTGGCTCCCGGGCGTCTCATTCTGCCTCAGCATTTACCGAGAGAGGTTCGTGAACCGAAGACAGTTGCCGCTGACGCACCGGTAGCCGAGGCCCTCGGGAAAGCGCTGAGTACCTGGCTCCACGAACGCGTCGAAGCCGGAGCGACTTATCGCGAGATTCACGATGACTTGGAGGCGATGGTCTTGCGCGACTTACTCGCGCACTTCGATAACAAACCGACCTTGCTGGCGCGTGAGACGAAGATGAACCGAGTGACACTGCGCAAGAAGTGGCGGCAGTATTCGCAGGAGTGATTCTCACGCGGAGCCGCGGAGTTCCCGGAGGAAGGGAGAAAAGAAAGAGGGGGAGAGAGGTTTTGGAAGGGTGGATTGAGTGGGAATTCGAGCGGTTAAAAGTCTCACGCGGAGGCGCGGAAACGCGGAGAAGGGGAGGGTGAGTTCGTCCGGTTGGTACACGTCTTACGAATGAATTCCTTCTCCTGCTTCCTCTTTCTCTCCTCCGCGAACTCCGCGGCTCCTGGTGAGACCTGAAACCCGCCGCGTCAGTAATTGTTCGCCGTGTACCCGTCCGCGGACGGCCCGCGGTCGCCGTATTCTCCCATCGGCCCGCGCGCGCCGTTGCGCTGAGTGTTTCCGGAAACGATCGACGGCTTGATGACCACCACCGTTCCGGTGCTGTCGTAGATCCCGGCACTTTTGCCGGTGCCACCAGTACCGCCCGCTCCGCCGTACCCGCCGGGTCCTCCGCGTCCGGAGGTCTCCCCGACGAGGATGTAGCCGCCTCCATAGGTCTGCACGCTGCCGCCGCCCATTCCGCCGGTGCCACCCAGACCGCCGACACCACCTTCGCCTCCCATGGCGACATTTCCGCTGATCACGGATTTCTGCAAAGTGAGAGTGCCGTCGTTGGCGATCCCGCCGCCAATCGCATTGCCTCCATTCGCGCCTTTTCCACCGGTGCCGCCGCGTTCACCGGGCGCGCCGCCGCCGATTCCGGCGACTCCATCGGCTCCAGCGATTCCGCTTCCGCCCATACCGCCTGCCGCTTTGTTCCCGGTAATGTGCGCGCCCGTGATTGTGACTAGGCTTCCCGCGGCATTGTAGATCCCGCCTCCCGCAGCATCACCGCCCGGCGTGGGCGGAGCGGAAGCGTCGAGGCCACCCAATACTCCCGCGGAGCCGATGGCTTTGTTTCCGGTCACATTTGAATGATCGAGTGTCGCCGTGCCGCCGGTATCATTCAGCAGACCACCGCCTCTCGCGATCAAAGTTCCTCCCCGGATGATCTGTGCAATGTTGGCCGAGAGGGCGGAATGTGATTCCACGAGCAACTGGCCGGCATTGTAAATTCCGCCTCCGCCGCCGGCTGAGTTTCCATGAATAATACTAGCGATGATGGTAAGATTTCCGCCTGCCGCAACATCGATTCCGCCGCCGAGCCCGGTGGTTTGGAATTCGACCGACGTTTTCAAAGTGAATGGATTCACAACAGAGTTATAAGCGCCGGCCCCATTTGCCGTGATATGCGAAGCGTGCAGCGTCACGGTTCCGGAAAGCACGGCTAGTCCGCCGCCATTGCCGGGGGATGTTCCGTCTCCGACGGCGTGGTTTGCCGTGAGTACGACATGATCGAGGAGCACCGAGCCGCCGGGATCGTTGATGGCCACGGCTCCGCCATCCGCTGCAAAGCCGCCGGTGAGTTTTACCTTCGAAAGATCCACCGAAAGTGAGCTGCCCTCGATCTGGATGAGTTGATGTTGCTCGCCATTGATGGTGAGGCGAGAGGTACCGGGGCCGGTGATCGTGAGGCTGTCCGTGATCGCCGGAAGGTCGGACGTCAGCTTGATTGCGCCATGGAGATTGTGGGCGAAAGTGATCGTATCGGCGCCGGAAGAGTTATTTGCATCGAAAATCGCCTGGCGAAGGCTGCCTGGGCCGGCATCCAGCAGGTTCGTGACGGTGAAGTTCGCCGGGGCGATCCGCGATTCGAGAACCTCGATACAAGTGTCGGCGCGCTTCATTTCCCGCGATCCCAATTTGGCTTTCATAGACTAAGTGCTTGCCTGAATATCGAGAGCGCTCGGTCCTCCAGCCATACGCCTTTCGGATAATAATAGGGATCGACGACAGGAGCGCACGGCGCGGTCTTTCCAAGCCGGAGGCTTGGTAGATGGTGGCCGGTGCGTCGAAGACCACCGGAACCGAGGGAGAGGAAAGAGCACTGAACGGTGTGCTGGAAACATCTTTCTCAATGAACCTGCCAGTTTGCAATCTGCGGCTCTGGCACTCCTTCAGAGTGCATCCGTATCGCTTACGTTCCGGTGGTCTTCGACGCACCGGCTACCATCTACCAAGCTTTCAGCTTGGACAAAGCGCTAAAGCCATTCCTCAGGCGGAACGCACTTTCGCTTCACCGATCACTGTGCCTTGTAACTGGCGCAGATCGAGCACTGCCCCATGCGTGAGGAAGACGTTGAAGAAACGGTCATATTTCTTCCCCCAGTAGATCATCGCGCAGGACATCGGTGCACCTTTCCCTTCGTCACGTCCGTCGACCAGAAAACGGAGACGTGTGTCGTAGAGGAAACAGACGGCGGTTGCATTGCCGAAGACATACTTTTTCCAATGGCCGGTATTCGTTGCGACTGGCACCAAGGCCAGCACCTCCGAGCCGTGATCCCGATGAGCAGCAGCACAACGTTCCAGCCAGAGTTTGATCGAGGTCTTTCGCTCGTTGTCGATCCCGTATGGTGGATTGACAAAAATCACGGGATAATCCCAGGACTCGACGAGCCCGTCTTTCCGCGGAAGCCGATACTCGCACTTCGCTTTGACGCGTGAGAACTGGTTCGAGCAGGGATCCAGATCGATTGTGCCGCCAAAGACGCGCTTTACCGCCTCGACGTATTTGTCGGGGGTTCCCCAATGCTGGCTGAGCGAATTGCCGTTCGTGCGTCCTGCGGTCATCCGCGGAGCATTCGCATATGCATCGAACGGCGCAAGCCCCCGTCCAGAAAACAAATGAGGACGCCAAACTACGTAGCGCCCCAAATGCTAAATCCTAATTCCTAAATCTTAAATCCCCGCCAGTCCTTTCAGCCGAACACCGACTGCACGATCTCCCTTCGGCGCGTGATTGGCAGGGAATAATGGCCTTCTGCCTCGAAGAAGGTCGTCTGGCAACCCGGAACGATCTCCGCGAGACGGCGGCTCATATGAGAGGGGATCACGACATCCTGTTCGCCGTGCCAGAAGCCCACTTCCACTTCCACGGAGCGAACGTCGAATCCCCATGGAGCAAAGTAAATGCGAAGATCCTGGGCGGGACCCTGTACTCCCTGGATCAGCGCCTCAGTGAAGCTGTCGACAAGTGTGTCTCGAATATCCTGTGTCAGCAGAACAGCCTTGTCCGAGTCGGGTAAAAAGTGCGCCATCGTTTCGATCAGGGGACCGGGTTTGGAACGCAAACCGCGAAGAACGGCATAACTCAGCGGACGGCTCATCGCCGGGCTTTGCCGCAGGATGGCGCAGGCAAACTGGCGAGCCCGCTGCATGCCCTCGGCCGATGCCGAATCCATTAAAGGGCCCACGCCGCAGACGATCGCGGCGCGATTGACACGTTTCGGAAGATGCGCGGCACAAGCCAGCGCGTAAGGGCCGCCTCCCGAAACCCCGATGACCGAGAAGCGATCGATCTTCAGGGCATTGGCGAGGAGATGTACATCGCGCGGCCAGTTAACCAGCCGGCGGCCGCGAACAAAGGTCGAGAGGCCGTATCCGGGCCGGTCGATCGCTATGATCCGTGCTCCAAGTTCCAGGGCGGCGTCCTCCAGGAGCTGGGCTTCGAGCCGGGAGCCTGGCCAGCCGTGAAAGTAGAAGATCGCGTCACCGCGCAGGGTGCCATATTCGGCGAAGCCAAGGACGCGCCCGGCACCCAGCGGAAGGACTTGATTGCAGCGTTCCCGCTGTTCCGTGCCGTTGATCACATCCGTTGCTTCGCGAGATCGGAGACAAGCGCGTGCAATCGCTGGCCAAATTCCTTGCGGCATCCCGAAGCGCGGCCCGCCGAAGCATAGGCCACGGAAGCATGAACACAGCGCTTGGTGAAGAGATTCAAAAGATGAGGGCCGAAGGTGAGATCACCCCAATAGCAGACCTCAGTCGCGGCGTCACCATCATCCAGCGAATATCCCACCCAACCGGCGGTCACCGGGTAATCGTGCGCAATCGCCGGTTCCAGTAGCGAAGTGCGAAAGGGAAGGACGCGCGAACCGTTGCTGCTCGTACCTTCAGGGAAGATGCAAACGCGGATGCCTTGCGCGAGTAACTCTCCCATGTTTGCGGTGATCCGCGCCACGTCACTCCGCTTCGTGCGGTCGATGAAGATTGTCCCGGCAGAGGCGGCGATCCAGCCGATGACGGGCCACGAACGCACTTCCTTCTTTGCCACGAAGACAACCGGATGGCGGGCAGCGAGCGTGACGATATCGAGATAACTGACGTGATTGAACACGAAGAGCCCCTCACGCGCGGGTTCGCCGCGATATTCAGCCCGCAGGTCGAGCATGCGGGTAAGTCGGCGGCAGAGGCGCTGCAGCCAGATGGAACGCGCTTTGGCACTGCCGGCACGGCCACTGATATACATGGCCACCATCTCGATCATGCTCAGCGCAAGGATGCGGCAGAAATTCACGACGCGGACACATTGGCGCACACGCACCTCCAGGGGCGTCTCCGGAGCTCCTGTGAGCTGCGGATGAAACGTAACGGTTGCGGTGGACATTAGCCGATCAATCGGGCTGCGCTGGGCGGAAGCGTTTGCAGATCCAGCAGGGTGAGGAAATCGATGGTCTTGAAATCGCGGTCGATCGCGGGTTGCCCGCAGATTTTGGCGCCGAGCGAGAGATAGGCGGAAAGAAGCTTGGGCAGCTTGGGAGCTTTCGGAGCCACGGTATCTAGTGAACAGTGATAAGCCGGAAGCGGAACAGTTTGCCATTCCTTCGGAGCGAGATGACGGGCGGAAAGGTCGGCGAGTAGTGCCGCACCTTCGGATTCGTCCTGCGAGGTTAGTGAGCCGCAACCAATTAGATAGCGGCAGGCGCGCTCGCGGGCATAGTTGGCAATGCCGCGCCAGAGCAATCCGAGAACGATCAGATTCCGATGCTCCCGCGCGACGCAGGCGCGGCCGAGTTCGACCATTTCATTCCGCATGGATTCAAAAGGAGAGAAATCGAATTCCTGTTCGGAATAGTAACCGCGGCGATCCGCGGCGTTGCGGCCCGTCTGCAGACGGTAAGTGCCGACGATTTCCGTTTCACTCTCCACGAGGAGATGATCGCAAACTTCATCGAAAGGATCTTCGTCGCGGCAAGTGTGATAGGAAGACTCGAGACCTTCATTCATCTCCACGTTGAAGACGAGGAATCGCAACGTCTGCGCCGCTCGCACATCGTTCATGCTGGAAGCGAGCCGTACCGAGTAGGAATGCTGCGTGCCGCCACGGGCGAGGATTCGGCTTCCAAGTCGATCGGAGGGAGCGGGGGCGGGAGACACGTTCTCGAGCCGATCAGGCGCCGATACAAGAGACGAGATGGGATTCACACCATGACATAAAGCAGCGCTATGCATCAGGACGGTGAAGATCGGGTGACAATTCGGAAAAACCGCCCGTCAATTTGTCACATAGCGGTCACCTGCCCGTTTCCCGGGAATAATTAAGTGCCCGGTTCCGGGACTAGCACGGCACGAAAGCCGAAGATGACGTCCCGCTCCGCCCGGTCCACCACATTGCGATAGGAGCTATGTAACTCCGCCTGCGAAGAGGTCGCCCAGGAGCCGCCGCGCAGCACGCCCCAATCTTTTCCCTTTCCTCCTTTATAACTATCCTGCACCCACTGCCAGACGTTGCCCCCCATATCGAAGAGTCCCAGCCGATTGGGGGCGAAGCTGCCGACGGGCGAGGTCTGGGCAAAGCCATCCTTATATCCGGGAATGCCCGGCGCTTTGCGCTTTGAACTGCCATCCGCATAGTTACCGGCGCCGACCGGCGGCGGCCATTGTTTGCCCCAGGGAAAATCGCGGCTCTTGCCATCCCTCTCTTCGGGAGTATTTCCGCTTTCCGGAGGCAAACCCACGGCCTGGCTCCATTCGGCATCGGTGGGCAGCCGGTAGAGCTGCCCGGGCTCGAGCAGGCTGGCGTGCAGCTCTTTCTGGGTGAGCCAATCGCAAAAAGCGGTGGCATCATCCCAATTCACCCGCACGACCGGATGCGCCGGATCCTGCGCAAAATCCGCCGGGAGGCGGGTACGGCCCGTAGCGACGCAAAAGGCGTCGTAGTCCCGGACCCGGGCCGGCCATACGCACATCAGGACATCACCCACCGGCACGAACTTCATTCCGAGACTGTTTTCCCAGGGCCGACCGGCCTGAGGTCCCGCCCGCTGGATGAGCCGTGCGCCGAGGAAGGTCTGCTCGTTCGGCTTGACCTCGCCATTGAGGTAAAAGGGTTTATAGCCCGGAAGCCGCAACTCATAGGAAACCGCGCCGGGTGGAAGATCCTCGAGCAGCAGAGGCGCTTTTCCGATCTCCTTTCCGTGGAGATACACCGTTGCGCCGGTGGGCGCGCTCGTGATTTTGACCGTCCCGTTCAGGAACTCGAAAGCGGCGCTGGCTGGCTGTTCGCGCTTCGATTCGATGGTGCGGCGTTGGTCTGGCCAGGTGCGATAGTGGGCGATGATCTCGTGGGAGCCCTCCGCCAGAGGCAGGGTCAGCGGTGTGACTCCAGATCGTTTTCCATCGACCGTAATCTCAGCTCCCGGCGGCTCGCTGGAAATGGCGATCTGCCCTGAGGCAAATTCCGCGGAGGCATTCGCCGGTTCGTCCCGCTTCACTTCGATGTGCTGCTTCTTTTCCCTCCCATCGAGGGAAAAAACCACGTCGTATTCGCCGGTGGGCAGGGAATCGAGGGCCAGCGGACATTTGCCGTGGGCGATAGACCTGGTGTCCTGCAATACGGTGAAATCAGCCCCTGCCGGGCTGCTCGCAAGCTGCAGAACTCCGTGGCTGCGAGTGAGATGTACCTGCGGCGGCCGTACTTCGTCGCTTGGGCCGACGGCAAACCGGACCTCTGAAGGATCGAATCCCGGCGCCATGACTCGTGCGACGTGAATGCCGGCCATGACGTGGTCGAAGAGCGCGGGGCTTCGGCGCATCGTTCCGTCCAGGATGACCATGGCATCCGCTGGCTCGGTCGTGATCGTAACCGCCCCTGGCTGGTGATTCCGTTGCCACAAGGTCGCGCCCGCTCCGGCGGCGCCCAAAAGGATGACGGCCGCGAACGCCGGCAGAAACTTCTTCCGGCGATGTTCCAGCGGTTGGCCGTCCCGAATCCGCTCGAGGTCTTCGCACATTTCCTCCGCGGTCGTGTAGCGCTCCCGGGAATTCGAAGCGCAGGCACGGAGAAGGAGATCATTCAACTGCATCAGCCGATCCTTCTCCGGCAACGACGTGAGGTCGGTGTGGAGGGCTGGAAAATCCAGCCGATCCTTCCCCATGGCGATCTCGTATAATACCTTGCCCAGGCTGTAGAGATCCGCCTGGATGCTTCCCGGGCCTTCCGGCGGGACGTAGCCTTCCGTTCCGACGAATGAATTCTGGCCGCTTGCCGCGACGAGCCCGATATCGGCGATCTTCGGCACGCCACCGACGAAAATGATATTGGCCGGCTTGATATCCCGATGGACGAGACCCTGCCGGTGAAGCACCGCGACGGCCCGGGTGAGCGAAATGCCGATGGAGAGACATTCGTCCACGAGCAGGCGGGCGCGCCGGCCGAGTTCAGTGCGCAGTGTTTTCGGAATGTACTGCTCGGGATCGACGCTCTCGCCCGTCACGTCGTCCGCCAGCTCCATCACATAATAGAAAAAATGGCCGCCATCGTCGCGCCCGACGTGGAGGATATCGACGAACCCGGCATCGCTCCGGGAGATCGGCTCGAACCGCGACATCCCCTCGAATTCCCGCTGGAACGCCTTCTCGTTTTCGAAGGTGCGCTCATCGACGATTTTGATTGCCCGGAGAGCGCCCGTGAGACTTCGCGCCATCCAGATCTCGCCGTAAGCCCCACGGCCAATCACGCGCACCAACTCGTGATTGGGCACTCTCGGCTGTTCGCGTTCGGCGGCAGGCATCGGCATTTCGCCGGAGTTTAACCGGCTCCCGGAAATTACGCAGTGTTATTCGGGGGGATGGGGGAGGGGAAAAATGCGGTTTCGGGCTTTCGGGCGGTTGGGCTTTGGGTTGTGATTGATGGGTGGCCGTGACGGCCCCATGTGGGGAAACGTTTCAGGATTCGCGCCGGATGCGAATTTTGATCTGCCGGGAGAGCATCCAGCGGACGGCGAACATATCCATCGTTGCCTTCCAGGCGCGATTTCCAAAGCCGTATTTGCTCACTCCGGCGATCCGGGGCCGATGATTAACGGCGATTTCGACGAGCTTGTAGCCCATGCCCTTCACGAGCGCGGGGATGAAGCGGTGCATCCCATAGAAGGGAACGAGTGCTTCGCGGCATTCGCGGCGCATTGCCTTCAGCGTGCAGCCGGTATCCCGAACCCCGTCCCGGGTAAAGCGGGAGCGAACGAAATTGGCGATTCGGGAAGTGAGCCGCTTAGAAAAGGTATCCTTCCGGCTGGCCCGATAGCCGCAGACGAGATCCGCGCCCTTCTCGATTTCGGCTAGCAGGCGGGGGATATCCGCCGGATCATTCTGCAGATCGCCGTCGAGCAGGGCGATGATGTCGCCCTTGGCCGCATGAATCCCGGCGTACATGGCCGCGCTCTGCCCGGTGTTCTTTTCAAATTCGATGACCCTCACAGTCGGTCCGCGCTGCACGCGCGCCAGGGTTTGGTCTTTCGAGCCGTCATCCACGAACACGATCTCGTGCTCGATGCCGGCGAGCGCGGCATCGAGTTCCTTCTGCAAGGTCGCGATATTGTCTTCCTCGTTAAAGAGCGGGATGACTACTGAGAGCATCCCCTCAGCGTCATTCGGCGGCGGGAGGGGCGGCAAGCGAAAACGAAGGTCTGCTGGTTCCAATTTTTCTGCGGTTTCCCGGGCGTTTGAAGGTTCGCGTCGGGCTTTCAGTCGGGGCTTAGTGCCCCACTTAAAGTAAGACCCGATCGGAATTCCCAAGGCGCATTCATGAATATCTCGCAGATCCGCCATTCGTCGTGCCTTCGTTCCAGGATGAGTACATCGACCCAACGCGCGATACTTTTGCCTTCGCGATACTCCAAGTAGACGGGAACGCTCGCTTTGTCATCGTTCAACAATGGTGCCCCGAGCGAGAACGAAGTGAAGCCCTCGATATTGCTGCAGAAAAGGCTGGAATCGTCCCATGGCGGCTTGTCCTTGGGGCGCTCGAGTAGGAACTTTTTCTTCTTTTCTCTCGCGGCCGAAATCAAATCGATCAATTCACTGCTCAGGAGCGGCGCAAAAGTCTCCATTTGCTCCTCCGTTGGCAGCCCGTTGACTGTGTTTTGAAGGCAGGCCTGATAAAATCGGTTGGCAACCGCTTTCGGAGAGTTGCCGAAAGGTTTCTTTGCCGATGTCTCAAGGGTAGCGAATACCACGACCGCCAGCGCAAAAATGACAATCGAATTCGGGAAGCGCATCTTGGAACGGGAAATTGGCGTCCGAGCGTTGAAGCGCTGGCGCTCTTTCTAGTGAGAGAACGGCGTCCTCTACCGGGCGGGAGTGGTGATGATGCTGTTGAGCGTCGCAAGTGTCTCCACTGGCGAACTCCATTCCGTGGGCTTGGGGTGCTGAGGGTTACCACTGTTCGGGGTGATGATATGTCCTGCGCTGTCGACGACGATGAGCCATGGGATGCTCGTCATTGCCAGTTGCTTGATCGAGTTGTCGATCGCATCGTAGCGAACTGCTGGCCACGGCATTTCGTCCTTTTTCATGTACTCCTCCATTCCGGCCGCGCTGTGGTCGTTGCTGACGAAAATGATTTCGAATTCCGGATGTTGGGCTTTTTGCTGCCGGTAGTAATTGACGAGCTTTGGCGTGAACTGCCGGCACGGTCCGCACCACAGGGCGGAGAAGTAAAACCCGAAGTATTTCACATTGCGCAGGTCGCCGGAGGACATGGGCCTCAGCGTCCCGTTTTCCATGTGGGTCAGCTTCCCATCGAGGAAGCGCACCATGCCATCGGAAGGGGCGGCCGTGATGGCGAGGCTCGACGCGCGGCTGTGGTATGCCGCCTCGTCCTGGGCCTTTTCTCTCGCAATTCTCTCGTTCTGTTGGGTCGCTTCCACCTGGATGGCGTTTGCTTCCGCAGCCGAGACGGCAAAATTGCCGCTTGTCAGCTTGGAAATCAGCGCCGCGGAGGCTCCATCTGCGGTCAGCTTTTGCGATGTGACGGCATCGATTGGCGTGAGGAGGTGGCGTTGGGTGACTTGCGCGACGATCTCGTCATCCGAATTGTGCATGCGGATCATCAGATCCAACTCCTTCACGGTCACGGGCGACGCGTGTAGCGTTGCGACGCACGTCGCAAAGAACATTAAGGCGGGAAGGGAGTGGCGGACCATGGATTTGCGATCAGCAGTTTTTGAACCTGAAAGGGTGGTGCGGCCTGTGGGGTGGTGGCTTTGCACAATTAATCAAGGTGTTTTCCATTTTGCCAGCAAAAGAAAGCCGCCTCTGACTACCCAAAAAGCGATTTATCAGCTAAACCTGCCCGGCACGGCACTACATCCTATTGCCGTTGTAAAATCTCTCAGCCTCAATGGAGGCCAACGTTTTGGGATGCCATGCGAGTTCCTCCTCCTGCACCGAACGGGTGAGCATTCGAGCGAGCGAATAGGCGTCGCCGATCACCGTGTGTTGCCAGAACAGCTCGGCGTGATTCCCGATTTCCCGACGGAAAATCAAATAGGCCACGTCATAGAATATTCGCGCCCAGAATTTTCTCTCTTCGCAGCTTGGGAACTCCTCCTCGATGTCGAGATCGTAACCGGGCGAGTACGCCTCGCTTCGTAGGCGAAGCTCATGGAGAAATGATCTTTCGTTGTCCGTCTCGGCCGACTTCCCGGCAACCTCCATTCCGAATTCGATCAGATTCGAAAACTGCATGTTGGAGATATAGAAAAACTGATCGCGGTATGAAACACGAGAGGACATGCGGGAGCCATTTTACACTTCGATGCCAGTCTCAAGAAATACTTTAAACCCAACCCTGAACTGATTTTGCAGTTTCAAGCCGGAGGCTTGGCGGAACGTCATTTAGAATCCCTGCGCAGACTCCCTGTAACCGCCTTCTCATACCGCCCGCCAAACGCCCGAATGAGATCGATCGTCGCGGCGTAGCGTGCATTCAGCGTTTGTACGCGGGATAATTCCGCATCGAGCACAAGTCTCTGGGCATCGATCACCTCAAAGTAAGTAACTGCCCCTTCGATATAACGCTGTTGTGAAGCGTCGACAACTAGTCGCAAGGTAGTGACGGCGCGTTCGCGGATGTCGCTTTGCTCCACCCGCTGGCGCAGGTCGACAAGCGCAGTCTCGGCTTCCTTGAAAGCGGTCAGCGCTGCCTGCTGGTAAGCGGCGAAAGCTTCATCCCGACGGGCGTGGGCGGCGCGAAGATTCGCCGTATTCCGTCCCCCTTCGAAAATCGGAACGCTGATCACCCCGCTGATTCCCCAGGCGCGGCTGCGCTCTTCGAACATATGATCGAACTCGGCGCTTTCGTATCCATAGTTCCCCTGAAGATTGAAGGTGGGGAAGAAGCCGGCGCGTGCGGCGCCGATGCCTTCGCTGGCCGCTGCGAGACGGCGCTCGGCCTCGACCAGGTCCGGACGTTGCGTAAGTAAGTCGGCTGGGAGTGCTGTCGGAATGGCCGGAGGTGCGGTGTCTGTGAGCGGATGGGGCGCGACGTGAAAATTACTCGCCGCGCGTCCGCAAAGCGCGGCGACAGTATTTTCCATCTCGGCTCGTTGGCGGACGGCGTCGTTTAAGGTTGCGGCCGTGTTATCACGCTCCACCTGGGCGCGCCACAGATCCAGTTTGCTGGCATTGCCGGCATCGAGGCGCTTCTGCTGAAGCTGGACGCCTTTGTTTCGGAGATCGAGCGTGCGCTGCAGGACTTCCACCTGGGAGTCGAGCGCGCGGAGCAGAAAGTAATCGGTGGCCAGTTCGGAGGTGAGTCGTAACTCCACCGCGCGTCGGTCGGCATCGCTGGCCTGAGCGTCAGCCCGCGCCTGTCCATAGCTATGGCGGATGCGTCCGAAGACATCGACCTCATAACTGAGGGTGAGGGGCGCGTGAAAATCATTGTAAGTGGTCGAGACGGCCTGGCTTTGAAAGGTGGAAGGACCTCCGCTTTGTCCGGCGGCGGCGCCGAAGAGTGAGGCAGTGCTTCCCGGCAAACGAGCCGAGAGAATCGGGCCGGTATCCGTCGTTCGTTGGCGGGAGGCCTCGAACCGGGCATCGACGCGTGGAAAGAAATCCGCCGCCGTGGCGCGGGTTTGCTGCTGCGCCTCGGTAACGCGCTCGAGCGCCTGGCGCAGGTCCTGATTACTCGCGATGGCGTCCCGCTCCAGCCCGCTCAGCGTGGGATCGTGAAAGAGTTCCCACCATGAGGAGCCGATGGGGTTTCGCCACGAAATCGTGGCCACAGTTTCGGTGTGGCCGTTCCCGGAAGAAGGACGTTTCGCCGAGGAGCCCTTGAAGTGCGCCGGGATATCGATAGTCGTGGCGTCCGCAGGCTTGGTTGCTTTTGGCCATGGATAGGGACCGGGGGGTGGGGTGGGTGGTGGATCTGCCGCAAAAGTGGAGGTGGAAAGGAGGGCTGCGAGCAGGCAGGGGGTCGTATGTCGGCGAAGAAAGAATGGGGTGCTCATTTTACTCGCACGCTGATCACAGCGGAAAACCCGGGACTAAGGCGGTCTTCGAGCCCATGTACCGAATTGGGATCCAGCGCGATCTTCACGGAAACGCGCTGCACGACCTTGGTGAAATTCCCAGTCGCATTGTCCGGCGGCAGCAGCGCAAATTGTGCGCCGCTCGCCGGAGCAATGCTATCCACCTTGCCGGAGAAAGTGCTGCCGTCCAGCGCATCGATCGTGACCTCGGCCGGCTGGCCGACGTGCATCTTCCTGAGCTGGGTCTCTTTGAAATTGGCCACGATCCACACGTGTGGTTCGACAAGGGCAAACAGGGCCTGGCCGATCTGCACGCGATTGCCGGCTTCCACGTTCTTGTTCCCGATCCGGCCATCAGTCGGAGCGGTGATGGTGGTGTAAGATAACTCGCGCTCCGCATCGCGAACTGCGGCCTCTTGAGTGGCAACGGTCGACTCCGCGGCGGCGAGTTGCGCTTTAGCCGCTTCAACGGAGGCCTCTTCGGCCTGAGCTTTCGCATGAGCCGCTTCCACACTTGCTTTCGCACCTTCCAACGAAGCGCTTGTCGCGTCCGCCGCGCTCTTCGTGGAATCCACGTCCGCTTTGGCGACGGCCCTGGCATCGTTTTGAAAGAGCCGGGTGTTTCGGCCGAAATTCGTCTTCGCAATTTCGAGTTGCGCAGCGATCTCCTGTACCCGTGCTTCGGCCTGAGTGGCCTGCGCTTTTGCTTGCGTGGCTTCGGCCTGGGCCTGAGCCAGCGAAGCCCGCGCCTGGCTCTGCTGCGATTGGACGCCGCGAAGTGCTGCCTGCGCTTTCTGCAGGCTGATCTGGTACTCCAGCGGATCGAGCCGCGCGAGCACCTGGCCGGCTTTTACGGTTTCATTATCCGCGACCAATACTTCGGTGACGGTGCTGGCAAGCCGGGAACTGACTTGATGAATGTGACCATTGACATAGGCGTCATCGGTCTCTTCAAACGTGATGGCTCGATAAGTGAAATGCGTGACCCACAGACCCGCGCCGGCGAGGAGCAGCAGCATGACGAGCCAAAAGACAGGGCCGCGTTTGCGCGACGAAGATGGCGGCGCCGGACGCGATGCATCGGGGCGGCTGGGAACTGCGGAATTCCGCGGAGCGGTTTTCACCGCCGGTGACGGTTCCGCGACGGAAGTAGATTTCAGGCTGTCGGACATAACATTCGAAAGTTAGTGAGCGGCGGCTGCAGCTTCATCAGCACCGCCGCGGCTGGGCTTGCCTCCGAGGAGCAGGAGCAGAGGCAGGGAAAGGAGAAAGGTAAGGGCGACGTAAGAGAAAATGTCCGCATACGATTGCAGCGCGGCCTGGCTGTTCACGATGCCGTCGATGATCCCCAGCGCACGATGCTGGCCGGCGAGCGCATCCGCGCCGTGATGGCCGAAGCCTGCACTGAGCATCTCGATCCGCTGAGTCACGGGTGTCCGGAAGGCGGTGATTTTTTCCACGAGCACGGAGCGGTGCAGTGCCTCGCGGCGTTCCAGCAGGGTGGTGATGAGTGCGACGCCGATGCTGCTGCCTAACTGCCGCGTGAGACTATAGATGCCCGCGCCCGCGGCGATATCCTTCTTCGGCAGCGGGCCCAGTGTGGCGAGACTCAAAGGCATGAAGATGATGACGCTTCCCACGCTGCGAAGGATCAGCGGCCAGAAGATTGTATCGACGCCGGTGTTTGGATTCAGACGGGTAAGCAGCAAGCCGGTGCATGTCGTGAGAATCGCGCCGATGCCAATCATGACCCGGGGATCGAATCGATTCGAGAACTTGCCGAAGGCAAACATCGTGACCGCCGCGGCGATCGCGCCCGGGACTTGCAGTGCGCCGCTTTGCTCCGCCGTGTAGTGGAGGTAATCCTGCACAAATACCGGGATGGCAAACATGATGCCGTAGATCCCCATCCCGAAGATCGCGGAATAGATGCTGCCGCCGATGACTGATCGGTGTCGCAGCACGCGCAGATCGACGGCTGGTGACTCGACCTTCAATTCCCACCAGATGAAAGCGATGACTCCGATCACACTCAACAAGGCCATCGTGGTGATGAAGCGGGACGAGAACCAATCGTCCTGTTGTCCTTCCTCCAGCATGGTCTGGAAGCTGGCGAGGCCGATGGCCAGCAGCCCAATGCCGGTCCAGTCGACCTTGCCCGAACTACTCAGTTCGTGACGTTCGTCTCTGGGGAGAAATGCGGTGCAGGCCGCAACGGCCAGAATACCAAGGGGGATGTTGATGAAGAAGATCCAGCGCCAGCCGAGATTATCGGTGAGCCATCCGCCCAGCACCGGCCCCAGAGCGGGGCCCGAGATTACTCCGAGTCCAAATATCGCCTGAGCCGCGCCACGTTCCGCCGGAGGGAATGCCTCGAAAACCAATGATTGCGCCTTGGCGAGAAGACCGCCGCCGGCGATGCCTTGTAAAACACGAGCGGCAATGAGGACGTTGAGATTTGGCGCCAACCCACAGAGGATCGACGCAATGGTGAATCCGATGAGTGAGAAAACGAAGTAATTCTTCTTTCCGAAGCGCTGCCCGAGCCAGGCGGAGAGAGGAATGATGACGACATTGGCGCAAGCGTAGGCCGTGGAGATCCAGCCTGCTTCGGAAAGCGTGGCGCCGAGATTCCCTCGAATGTCCGGCAGTGCAACGTTGGTGATATTGGTATCGATCACCTCCAGGATGGCGCCGAAAGATGCGGAGAGTGTAATGGCCCACTTCAACCAGCCGCGAGCCAGCAAACGCGCGGCGAGCGGCGAGAGTAGCGCCGGATTCGAGCCGTACAGTTCATGGGAAGCTCCCGTGCTGGCACTCATGCGTTTTCGGTTTGTTCCGTGCGGTGCCGGATTACTTGCGCTTCACCTTCTTGTTAGTCGCGGTCGAGCGCGCTGCCTTGGTCCGGATCTTTTGCGCGGAACCGGTCGGAACCTGAATGCTCTCGGCCACAAGATTGATGCAGGCGACGAGATACTCCTCTGTTTCGTAATCCTTCGGGCAGGAGACACTCTGCCGGAGGACATTGGCGAAAATCATTCCGGAAAGCTGGTCGGCGGCGAGTTCGATGTGCACATCGTGGCGGATGAGGCCTTTCGTCTGGGCCTCGCGTAGATCTTCGATGAGCTGCTGCCGGTGCGGATAGAAGATGGTGTTCAGAAGCTCGTGTTTCCGCGGTTGATGCCGGTGAATTTCGCCGATGAAGGTGCGAATCAGCGGCAGATGCTCCGAAAGCAGGCTGTATTTGGTATAAGCAAACCGGGCGAGGATGGCAGCAACGCCTTGATAGCCATCAATACGGGCCATCGAGATTTCACCGGGGCTTTTCACTGCATCCCGAGGTTCCGACACAGCACCACGCATCCGCTCGGCGACGGCGGCAACGAGATTCTCCTTCGAGCCGAAGTGACGGAACAATGTGACTTCATTGACTCCCGCTGTGCGGGCAATTTCACGCGTCGTCGCTCCATCGAGTCCATCCCGGGCAAAGACCTGGGCGGCGGCGTCGAGCAGCTTTTCGACCGCGGGCCGGCTGCGAGGGGATGGGCAAGAATTCGTCATGGGATGATGAAATGCAAGTAAGCGCTTGCATTGATACACGGCGTTGGAATGCGTGCAAGTGGTTACTTGCAGTTCGGAGCGGAAGGAGGCAGGCCTTTTGATCTGAAAAAGGAATTCGCGTCTGGCGTATTGTGTATCCGCGTTCAGTAACTTGGAACACTGCTCCGAGGAGTCGCCGACGGAAAGGAGGGCGGGCTTGCAGCCCGCAGTGCATGGCGGCAGCAAACGCTCAGCGGGATCCAACCACTCGAGGCTTCTTCACCAGCTTTCGCCGCTAAACTCGCAATGACGGTCTCATTCGCGAAGCGTATCGGGATTTTAACGCCCAAGAATCAGCCGAAGGAATTCCGAATCTGAAAAGCGCCCGCCGGTGCCTTGCCGCACGATCACGAGGTCCATCGAAGGGATGACAAAAAGACGCTGATATCCTGAGCCGACGGCGGCCACCATGTCCGTCGGCGCGTCACGGCAGACACAGGTATCGCGCCAGTCCTGCTTCCACCAATCAAGCTCGAGCATGTCTTCGATATCGAACTCGCGGGCATTCGGACCGGCCGCATGATTGTTCCAGAACCCCATGCCGAAAGCGGGATTGGCTGGCGTGCCATGGAGAGCCTGCGACAGGGACTTCGCGGAAACCACCGGTGCGCCGTCGTGCAGCAGCAGGTTTCCCATGCGCAACCATTGAGCCGCCGTCATGCGAAAGCCGCTGGCGAGCAGGGGATTGGACGCGTGGTCCGACTTATAGTTTTGGCGGCCAAAGCCCAGCGGAGCGAGGACCCGGCGCTCGAGATAGTGCGTCGTTGTTTCGTGATGGGGTGCCAGTTTGCGTTTTAATACCTCGTCGAATACCTGGAGCGCTGCTGGTCCATAAATGAAGCGCTGTCCGTCGGGCGCGACAATGGGGGCGGTGATTGCGACGGCATTTCGGTCTGCAAAATCGTCGCTGTGTAAGTGAAAGACAGGATCCAGTCCGGCCGTGAAAGTGAGCAGATCCCGGATCGTCAGCGCGGATTTCCGTTCGTCGCCCCGCCACTCGCGGATGGTATCGGAAACGCGCTCGTCCAGACGAAGAATGCCGTCTTCCTGCGCGGAAAGGGCGGCAAGGATCCAGAATCCTTTCGTTCCGCTGTAGATTTTCAGCGGCTCGGAAGCGCTGCCATTGACATAGCTTTGGAAGATCGTCTTGCCGTGCTGCTGAACGAGCAGGGATTTTCCCTGATGAGCCGCTGAATATTGCGCCGCGCGCTGGAGGCTTTCGGAATCGAGCGCCCAAGCTGGAAAAGAGACGAGGACCGCGAGGAGAGCGAGAATCTTGCAACGCATGGCTGCAAGTGACTTCGCCTTACGAACCCGCAATGGGTGCCGATGGCGGAAGATTCTGGCACTTCGCGCAGACGCCAAAAATCTCCAGGGTATGGGTTACATTGGCATAACCCATCTGCCGCGCCATCCGTTCCAGGCCATCAGCCACGCAGAAATCGAGCGTCTGCACGCTATGGCAGAGGCGGCAGATGATGTGATGATGATGGTGTTCGCCCGTATTGAATTCGTAGCGGTAGGCCCCGTCTCCAAAATCGCAGCGCCGCACGAGATTGATCTCCTCCATCGCGGCGAGACAGCGATAAACCGTCACCAGATCGCACATGCCTTCTTCCATGCGCTGATGGATTTCCTCGGTGGTAAAAGGGCCGTGCTCCGCAATGAGGATCTCCAGGATCGCGCGTCGCGGCGCCGTGATGCGATGCCGATGTTCACGGAGCGTCTGCAACGCGGTTTCAAGCACGTGCGAAGCAGAAGTGGAGGAAGCAGCCATCCTCTTTTCTTTAGTACAGGGTGAACGGGAGCGCAATCCGCTCGCGCTCGCGCAGCTCAGGCAAACACGGATACATCCCAATCCCGCTCAGACGTGAAGGCGTCGCCGTTGATTTTGCCGGCGAAGCCAAACGGTGCATCGATCACGCTGCCGATCTCAACGCCGCCATTTTCGACACGGAGCACGGGATACCCGTCGGGATGCAGGTCGTACAGGTCGCTATGTTTTGTGAGGATTTCTTCCTGAACGCATTCCGGGAATTGGGAAAGCCCGGAAAAATAATGATGGCCATTGCGCTCGGCGTGCGGAATGCCGAGTGAGGCCAGGACCGCCAGATCCTGCAACAGCGCGAGCGGGCCGACGTTCGTCAGATCCTCCGCGCTCATATGCAGAGCGGCGTCCGGGTTCGCCTGGCGTCGCTTAGCAATGAGGCACGCATTGGCGATGCCTTTGAAGATGCCCTTGCAGTTCTTGTGGCTCGTCCCGGCATATCCGCCCTCGAGCGCGACCTGCAGCGTGCCGATTTCCGCGTCGGATTCGTCGATAATGATTGGCGGCCGATCTTTCCACGCCCGGAGCGCCGCGCAGGTCTCGGGCGTCAGCGCAACGCTGCGGTGAAAAGGTTGCTCCACAAAGATCAGGCCGGACATGAAGTTCGCGATCGTGGAGTCCGCGTGGAGCCGTTCCCACAGGTGGACGAAAGGTTCCACTTCGTGGAAATTCTCATTTCCATCGAGCGTAAAAGCACAGGAAATACCGCACGTCTCCACGAGCGTGGAAAGACGGCTCAATCGATCCAGATCGCGCTCTACATCACCGCTGAGTTTGATCTTGAGATGATCGATTCCGTTACGCTGCAGGTAGGAGTCGAGCGAAGCAGGCAAACCATCGTGCGTTTGTTCCGCTTCGGTGATCTCGGTGTCGGTAAGTGGATCGGTAAGTCCGACGGTGTGCCGGACGGCGATGGAGCGCAACGGATCCTTCGGCAGAAGCTGTGCGGGCTCGATTCCAGAGAGTTCGGGAAAAATATAACCCAATTGCGTTCCCAGCCGATTGTCCCGCAGCACTTGAGCAAAGGTAGCGCCCTGGCTTCTGCAAAAGGCATCGATCAGTGCGCGTTCGACCAATGTGACACCGAAATTCCAGAGGAGCGGAGGATATTGTCCCGCAGCCCAGGATTTCTGCGCCTCGTAGAGACGGGTCCATAATTCAAACGGGCTTCCGGCCGATCCGAGCTCGATCGCGGCTTCACGCGCGTGAGTGGTGACGTCGAAAATCTCGGCCAGCTCTTCCGGATAGGATGTCTCCGGGTTTTTCGTGAACCACTTCGGCGCCAGATTGTCCGCGGCAAAGCCGTCGTAATTCCGGCCATCGATTTCCACCGTGAGCTGCAGGATGAAATGCGGCACACGTGTCATGGTTGCGATGCCATAACGAAACGGCATACGTGTATGCAGGTTCAGGACGAACCCTTCCGAATCCCGGACGGCTATTTTCATAGAATCACGCCTCTCGTGCAAAATCCGTTAAGCCAGACCGAGGTGCTTCAGAACTTCCGGCGGCGGCCCGGGAAACTCGACCATTGGCGTGTTGCCTACATAGCCGATGTCCTTCCAGCCTTCCGGCGTCGTGTAGAAGCCTCCGGCGGTCAGATTGCGCATTTTCGAGAAGAATTCTGCGGCGTGGCGAAGCTCCGGCTTCGCCTTCGGTGTGTAGCAGATGTCATCGCAGATGGCGTGAATCTGCTCTTCATTCAATTCCGGGAACGATTTCGAGAAGCGCTTTTGCGCCTCTTCGTTGATCCATTTGATCCCTTCCTGCACTTCCTTGCGGTCATGCAATTGTGCGGGATACGGGGCGCTGACCCATTCATTGATGAAATCCGGCACGCCGACCGTGCTGGCCGCGGGTGACTTGTCATCCGCGGGGATGATCACGTCGCAGAGAATGGTAACCGTTTTCATCTCGTCGGCCGTGAGAACGCGTTCCCAGGGAATGATCTTGGCGCGAAGATTTGGATCGGTCCCGATGCTGGTCGGAAGGCCCGGCACGCCAAAGGCCTTCATATCGAGAATGGAAACGGTTGCAGCCGCGGCGATCATGCGCTGAACGGCTTCGCGGCGGGTGAGGGAGCGAGCTTGGATGTTCATGTGGATGATCAGGCGATGTTTCCTTTGCGCAGTTCGTCGGCCAGCCACGAGCAGGAGCGCATGGCAAGAGCGAGGATGGTGAGAGTCGGATTCTTGTCCGCGTTGGAGACGAATGGGCCGCCGTCCGTGACGAAGAGATTCGGCACGTCCCACGACTGGCACCATTGATTGAGGACGGAATTTTTTGGATCAGCACCGATACAGGTTGTGCCGACTTCGTGAATGATCGTGCCGCCGGCCATGATGGCCTTGGCACCGTCGAGCTGCGGGCTGCCCAGCACCTTGCCGCCCATCGCTTCGATGATATCCGCAAAAGTCTTCTGCATGTGCGCGGCCTGGCGGGTCTCGTGTTCACTCCACTTCCAGTGGAAGCGGAGGACCGGGATGCCCCACTTGTCTTTCTTGTCGGGATCGATCTCGCAGTAGCAATCCTCGTTGGGAATCATTTCGCCACGTCCGGAGAAACCGATAAAAGCACCGTAATAGCGGCGGGCGTCTTCCTTGAATTTCTTTCCGTACGAACCGCCGGTGAGGTAATCCGGAGCGGGATTTCCCATTCCGGGCATGTGGCGTCCGCCGCCGAATTCAATATGGTAGCCGCGAGCGAACCCGAGCTTCCCGGCCATCTGCTCTTTATATAGCCACCACGGCATGTACATGTGCATGGCCGAGGCGCCGTCTTCATTGTGCGGCGGGCAATTTTCCAGGATGGGAATATGGCCGCTCAGATTGGAGCCCACCGTATCCATGAGATAACGGCCGATCTTGCCGCTGCTGTTGCCGAGGCCATTTGGGAAGAGCGCGCTCTTCGAGTTGAGAAGGATGCGGGCCGATTCGCAACCGCCAGCCGCGACGATCACGACGCGAGCCGTGGCCTGGAGGTCTTTGCCCGTGGCCTTGTCGATATAGCTCACGCCCGTGGCTTTGCCTGCCTTGTCGATCGTGACTTCGCGCACCATCGCGTCGGTGATGATGTCGAGGTTGCCAGTCTCGACCGCCGGCGGAAGGAGGACCGTTGTGGATTGAAAATTCGCCCGGATGGCGCAGCCGCGTCCGCAGTCCGTCGCGTAGAAGCACGCGGAGCGTCCATTGATCGCCTTTGTAAGAATCGCCTGATGCGAAGGAATGACCGGAACACCGAGGCGATCGCACGCCTTCTTCGTGAGTAATTCGTATCCTCGTGGGCGTGGCGGCGTTTGGAGAACTCCGGGAGAGGAGTCTGGTGTATTCTCCAGACCTTCGTTCGTCCCCCACACGCCGATCAGCGCTTCCGTTTTATCGTACCACGGCCCCATGTCCGCGTAGGTCATAGGCCAGTCGAGCCCGAGGCCGTCGCGTTCGCGTGGTTTGAAATCGTACGGCCCCATGCGCAGGGCGATGCGTCCCCAGTGATTCGTGCGTCCGCCCAGCATGCGCGGACGCCACCACATGAAGTTCTGATTCGTGCTGTGTGCGTTCCAGTCACCAGCCTCCTCGAATTCCGGTTTGCCGCTCCGTTTCACCATGTACGGCTCGTTCGGCACCGTCCAGCCACCGTCCACCGTCGCATCGAAGAAGCCGAAATGTTTGTCCGGAGTCGCCGCTCCACGCAAAGGAGCGTCCTTCGGCGTTTCAAACATTGGCGTTTCGGTCAGCGGATCGTAGTTTCGGCCTGCTTCGAGCATGAGCACTTTCACTCCGGCCTGCGCCAGAACGTAGGCGGACATGCCGCCCGCAGCGCCGGAGCCAACGACGATGACGTCGTAGTTTGGAAGTGTCTTGCGAGGGGTAATGACGGGCATGGCGGGGACAGTCGAAGTTCGGTTTTTAAAATTCAAGGGCCAATCCGGCCCGGCTGAAGAATTCTATGACAGGCCCACGATCTTCAATCGTTCCCCGCTTGCGCGCTCCGGATTTTGCAGCCTCCATCCGCTATCTTTTCGTCGCCAGAATCAGCATTCCACGCTCGGTCTGCCAATGGTAGCCAAAGCCGAATCCAAGCGGTCCAGGGCTGTTCGTCCGGAAGGCATTTTCCAACTCCGGCTGGTAGTACTTGGCAAATAATTGGATCGGTCCCTGATACGTCCCGTAAACATGCAGATCGAAGTGGCCCTGCAGATCCCGCCACGGAATACCGGAATCGTCTTCCACGAGTACCTGGCTGTTTTGCACCAGGAAATTGCGGACGTTCGAGAACTCGTCACTATGCATGAGATAGGAGGCTGCTTTCAGCAGACTCATTCCCGGACCCTGGCCCGCGCACCATTTGAGGAAACCGCTGCTCTTGCCGCCATTCGAAAGATCCGTGCGGAAGTAATAGAGCGTCTGCCCATGGCCGCCGGACCCTGAAAAAGTGATTTTTACGCCTGGCGCCGGGCTGCTCACTTTCTCCACGGCTTCCACGGAATTTCCCGTGCGGGCCATGAAGACGAAGAGGATGGGCAAGGTGCCATTGATCTGTGTGCGCGACAGATCAACTCGCATGTCCTTGGTGATGAAGTAATGGAAATCGAGGATCGTCTTCATCGACTGCCGCAACCCCATAATGCCCATATCGAGCTGCGCTTCCGAAAGCTTCGAGAGGTCTGGCACATCGCCGACCGGTTCCGTGCCGCACAGAATATAGGTGGAGGCGCCGGGATAGAAGGCGTTTGCGTAGAGGAAATCCGGGCCGCTGAACATGTAGTACATCGTGCCCGTGCCGCCGGAGCCCGGCACCATGGCCTTGGACCACGCCCGAACGCGTGCGAGTTGCCGCTGTTCCTGCTTGTTGAAAGCGCTATCCATGGCCGTCGCGTGTTCCATCCAGGCCTGGCTGCGGGTATGGTCTTCGATGGGAGAGCCGTGTACGGACATGCCGGCGAGAAATCGGGCTTCGTCGTTCAACGACACGCCATTTTGCGCAAAAGCCGGAGCGCCAAGCAGCGCCATCAGGATCGCGAGAAGAAAAGATCGGTTCATCAACACGTTATCGCACTGCAATTCAAAGTTGGTGGTTCGAAAAAAGCAACGCTGCGGTTTCCGCGGACTAGGCCTGCGCTTTTGCTGCGCTTCGTCCATTCCCGGCTTTTGAGACGGCATAAAAGATCAAGCCCAATAGGGTCGTGCCCAATCCGAGGAGGGATTGTTTCCAATCCGACTGCAAGAGATGCACCGTCATCCAGACGGTGATGGCGAGGAAGAGGATCGGCGTAACGGGATACCCCCAAGTCCGATAGGGGCGCGGCAGATCGGGACGGCGAATTCTCAGGACGATGACGCCGAGGACCGTGAAGAAGGAGCAAAGAGTCAGCACGAGCTGAATCGCATTGACGATGGTCTCGAACGTCAGGGTGCAGAGGATCACCGTCGCAATGAGGAGTTGTAGGATGATTGCGACCCGCGGAATGCCGCTTCGCGTCTTTTTACCGAAGAAACGCAAAGCCGGCAGATCCTCGCCCATGGTGGCGGTGACTCGCGGGCCGATCCATACCATCGACGAGATCGTGGAAACCAGGCCGAGACAGATCAGTGCGTCCATGGCTCTTCCGCCGAGGTCGCCAAAGATGTGTTTCGCGGCGATAGAACCGACGTTTGGCTCGTTATGCTCGGCGGCCCAGGCCATCTCGGACATTGGCGTCGTGTGAAGGAACACGCCATTGATGATCACGTAGAGAGCCAGGACAATCAGCGTACCGGTGAGAACGGAACGCGGAACATTTCGCTGCGGATCACGAATCTCACCCACGATGTAGGTCGATGCGTTCCATCCCGAGTAAGCGTACATCACAAAGACGAGGCTGATGGCAAACGACTTCCCGGTGATTAAAGCCCAATCGCCCGGCTTCGGGAGAAAGCTGACGGGTTCTGCGTGAGAAGCGAAGAGCCCTGCAAGGATGAAGAGGAAAATGAGAAAGAATTTCAGGACCGTAAAGGCGTCCTGGAATTTGCTGCCGCGGCGAAGACCGGTGAAGTGCACCGCTGAGCAGACCCAGACAACCACGATGGAAAGCGGGAATGGTTTTAGAAACGGAAATGCATGATTTCCGTAGATTCCGAAAGCCATGGCTGCCGCCGCAATGGGTGCGGCGAAACCGACGGTCGCAGAGATCCAGCCGGCGAGGAAACCCACTGCCGGATGATAGATTTCCGAAAGGAAATGGTACTCGCCTCCGGATCTTGGCAGAGCGGCGGCAAGCTCTGCATAGCAAAGGGCACCCGCCAGCGCGCAGACCCCTCCCACGGTCCATAGAACGATGATGGCAAATCCGGAGGGAATGCTCCCAACCTGATAGCCCAGGCTGGTGAAAATGGCTGTTCCCACCATGTTTGAAACGACGATGCAGATCGCCGTGAACAGCGAAATCGTGCGAATGCGTGATGTCGGAGCAGCGCTCAAAACCGGGCTAGCAATAGGAGAAGTGCTGGCGGAAGTCAAAGTTCGCGGAGGATTTGACACAGTTATCGTGCCGGGCGGCTTGGGCGGTCTGATTAACCCGATAGACAAGTTGCGCTCGGGATTTTTTTCGTGGTGTGTATTGGAACTGATGTGCTCCCCACCCATCCTTCCGAACGTGTTTCGTCCGTTTTGGTCCGCCCTTGTTTCTCTGCTCCTTGGCTGCCTGGCGCTGCCGGGATTTGCTGAAGGGGCAGAAACTGGGTCCCGTGGCGCCGTTACACTCGCTGATGATGGCGGAGGCTTTTTGCTCTCCAACGGCGAAATTACGGCGCGCATCGAGAAGAGAACGGGTGGCGTGGTGTCCTTGCAATACCGCGGAATGGATCTGCTCGCCCGGGGTGGGGGATACTGGTCTTTCGCCGGCAGCGGAGCGCATTTCGGGGCTCTGGCGGCTGCGACGGTGCGGATCGACCCCAAGTCCAATGGCGGCGAGCGCGCGGAAGTTGCCTGCCGGCTGGCCTTCGATCAAAAGGCGGGAAGCCTGCCGGTGGATATCGAGATTCGCTATGCGCTCGGTCGCGGGGAGCACTGGCTCTACACTTACGCCGTTTGGAATCATCCCGCGACTTATCCGGGCGTTTCGCTCGGGGAAGGGCGTTTCGCCATGAAGCTCAATCCCCAGATATTCGATTATATGACGGTCGATGCGCGGAGGCGGCGCGTGATGCCGACCGGGGCGGATTGGGATCGCGGGGCGCCGTTGAATATCAAAGAAGCGCGGCGACTCACCACGGGAACTCACGCCGGTGAAGCGGAGCATAAGTACGATTACTCTGCCGTTCTAGCCGAGACTCCGGCTTATGGGTGGTCGAGTACATCGCGACACGTTGGACTTTGGATCGTCAATCCAAGTCTGGAATCCATTTCCGGTGGGCCAACCAAGGTGGAACTAACCGGGCATCTCGACGTCAATCCCGGCGGATTGCCGACACTTTTGAATATGTGGCTGGGAAGTCACTATGGCGGAAGTTCCCTGGCCATCGCGCAAGGAGAGGTCTGGACCAAGGTGGTGGGGCCGTTTCTGCTCTATTGCAATCAGGCTCCCGAGCACGAGGCGATGTGGAAGGACGCGCTCGCGCAGGCGTCCAGGGAAAGTGCGGCCTGGCCTTACGCTTGGGTTACGGACCCAAATTATCCGCCGGCGGCCGGTCGCGGATCGGTCTCCGGCACCTTGAAGTTGAAAGATCCCTATGTCACCCAAACGCAGATCTCGAACCTGCAGGTCGGCGTCTCCGCTCCGGACTATACTGCACCGGCGGGACGCGGATCGTTTGCAAAAGTCGATTGGCAGAGGGATGCGAAGTATTACCAGTTCTGGTCGTGTGCCGACTCCGATGGCCACTTCAGCATCGCGAATATCCGCCCCGGTACTTACACGCTGCACGCGTTTGCCGATGGAGTGTTGGGCGAGTTCAGCAAAGCGAACGTGACGATCAGGCCGGGACAACCGCTTGATCTTGGTGAACTGGTCTGGATCCCCGAGCGATTCGGACGTCCGCTGTGGGAGATTGGCATTCCGAACCGCAGTGCCGAGGAGTTTCGTCATGGCGACGATTATTGGCACTGGGGATTGTATCTGAAATATCCGGAGGAGTTTCCCGATGATGTGAACTTCACGATTGGGAAAAGCGATTGGCGGAAGGATTGGAACTATTGCCAGCCACCCCGGCTGACACCGGAAGGGAATTTCCAGCGCGAGTCGACCTGGACGATTAACTTTAATCTGACCGAAGTGCCGGTCGGGCCATTGACGCTCAGGCTCTCATTTTGCGGAGCACGCGCCGGGACGCATGTCACAGTCAAGGTTAATGGCGACTATGTCGGTGAGACCGGCCCGCTTCCGGAGGATGGTGTCATGCACCGGGATGGGATTCGTGGAGATTGGTTCGAAAAGAACCTGATTTTCGCGCCATCTCATCTAAAAGTCGGCGCGAATAACATTCAGCTGACATGTCACTCCATGGTGTGGCACCAGGCTGTGATGTATGACTATCTGCGGCTGGAAGTTGCGGATGGGAAGTAAAGTTACTTCCACGCATTCAGAGCTTCTTCATCGACCACCGAAGCCGGCTTTCCGTCGTCCGGTGTGAGAAGCACGCGCAACTTTGCCTCTCCAATATTCTGGAGATGAATCGCCAGTACACTGGTCTTGGCATTCGATCCGCCCTTTTCCGCCTGTGCTGCGGGATGAGGCGAGTCAGGCAGGGGCTCCGCTTTCCGGACTTCAAACTTCGCACCCGCCGACCCGAGAATCTGCGCCTTGAGCACATCCTTACCTTGCTTGAGCGTCGCGGTATTGCCATCGCCGGCGACTTCGATCGCTGCCGGGCTATGCAGAAACCACCACACATCGGCTGGCTTTTCCATGGCGATCTCATCCTGTACGAGCACCTCGCGACGATGAAGGAGAGCAATTCCTCGCTCGACCTTCTTTGCTCCGCGATAAGCCTCGGTCAGATCCACAATCGCAAACGGCTTTTCGGGATTGGAAGCGAAACGCTCCATCCGCGCAAAAGCAGCCGGATTCTGATCGGGCTCGCTACCCGGATTGATCACGAGCGTGTTATGTGATTCCGCGCGGCAGCGATAGTAAGTCCAGCGGGCGGTTCCGAAGTAACCCGGCATGTTATAGTCATCACTGCCGAGATCTTCCGCCCAACGGTGTCCGACGGCGTCGAGCACAAACGAACCGAGGTCCAGATGCCCATGATTGACCTTGTTGCTGCCTCCTTTGAATCCCACCCACAGCGCTTTCGGGTCTCCCCATGCGCTACGCATGCTCACCACTTCTGGGCCGTGGAAACAGGCATCCAACGGAAGCGCCGCTTCGGCGGGATGCTTCGGAAGCCACCACGCGCCCCAGAGGAGATCGAGCGGTCCCGTACGCTGGCTCGCGTAGCGCATTTGGAAGGCAGCTTGTCCGGGCGAATCGAACGTTCGCGCCAGCCAGAAAAGCTGTGGAGCGCCGTTGAATCCCGGATGAGCGTCCGCGTAGTTGAAGGTCGCGCCCGTGGGGCCGGTGAAATAGGGTGGAAACGTTCCGGTCTTGGAGAAGCCCGGGATTTTTGCGAGCCCGAAGTCATCGCCCAACGCGGTTTGAAGAGCGGAGAGAAAGTAGACATTATACTCGGTGGCATAACCCCAGTAACCCGGGCCTTCACCCCATGCTCCATCGGGCGCGAACTCATGCATCGCCAGCGGGATCGATTCGATCCCATCATGCAGGATCTCGCCCGCAAGTTCCGATTCTTCATCCAAAATCGCCAAAGCGCCCAACCCAATCCCGCCGTTGCAGACCTGATTCCAGTTATGGTGGGCCACTGTCCACCATGTATGTTTTTGGTAGATAGCCAGCGCCGGTTTTAAGCCCTTTTCCACGATCGCCGCGTGGAGTTCGGCCCGCTGTTCCGGTGTCCAGTCGGAATAGAGCCAGTCATAGCTGATGGCGAAAGCGTTCGTCATCTCCGCGGTATCGAGAAAATGGCGAGGGTTCCAGTCCTTGAAGTGAGCTGCGGCGTCGAGTTCCTTCCAGAGCCGGTCGGCGTATTTGCGATCGCCCGTGAGCCGGAAGACCAGCCCGAGTATTTGCGCCCGTTCCTTTACCCGCCGGCTTGTGGCGAGCAGGCGCAGGCCGTCCGGAATGACGTATTCGCTGGGCGCCTGGGTGATAATCTTGTCGGCTGAAGAACGGATGCGTTTGAACCAATCGGCGGCTTCGCCCGGCTCGGAAATCTGATGCTGAATCGCCGTGAAATCCACCGCCGTCGCCATAAGCCGCGGATGCTCCTTATGCAGCTTGGCAAGAAGCGTTTCCGGGGTGGGGGACTCGGCGGCCGGGGCAAACAGCGGCAGGCATGCGAGCGCAGAAATGAGAAGAGGACGGAGGATGGACACGGTTTATGGAAAACCGCCGAGCCCGGCGTGAAGTAGAGGAAATTTTGGGGCAGGCCATAGTGGAAGTGGCGTCCCGCCGCTTGAGTGCGAAGGTGCGCGAGCAGCACTGAGCTTCTGGAACAACAGCATCAAAACCTTTTCCTCGTGCCCCCACTCTGTGGAGGTACGCACTTTTGGCTGACACTTCTGTGTCAGGCGGCGGGGCGAAGCGCTTAACACGGTTTTCCCACTGCCCGCCCGACACAGGAGTGTCGCCGATAGTGCGTTACCCCACGGAGCGGGTAACGAGGGATAACGTTTTCATATATCTCAATCTCTTTGCGTTTATCCCATCGCCGAACTCAATTGACTGGCCCACGCACCTATTTCCGGCTCGCCAGAAACTTCCTCCATCCGCCGAAGTGCGTGATCTCCTCCGCGCCTTCCAACGCGCACGGCTCGCAAAGGAAACTTTTGCAGGAGATTCCGTGTTCCAGATCGACGGTTCCAATTGCCATCGGTGGTGGAACGCTGGCCACGAAATCCCCAAAGGCGGCAGGCGTAAGCCCCCAGACTTCAAGTTCGATTCCAGAACCTGCAAAGCCCGGCGTTCGCACAAGACCGGGCTTAGGCGGTGTGGTATTCGCCAGGGCAAAGAGCCGGTAGTGCGGCGCCGTGCGGCAAGTCATGAGAAGACGTCCACCGCGTTCTGTAAGTTGGTGGTTCAGTGGTTGGCCACTAAGATGCGCGCCAACTACTGCAATCGGGATCAGTCCTTCCGGTGCGGGTGGGACACTTGCGGGCTCATTGAGAAATGCGAGCGCGATCCGATTGACGCGCTCCTCCTGAAACGCTTCGGCAAGGAAGGTCACACCAAAAGGTAACCCATTCGACTGGCGAAAGCCGGCGGGCACAGCTGTCCCGCAAAGATCGAGGAGATTTACGAAATTCGTGTAATAGCCGAGATTTGTATTCAGCCGAACCGGATCGGCGAGAATCTCCTCCACGGTGTAAGTCGTACCGGTGGTCGGCAGGAGCAGCACATCCATCTGCTTCCACTCCCGCTGGGCGACTCGTTTCAGCCGTTCAAGTTCGTACATGCCCCGGAACGTTTCCACTGCGGTTAACGGAGCGGCTCCGCTAATGATCTTTCCAACAACGGGGTCAACCGCATTTGCCTGCGCAGACATGAATTTCTCGATCGCGGCCAGGCGTTCTGCCACCCATGGCCCCGTGTAGAGAAGCCGGGCGGCATCCTGAAATGGAGCAAAGTCGATTTCGATGATGGTATGGCCCAGATCGACGCAACGCTTTACGGCGTCACGATAAAGGCTGGCTGCAGCGGCATCACCGAAGAAATCGAGTTGGTCTTCGCGTGGAATCCCGATGCGGAGAGAGGACTTGTTCTCTCCACCGTGCTCCGGGGCCTGACGCGAATAGGCATCTAACTCGTCATAACCAGCCGCGCTCTTCAGAATCTCGGCGCTGTCCGCTGCCTTCATCGCAAAGATCGATACGCAATCGAGTGAGCGGCAGGCGGGAACGACTCCGCGCGTGCTTAGCAAGCCTCGCGTCGGTTTCAGACCGACGATATCGTTGAAGGCCGCAGGCACGCGGCCCGACCCAGCGGTATCCGTTCCCAGCGAGAAAGAGACCAATCCGGCGGCGACGGCAACGGCCGAACCGGAACTGGAGCCGCCGGAAATATAGCGATCGTCGAAGACCGAGCGCGGGATGCCGTAAGGTGACCGTGTGCCAACCAACCCCGTGGCAAACTGATCCATATTAGTCTTACCGATCGGGATGGCTCCGGCCGCGCGCAGTTTGGCGACGACGGCGGCATCCTGTTCTGCAATATAGGCAAACTCCTTGCATGCAGCCGTGGTCGGCCAGCCGGTCACGTCGATGTTGTCCTTGATCGCAAACGGAATGCCGAACAGGGGCAACGAAGGATCTGTGGGCAGTTGCGCCAGTGTCTCTTCGATGTCGGGCAGATGGATCCACACGGCATCCGGACCTCGCGCGGCGATGCGCCGATAGATCTCGCGGACGATGTCCGTCGGACTTTCTCCGGCAGCATATCGCTGACGAAGTGAGTCGATAGTGAAAGGCGGGAAGCGGAGAAAGGTATTGGCCATTTCTGTTTGAAATCTAGTTGCCGCAGGTCTCCTCGAGCAGGCAAAGAGCCTGGCCGGGGGTGACTAGTTTTCCCGGCGCACAGAGGACACTGGAAACGCGTCCCCGGACCGTGGCGGTGACCGGGATCTCCATTTTCATCGCCTCGAGGATTACGAGTTTGTCGCCTTCCTCGACTTCATCGCCTTCATTGACCAGCACCTGCCAGACATTTGCGGGTAGAGGAGCTTGTGCGGCAAAAGTGCCATCGGGGAGATGCAGCGTTTCCGATCCGCCCTGCGCTTCCGTTTCGGTGGTCGAGACGACGTCGAGCCCGGCGGCGACCCAGCGCTCACGTTCGGCATTGAAGGCGGCTTGCTGCCTTGCCTTGCATGCGGAGGTGTCTTCGCTGATTTCTTGCAGAAAGGCGTGATAGTCGCGCAGCCGGAAGGTGGTTTCCTCGATCTTCAGCTTGAAACGTCCGTGCACGAAATCTTCGCGTAACTTCAGCAGTTCGCTTTCGCTGACAGGATAGAATCGGATTTGATCGAAGAATTGCAGGAGCCACGGTTTGCCGGGAGCGAAGTCTGCCGTGCTGCGGAAGCGATTCCACATCTGTATGGTGCGGCCCACAAATTGGTATCCGCCCGGGCCTTCCATTCCATAGACACAAAGATAGGCGCCGCCGATGCCGACCGCATTTTCCGGCGTCCAGGTGCGGGCGGGATTATATTTAGTGGTGACCAGACGATGTCGCGGATCCAATGGCACCGCCACCGGCGCCCCGAGATACACGTCGCCGAGACCGAGGACGACATAGCTCGCGTCGAAGACGATTTGTTTGACCTGCTCGATGCTATCGAGCCCATTGATACGCCGGATGAATTCGATGTTGCTCGGACACCATGGAGCATCCGGTCTTACACCGGTTTGATACTTTTGAATGGCCAGTCGCGTCGCCGCGTCATCCCAGGAGAGGGGGAGATGCACGATGCGCGCGGGAAGTTCCAGATCGTCACCGGCAACGAGTTGCTCTTCTGCCTCTTTCACGAAATCCAACAGGTCTCCGCGCGAAAGCTGGCGTGCGTCGTAGTGCACCTGAAGTGAACGAATGCCCGGGGTGAGATCGATGATTCCCGGGACCGCACGCTCTGCCAGCCAATGCATGAGCGCGTGCACACGGAAGCGCAGGTCGAGGTCGAGGACTAACTCGCCGTACTCGATGAGCAGGTATCGGCTGCCCGCCGCGCGGCAGACCATGGCCGGCGCGTCCGGCTCTTTGGGGAGGCGAAGGATGACTGGATCCGCTGGTGGCGTGGGCTGTCGGAAATCGGCCGTTGGGATGGGAGTCAGCGCGGCGATTGCCGTGTCCTGTTGCCTCTCGAGTTCCACCGCGACGTCGGAAGTAAGTGGGCGGAACCGAACGTGATCTCCCGGACGGAGCTGGCCGACTTTCCAGAGCTCCGCCTGCACGATGCAAGCCGGACAAACAAACCCGCCAAGGCTCGGTCCATCCGGGCCGAGGATGATCGGCATATCTCCCGTAAAGTCGATCGCGCCGATGGCGTAGGCATTGTCGTGGATATTCGACGGATGAAGCCCCGCTTCGCCACCATCCTTGCGAGCCCATTTCGGAGTGGGGCCGATGAGGCGTACACCGGTGCGGGCGGAGTTATAGTGCACCTTCCAGTCCGTGGCGAAGAAGGTTTCGATATCTTCCGGAGTGAAGAAATCTGGCGCGCCGTGCGGCCCATAGAGAACTCCGATTTCCCAGGTGGTATGATATTCCGGCGGGGTGGCAAATGCGCCGACGGCGACGGCTTTTGCGTCGGGTTCGCGGAGTTTCAGGACATCGCCCACGCGCAGAGCGCGACCGGCGTGACCGCCAAATCCGCCAAGAGTGAAAGTCGCGCGGCTGCCAAGATACTGCGGGACATCGAGCCCGCCTGCGATGGCGAGATAAGTTCGGCATCCCGCCCCCTCCAGCGCGCTGAGCACGAGGGTATCACCTGCCTGAACTTCCACGGGCTGCCAAAAAGGAACAGCCTGCCCGCGCAGTCGCGCACGCATCTTTGCGCCGGTGAGACAAATCGTAGCCGCGGTATGAAAGTGCAGGGTGGGGCCGGTGAGCGTGATTTCCAGACCGGCGGCATTCTCGGCATTGCCGAGGATGCGATTGCCCAGACGGAATGCGAGCGAATCCATCGGGCCCGACGGTGGAACGCCAACGGCCCAGTAACCCAGACGGCCGGGGAAGTCCTGCACCGTTGTCTGTGTGCCGCCATCGAGCACTTCGATGGTCCGGGGGCGATAGGCAAAGCCGCGGAGAAACCCGGTGGAGACTTCGCCCGCGCGGAATTCCGGGCTGTCGGCAACTTGCAACAGATAGTCGCGATTGGTTTCGATGCCCTCGATCCGTGTTTCGCTCAGCGCTTGCTCGAGTTTCGCGAGCGCGTCTTCGCGGTCCGTACCGTGGACCAGTAGTTTGGCCAGAAGCGGATCGTAAAAAGGAGATACTTCGGTGCCGGAGTCGATCCAGTGATCGCACCGCACCCCTTCCGGAAAGCGGACTTCCGTTAGCAAGCCGGAGCTTGGTTGGAATTGTTTCTGCGGATCCTCCGCATAGATACGCACCTGGATGGCGTGGCCTTTTGGAGTGTGATGATAGCCAGCGAGATCCGGCGGTTCCCCCGCAGCAGTGCGGATCATCCATTCCACGAGATCGAGTCCCGTGACTAATTCCGTGACGCCGTGCTCGACCTGCAGGCGGGTGTTAACCTCCAGGAAATAGAACGTGCCAGCCTGGGCATCGTAGACAAACTCCACGGTTCCTGCCGAGCGGTAGCTCACCGCTTTGCCCAGCCGGATCGCCGCATCGAAGAGAGCGGCGCGGGATTCATCAGTAAGTCGAGGAGCCGGTGTTTCCTCGATGACCTTTTGATTGCGCCGCTGGGTCGAGCAGTCCCGCTCGCCCAAGGCGATCACGTTGCCCGCTCCGTCGCCAAAAATCTGCACTTCGATATGGCGGGCGACTTGTACGAATTTTTCGAGATACAGCCCGTCATCTTTGAAGTTGTTACGGCCGAGATTTCGGACCGATTCGAATTTCGCCTCCAGTTCCTCCGGCGTGAGGCAGAGTTGCATGCCGATGCCGCCACCGCCCGCGGTACTCTTGAGCATGACGGGATAGCCGATCCATTCAGCCTCGCGTCTGGCGTCTTCTGGACTCGAAAGTAATCCGCTGCCGGGCAAGAGCGGAACGCCATGGTGATGGGCAATCTCGCGCGAAGTGTGCTTGAGACCGAAGGACCGGATCTGATCTGCCGTTGGCCCGATGAAGGCGACGCCTGCCTTCTCACATGCCTCTGCGAAATCGGTATTCTCGCTCAGGAATCCATATCCCGGATGCACCGCTTGGGCACCCGTGGTGCGAATCGCTTCCAGGATTCGCTCCACGTTGAGATAGCTTTCTCGTGCCGGAGCGGGGCCGACGCAGACACTCTCATCCGCGGCAAAAACGTGAGCAGCGTGGCGGTCGGCTTCCGAATAAACGGCCACACTGGCGATGCCCATCCGGCGCAAAGTGCGAATAACCCGGCAGGCGATTTCACCACGGTTGGCGATCAGGACTTTCGAGAACATTAGTGAGTAGAGGTAAGCTTAAGGCCGGCGATTCCGCCGAGGATGAGTGCCATGAGGCCGAGCCGGAGGAGGTCCCGGGATTCACCGAGTACGATCATGCCGTAACCGGCAGTGCCAAGCGCGGCGAGGCCGCTCCAGATAACGAATGCCACGCCGATGGGCAGTGATTTCATACTCAGGCCGAGGAGAATCGTGGTCGCCAACCCTGCAGCAACGCTGATGCTCGACGGAATGAGCAAAGTGAAGCCGCGGGAATGATAGAGGCTGATTCCGTACACCGCTTCGGCAATCGCGGCGATGATGAGATAGATCCAGGCAGACATTAGACAGCCTCCCAGATCAGCAGGCGAACCGGGGTGGGATTGTAAGCGTTGCAGGGGTTGTTGAGTTGCGGGCAGTTGGAGATGAGGCAAATGACATCCATCTCCGCGCGCATTTCCACATAGCGGCCTCCGGAGCTCACTCCGTCTTCGAAAGAAAGGCTACCTTCGGGCGTCACCGGAACGTTCATGAAGAAATTGATATTGTGCGTGATGTCACACTTGGTCACTCCGCGTCCCCATCGCGAGATGGTCAGCATGAAGGTGTCGCGGCAGCTATGCATCCACCGTTTATCCAGGGAATAACGCACCTGGTTACTCTCGGCGGCACATGCACCCCCGATGGTATCGTGCCGGCCACAGGTATCCGCGACGATGGTGAGTAAGACATCACCTTCACTCGACATCAAGCACGTGCCGGCGGTGAGATACAGCCCGCCTTGCTCGCGGATGGTATCCTGTGCGCTGTAGCGGTCCGTCATGTCGTGCGCATTGTAGAAAAGCGTATCGACCGCCTGATTGCCTTCCAGATCGACGATCCGGAATGTCTGGCCTTTCTTAATCTCGTGCATCCAGCCGTCTCCAGCGGGGAGCGTGAAATCATAGATGGCCTTGGCCGGATCGAGGCTGCTTTCGGTATAGACGAGGGTGCTCATGGAAAATCAGGCTCCGGCAAAAAGGCGTTCGGTAAGGGCGAAGGCGCGCTGGTTCTCGGATCGGAAGTTCCGGCAGAAATCATCGGCTGAGGCTGGCGCGGTTTTGACAAGGGTCAGCCGGACCGGTTTCGGGCTGTAAGTCGGTTGAGGGTCGAGCGGATGCTGGCAGGTATTCAGGACGACCAGCACATCCATCTCTGCCCGGAGGTCGATCTGGTCGCCGGCTTTGGAATTACCCGGATGGAAATGCATGCGGCCCTGGTCATCGACGTCGAGCCGGCTGAAGAAGTTCACATTGGCGACGAGGTCTCGCTTACCCAGACCATGTTTGCCGAGTTCGATGAGGAAGTTGTCGTGTGCGTTACGATACCAGTCGTTGCGCTGTTCCTGATAAGTGGCCTTTCCATACTTGCCTTCGACAAGCGCCGCGTTTCCGTGCCCGCCGAGAGGGTCGTGCCAGCCGACGCTGTCTGCTGTGATGGAAAGCAGGGCGCGTCCCATATCACTCATCAGGACGTGGCCGCGAGTCAGCTTCGCCGTGTATTGCGCCTTGAGCGTGTCGGGAAGATTCAGGCGATCGAGCGGGGCGGATGCGTTGTAGGCCATCAGTCCGACATTCGCGCCACCCTCCAGGTCCGTGATTCGGAGTGTGGTGCTTCGCCGGACGATCCAGGACCACATACCGCCACCGGGGAGGTGCTCTTCAAACAGAACGGTTTCGCTATTCATAAAAACAGGGTTGAGGGGTAAGTGCCGGTCCGCGTTTCAGGCGGCGGCTGCGATGGGGTGTTGCGTGAAACGGCCGCGCTGGCGTTCCGCCATCCAGCGGTTGACTTCCGCGAGATCTGCCGCGGGTGTGCGCGTGAACGGCTGAGCCTGGAGATACCCATCGGGACCAAACTCCGGCGTCATTGTCGTGAATCCGCGGTTGGAGCGCTCGGGAGAGGACCAGATGGCGGTCCACCAGCGCTCGTGGGCTTCGAGGGCTGGCAGATATTCGGGGGCTGCGGGGTGCGGAACTTGAGGCCCCTGATCGTAACCCACGCGTGCATGGATGTGATCGGCTCGCTCGGCGCAGAGCTCCAGGATTTCCGGCTCGTCATCGAGCACAAACCGCTCACAGACACAGCACCAGTGCGAGAAATCGCAGGTCAGCCGCAGGGCAGGAAGTTGAAGCAGAAGATCGCGCGTTGCCCAGGGATTGAAAGTGACACGGCTGCGGTGAGTCTCGAAACTGATCGCGATGCCGAGCGAATCCGCGGTTTCGATACTGCGGCCAAGGAAATCGACGCTTTTCGAGATAGGCCAGGCATCGCAACCGGCGAGCGTCGTCAGAAAGAGGGGAGCGCATTCCATGGCTGCTCCGGCTTTGGATCGAAAATCCTCGAAATGTTCTTCGGCGGTCTGCGCCGGATTGGGAACGTATCCGCCGCCTGTGGTGATTTCGGCGATAAATGGCACGCCTGAATCGCGAAGCCTGGAACGAAATTCCCGTCGGGCGCCGGCTTCCGCTGGGACTGGCCCCTCCACACCATCATACAGGTCGGAGCGGCAGTCTGTAAGTGCGGCGTCGAGATCGAAACCGTTGGTCCAAAGTGATCGAAAGAGGAGAAGTCTCATGGTGCAGCCGGAAGAGTCAGAGCGAGTCGAAAGCCTAGATTGTCACGTTGGCCGCCCTGGGGAAGGGCATCGCGCCAGGCGCTGCGGAGCAGCCGCGGCATATAGTCCCAGGCACCGCCGCGGATGACGCGTCTGTTACTGGATGAGTCAACCCATGGGCTGCCATCCCTGGGAGCGCCGAAATAGCTGTCATGCCACGAGTCTTGTACCCATTCGCAGACGTTTCCGTGAAGATCGCAGATGCCAAATACATTCGCCGGATAAGTTCCACCGGGAGTCCTTTCCCCGCGGCCGATTCGCTCGCCCGTCTCGCTATAAAGATAGTTGGCGTCGCTCGGCGTTAATTCGTGTCCAGAAGAGAATGTCGTAGCGGAACCCGCGCGGCAGGCGTATTCCCATTCCGCTTCGGTCGGCAAACGGAAGGCGGTGCTGGTTTGCCTGGCTAACCACGAACAAAAAGCAGAGGCATCCTCCCAGCTCACGTTGACGATTGGGAGCTTGGCTTCCTCCTCGTTTCGCCGGCGGCCATCGAACTTGCTATACTCGGCACACGTGATCGGAAATCGTCCGAGCGCGAAATCGTAGCTGAAGACGACACGGTGGCTCGGCCGCTCTGTATCACCGGTGAACTTATCATCCGGAGTTTCTCCCATCCAAAATTCGCCTCGTGGTATTTGCGTCATTCCGGGGAGCCGTTCAATTCTCATCGATCCACTTTCCGCCCTGAATGTTCCCGGGTGGTGTTAGTTCATATTCCGTCCACCCGGCTGTCAGTCCGCCATCGATGGCGATATTTTGTCCGGTGATGTAGGCGGCTTCATCGGAAGCCAGGAAATGACAGAGCGCTGCCACTTCTTCCGGCTCGCCCAGACGCCGGAGCGGAGCGCGGTTTTCGATGAAGGGGATTTCCGGGTTGTCCGGAATCTCTGTGACGGCCGGTGTCCGAATGGTGCCGGGGCTGACCGCATTGACCGTGATGCGTCTCGGTGCCAGCTCGATCGCGGCGAGGCGCGTCATGTGGATGACTGCGGCTTTGGACGTGGCATAGACCGCCGCCCCCGGTGTGCCCAGCATCCCGATGAAAGAGGCCGTGTTGATGACTCGTCCACCTTCAGTCAGGACACGTCTGGCGTGTTTGATCCCGTAAGCTACGCCGTGAATATTGACCGCGAAGGTGCGTTCCAGGAGGGCGGGTGTTAGTGCATCGAAGCCGATACCGAGCGGCTGGATTCCTGCATTGTTAACCAGAATATCGACTTTTCCGAATTTGGCCCGCGCTGTATCCAACATTGCCGCGACTGATTCTTCGCGAGAGACATCCGCTTCATGAAAGAGCGCCGTGCTGTCGCCGGCTGCTTCTGTCGGCCGCTTGCGATCTGCGATCATGACGTGTGCCCCGGCGGCACAGAATCGATGGACGATGGCACGTCCGATCCCGGAGGAGCCTCCGGTCACAACGGCAGATTTTCCGGCAAGCGTGAACACAGGGAGTAGCTAGTTGGATTTCGGTGACGGCTTTTGGCCCGGTGCAGGCGATCCGTTATCGGTTGGCCACAAGCCCTGAATTCGGGCCGCGAGATAGCGATGGAATAGCCACACCGGCATCTCGAGATGACTGAGGCGTCCCGGCTGCCACCCGCTCGCATACAGGCCACGTTGGACTGCGGTACAGACTTCCATATCTTCAAGATGGAAGTCCGTGAGCAGTTTTGCGGCGTGATTCCTGAGTGAATCGAAGTTATCCCGTTGGACCACTTCGGGAGCCACGAGAGTAGTTGTCAGCAACTTCAGCCGGTCGGGGCCGATAGGTTGCAGGCGGTACCAGATCACGCGATCTGGAGCGGTGGCCAGAAGGAAGGACGGGAAGATCAGAAACAACCCCCATTCCGACTTTTGTTCCCGGTCGAGTCCCGGGAGAGGCGGGAGTTCCGTGGTAAAGTCACCTTTCGCCTCGAAAGCTTCATAGGCGTCGCGCACCGAATCCTTATAGGGCAGATGAGCCCGCACATAGTGGCGCTTTTCTTCCTCCGTCCAGGTATCACGAGCCGGCATCATTGGCTGCAGCGTCTTATGATGGATGCCGAGATGATGGTAACTCTCCATGAAGTTCTCAACGAGTACCTTCCAATTGAATGGGCAGTCCCATTCCCGCGCGACGACCAGTTGCATCTTCTCGAGTTGAAATGCTTCGAGATCGTGTGTCATTCTCGCCAGACCGGGCGTGAGAGGTGGTGCATTGCCGTCCAGATTCACAAAGATGAATCCCTGCCAGACTTCGGTGCGGAATGGCTTTAACCCGAATTGATCGCGGGCGAAGCATTCCGCCTGATGCATCTCCGGGCAGGCCTTCAGCTTGCCGTCGAGTTCGAACGTCCAAGCGTGGTACGGACACAGGAAAACCCGTGTGTGTCCGCAAGAGGGAGAATTCGACCGCGCTTCGGCGGGGTTATGCCCATCGTAACCAAATCCTTCCGGCATGATATCCATGGCCCGATGCGGGCAGACGCGCGAGAGGACGCGGATCTGATCATCCTTGCCGCGAATGGCGATGATCGGTTCTCCAAGCAGCTCGAGATTCAGGAAATCGCCAATCGCCGGGATTTGTGAAACGTGCCCGACACATTGCCAGCCGCCACGGAGCAGGTGTGTGACTTCCCATTCAAAAACCTCTTCGCTGGTGTAAGCCTGTGCCGGGATGGTCCGGGCCTGCGCCAAAGGAAGCGCTGCCGCATCGCAAATGGCACGCTGAATTTCGGCGAGCGGCAAAGGTGGTTGCGCCGTGCGCGCGCTGGTGCGATTGGCGTAAGCCAGCGGCGGAAAAACCGATTCAAAGGCAGATGCGTTGGCAATCATGAAAGTGATGGCGATAGGTGGGCCGGCGTCGGCTGAGGCGGAAAATCCAGGTCGATTTCCCGCCTCGCCCCCGGGTTTGCACGGAAATAACTGGCGATCTCGCGACCGCGGGCGAACCACACGGCGCCTTTCTCCTTCATCGCACAAACCAGCCGCTCGAGCAGGCGCACGCGAGATGGCCGCCCGGAGAGCCATGGATGCAGCGTGAGTACGAAGCTGCAGCCGAAATCGTGCATGGCCTCAAACTCCCGCCACCACAGATCAAAGACCTTTTCGCAATTCTCCGGAATGAATCCCCAGGCTGGGTCGGCGTTGAAAGCGAATTGCTCCCAATCTTCGAGCAGCCACTGTCCTGGTATTTCCACCAGGCCATTGGAGTGAAGGTATGGTACATCGTCGCCCATCTCGCTCGCGCAGTATTCTGCTCCGCGACGGAAAAGCAGGTCCGCCGTCCACGGATTGGTCTCAAACCAGGGTGCACGATAGCCAACTGGCTTCACGCCGAAAGATCGCTCAAACAGTTCGATACAGCGCACAAGAATCTCCTCTTCCTGCTCTTGCGAAAGATAAGCGAGTTTCTCGTGAAGATAGCCGTGCAGACCGATTTCATGTCCGGCGGACAGGATGGCTTCCACCATCAGGGGATGTTGTTCCGCGATATAACCCGGGACAAAGAAAGTGGCCGGTACCTCAAGATGTTTCAACAGGCCGAGCAGCCGTGGGACGCCGATTCGTGGGCCGTACTCGCATTGCGACATCAGGGTTTTGCGGCGCGCGAGTCCCACATCTTCGCTGAGAGCGGTCGTTTCGCCGTCCACATCAAAGCAAAGCATAGCCGCGCATTGATGGCCGTCTGGCCAGACAAACCGCGGCTCAGGCATGAAAAGACTGGAATGGCCGTTATTCGACTTCATCACCGGCATTGGTTAGTTTCACCATCGGCAGCTTTTCATCCTCCACCTCGATGACGGGATGGATGAGTTCTTCGAGGCGGCTCTTGAGGGCGAGGTACTCCGCGGAAAGGAACTGGCTTGCGCTGCGAGGGCGGGGAACAGGATTCCGGATGACTTCGACAACCCGGCCTGGATTGGCTCCCATCACAACGATGCGATCGGAAAGATAGGCCGCTTCTTCGAGATCGTGCGTAATAAAGAGGATCGTGACATCCACCTTCTTCCAGATCTGCAGCAGATAGCTTTGCATCTGGCAACGCGTTTGGGCATCGAGTGCTCCAAACGGCTCATCCATGATCAGGATGCGCGGTTCGTTGGCCAGAGCGCGGGCGATTGCGACCCTTTGCTTCATCCCGCCGCTCAGCTCGTGCGGATAAGCATTCTCGAACTTTGAAAGGCCAACCATCTCGAGCCATTGCCGCGCTTCTGTATCCGCGGTGCTCAAAGCTTTTCCCCGCATTTCGAGGCCAAACATGACGTTCTGCTTCACTGTCCGCCAGGGAAAGAGCGTGTAACCTTGAAACACCATTCCGCGATCCGGTCCCGGTCCTGCCACGGCATGTCCGTCAAGCAGCACCTCGCCACCGGTCGATTCATCCAGACCGGCGACGATCCGGATGAGCGTCGATTTGCCGCAGCCGGATGGCCCGATCACACAGATGAATTCGCGGCGATGGATATCGAGTGAAACATCGCTGAAGACCGTGTGTGCCTCGCCGTCGATACCGAACTTCTTTTCCAATCCCCGGATGCTTAGGATGACGGGGCGCTCTTTGATGCGCTCAAAGCGCGCAGCGACTTCCGGAAGAAGCTGGCGATAGTCGGGAATGTCGAGTTCGTGAGTGCTCATGCTTCGATCGTGGCGAGCGCGGGTTTGGGAAGGATGCTGGCGAGACCGCGCCGGCTGCCCGACCGCCGTTTCCAGGGAAAGATAACCTGTCCGACAAAGGCCAGGATCATGTCCGAGGTAAAACCGATGATGCCGATCATGGCAATGGCCGCGTAGACGTTGTCGAAGTTTCGATAGCGGGCCTGTTGGTTGATGAAAAACGTAATGCCGGACATGGTGCCGACCACTTCGGCCACGATGAGATAAGTCCAGGCCCAGCCAAGAAGGATCCGCATGTCGGTATAGATATCGCTGATGGAAGCTGGAATGACGACCCGGCGGACCAGCCGCCAGCCTCTTGCACCGAGCGTTTGGGCGGCTTCGATGAGCGATGGGTCCACCTTGCGTACCGTATTGGCGATGACGAGGACCTGCTGGAAAAAGGTGCCGATGAAAATCAGCGCGACCTTCGGGGCATCATCGATCCCCAGAATGGCCACGCAAAGCGCGCCGAAGGCCGGGGCTGGCAAGTAACGGAAGAATTCGATGAACGGCTCCTGAAGTTTGGCAAAGAAACGATAGGTCCCACAGAGGATTCCGAGGGGTACACCGAGGATCGACGAAAAGACGAACCCAAGAAAGATGGTGCGAATGCTATGCCCAAGGCTCTGGTGCAGCCAGGGTTCATTGGCCAGGCGCGGCTCGGTAGTGAACGCGGTATAGAACGCCCTGGCTACCTGATGAGGTGCGGGCAGATACACGGGATTCACGCGATACCCTTGCGGCACGGTGAGTCCTTGCGCCTGCATTTTTGCGGTTTCCGCTGCGAAGTCCGCCAGAGGGACTTCCATATCCTCCGTGAAATAGTCGACATCGCCCGGCACCGTAACCTTGATCAGCGGATGCCAGATCCATGGGATGTAACTGACCGCGCTCCAAAGGGCAATCGGGGCCAGGAAGGAGAGGATGGTGAGGATGATTCTGCGCCGTGGGGGGAGGTCTTTTTTGAGGCCCAGCCAGTCGTGATTTGCCATGGCGCGTTTCCTTGGTCGTACCCCGGGAGCCGCACCGGCAGGTGGTTCAGCCGTGTTAACCAGTCCGGCGGTGGTGGCGAGCGGTGCGGCTCCGGGTTCGAGTTCCATGTTACTTAAGGCCGGTGACCACGGAAGGAACCAGATAGCTGTCCGGCTTCTGGGTTACCTTGTATACCTTGTTATCCATATTGAACTTGTTACCCACAGCCATCGACCCGTAGATCGAATCCAGGCCGTCGCCCTTTTTGAAGGCCGCCTTCGCTTCGGCTAATGTCAGGAAATGAGTGCCCGGAATGTTTTTGGCATAGTCTTCGGCATCGGCTCCCACTTTTGCGGCCATGATCTTGATAGCATCGTCCTGCGTCTTCGGATCTTTGAGATAGTCGACGCACTTGTAGAAGATGCCGGCAATCTTGGTCCACTCATCCTTGTGCTTGCCGAAGCTGGTGGGACTTACGGCCAGTACATCATAGATCAAGCCTTTGGCCTCCGCGCTCGTGAAGAGCTTCTTGGAGCCGGCGACTTGTTTCAAAGCTTGTCCCGAAACGGGATACCACGCGCCGATCGCGGCCACTTTTCCAGAGGCCAGCGTTTGAGGCGTATCGTTCGTCTTGGTATTCACGAGCGTCACGTCGCTCATCTTGAGGCCGTTGGCTTGGAGGGCGCGCAAGAGAAGGAGGTGTTCGACGAGTGTCTGCTCGACGCCGACGCTCTGGCCTTTGAGATCTTTGATCGATTCGATCCCGGGTTTGCCGACAATCATGTCGCTTCCTTCACTGTAGTCGAGGAGGGCGATGATCTTGCTTTTCGCTCCAGTGGCACCGTTTACCAGCGCATCCGTTGCCACTACTGCGACGGCGTCTACTTTATTTGCGCCGAAGGCGTCGAGCGATGCACTATAGTCGAACCAGACAAGCTCGACATCGAGGCCGGCGTCTTTGAACCAACCCTTTTGTTTGGCGACTTCCAGCACGGTGTAACCCGGCCAGTCGGAATAGGCGAGTTTCAGCGGTTCCGCTTGAACAGTGGACGCCAGAGCGCCGAGGGCGGCAATGGCGGTGAAGAACAGTGGCTTTAGTTTCATGTTTGTGTGGTGTATTAGTGTCGGGGTGAGTGAGTCAGGCGGCGAAAACGTGGTTCCGGCGGGTCCACTTCAGGGGCGGTTCTTCCGAACGCGCAGTGAGGATGAGAGAGGAAAGCGCCGCGCCGATCTTTTCCATGAGCTGCCGCCCGCGATCGGCGGAGGCGAGTGTCGGCGAACCCGTCACGCCATTGGCGCTGGTGTGGGCGACCATGTGTGGAAACACACAACCGCCCGTCCGGTCCGGGTCGTCAGCGATTGAAAGGCGATCGAGGCGAACAGCTTCCGGGGTCAGAAAGAGGAGGAGAGATGTCTCCGCTTCATTGGCGTGCCAGTCATTGGCATCGTGGGTGAAATGCGCGGCGATCTCCGGAGTCAGTTGCCAGGTATTGCGAGTGGCAACGAGGAGTTGCCCTGGAAAATCAAACCGCAGCCGATCCACGGCGCAGCGCAAAGGAGCGTCGTTTCCGAAGTGCGAATTGATGATGAGCATTCGCTTCCAGCCGCTGGCCACCGCCCAGCGTGCGATTTCCCGCACGGTGCAGAGCAGGGTCTCGTGAAAGATGGCAAACGTCCCCGGCCACTTTTCGGTGTGACCGAGGGAGACGGTATAGGAGAGGGTAGGCAACACCGGAACGCCGGTCTGCGCGGAGGCATACGCACAGGCGGCGCCGGCGATGATGGTGTCTGTGTTGAGTGGAAGGTGCGGGCCGTGCTGCTCGGTCGCGCCGACAGGAAGCAGGAGAACCTCATTGAGCGTTTCTCGTACGTCCGGCCAGGCCATCGACTCGAGCAGCATCGGCTCGCTGTTAGGCGGGGATGAAAGGCGCTGGAACCACGCGGGTCTCATGCGGTCATAAGCAATCGGGCAGACATGAGGTTTCCAGGAGGCTCAATAGAGACGGGCATACTTATCGATCTCCCATTGGCTGACGGTTTGGTGATACTCTTCCCACTCGGCCCGCTTGTAAGTGATGAACTCCTGCTTTAGCGCAGCACCGAGAACCTTTTCGGTAAAGGGATCGTCTTCGAAGGCCTGTACTGCTTCGCCCAGCGTCTTTGGCAAAGGCTGGACACCGCGGGAAGCAAGTTCCGCATCGGTGAATTCGTAGAGGTTATCGACTTGCGGACGGCCCGGATCGTAGCCTTCGCGGATGCCTTCGAGACCGGCGGCAAGCACCAGGGCGCCGGCGAGGTAGGGGTTGCAGGAGGAGTCTGCATTGCGCGACTCGCACCGTCCGCCCCCCATCGGTACGCGGACGGAATTGGTCCGATTGTTTGTGCCGAAGCTATTGAAAACCGGCGCCCACGAATAGTAACCCATCGCCCCACGCCGGATCAGGCGCTTGTAACTATTCACCGTCGGTGCAAAGGCGGCGCAGAGCGCTCGACCGTGACGAAGGATGCCGGCGATAAAGCTATACCCGAGATTGGAGAGCCCAAGACCGTAGGAATCGTCCTCCTTCGACTGAGGTTTGAAGAGGTTCGCGCCAGTCGCTGCATCGGCCAGCGACATATTGAAATGGGCGCCGTTGCCCGTCTTGTCAGCGAAGGGCTTCGGCATGAAGGTGGCCAGCAGACCTTGATCGGAAGCGATCTTCTTCGCCAGGTAGCGGAAGAAGATATAGCGATCCGCCATGGTGAGGCCGTCCGCAAATTTGAAATCGAACTCGAACTGCGAGTTTCCATCCTCGTGGTCCAGGCTGTACACGTCCCAGCCGAGATCGTTCAGCGTCGTGACGATGCGATCGAGCAGGGGATAAGCATCGAAGAAGCGCTTCGCGTCATAGCAGCTCTTCATCAGGTCATCGTCCGGATTGGGAACGACGAGCCGTCCGTTTTCGTGCTTCAGGAAATAAACTTCGCATTCGATTCCGAGGTTAAATCGATATCCCATCGAGTGAGCCTGTCGGAGGACGCGCCCGAAGATGACGCGTGTGCTGACATCATAAGGTGACCCGTGAAAAGTAAGATCCGCCGGATACCACATCACTTCTGGTTGCCAGGGAAGCTGCACGCCACGGTCAAGATCCGGCAAGCTGGCGATTTCATCATCGTTTGGCGATTGCCCGAGCCCGTCCAGAGCGTATCCGGTATATAACTCGGAGCCCTTCGCGAAGTCTTCGAAATGGGCGATGGGCACCACCTTTCCCTTGGGCACACCATGGAGATCGGCGTAGGCGCCGATGCAATACTTCACGCCTTTGGCGATGAGTTCCTGCTTGATCGTGGAGAGTTCGGCGTCGGATCGCATAAATAACGGCGCTATCCATACCGGGAGCCGCAGTAACTCGAAATAGGTCGCCGGACCTATATTGATCATCATCGACCTTGGAGGCCGACCAAAGCCGCCGCGTATCGATTCTCGGCGCCGAGCTTGGCGAGGATGCGTTCGACATGCCGCTTCACGGTATGGGTGCTGATCCCAAGGATGATCCCGATATCCGAGTTGGCCTTCCCCTGGCCGAGCCACTCCAGCACTTCCCTTTCGCGACTTGTTAGTGTCGCCTCTGGGAGTGGCGCAGCCGTTTCTTCGATCATGATGAAGAAGCCGCGGCTTTGTGGATGTTGGGAAAACTTGAGGCGCAGCACCGCGTTGCCCCGTCGCAGCGGTGGCAGTTCGGATTTTCCTGCTACCCGCCGCAGGCGCGCGATATGGCCGGAAATAGCGGCCGGGAGCTCGTGATCGAGCTGACGTCCGATAAAACGGGCGAGCAAATCCCTTGTCCGAGCGCTCCAGTAATCCACCTGGCCGGATTCATTCAGAAAAATGAATCCGCGCTGGAGCGTTTCTTCCAATCCGACTGCTTCGGGCCGGACAAAGTCGTCCACGGCAATATCGACACCCGCTGCCCCGACGAATTGGTTGCGAAAGAAAATCGGCGCGACTTGGCTGGTGATGAATTCCGGCCGTCCGGCAAATGGAAATTCGTAGGGATCCATCACCGTCTCCTCGCGGCGTTGCATCGGTACCAGATACCAGTCGCCAAAACCCGGGACGTCGTAACCCAGGTTTGGTTCGAGATGGATGGCGCCTCCGCCGCGATTCCAAAAAGGAATGAAACGTCCTGTTCCATCATGTCCGGGCGCATTGGCGAAATCACGATCCCGGCCGTCGAGGGCATTGGGCTCCCATACGGTCCATACCCCGAGATACTGGGGATTTTGCGCCAACGTTTCGCGCAGGATTCCGTCGAAAAGACTGCGATCGGAAATCCCCAGAGCGCGCATTGTGGAAAACGTTTCTGCCAATGCGCGGGCGGTGCTGACGGTGGAGGTCGCGTTCATGAGCGGCGGGCGAAAGAAGCCGCGCGCGTCCCTAGCAGGAGGGGTGCCAGCGAGGAAAATGGCCGATTTACAGAGGAAACGCGCGTTTCACTCCGTGCGCTCGCTGGGTAAAGTTCCCCAGCATGGCGAAATATGAACAGCTAGACCGGAGGACTTGCGGTCATGTTGCGACAGCCCTGTGTGCGCAACATCTCGCTTGCCTGCGTCTTTACCGGGTCGCTGCTGTACCCCCGAACTCTTGATCGAAAGCGAAACCGGCGAACTCAAATGAAGGGGTGAGATATGCCAAAAGAAGCGTTGGCAATTCCGCTTCGTAAGATCCGTCCCAACCAAATGAAACGGGAGTTCCGGGAACTTCGAGGCTGAGTTTCTCAGATGGGAAAATGGGGTCTGTAGCCTGCTTTTGCTGCTCGCGCTCTGCCGCTGGAGGTACGACCTGCGGGGCTGCAGTGGCGGCGGGTTGACGGCGCGTATGGTCATCCGCTTGAGGCTGCCGGGCATTTCGCGAGGTAAGCACGACGGGCACATTTCCCGGAATCAGGATGCTCTGTTTCAGCACAGCCGCAGCCTTGCTTGTGATCTCAGGTGACTGATCGCCCCACCGAATCGTCGCCACGGTTCCCGTGTGGGAATGCGGCCCGTTGGTCGTCGGCTCGGAAACAATATGCGCCGCCGTCGCAGGCTGCGGTTGCGGCTGTGGCTGTTGTGGCCGCGCGGCAGCGGTCGCGGGAGCCGGTGCCGCCGTGTGGCTCGCGATCAATTCGGGTCCTGGTGTTGGGGATGGTGCCGGATGAGGGACGTACTTGGAATAGTGGGGAAGTTTTTCCGCAACGATGGTCACCAATGTTCCAACGGGAACCTCATCATAGAGGGTGATGACATCGGAGGAACGCATGCGGATGCAGCCCCAGCTCACCTGTTGCCCGATCTTGTTCTCCTCAGGCGTCCCGTGAATGTAGATGCTGCGGCACTTGGCGTTGCGGTTCTGCTCCTCCAGCCCTTCCAACCAAAGAATGCGGGTGACAATCGGATCACGGCCCGGCGCATTGACTTGCAAAACCTCACCAGTGGCGGAGCGATGCTTGATGACGGCGCCCAAGGGGAGCCCTTCGCCGATCTTGTCGCAGACCTTCATTTTGCCGAGCGGAGTGCGGTAGCTACCCTGTGAATCTCCCGCGCCAAACTTGGAGGTGCTTACTGGATACTTTGCAACCAGACCGCCTTCACAGAGAACAGCCATCCGCTGATCGGCGACACTGATGACGACTTCCACCGGGCCTTGAAGGTCCACGGCGGCCCGGCAAAGGACGCAGGAAACGAGCAGTTGAAAGGCGATCAGGAAAATGACACGGCGCACGGGCGGCTCCTTTAACCCTTTTCCTCCCGTATGACAACTATTTGCGTCGACCGATCCGTGTTTCTTTTTACCGCAATTTCACCATCTCGCGACGTCGCCTACTCGATCGTGACCGGAACGCCCGGCTTCACCAGCTTCGCCAGTTTGACCACGTCCCAGTTTGCCAGACGAATGCAACCGTGGCTCGCGGCGCGTCCGATCGAATCAGGGTCATCGGTCCCATGAATCCCAATCCCCTTTTTATTCAGGGCGATCCACATGACTCCGACCGGATTGTTCGGACCGGGAGGGAGAAGGTGGAAATGCGAGCTGCGTTCGCCATGCATGAGCATCTTCTCGTCCCAACGAAAATTCGGCATCTTCGCGACGCGTTCGATTTTCCATTGCCCGATCGGCGAGGGGATTGCCGTTGAGCCTGGAGTGACAGGAAACGCCGCAGTCACCTTTTGTCCGTCCATCACCACCAGCATTTTGTCTTTCACGCGAATATCCAGGGAGATGCTGTCGGTTTCTTCCGCTGCTCGGGCGGCAACGCTTCCCTTCTTGCGCGGAGTCGCCTTTTCGGTGGCGTCATCGACTGTTTCCGTGGGTTCGATCGCTTCACCCGGCTTGATCTGTTTGACCTGCGCGACTTCAAAAGGCTTCACGTTGGGCACCTTTAGCGAATCACCTTCTTTTAAGGCATCACCCTTGATCTGAGGATTGAGTTTCTGGAGGAATTTCGGATCGGAATGGAATTTCTCGGCGATGGCTTCGAATGCCGTTCGGTACGGCATGGAATGCAGCTTCGCTTCCGCTGCATGATCGCTGGGTAGATTTCCAACATTCGCGAGATCTTCTTTCGTTACCTGATAAGTGATGAAGACAGGATTGATAGCGCTGAGATCCAGTCCAGTGGTATCCGACGGTGCTTTCGTATCCGCGGTTTTTTGCGGCGTCTGGCTTACTCCGGTGTCCGGGTGCGCGGCGCGATACCACTCGAGCGCTTTTTTTGTGAATTCTCCGTCCTGCCCGTCGATCTTCCCAGGCCCGAAATTGTTTTGATCGAGAAAAATCTGCAGTCGCGTCTGCTGTTCGAGCTTTTCGTTATCTTGGGGAGCGGCCTTATGCGGCTCCCCATGCAGGCGAGGCGCGAGCGCCAGCCCGAACAGGCACAGAATGCAAAGTGACATTTTCACGGCTGCCAATGGTTTCGTTCGGGCGTGGATAGCCGGATGGCGCCGGCAGGAAGTGCACTAACGGTGCCGATCGTAAAAGAGCCCTATTCTAAACGGCGTGAGCTCACGCCATCGATCTTCTCCCGATTTGCCGTAATGATCCCTTCCGGACGAAACAGCCGCTCGTGTTCTTCCAGAAGATACCGATCCGTCATTCCCGATAGATAGTCGCACACCGTGCGATGCAATCCTTCCTTGCGGACGCGCTTGGCGCTGGCTTCTCCGAGCCGCGAAGGCGTGTGAAGATAAGCTTCGAAAACATTCCGAAGCATTAGACAGGCCCGCTGATTGGCCGTGGCCACGCTCGAATGGCAGTACAGGTTCTTGTACAGAAAACGCCGCAGCTTCTGGTTGGCGCGCAAGAGCGGCAGACTATAGCGGATCAGCGGCTTCTTTTGCCTGCGCGCATCGTCTGCTTTCCGGATGCCACTCTCTTTAATGAGCGCGGCGCTTGTCGCAATCACGTCTTCGACCTGCCGATCGATGATGCAGCGAATGACGTATGAATGGAGATCCCGCCCTTTCGCTTTGGGAAAATGCTTTCGGACGTGTTCGTAAGAGTGCTGCCAGACGTCGAGTTCGGAGAGCTGGTCCGCAGTGATGAGCTGAAAATCCAGGCCGTCGTCGAGATCGTGCGAATAGTAAGTGATCTCATCGGCGAGGTTGGCGATCTGCGCCTCAAGGGAAGGGCACGTGAACTTCTCCCTGCCGCCGGGAATCGGTGGATCGTAGAAGCGCTGATGCTTTCGGAGTCCCTCGCGCACCTCCCAGGTTAGATTCAACCCTGGAAAGTGCGGATACTTCTGTTCGATGACTTCGACAATGCGGAGGCTCTGCGAATTATGCTCAAAACCGCCATGCTCTCGCATGAGCGTGTCGAGCATTTCCTCTCCGGTGTGTCCGAAGGGAGAGTGCCCGAGATCGTGCGCGAGGGCGATGGCCTCGGCCAGATCTTCATTGAGCGCGAGGGCTCTCGCGATGGTGCGTGAGATGGAAGCGACCTCCATCGTATGCGTCAGCCTGGTCCGGAGGTGGTCGCCAGTCCCGTTTAGAAAGACCTGGGTTTTGTACTCCAGCCGGCGGAAGGCGCGCGAATGAATGACACGCTGCCGGTCGCGTTCGTATTCCGTCCGGTGTGGATGTGGTGGCTCCGGGTGAGCCCGGCCGCTGGATTCGCCGCTCTTCTGGGCGTAAGACGCCAGCCTTTCGCCTTCGATTCGTTCAAGTTCCTCTCGACTTCTCGTCATGGCGGGCCTGCGCGTGCGCTTTTTCCAAATACTCGTGTTCCAATTGGCGGCGCTCCTTATGAGCTGCTGACCGCACCTGCAGCATGTCGAAGAGGGCAAGCAAAACGGCGAGCAGCGTGAGCCAGGCGCAGGCTCCCCAGTAGATCATGAAGAGGATCGGATTCTTGCGGAGCCAGAGGGAGAGAACCGAACTGCCGGCAAACAGCATGAGCAGCGAGAAGATCACGTCGTAAAACATGATCATCCTCCGCATCTTTTGGCTGCGGATCAGGCCTTTGCTGATCAAAATGACGAGTTTGAACACAGGGGAAAGTAGGCAGAGTGTGTTTTAGCAGATGCTCCTGGTCGAGATTCGTCTGCGCGTTTTTTACCACAGAGCAGTTCGCAATCCAGGCATCGACCGTACACTCGGGATACACAACATTCGCAAACCTTTGGTGAATCGCGAAAAATCTCTGTGCTTCGTCCGTGAGAAGGCCGCGTATGATGTCCTTTTGATTTGGCGACGGTGCGACGGGATTGGATGCGGTGTTGCTATTGCACTGTGCTGGTGGAAAGGCTAGGGAAGCGATCGAATCAGATCGTCGCGCGCCGGCGGCATGCGATGATAGGCTCTTCCGATCGTAACCGCCGGTGTGACTGCGGGGTGCTGGATGCCCAAAAGACGCACCAACTCTGATTCAAAATGAAGCAGTGCCTTTTGCGAGGCAGGGTGGGCTCCCAGATGGGTCAATGCCCGCTTTAGTAAATCAAAGAGTTCCGGAACCGCATGCTCCGGTTCGGTGACAAGGTCGACGAGTTCCACGAAATACGAGGCAAGCGCGAGCCGCGGGTAGTCGAGCCGGATCTGTTCGCAGGGTTCGATCAGCACCACTTCGCGAAGGGTGTGCAGATCGCTCTTCCTGCTTTTCACAATCTGGATTTCACATCGGTGAAATAGGTCCAAAGAGCCTGAGAAGCGGCTTTTTTGGCTGCGTGCTCCCTTCGCGACGGTCTTCAGTTTTCCTTCGGAGTCGGTCAGCCACGTCACGATCAAGCTCGTTTCGGTGAGCTTGGTCCTTCGGAGGAGAATGGCCTGAATTGTTTCCAAACAGGCACACGTTGACGCTTGCGAGCTGGCGGGTCGAGAGCCGAGGGCAATTGTGTGCGAGATTCGCAGGAATTGAGTTGCCCTGCCGTACGATGGTCCGGTAACTCTCCCGCTCTACGGATTCCTTTATGAGCGAAACCAACAAGCCTGCCTCGCCCCCGATCGATCAGAGCAACCTCTCGGTCAGTTATGCCAACGTCTGCCGGATCGCGCAGACCCCGAATGAGGTGATCGTCGACTTTGGGATGAACCCCAACTTCTTCGGAGCCATTCTCGATGAACCTTTGAAGCTCGAGAATCGCGTTATCATGTCGCACGACGCTGCAAAACGGTTGTGCCTCCATTTGATGGCGACAATTCAGAATTACGAATCCAAGTACGGGACGATCGAGTTGGACGTGACGAAACGGCTGAAACCCCAAGCCGCGAGCTGAAAACCTTCTTCCTCCCAAGACACTATCCTCTCGCCGGCGGCGCATTCCCGCCGCCGGTCGGTCTGGTCTCCCGCCATCGCGATTCGAGGTTTTTTACCTCGGTTCCGCTTCTGGTGGGTGGGACCGTTTTGCTTTAGAGCAATTTGGAGACACAACGGTGCAATTTGTTTTTGACTAATATTTTGCCCCTTCTAGATTAAAAATCCGGTGCGAGGATAAAAACTTCTGCGCCTGAGGGTGCACCGGCCCCCTTGTTCCCCTGATAAAAAATTTAATTTTCTGGTTGCATACCCAACCAGGCCCATCTACAGATCACCATCATGAAGTCGTCGTTCTCCCCTGTCCGTTATGCCGGGTGCGTGGAAGTCCTCGAGTCGAAAATCGCACCTTCGGGAGTAGTCATTTTGGCTGGGCAACCGGATCCAGTAAATAATCCAGGCAGTCACCTTGACTTGGATTACGCTGATACGCAGTACGCTGCGAACCCGGCGGCTCCGGTATTTGTCAATACTACTACAGCGCATGATGCGATTTCACAGGCCGTGGGTGGTGATGGACATACTTTTTATCTCAAGCTGACCGCCGGGGATCAGCTTTTTGTGTGGGCTCAAAACGGCTATCCTTCGCACCCGTTGGTGCAGGTAAAGACGGGGACGGCGGTGCTGTTCTTTGATGATTTGAATCAGGATGGGGAAGCTTCGGCGGATGAGTTGGTCGGGCTGTCGCTTGGTCAAAAATCGGTTGTGACGGTGAATGGTTCGGTTTTCGGTGATGTCGTTGCCAACCTGAGCGCGGATGGGAATTCGCTGTTGAATGGTGGAGATGGGTTGTCTGCCACTGTTGGGATCAAAAACCTGCAAATCGGTGCGAATGTTTCCGGCAGGATTATGGCGGGTGGCCCCATCTCGAATGTCACGGCTCAGGGGATCGGTGAGATGCTGGCGGGAACTGCAGCCAGCGGGCAGTCCTACAATTTCTTCCCGGGTGTTGGAACGGCGCATACCATCAGCTTTGCGGCTACGCCTGGTCAGGCTGGAGCTTCGATTTCGAGCGTATTCGTCAATACGACGTTTGGGATGGGGTTTGAAGCGGGCGCTGGTGGTGCGGGTGCTGCTGGTGGAAGTATTACGAACGTCAAGGTGATTGACGATATCAGTGCCTTCTCAATGATTGCCGGTAATGGCGGGAATGCGGATACCAGTGTGGGCAAGATAAACGGAGGTAAGGGTGGTTCGATTTCCAATGTCTTTTTCGCTGGTAGTCCGAGTTCCAACAGCACCCCGAATTTGCTGGCGCAGTTCGTGGCTGGAGATGGCGGTGGTGGGGCTTTGACGGGGACGGGCGGTGCTGGTGGTGCCGTCTCGAATTTGCATGTTGGTTACCTTCAGGTTGGAGGTAAGCCGTTCCTGGCCGGTAATTTGATTTCAGATGTTGAAATCGATGGTGGTGCCGGTGGTTCTGGAAAAATCGGTGGAGCGGGTGGTGCCGTGACGGGGATTACATTGCAGACGGTTACGCAGGCGCATCTGAATAGTGGTGATCCAGCGCATGAGATCGTGGTGAAGGGTGGAGCTGGTGGAGCGGCTACTGCGGCTACGGGTGCTGCCGGTCGTGGTGGATCGCTCTCCAATCTCGCTTTGTTGGATATTGGCATCGAGAACAATGCTTCGATTTTGCTCCACGGCGGAGACGCTGGTGCTGTCACCACTACTGCGACGGTGAAGGGTGGTGTCGGCGGATCTATTTCCAATGTGCAGCTCAGTGCAGGGGATCTGAACGCGATCGCCGGAAATGGCAGCACGGGTAAGACCGGTGGGGTCGGTGGAGGTCTTTCGAAATTGACGGTGGCTCAAATCGCCAGTGTGTTTACTCACACGGCGGAATTTGATGCCGGCCACGGTGGAGATGGTGCGGCTGGAAATGCGGGTGCCGGCGGTGTGATTTCCGGAATTCAAATCTCCAATAGTGATCTGACGGGGGTGACCATCAATGCTCCCGGTAGCGGAAGTGGCGGCAACAGTACTGGAGGGTTGGGTGGAGCAGGTGGAAGTGTCACGGCGGTCAATGTTCTGGATACCGATCAAAGTGGTGGGACTGGAATTCAATTGTCGGGTACTTTTGCGGTCAATGGTGGTACCGGGGGGAATGGCGATAAGGGTGGTGGCCGTGGCGGAGCGATCACAAAACTGGAGTTTTCCAGCCAAGACGTTTCAGCGACCCTTACTTCTGGGACTGGCGGGAACGCATTGGTTGCCGGAAACGGCGGAGTTGGTGGCGCGATTTCAAATGCCCATCTTGCCGCTCTTTTCAGTTCGACGCTCGATCCAGACTCGAATCTTTTTGCAGGCTTTGGCGGAAACGGCAAGGGAGTGAAAGGAGCTGGCGGTGCGGGTGGTACTCTATCGGGGATCGATGTGCGGACGGACGGAAGCGCCGATCTTGTTGCCGGTATTGGTGGATCCGGAGACGGCGGTGCAGCGGGGGCGGGCGGGTCAATTCTCAACACGGCTGCTTTCGCGACCGATGGCAATGGGGCACTTATTGCTGGAAGCGCAGGAAGCACGGGAGGTAAAGGGGCTGCTGGAGGCAGCGTGATGGGCACTTCGACGGCAAAACTGGCCGGATTGTATGCTGCCGGAAATCTAACGGTTCAGGCGGGCGATGGCCATTTGGGAGGAGCTGGTGGGTCGATTAAGTTCGTTGGCTATGGAAGCACCAGCGCTAGTTTGACTCCGACTCCGACAGGAAACATTGTACTGCAGGCTGGGAATGGATCATTCAACAGCAATACCGCCGGAGCTGGTGGCTCCATTAGCAATGTTTCCGGTTGTGCGACCTCCATGGATGGCACATCTACTACTATTACCGCAGGAAATGGGGCAGGAAATGGGACTGTGAGTTCCGCGGGTGGTTCGATTACCAACTTGATTATTCAACGCGGCGGTTTCACGGCGAACGGCGATCCGTTGGACCAGTATTCTGCGATCATGACGATTCAAGCGGGTGACGCAGGTGCCTCGGGCGGAAAGATTGGCGCGAAGGGTGGTAGCGTCTCTGGCGTTGCCGTATCGGATATCGGTGCCGTACTGCTCCGAAGCGTAGGCGCTGGAGATGGTGGAAATGGCTCAGTTACGGGCGGGACAGGTGGAAGTATTACAAATTTCAGTATTTTGGGCAGTACCACCGACTCATTTGGCAATCCTTTGCCGCCTGGGACCATATTGCCGGGAGATATCGGGCAGCGGGAGGGAGCAACGTTCGGGTACGGCTCGATGGGCGGTATCTTTGCGGGGCTTGGTGGAACGGGTGGAACCCCCGGACTCGCGGGAAGCGTCTCTGGAATCGCGGCGGATTCCATTGCCTCCATCGTAGCGGGGCGGGGAACTGTTCCCCAGGAAGTGACAAGCGTCAGCCACGTTCTCCTGAATGGTTTTCATCTGCTGCATGCGAGCCTTGGCGCCTTGGATAGGCACCCGGATGGTCTGGGTGGCACTAGCTATAGCTTCAATGCCGCATATTATGCGCAGGCGAATTTCGTGGGCGCCACGGCGGATCCGAACCGGACGAATCCCAATGCCTTTGTATTTGAATACAATGGAACCCAGACCGGCAACTTTACACTGGGTGACATTCCTACCGACGGCATCGTGATGACCCTGAAACTCGACCAGTCGACCCTCAATTTCACACCAGAAGCATCGCTCGTCGGAAGCGTGTTCTTCGATTACTCGAACAATCTCGTTTAACTCTCCCCCTTATGTTCAAACCCAAGCGTTTTACAAATAGCATTGAGGTTCTGGAATCGCGTATCGCGCCTGCGTCGGTCGGAGGTACGGGCGCTGGTGCCGGTACCGGCACGACGACTTCGTCATCCGCACCTTTTCTTCCGACAAATCCAGCCGCATATGTTCCGGCGAATTTTGGCGCGCCCATCGAGGTGCACGCCGGGCAGGTTCTGACGACGGGAGGTTTTGAGAGCGGCACCTATCTGGCCTACGTCCAGCAAGGTGAAGCATTCTTCTACTTCACCGATCTAAATAATAACAAACAGGTCGATTACAACGAATTGACCGGCATTGCCGCAGGCGACAACCTGGGTTTGGTCCTGTTCACGGATGTCCACGGTGATATCGCGACAAACCTTGTTGAGCAGACGGTGAATTTCGTTGGCTCCGGTGGTGTGTTGACTTCGAAGAACGTTCTCTTTCTCTCGGATTCCGCAAACAGCCAGTCCAATGGTGATGGACGGGTCTTGTTGAATAAGTCCATTAGTTTTGTCGAGCTGCGCCAATTGCAGACTTCGGATTTCCCCGCCGTCGATGGCAGTGGAGTGACCGCTGACACGGAAGCGGCATTGCGCCAGGGTCCGACGACATTCTCGATCTACGGGAATATTTACGCCGGAAAGAGCTTTGGCACAGCTGCTGGTGGCGGTTTGATCATTGATACAACCGGCGTGGATCAGGACTTCGGATTTGGAAACACAGTCGTCCCGCAAGTTGGCGGCATCTATACGGGGACTGCGGCATCCAATCAGTTTTTTAGTTATGGTGTCTCCCGGGGAATTACGACCGCGGGGACGTTTCTGCCTTTCACTCCGCCGGCCGGACAGGGTGGCGGTGATATTATGAACGTTCACGCGGCGGACACGACGGCTGGATCGACGATGAAGTTCAACATTGGCGGACTTTTCGCGGGCAACGGCGGCGTGGGGGCGAATGGTGGCAGCATTATCAACGTTACAATCAATGGCGAAGATACGGGCGGATATCAGCTCGTGGCGGGGAATGGTGGCAGCGGAGCCACTGGCGGTGTCGGTGGTTCGATTTTGAATTTCAGTGACCTGGGTTCCAGAACCAGCCAGGTCGTGATCCAATCGGGAAGTGGAGGCATTGGCACTTCAGGATCCGGCGGAGGCGCCGGCAACTTCAGTTTTGGAGCGGTTAATATTCTGGGAGATGTCAACATCCAGCTTGGCAACGGGGGATCGGGTTTCTCTGCCGGTGGAAATGGCGCCAGCCTCCTGAAAGGAACGTTCACGCAGCCCAGTATTTTGGATCCGAGCGTCGATTCGCTTGTCGGTAATGCATATGGATCGTCGCATATCAATTCCTCAAATCCGGCCAATGCTGTAAACTCACCATTTACGGCGACGATCGGGACACACCAATCAGTTGATTTCAATGGGGACGGAATCGGTGACTTCGTATATACCACCGTCAATAGCCAAAATGGTGGCACGTCGCAGTTGGTTGCCCTGATCGGAACGGGCGACCCACTTGACCCTTTTACCCGCATCACACTCAATGGCGTGCGGGATGCAACGGCGCTGACCGTGGCGGATGTAAACGGTGACGGACATCCTGATATCATCGTCGGATCGAGCGATGATGGCGCTCAGGAAGGGATCGTCGTGTTCCTGAGTCAGTTCGATCAGCACGGCCATTTCACCGGCTTTAGTGCCGGTCGCACAAGTCCGCTTCCGCAGCTCGTTAGTGGGGATCCGGATGTGGCGTCCAATCAGTTCTATGATGGTTCATCATACTTCCTTTCCCCCGCACAAATCTCCAGCATTGTAGCCGGAGACTTTACGGGTTCTGGTCATACCCAGTTGGCGGTGGTCGCGACTTATTATAACCGGGAATTCATTGATGCGACGACGGGAAAGATCAATTCACTGGCCAACCCTTCGCAGGTTTTGTTGTTCATGGAGCCAGCCGTCTCGGTGGACAAGACGGCGCCGATTGATCCTTTAAATCCGAAGTCCCAGCAGGTCTTTACCGGCCAGTTTTTTGCCGACTTCGGAACTCAAAAAGTTGCGGGCAGTGGAGGAACCACGGTGGACCCGCAGCCGTTGGTGCCGTTTGTCGAATTGGGATTAGCTGCGGCGAACAGTTTCAAGGTGGAGGCGACGGCTTTGTCGACCTCTGCGACGCACGATTCGGTAATCGTGGGTAAGTTTGGTTCCACCGACGCGATTCAGACATACGATTACTTCAACCGGACCCCCGGTGTCAGCACACCCGTCACCATTGGCAATTTCGGCCCTGGGAAGGTGGACGTGGATCGGCTGCTCAACACGCCGCAGCAGAATCATACCAATCTGCAGGATTTCCCTCTGACTGATTTTACCGTCGTTGATGCCGATCACGACGGCAAAGCGGACGTTGCTGCGATCACCACGGGTCCTGGCCAGTTTTTAGCGGTATCCATAGGAAACGGAAATGGGTCCGGGGACACGACAAATGGGTCCGGCACGGGTGATAATGCGGGTTTCCTCTTGGGCACCACTTTCGTAGTTAAGGCGATCAAGAGCACGGATACAGTGAACGGCGCGGTGAATCAGGTTGCGATCATGCAAGATGGCATTGCCCGGAGTATCGTTGCCTATTCAATGACTTTCCCAGGCGGTGGGGCGGGGACGTTTGCGGCAGCAGGGGCTCCCGTGGGTGACTTGGGAACCGGAATCACAACCGCGTTTGATCTATATTATCAGGACGCGACCAATACCGCGCAGCCGGATTTCGGCATGAAGACAGCGCCGACCAGTCCGATATTTCCGCGGGACATCCTTTTTTCGTCTTCCCCAATACCAGTGGCGGCTCACTTGATTGATTTCGAGCTGCATGCCGGGAATGGTGGCGATTCGCTCATCGGCAGTGGTGGGGCCGGAGGCTCGATCGGAAGCGGGGCTGCAATCGGAAACGTCACCGTCAATGGTGTGACTTTCAAGAGCTACGTGGGTTCGGTGGACCTGCAATTGGGTGGAGCGATCGATCTATTTGCCGGTGCTGGTGGCAACGGATTCAGTGCGGGCGGGCACGGGGGCAATGTCTCGGGCGTTAGTGTCATTCCACCTGCGGCTGCCGTCGGCAGCACTGATAAGTTTTTGATTCCCGCCGTCTCAGTTACAGCGGGTGCTGGTGGCCGCGGTGTTTCTGGAACGGGTGGTGGTGGGGGCGGAATCAATCAGATGAATACGCAGGGTGGTTACTTCTTTATGGCGGGTAACGGTGGGGTCGGCCTTGTTGGGGGAAGTGGTGGTTCCGTGGTCGGCAATGGCACTACGTTCCCGGATACTATCACCGCTGATCTTGAGATTTTTGCCGGCAACGGTGGAGATGGTACAAAAGGTGGGGGGATAGGCGGAAGTATCGTTGGCTTTGCGGCGCAATTGACGAACACGGACCCGATTCCAGGTGACTTATCCTACATTGCTGGGAACGGAGGAAACGCCGTGCTGGGAACAGGAGGTGCCGGTGGCTCGGTGTTGAACGATAGTCCAGTTGTGAACGGTGCCCTTCAGGGGACCCTGCTTTTACAGGGGGGGGCGGGAGGGAATGGAAAGACGGGTGGAGCCGGTGGCTCAGTGGGCAATTTCCACTTCACAACGTCCGGGTCAAACGGTTCACCGTTGAATCCAGCCCTCATTAGCGTGCTGGCGGGTTCGGGTGGCGTTGGAACTTTTGGTTCGGGAGGTAAGGGTGGAGGTGTGAGCGGCATTAATATTGATTCCAGGGGAAATGGCGGGGCCATGAATAAAATGGTGGCTGGCGATGGTGGTGGCAGCACTGGTGGGCGTGGCGGAGCCGGTGGTTCCGTGAGTGGTGTGATGAGTTCGACCAATGGTTCGTATGCCCTCGCCGGCGGGGCCGGTGGAGAAGGCCTTATCGCGGGTGGTTTGGGAGGATCGGTGTTAAATTCTCAAATCGGACTCGGTGCATCCACCATTTCGAAGGCGTTGATCATTGCGGGAGCTGGCGGGAGTGCAACCGCCTTCATTCCAAGTTCGGCGGATACTGCGCCTGACCAGGCTCAGTTGGCGTTTGGCGGAACGGTTGGTCGTGGTGGAAACGGAGGAAGCATCAATGGGTTTAAACAGATCGGTAACGTTGGTGCGCATATGGACCTCATCGCCGGTAATGGTGGCGATACGATCAATTTCGGCACACCTAACAATCAGATCCGCTTCGTGGGTAATGGAGGATCGATTTTGAATATCAACGTCGTTGGGTCGATTGGCCAGGTGCAGGATGCGACGGTTCCAATTAAGTCCTATAACGACTTCGCCAATGGGCAGACGATACAGGATTTTGTGGATACCGCGATCCGCAATGGAACAGTATTGGATGATAGCATTGGCAATGTGGGGGCCGTCGTTGGAGCTTCGGGACGCGTCAAAGCGGCCCCAGATGCTGTCGCGAGCGGTAATTTCTCGCTCCAACCTGCCTTCCAGGGGGTGAACGGCAACTTGATTGGCGTAAGCGCGCACGCTCTGATGTCTGCAGTCGCGGGTAGCGTCGACGAGATCGCTGCGATCTCTGTTGCGCAAAATATCCAAATCGGTGGTCCTCATTTCGATGGACAGCCATTGATTGGCGCAACGAAGCACGACACAACTGCCGATCCGAATCAGGAATACTTGAATGCATCTGGTGGCATCATTACGGCTCCAATTATCGGTGGAGCTCTTCTCGATGGCGCTGTGGTGACCAACAAGTTCCTGGATGGCGCTGGAAATCCCGCACCGCGGACCGGCTTTATCTATCTGCTCGACTAAGACCCTTCACAAGTACTCTGAACTGGCGCGGCGCTCAAAAGGCTTCGCGCCAGTTTCTTTTTTTGGAGGGCCGTCATGGGCTGGTTCGGGTAAATAAAACGAGCAGTGCATTCTGAAGCATTGGCGGCATAGCAAGGAGATGCTACAAACGTGATCCGCGCCTGACCTTGACATCCCTTACTCACACTCTACGCTCCGCGCGTTTTTGACCTATGACACTGAATCTCGATGCTTTGCACCGCGCCGCGAATGAAGCTCGCGGCCTCGCCATGGACGCCGTCCATGCCTGTTCCTCCGGCCACCTTGGCCTCCCGTTGGGTTGTGCCGAAATTGGCTCGGTCCTCTTTGGGCATGCTCTCCGTTTCAACCCGGACGAGCCGCGCTGGCTGAATCGCGACCGTTTCGTCCTATCTGCCGGGCACGGTTCCATGTTCCTCTACGGTTGGCTGCATCTTGCCGGCTATCCGAAGTTGACCATCGAAGAGGTCAAAGCATTTCGCCAGGTCGGCAGCCTCACGCCTGGTCACCCCGAATCCCACGAAACTCCGGGAGTGGAGTGCACCACCGGTCCTCTGGGCCAGGGCGTCGCAAATGCCGTTGGTATCGCGGTTTCGCAGAAGATGGCTGCGGCTCGTTTCAATACGTCTGCACACACGATTTTCGATAACCACGTGGTCTGCCTCGCCGGTGATGGTTGCTTGCAGGAAGGTGTCGCGCAGGAAGCCGCTTCCTTCGCTGGGCACAACAAGCTGGATAACCTGATCCTCATTTACGATTCCAACGACGTCACGCTCGACGCGATGGCCGACAAGACGCAGAGCGAGGATGCGGCAAAGAAATTCGAGGCCATGGAGTGGGGCGTGCAGGTCGTCCGCGATGGCAATGATCCCGTCGCCTTTTTCGAGGCTTTCCGGAAAGCGAAGGAAGCAACCGGCAAGCCGCAATTGATCATCGCCAAGACCTTGATCGGCAAAGGCATCCCGGAAGTTGCAGGTACTTCCAAGGCTCATGGTGAAGGTGGCGCCAAGTTTGTCGACGCAGCCCGGAAGGCGCTCGGTTTGCCGGAAGACAAGCATTTCTACGTGTCAGACGAAACGCACGCCTACTTTGCCGACCGTAAAAAGGCGCTCGTCGCCGAGTACGAAGCGTGGCAGAAGACCTACGTCGCGTGGCGTGGAGCAAATGCGGAACTCGCCAAGACCCTCGATGCCGGAGTAAACGGCGAAATCCCGGCGGATCTGCTTTCCAGGATCCCGCAGTTCCCGGCGGATTCAAAGATTGCGACGCGCAAGGCAGGCAGCGATGTCCTCCAGCCGGTTGCCCAGGCAGTGCCAATGTTCATTTCCGGCAGCGCGGATCTCCATGGGTCCACGCTGAATTACATCAATGGCGGTGGCGATTTTGATTCCAGCCATTGGGGCGGCCGGAATCTTCGTTTCGGCATCCGTGAGCACGCCATGTGCGCGATGCTCAACGGCCTTGCCTATGATCATATCTTCCGTCCGAGCGGTGCGACGTTCCTGGTTTTCGCGGATTACGCTCGTCCGTCGATTCGTCTGGCCGCGCTGGCTCATCTCCCGGTGATCTATATCTTCACCCACGACTCCGTTGGAGTCGGTGAAGATGGACCTACCCACGAGCCGGTCGAGACCGTCAGCGGTCTTCGCGTAATTCCGAATCTCCACGTCATTCGCCCGGCCGATCCGGAAGAAACGGCTGGCGCATTTGCCGCCGCGGTGCAGCGCACCGACGGGCCGACGCTTCTGGCGCTGACGCGTCAGGCGGTGCCGATGCTCAATGACATTCCGATTGAAACCCGCCGTGAAGGCGTGGCCAAGGGTGGCTACGTTGCGGTGAAGGAAAAGGGTGAACTCAAGACCATCCTCATCGGCTGCGGCAGCGAATTGCAGCACGCCGTCGCTGCGGCGAAGGAACTCGGAGATGGTGTTCGCGTCGTTTCCATCCCATGCACGGAGCGTTTCAATGCCCAGAGCGCTGAATACCGTGAATCCGTACTGCCGTCCTCCTGCCGCCGCCGCGTGGCCATTGAGGCGGGTGTATCGGACGCGTGGTACCAGTACGTTGGGCTCGATGGCAAAGTCGTGGGCATCAATCGTTTCGGTTTGAGCGGACCAGGCGGCAAAATCATGGATATCCTTGGCATCAATGCCAAATCCGTGGTTGAAGCGGCCAAGTCGCTGGCCTGATTTCCCGCGAAACGACGTTTTTATAAATGACGAAGCCCGCCGGGTTCCCGGCGGGCTTCTGTTTTCTTTATGACAAGTGGAAAAGCACCGGAAGGCCATCGAGGCATCGAGGTGCGAAGCAAGGGACACCTGTCTATGAATACAACGCTCGAAAAGACTGCCGCACGGAAGCAGCAGCAAGCTCCGCTTGCCACCCGAACCGATCTCACGGCCAAGGCAACCAAGGATATTTCAGGAGCGATGAACGCCATTCTCGCCGACGTTTTTGCGCTCTACCTCAAGACGAAGAATTTCCACTGGCACATGAGCGGACCGCATTTTCGCGACTACCATCTGTTGCTCGACGAGCATGCCGAGCAACTCTTCAACATGACCGATCCCATCGCGGAACGTGTTCGCAAAATCGGTGGCCTCACGTTGCATTCGATTGGCCAGATTTCCAAGGAGCAGCGCATCCTGGACAATGACGAGGACTACGTGGAACCGCTCGATATGCTGGCCGAACTTCGCGAAGATAACGTGGCCTTTGCCGCACGGTTGCGTGAGGCTCACGACGTTTGTGATGAGCATCGCGATATGGCGACAGCGAGCCTGATCGAAGTGTGGATCGACGAAACTGAGCGGCGTACCTGGTTTCTCTTCGAATCGTGCCGCGCCGGAACACCGAGACACTAGTTTGGCGGCATTACGCGGGAAATGGTGCTTCGATGAGACAATAGTGCCGTTCGCGGAGACCTAAAACGTAGAGCTGGGCTGGGTTTCGTGAGAAACAGGCGGGGTTCCCATGAACTCCCCGCTACTCACGGATCGTCTGCTTCATCAGATGGCCTCTTCCTTTTGGTTTCCGCAGCGGATCGCCGTCGCGCTATTGTTTCTCGCCATCGCAAGGTTAGTTACCTTTGCCCAAGACTATCAGGCTACGGATCCCGCCCTGAAAGTCACGTTGATCGATAGCGATCCGCGTGAATCCTTTCTTGGGCTGGCCGGCGATGGGGAGGGGCGCCTCTTTGCCGGCTCCCGCGAAGGTTTGTTTGTCTATGAACCGGATCCACACGGGCTCTATGCTCCTCGACGGGAGCTCTACCGGTTTCCAAAAGATACCTGGATCTACGACATTGCTGTTCGTGGGCACGACTTATACGTCCTTACTGCAGCGGCCCTCTATCTTTTCCCGGATGGCGCGGTGAAGCGGGAGGCGCTGCAACCGCAGCGGCTCATGTGGGGCATGCCGCTGGCTCATGTCCATCAGGGACTGCATGGCATGACATTCGGGCCGGATGGTGATCTCTATATTTCTCAGGGAGATCAGGCTTGGTACTACGGCGATTTTCAAAGGCGTCCGGACCATTGGGCGCACTGGACGATCTATCATGGCCCCGACGCCACCCCCACGCTTTACACCGGCGCGGGTGGTGTGTTGCGTCTCAGTGCGGATGGACGGCAACTCGCTGTCGTTGCCAATGGCACCCGCAATGATTGCGGACTAGCCTTCGACGCACGATGGAATCTTTTCGGGAACGATAACGATCATGAATCGTTGCCGGCGCAATATGTGCCCGGCCGCTTGTTGCACATCACGTCGTTCTCTTACTTCAGCTGGCCGCGGGGCTGGATGCCCGAAAAGCAGCCGTGGCGGAGTGACCTGCTCGATACCATGACGCCCGATCTCGGACGCTACGTTCCTGTCGGGATGACTTACTACGGTGACACGTTGCTCCCTGGGAAATATCGGGACGCGCTCATCGTTCCGGAGTGGGGCTCGCGAGAGATCGCCTACTATCCGCTCCACTCCGAAAACGGCCGCTTTACGACTTCCGAACAAATCCTGTTGCAAGGCCGGAATGATGCCCGTCCGGTAAGTGTCACCGTGGCGCGCGGAGGACGTTTGTTTGCCGCCATCTGTTATATGGCGCATAACGAGGAGTCGCCCATTTATCGGAGTGACATCGTGATGATCGGGCCGAAGGACGATCCGGCGAATGCGCCATTTACCGCGCGCGATCGCGTTGCCGAGACCAGCGACGAGCTCCTTGCAGAGTTGAGCGCTCCTGACTGGAGTCAACGCTCTCAAGCGCATCTCGAATTGACCCGGCGCGGGCTGGATGTGGAAAGAGCCGTGTCGGACAGATTGGCCACGATCGATCCTGCCAGTCTTGCGTTGCCCCATCTCCTTTGGCTGGCGGCGGCATCCCGTAGCGCGGGTGCCGGAACAGGGCTCGAGTCCTTGCTCCAGCACGACAATCCGCAAGTGCGCGTGCTCGTTTCGCAAGCTCTGGCGCGGTTCGGTGCCAAGCCGGGAAAGTGGTGTGTGGATGCGTTGGCTGATTCTGATCCGCAAGTGCGATTGAATGCGCTGACGGGCCTTTTCGAATCCACCGACGAGCTTCCCCTTGCCGCGATTGCAAAAGCGGGAGCGGTGGAGGACTCGAGGTTGCGGCAAACAGCGGCCCTGCTGCTCTCACGCCGCGCCGCGCCTTCACAAATCAGCGACATCTGCGGATCTCCTGATATGGCGTCGCGCCGCCTGGGCATTCTGGCTGCTGGGTTTCGGCTCACCGTTCCTGTTTGGGATCATCCGCTCGATGGCTCCATACCGCTCGATGGCAGCAATAAGAAGGCGTATCGGGTGACTTACTCGGATGGCAAAACCGAAGACCTCAGCAAACTCAGTCCAGTTGGCAATTTCACCATGGCCGACGCCTGGGCCCGGCGTACCAAAACGGAAGAAGATGAAAGGCTGTTGTCGGTGCTGGATCATGCATTGGCCGATGCCGATGCCTCGATTGCCCGGCAGGCGGCCTTCTTTCTCCGGCTTCTCGGTGATGCACGCGAAGAGGCGGCTGTTGATCGGCTCCTTGGCGCCCCAGCTAAACCCGAAAATCACGCTCCCATCGCCAATGCTACCGCAGCTGCTTCCACCGAATTACCCGAAGCCTTTCGCAAGATCGATTGGGCGAGCGAGGTCAGCCGGGGTGATGTGAAACATGGCGGCGAACTCTTTGCCACGCGTGGTTGTGCGGTCTGCCACTCGGTCAAGGAAGGCGAAGCGGGTGGGGGTGGTCCAAGCCTGGCTGGCGCTCGCAGCCGCTTCAATATCCCTTACGTGGTGGAGTCGATCATGATTCCAAACAAGGTGGTAGCGCCGATGTTTCGCTGGACCTCTGCCAAATTGAAAAGTGGCGAAATAGTCAATGGACTCGTGACGACGGAGACAGCAGGGGAAGTGGAGTTTCTATTTCCTGCCGGCATCAAGCGGACTTTCAAAAAGGACGATATTGTCTCTCGCGAAATCCAGGATCGATCTCCCATGCCGGAAGGCCTGATTCAAACGCCGGACGACTTGCGCGATATCATCGCCTTTCTGCTCGCGCCACCGGTGCAGCAGGAAGCGGTGCGAAAGTGATAGGTTGAAAGCTACACCGTCACTCGCTGCGTCAAAGCCTGCCAGATTGTATTCAGGCTCCGCATATTCTGCCGCTGCGCCTCCTCGACATCGATCGGCGGAAGCTTGGGATGATCCAGCGTGCTTTCGATGCGTTGTTTCCAGCGGGCATAACTGGGCTCGGAGTAGGCTCCGCACGCATCACCACCGATCACTTTGCCGTGGCTGGAGATCTCGCCTAGCGCCCAGCAGACATCTTCGGCGGTAAATAGGCCGTTTTCCCAATTCGTCACCGCATCCTCTGTTCGGAGGCAGTCGAAATCCACCGTGACATAGACACTCTCCCCGCGCAGTCCTTCGGCGAATTGCGAGAACTGCGTACGCCAGTCCTGCGCCGTCATGCCTCTCCATCGCGCCTGCGTGGCTGGTTTCAGGCGTTCCGTCCAGGGCCAGACCTGCAGTCGTCCGGCGCGGAGAGCGCGATGATTGGCAAAAAAACTGTTCGGCCGATTGAGCTCGAAATTGCCGCAACCCCAGACGACGGCACGCCGTACCTGCGGGAGTTCGAGGGCCCGGTTAATCCAGGTGCCACAGCACCAGTGGGGCGGGCGAATGTCCCAGTCGGGATGATTATCGAAAGAGATGAGCGTGAGTGGCTCGGTGTATTTGCGAAGCCAGAGTGCGGAAAGGTGATGATAGTCGCCTGAACCGAAGAGCGTGAATCGCGCGTTATGCTTTTCGATCGCACTGTAGAAGTCCGCGATCCCGCTGCGGGTTGCGCTGAAGCGGAGGGGTGGACCCCATTTCCGGCAGTCCACATAGTCCGCGTCCGGGACCGCGTCTTTTGGCCATGCGCCGTCCAGATCGAAGTGAACGCAGGCCGGATCGGAAGTTGGGAGACTGGCGGACATCGGTGTCGGCGTGGTGATGGTCGGAATGTCCAGTAAGATGCGGTGGCACCCGGCAGGCAACCCATTTCGTCCGCTCATTTTCGTTTTCGGTTTGATGGCCGGGAAACCACCGTTTTGGCGGATTTTTGCGCAGGCTGGGCGTTTTTGGCGCAAATGCACCTTGCGTTTCCCGGCAGGGAGGGCGCACGTTTCCTGTTGCGATGCATTTCCCCAGATTGTCACTCGCTTCCGCTGCGCTCGTCCTCGTCGCGCTGCGGGTTGCTGCGCAATCTCCTTCCTCCTCAACGGCAAAGGCCGGATTCATTGGTGTGTTGGACTTGGTCCGTTACGACATGCCGATCGGCGAATCGGACGGGTATGCCCCCACGCGCCAGCTTGCCGTTCGAAAGCTCGATGGCCCCGATCCGGTGGACTGGCCGGACCTTACTCTGCGCGGGCGTCCGATTTTCCGCGATCGGGCGGAGGAGATGGTGACGCTCGAATTGCACAAAGGGGCGGAAGCCGCATCGCCGTTCCAGGCCCGGGCGGACGATGTCATTCAGCCCGGAAATCACTGGTTTCGCGCCATGGATTGGCGCCTGGGCCGACGGCACATTTACACGGCGGACAAAACGGCTCGAACGGCGAATTCCGGGGAGAGCCAGTCCGGGCGTTACGAACTGTGGACCTTTCCGGTGCGGATTTCGGGAGAAGGCGCTCCGGTGGTGAAGAACGTCGTCCTCGAGTCTGACGGTGCGATAATTTACAAGAAAGACGGTCCGTGGAGGTCGCTCACGCTGTTGCTGCCGGCGGGCACTTATCAGCTTAGCGTCGCAGGGCGGCCTTCGATTTCGCTCACCACAGGCTTGCTCCCAGTTAAGCTTGGCACTCCGCAAAACAAGCAGATTACCACGGATGCAAATATTAGCGGCGACGGCCCGCGCATCCATGTGCAATCACCCGCGCCACCGGAAGATTTTCCCAATCGAAAGGCCTGGGAAGCGGATCTCGCGGCCCTCGGCAAACCCGTGCCGCCGTGGAAAGCGGCTGCGCGGCCGACCGGGATGAAACGGTATCTGGGCGTCGAAGTGCCCGTGTCGCCGATGATGATCTATGCCACAGAGTTACCCCACGGCAGGAGCGGTGGTTTCTATCAGCAGGGAGCGGCAGGATTCAGCGGCACTTACGAGCAGTACTCGTCCATGCTGGCGGACCTGGGATTCGATGCCGTATTCGATCAGGCGAACGTGTTGCCGGCGCCGGGCGAAGCCAATAGCTTTGAAAACCGCGCGGCCATCCTCGCACGTCATGGTCTGAAACTCGGCTTGCAGTATGATAACAACTGGAGCCGGCCCTCTCTCCAGCATCCCAATCTCGCCTTCTTTTCTCATACCCTGCCGGATTGGCATGCGCCGCTCTATCGCAGCCTGTCGCTCGCCGCGCAGCGCTTTGCACGATTGCCAAACTTCCTCGGATTCTCCATTGGAGCGGATAATGCCGGATACGCCTCCTACTGGCACTGGGCACCGCCCATTCCGGATCGTCCGTGGGGAGAAGGGATGATTGAATTCATGGGTACACCCCAGCCTGCGGTGCCGCGAGCCGCGAGCCAGGGCGCGAAAGAACTGGCCTTCGAGTATCCGGCGCGGAACATGGCGGAATTCCTGAAATACGCCGGTCGATTCGATGCGGTATTTCGCCAATACGGCTATTTCGCGGAAGCGGTGCGCGATGTGAATCCCGCGCTTGTTTTTACTACCGGTTCCTTCGGTAGCGCCCCCGGTACCGGGGCACGAGGCGGATGGCCTTGGGCGAGTATTCCCGGGCGCGATATTTTCGAAGGGCTCAATGTTCAACAGGCCTACGATTGGAACGAGACGCATGCCGCGCTGCCCATGCATAATGAGGCCTTGACCGACCGGCTCCGCAGTTACTGGCCGGAGAAACGGACGTGGTCGTTGCTGGATAACGACAAATACCTCTATGGCCGCGAGGCCTGGCAGCGGGCCTGCGCGCTGGCTCTGACCCGTGGGATTTCAGGACTTGGTACGAATTTCCTGCCGCATCCGTCCGGACCTGCCGCGCGACCGGATGTCGCCGCGGATGAGAAGGAGATGAATGCGTGGATTCACCGCTATGGAGGCGTGTATGCCCACAGCGAACCGCAGCCGATGATCGGCATCTTTTTCGGACAACACCAGGCAGTGCAACGGCGTGTAGTGACCGGTACGAATCCGTCGGATGATGTTCTGTACGGAGGTTCGCATGAGGGAAAGGTGAATGAGGCGCTCTTTTTCTGTCATGCGGCGGGCTTCGCGGCGCGGGTCATCACTTATCAGGAAGTAATGCGTGGTCCGCTCCCGGAGACGATGAAGGCCATCCTCTTGGTTGGGCTGGATCAGGCGGACGAAAGCTGGAACTGGGCTCCAGGCCTCGAGCGGCCACTCCAGCAATTCCTTGATCACGGAGGCCGCATCACTGCGGATGCGGAGTCGTTCTGTCCCGTGAACTGTACACGGACCTCCATGCGTGTGGCGGCTTATCAACTAGAGAGCAATCTCGATCCGACGCCTCTGCTGCTGACGCGCAATCGGGAGAATATCTCGGCGCTGAGAGCTGCGATGCAGGGCGTTCCGGCGCAGTGGGCTTCGTCATCGGATCCCACGGTCTGGGCGATTCCAACGGTGTGTGGTGATACCCGTTATGTGACTGTCGTGAACCAGGCGTTTGCCGAAGGCGATGAAGCGGCGGAGATGATTCGTCCGGCGGATCCCAAGGCGTCGAAGCCCGAGGTCTGGAAGACGAAAGGGAACGCCAGCCTCTATGTGAAACCGCAGATCGCGGCGATTCAATGGGACGCCAAACGTCCGATTTACGACGTGAGGTTAAGCCGGAAAGTGACCCCGGAAGAGGCGGGGAAGGTCGATCTGACGAAGGATTCGTTCCAGTGGTACGCGCTTCCTCCGGCCGAAGTGACTGCTCCTGTACTAACGGTGACGAAGGATTTTGCCGGTTACTATCAGGTCATGGTGACGATCGGTGGGGCTGAACCGATGAGCGGTATTCCAGTGAGGGTCGACGTGATGCGCGGAGATGAAAAAGCGACGCTCTATGGCGCCAGCGGTTTCGCCATTCGGCTGCCGGTTTATGAGCGCGACGTTCCGGGTGAGTACGATGTAACGGCTACGGAATTGCTCAGCGGATTGACTGGGGCCGCGAAGATTCAGGCTGCGGCTCCGGCGGAATCAGTGGCGGAATTGAGCGGCAACGTGCGGTTTCATGACAGGGCGGCGATCGCGAAGTTTGCTAATCGCAAACACGTGGCACTTACTATTGCCCTGACGCCGGAGCAGCAAAGCAATCCTCAGATTGCCGAGCAGGCGAAAGCGCTTGAACAGTTCTATCGCAAATGCGGCCGGGTTGTTTCACTCGGCGAGATAAAACCGGGAGGAGTGGTCGAAAGCCTCCAACCCTTGCGTTCTCCAAATCGATATCCGCAATGGAAGACCATTCCAAGCGACCTCGTGCTGTTTGGTACTTCGGCGGACAACGTCCTGATTCTCGATCAGGAGCGGGCGCAAATCTTTCCTCGGGACTTGCCGGCGGCTTCGGCCGGGTGCGCCGACGTGACTTACACCCGATCGCCCTTTGTTGGAGAGTATGATGTGGTGGATATTATCGCCGTTGATGCCGCCGGAATGGACGCAGCGGTGAAGACCATCGTGGCTGCGAATGAACGCCGGTAAACGGTTAAAACGTGGGAAAACGACGGCCCAAACCGAGGTAAAGGAATCCACCAACGTCTATCAAGAAAACACAAAGACTTCCCGTTTCGCCCAAGATGAGGTTGTCTCATCAAAATCTCCCTAGCCCGGAACCCGTCAATCTCTTTCGATCCCACCACCATATATGCCCAACCCTTGGACTGGAACAGGTAACCCGTACACTCGTAAGGAAGTTCGTGAACGTCTGCAGGCTTCACTCGAACGAGGCGAGCCGATCATCGCCGCGGGAGCAGGTACGGGGATTTCCGCAAAGTTCATTGAGAAAGGCGGAGCGGACCTGATCATCATTTACAATTCCGGGCGGTTTCGCATGAGCGGGCACGGCTCCACTGCAGGCATGATGGCTTACGGTGATGCAAATGCCGTGGCGATGGAGATCGGCGAATACGAGGTTTTACCAGTGGTCGAGGAAGTGCCCGTTATCTGCGGTGTCCACGCCACGGACCCGCGCCGGCGCATGTGGCACTGGCTCCTGAAGGTCAAGGACATGGGCTTCTCCGGCGTGAATAATTTCCCCACGCACACTATCGTCGATGGTCATTTTCGCCGCGTTCTCGAAGAGACCGGTATGAGCGTGAAGAAAGAATACGAAATGGTCGCCCTCGCGCGAAAGATGGATCTTTTCTCCATCGTGTATGTTGGCCACCCGGATGAAGCCAGAGCGATGGCGGAAGCCGGCGCCGATGCCATTATTGCGCATGTCGGCACCACGGTGGGCGGTTCCATTGGCGTGACGGGTGCGACGTGTACCATGGATGACGCCGTGGAGCGTACTCAGGCCATCATCAAGGCCGGCAAATCGGCGAGCCGGAACGACATTTTCTATCTCTGCCACGGTGGCCCGCTGGCCTGGCCGGAAGACGCGCAGCAACTCATGGATCGCGTTCCCGAATGTATCGGCTTTGTCGGCGCCAGCTCGCTGGAACGGCTTGGCGTCGAACAACCGCTGATGGACATCACCAAGCGGTTCAAGTCGATCCGGACGGATGGGGTGAAGAAAAAGGGGCATAGCTAGATTCCCGCCATGACGCCCGAAGGAAATCGTTTCGTTCAAATTGCGGAAGCCATCCGGGAAACCAATCCCTGGACGAATAACGAATGGCTCTGCCGCCCGGACCTGGTCGCCGCTGAGAAGTTGCTGCTTGTTCGGGCGAACATGGCCCCGGGGCATTGTCACCCTTTCCATTTCCATCCGCACCGCGAAGAGATCATCTATGTGATCTACGGTCGTGCGGAGCAGTGGGTGGGCAATGATTACCGGATTCTCGGACCTGGCGAAATGGCCCACATTCCACCGGGTACGATTCACGGCACTTACAACCCGTTCAAGGAACCGCTGGTTTTCCTCGCTATGCTGTCGCCGGCCAAGCTGCCCGAAGATCTCGCTGCTGCGGTTGACCCGACGGATGTCGGCACGCAGGAGCCGTGGGTCTCGTTGCGGAAGCAGCGCGGGCTGGCGTCTTGTGTGTGGGGGACAGGCGACGTGGCCTAGGGGCGGTTGGTTGGATAGGTATGTGCGGGGAAGAGGAAAACGTCCAACGTTCAACTTTCAACGGAGGTCGATAGAGACGTTTGTGCGTATGCGCATCGAGCCATCTGCCATCGTGTTGCACGCGACTTCCGTCGGCCATCTGCTTACCGCTGAGCGTGGAATCCCGCTTCATTGAAAGTTGAAAGTCGAACGTTGAACGTTTCTCGATTCCTGCGCCACCCGCGCCTATCCACGTTTCCTACCGCGCCGGTTTCTCCTGCTCCACCTTCGGCAGCTCCTTCCACCGGCTCGACTCAAACACCTCCACCTTCCCATCCTCTCGTTGCCGCACCATCCGCATGGCGGCGCCGGGAATGGCCTCGATGAGCGGAATCCCGCGCTCCGGGCCGATGATATCGATGGGCGTATCCCAGCCATCGGCGGTGATACCTTGCGGCGCGACCACGGTGACCATGCTCCGGCCGGTCAGGCCGATGCCGGTTTTGGGATTGATGATATGCGAGTAACGCGTGCCGTTGATTTCCACGAATTGATAGGCATCGCCTGAAGTCGACACGCCCTGATGGGCGAGATAGAGCACCTGCGGAGGAGGTGCTCCCGGGACGTCCAAAGTTTCGATTTCCACCCGCCAACCTTTTTCGCCGGGAGGTGGATCACCCGCCACGATGTCACCGCTTGCCGCAGCCAATGCCCGCGTGATCCCGTGCTTTGCCAGCATGGCGATCGCTTCATCGGAAGCATAACCTTTGGCGATGCCGCCCACATCGAGGCGCATGTCGGGCTGAAGCAATTTCGCGGTTCGCTCTTTGGGATCGAGTTGGAGGTGTTGATAGCCCACCCGGTTGCGCATTTCCGCGATCAGATCGGGGGACGGCAACTCCTGCTTGCGCCGCATGCGCCGCCAGAGGTTCACCAGCGGGCCAATCGTGACATCGAAGGCACCATCCGTCTTTTCAGCGATTTCCTGAGACTTTTCGAGAACGGTCCAGAGAACGGTGCTGAGCGGAACGACTTTATTCTGGCCGGAGGTTTGCGAGAGACGGCTGATCTCGGAATCACTGTCATAATCGCTCAGGATGCTGTTTAGTACTTCGACCCGCTCGAATGCGGCGTCGGCTGCGCTTTGTGCTGTTTTTGCATCGGGCGCATACATCGTGATACGAAAGGGGACACCCATCTCCGCTTTCTCGAAAACGAAGCGCTGATCTTCGGAAAACGCATTTTCGGTGAATGCCGTCAAAGCCAGAGAAACGGCCAAAAGCGGGATGCGGTTCATGGCCGGGAAGGACGAAAGGGAGGGGGGGGAACGGCGGACGGCGGGTGCAAACAGGAGTTTATCACGGATCTAGACTTCATACATCCGCCCGAATAAGCATCCAATCACGAACAATCTAGCGCTTCGTTTGTCTCAACCCTCCCACATGAAATTCGCCGTTCTTGTTTCCACGATCGCCTGTGCTCTCTCGCTTCCCTTTACCGCGGGCGCGAAGGATGAAACTGCTGCTCCCGCCTCTCCGGAGCTGAATATTCTGAAGCCGATCCATTTCGAGGAGTACGATCTCCCGAATGGCCTCCACGTCATCCTTCACGAAAACCACGCTGCACCGGTCTTCACGACGTATGTACTGTATCACGTCGGCAGCAAGAACGAGCGGCCGGATCGCACCGGCTTCGCCCACTTTTTCGAGCACCTGATGTTCGAAGGTTCCGAGAACATCCCACGTGGAAAGATCGACAAATATATCTCCGGCGCAGGCGGCAACCTGAATGCGAGCACGAGCTTCGATCAGACCGACTATTACTTCAATCTGCCGTCGAACCAGTTGAAGCTCGCGCTGTGGATCGAATCTGAGCGGATGATGCACGCGAAGGTGGATGAAGTCGGCGTCGAAACGCAGCGCCAGGTGGTGAAGGAAGAGCGCCGCCGCAGCTACGACAACCAGCCTTACGGCTCGCTTTTCGAACAATTAGCCGGGCTCGTTTTCAAGGACACGCCTTACGCATGGGTGCCGATCGGTTCGATGCAGTACATCGATCAGGCGAAGATCGAAGAGTTCCGCCAGTTCTACAAAACTTACTATCTCCCGAATAACGCCACGCTCTCCGTGGCCGGTGATTTCAATAGCGATGAGTTGAAAAAGCTCATCGCTGAATACTTCGGCACCATTCCGCGCGGCGGCGATATCCCGCGTCCGACGTTCGACTGGAAGATCGACGTCAAAGGCGAGACCAAGGATGTGGTGAAGGACAACACGCCTCTGCCGGCGACGCTTCACGCCTGGCGTGCCGTGCCGGAGACGGATGCCGACGCTTATCCGCTGGAAATGCTGACGAACATTCTCGCGACCGGCCGCAGCTCACGGCTCTATCGCCGGTTGGTGGAAAAAGAGCAGGCCGCACTGCAGGTCGAAGCATTTCCCGAGCTTCTCGAACAGGCTGGCGTCGTCGGTGTCTTTGCCACCGGACAAAACGGCGTGACCCTGGAGCAACTCGACCAGCTTATTACCGAAGAGATCGAAGACGTGAAGAAGAACGGCGTGACTGATGAAGAGTTCCAAAAGTCGCGGAATCAGAAGGAAGACGAGTTTGCCAACGCCTTTGGCACGATGCACGCACGGGCGAAGGATCTGGCCCGGTATCACGTCTTCTATGGCGATACTAATCTCATCAACACAGAGCTCGGCCGCTATCTCGCGGTGAAGCGGGAGGATCTCCAGAGGGTAGCTAACAAGTATTTCACAAAGGAAGGGACTTTCGTTCTGCGGTATCCGGTTCCGGCCGCGCCCGAGGCGGAACCAGGAAAGGGAGCGCCGAACCCGGCGCCGGCGAATAACCCCGCACCGGCTAAGTAACCAACCCAACCCGCAACCTATTTCCTGACTTACTGTATGCGCCACATTCTTACCGCATCCATCACGGCCCTTTGTTTTACCGCTCCGCTCTGGGCGGACGTCGATCGCACCAAGAAGCCCGAGCCCGGTCCGGCTCCGGCGGCGTCGTTTCCCGACTACAAAGAGGTCACTCTTTCAAATGGCTTGAAAGTCTTCGTCATCGAAGACGATCGCAAACCGACCATCACTCTTCGCCTGATCGTAAAGTCAGGTTCCGTTTTTGACGGCGCGAAGACCGGGGAGGCCAATTTCGTTGCGGCCCTGCTCAATCGCGGCACGGAGAAACGCACTGCGGCGGCGTTTGCCAAGGAGATTGATTTCCTCGGCGCGAGCCTTGAGGCGTCGGCGGGCGCCGATGCGATTTCCGTCGCGACGAGCGGTCTTACGCTCTACACGGACAAGCTGCTCGATCTGTTCTCGGACGCCGTGCTCCATCCGGTGTTTCCGGCGGATCAATTTGCCCGTGTGCAGCGGCAGATGCTTTCGCGCCTCGCGGCCGAGCGTCAGGAGCCGGCGGTGCTGGGCGGCAAGCTGGCCGGGAAAGTTGTCTATGGCTCACATCCGTATGGCGCTTATCAGACTGCCGAGACGGTAAAGGCCATTACCCGGGAGAATCTCGTGGCGTTTCACAAGGCGCATTTCCTACCGAATAACGCCAGTCTGGCGATTGTCGGTGATGTGAAAGCCGACGTGATCCTGCCGCAAATCGAGAAAGCGCTGGGTGGATGGACCAAGGGGGAAGTACCCCAACTCGAAGCAGCAAAGATTCCCGAGCAGCACGGGGTGACCGTTCATCTCGTGGATCGCCCGGCTTCTGTGCAGAGCAATATCATCATCACGCAACCGGGGCCGAGCCGGAGCACGCAAGACGTGCCGGAGATCAATGTGCTCAATGCCACCCTCGGTGGCGGCTTCTCAGGGCGCCTTTTCCAGAATCTGCGTGAGAAACACGGCTGGACTTATGGTGCTTACTCCGCCTTCGACATGCGCAAGCTTGGCGGCAGCTTTGAAGCGAATGCCGAAACCCGCAATGAAGTGACGGGGCCGGCCGTGGAGGAGACGATCAAGGAGATCAATCGTCTGCGCGATGAGTTGGTCCCTGATCCGGAACTCGAACTGCAACGGCAGTACAATGTCGGTAACTATCTTCTCTCGCTGGAGAACCCGGCGCGCACGGCCCAGCGGGTTCAGGATATCGATCTGTATGGTTTGCCGAAGGACTTCTACAAGACTTATGCGAAGCGCATGGCGGAGACCACGCCGCAGGGGGTCGAGGATCTTTCGAAGAAGTATCTTCATCCGGCGGACCTGGCAATCGTGGTGGTTGGTGAAGCCAAGGATGTGAAGCCGCAATTGGAGAAGTTCGGCAAAGTCTATGTCTACGATACAGACTTGAAGCTGCAGGCGGAACCGGCGCCGGCGGCGGCTGGCGCGGCGGCGCAGTAAATGCGCGTAGCTGGTACAGAGAAATGATTTGTCGAAACGGCCCGGGAGATAATCCCGTGCCGTTTCGCTTTTATGGATCCTGAGTTACATCGATAAATCGCGCCGCGCATGAGTGCCACCTATCGCGGCCGCCTTGCACCTTCTCCGACCGGCTATCTGCATCTCGGGCACGCGCGAACCTTTTGGATCGCGCAACAACGCGCCGTGGCTTGTGGTGGAACGTTGATCCTGCGCAGCGACGATTTGGACCGCGCCCGCTGCCGGGAAGAGTTTTCCCGAGGGATGATCGAGGATCTGAAATGGTTCGGTTTTCGGTGGAGCGAAGGCCCGGATGTCGGAGGGCCTTGCGCGCCTTATTGTGAAAGCGAGCGGATGCCGCACTACATCGCCGCGTTCGAACAATTGCGACAAATGGGCGCGATCTATCCCTGCTTCTGCTCACGGCAGGATATCCTGCGATCCATCAGTGCGCCGCATGCCGGTGACGATGAACCAGTCTACCCTGGAACCTGTCGTCCTCGGATAACAGGTGAACCGGTGGCGGCAGATATCTCACGCGCTGGAGTGGCCTGGCGGTTCCGGGTGCCGGATGGTGAGACGATTGCTTTTGACGACGGACGCTCAGGCCGGCGGGAGCAGATTGCGGGAAGAGATTTTGGAGATTTCGTCCTCTGGCGAAAAGATGACCTTCCCGCCTACCAACTCGCCTGCGTAGTGGACGACGCGGCGATGAGCATCTCTGAAGTAGTACGCGGCGAAGATCTGGTCACGAGCACCTTCCGGCAACTTCTGCTCTACCGCGCGTTCGGTTTTGAAGCCCCGGCTTTCTATCACTGCGAACTGGTGACGAACGAGTCCGGGCAACGCCTGGCAAAGAGGGATGCGGCGACCACCCTCCGAACACTGCGAGAGCAGGGGAGATCACCGGAAGAGTTGCGGGCTGGATGGCTGCCGGATATTTCGTGAGCCCATGAAAACGCCCACGTTTGACGCAGACGGGAAGGACAAGACCACGTTCGCGCCTTTCATGTTAGTGGATGGACGGAATTCCAAATGGAAAGACGTCCGGCTTTCCTTCCACGATTGGGCTTGGTTCGACACCAAATACGCCACCGATAAAATCGACGGCTACTATCTGAACGGCTGCGGCATCCAGGGCTTGGTACAGGCGGCGCGTGTCGCCGCAGGACTTCCAACCGAAGCCGAAGGAATTCACTATGATTCCGAGGGAGACACCTGCTTCATGCACTTTACGGACTTTGATGAAGCCGTAAGAACGGCAGAACTTGCCGCCGAGATGATCAACGACCCGGCGAAGCTGCGAGAGATGATTCGAGTGGCGCGCGAAAACGGGCTGGAGGACTGAGAGGTTATTCGGATGGACAGATAGGACCTATGGAACTCATGTGACTTATATGTCCGAGGATAACCTCCCTGTTTTTCTCTCCGCGCCTCCGCGGCTCCGCGTGAGACCTTAAACTTAGGTTGCCGGTACCGCCGCATCTTCGCCTTCCGGCGCAGGCGTCGTGTTCTCCACTTCCTTCGGCGGATGGAAAAAGAGCGCCAAAATGATGAGAGCGAGAAAGGCCATGCCGGTCGGAACCAGGAAGAGCGTCCGGTAGTCGGTGACTCCATCGTGAGTCAGAGCGCTTTGCAGCGGAATGAAGAGCCATTTTGCCGCAAGATCGCCAATGCCGAGAATGAGCAGATTGAACAAACCCTGCGCGCTGGCGCGGACGTCCTTCGGGAATACGGCATCGATGAAAATGTAAACTGTCGCGAAGAAGAAGGCGTAACAAATGCCGTGCAGCACCTGCACCGCGATGATGATCGTATGGTCGAGCGGGAAAAACGCAAAAACCGCAAACCGCGCAGCATGGCCGCAAATGCCAAGCAACATAGTGAGTTTCCATCCCAGCCGTTTCAGGAACCATCCCAGGATTCCCATCGTGGCGATTTCCGCAACCTGCCCGATGCTCATCACCGGCATGATGTGCTCAGGCTTGAAGCCAGTGTTCTGCAGGAAATTCCCGGCCATCACGAAATAGCCGTTGTGAATCGTCGAATCGATGAAGGTAACGACGTAAAGAACCAAAAGATACGGAATGGCGAGTAACTTGACTGCCTCGAGCCAGGCGAAACGATCTTCTTCCCGAGCTGCTGGCTTCGGAGGAGTATGCGGGAGGGTCAGGCTGAAGGCGCTAAGGGCCAGGGAAGATACACCAGCCACGATGAAGATATAACTGTAGGCGTGTTGCAGCGCTTCGCCAGTGGCGTTCTTGAGCAGGAAGTAGAGCGGCCATGAGGCTAAGATCCACCCGATCGTCCCACCCATGCGGACCAGGCCGAATTCCTTTTGCGCATCCTTGAGGTTTGCGAATGCGATCGAATTTGCGACCGAGATCGTCGGCACATAGAAGAGCGAATGGATGAGCATCAGCGCGAAGAACGGCACGAAGCTCGTCGTGAAGAACATCCCGAGAATGGCCAGACCGCCAATCAAATGGCTGACCGCCAGGAAGCGTTCCGAAGAGAAATTCCGATCAGCGAATTGATTGGAAAAGAAGATGCCAACCACAGAAGCGATGGCGAAGGCGCTGCCGACCCAGGCGATCTGCGTCGAGGTGAAATGGAGCCCTCCCATATAGGGCCAGATCAGGGGCAGCCACGCACCCCAGATGAAGAATTCCAGCACCATCATGATGAAAAGCTTATTTCGAGGGGATGAATTCATGTGGGGGAGAAAAGCACCGTTGGCCTGAGGTTGTCCATCGGCAATCAAAGAACTTTCGTGTAATAAATGGCGTGGCCAAATGTGTGAAAAACCCCGGGATGTGCTAAAAAGAGCACATCTGTGCGACTATGCAGCTTGGAGGGGGACTGGCATGATCGGCATCGTCAGGAAACCGATACAGCTTCCATGAAAACCTCCAGTCTCACGTCGTTCTTTCTCGCCGGTTCGGTGGCCGTCTGCTTTGCCGGACCCAAACCGCCGGAACCACCGCCGCTCGAGATTCCCAAGCCCCCGCCGGCCCAGGTTTCCTCCAGCGAAGGCATGGCGCCGCTCCCTTATCCGGTCGTGCCGCAGAAGCGCCAGGAGAAGAAGAATCCGCCACAGCCGCCGGTCCTCCTGACGAAGGTCAAGAGCGCGGACGCCGAAGACTGGGCGCGCACGCCCAACGATCTCAAGGGTCTGCTTGAATCGCTCAGCGCTGAGATGAATGTTCACTTCACCTCGAACATCAAATCCTTCGACGAGATCTCCGCCGACCCGACCAAAAACCCGGTCCTCTACCGCTCGGGCTACAAGCCCTTCACCCTCAGCCCCACGGAAGCGGCCCATCTGCGCGAGTACATCCTCAACGGCGGCAGCATCATCTTCAATTCGCTGGTCGGCAATCCCGACGCCTATCAAGCCGCGATCAAGGCCGCCCAACAGATCCTGCCGGAACGCAATGTCTATCGGCTGCGGATGGACCACCCGATCTTCCACAGCTACTACAACATCGACAAAGTCCAGTACCGCGACCGGATGGTGAAGGACGGCGTCGTGGTTGATCCTTATCCCTACATTGAAGGTGTGGACGTAGACAATCGCACAGCAATCATCATCTCGCGCTGGGACTTCGCCTTAGGCTGGGAACAGAACACGCATGATAGCTGGGGCTACGCGGACGCCGATGCCCGCAAGCTGGGGGCGAATATCGTGGCCTATTCCACAGCGATGCGGGATGCAGGGCGTTCCGTGGGCAAGAGCGTGG